>Ga0068863_100000229_pt1 | contig 59324 bp, 58 predicted proteins | sample KBSSwiS62_FD_66596 | JGI IMG/M metagenome (GOLD analysis project Ga0068863, IMG submission 66596) | Switchgrass rhizosphere microbial communities from Kellogg Biological Station, Michigan, USA - KBS Switchgrass S6-2 | ecosystem: Host-associated > Plants > Roots > Rhizosphere > Soil ... | reverse complement strand
CAAGGCAGGCAGCCTCGTCGGGGAATCGCTCCTGGAACTCCATGATCGTGCGCGGGAAGTCTGGCCGAGCCACAAGACGACACTAGCCACGGAACCTGACGGAACCGGATACTCATGAGCCCGGCATTTTGAGTATCCGCCAGGCCGAGAGCCACCCCATGGCCCTCTCGACAACCAGCGATACTTCAAAACCATGAGCCCCAAGCTGATGGGCGTCGTCAACGTCACTCCCGATTCGTTTTCGGATGGGGGCTTGTACCTCGATTCGGACGCAGCCGTGGCGCATGGCGAAGAGCTTGTTAGGGATGGGGCCGCAATCTTGGATATCGGCGGGGAATCGACGCGACCGGGGGCGGTTGAAGTTGACGAGGCCGAGGAGCTGCGACGGACCACGCCGGTGGTCGCTGGTCTGACGGGCAAGGCGACGATCTCAGTCGATACGTCGAAGCTGGCGGTTGCAGAGGCCGCGATTGGTGCCGGTGCGTCAATCGTCAATGACGTCACGGCGCTCAGGGGTGACCCGGAGATGGCGGCGCTTTGTGCCGAGCGCAAGGTCGGTGTGGTGCTGATGCACATGCCGGGCAATCCGCGGACGATGCAGGACGATCCGAGCTACGCGGACGTGGTTGACGACGTCAAGGCCTTTCTTGCGGAGCGAGTCGAAGCGGCCGTTGCTGCCGGCATCGACGAGGAGCGGATCTGGCTGGATCCGGGGATCGGGTTCGGCAAGACGCTCGAGCACAATCTGGAGCTGTTGCGGCGGCTGGGAGAGTTGCGCGAGTTCGGGCGGCCGCTGGTAATCGGCACTTCGCGCAAGAGCTTCATCGGCAAGGTCGACGGGTCGGCGGTCGACGAGCGCATTGGCGGCACGATTGCCTCCACGGTCTTCGCCGCCGCCGAGGGGGCGGATGTCCTGCGCGTCCACGACGTGGCCGAGAGCGCCCAAGCGATGCGAGTCACAGAAGCGATCCTTGGGTAGGTTCCCTTCATGGAGGCACATGGCAACGGCATGGAGTCGAGCGTTGAGGTCGAGCTTCGCGGCCTCTCGATCTACACCCACCACGGGGTCAGCGACTCCGAGCAGGAGGTCGGTCAACGGCTCGAGTTCGACATCTCCTTCGACGTGCCCGATTGCGACGCCGTGCTCACCGACCGGATCGAGGACACGGTCGATTACGGCGAGGTCTGCGACATCGTCACCCTCGCCGCGACAGAGCGCAGCTACCGCACCCTAGAGCGTCTCTCCCAGGTGGTCGGCGAGCGCTTGATGGAGCGCTATGGCTGCGAGTCGGTCCGTGTCCGCGCCGCCAAGCCCGAGCCACCGCTGCCCCTGGCGATCCAGGAGGTCGCGGTCGAGGTCGTCCAGGAGCGCTCATCGGAGACAGACGAGGACGAGGCCGAAGAGGCCTGACGCGTTGCCGGTTCGGACGGGCTATCTGGGTCTTGGCTCCAACGTCGGCGATCGGCGGTCCCATCTGCGGGCGGCAATCGAGCTGCTGCGCGAGAACGGGGTGGAGGTCGACGCCGTTTCCTCGGCCTACGAGACCGAGCCGGTCGGCGAGGTGCTCGACCAGGCCGACTTCCTCAACGCCGCGATCCGGATTCGCACCGACCTGGAGCCGGAAGCGCTACTCGGCGTCTGCAAGCGAATCGAGGCCGAGCGCGGCCGTTCGCTCGATGCCCCTCGCCACAGCCCGCGCCCCCTGGATGTCGATCTGCTCTTGCTGGGCGGCCTGGAGCTCTCCACCGAGCGCCTGACCCTGCCTCACCCGGAGGTGACCAGCCGCCGTTTTGTTCTCGCGCCGTTGCTCGAGCTCGACCCCGAGCTCGAGCAACCCGATGGCACACGCCTCGCCGCTGCTCTCGCTTCGCTGGGGCCCGGCCAGCGGGCGGAGCTGGCCGGTTCGCTCTAAGGCTAGGCAGTTGCGCCGGCGCCGCGCAGCTGCTGCAGCCAGGCGGGGGGAAGGATCGGCGGGGTCTTGCCCGGGTAGTCGGGGACGACTCGCTTGGCAAGCTCGCCGGCCGGCCGGCTCTCGATGGCGGGCCGCAGGTCGTCGAGGGTCATCGCCAGGCCGATGCTGGGTGCGATCTGGAAGTCCGCGGCGTTGAGCTGCTCGCCGTTGAGCACACCTGCGGCGATCAGGTCATCGACCCTCTGCAGCAGCGCTGGCAACTCGGCCAGGTCGCGCCGCACGTTCTCGTCGTTGGCCTCGTTGAAATGGGCCGAAAGCGCCACGACCGGAGCCGCCGTCTTCATCGCCAGGGAGATCGGCACGCCGAGCTTTGCCCCTTCCGAGTAGCTGCGCAGTGGTCCGTTGTCGCGTTTGATTGCCCACCAGAGGATCTGGCGGATCGGATGCTGAAGCTCCTCGTCGCCGAAGCGCTCGGCCTCTTCGACCGCGGCCCGCGCCTCGGGATCGGTCGGGTACAGAGCGGGCTCCGGGCGCAGGCGGTCGAGCTCGTGGGCGATCTCGCGTGAGCCCTGCGTGCGCTTGCCGTCGATCTTGATCGCCGGCACCGTGTTGCGGGGGAATCCGAGGCCGCGTAGGACGCCCTTGGAGATCACCGGCAGCAGGTCTGTCTGCTTGTACGCGATGCCCTTCTGCGCGAGCATCAACTGCGTCGTAATGCTCGGGTGCGAAGCGGGGATGACGTAGAGGCGAGTCTTCACGCGAGGCCATCCTAGGCGCTCCCGGGCGAATCCGCCCGCCGGCCCGGCCCCGATCCGGGAATAATCGCCGCGTGCTCCTCGCGGTCGACGTCGGCAACACCCAAACCCACCTCGGCGCCTTCGACGGCGATCGGCTCGCCGAGCACTGGCGCTTCCAGACCCGTTCGGGTGCCACCGGGGATGAGCTGGCCGAGCGGATCGGCGGCCTGCTGGCGCTCAGCGGCATGGGCCTCGACGATCTCGACGCGGTCTGCGTCTCCTCGGTCGTGCCACCACTTGGGACCCAGTACGAGCAACTGACCGCGCGCTACATCGACGCCGAGTGCCTGACGATCGGGCCCGGGGTGAAGACCGGAATGCCAATCCGGATCGATAACCCGCTCGAGGTTGGCGCCGATCGCCTGGTCAACTCGATCGCCGCCTACGAGCGCTTCCAGAGCGCCTGCGTCGTCGTCGACTTCGGCACGGGAATCAACATCGACGCCGTCTCGGCGGAGGGCGAATACCTCGGCGGGGCGATCGGCCCCGGGCTCGAGATATCGCTGACCGCGCTGATCGATCGCGCCGCCCGCATCACCCGCATCGACCTCGAAGCACCGGAGACGGCGATCGGTCGCTCCAGCCGCGCCGCGATCCAGTCGGGCTTCGTCTTCGGCTTCGCCGGCCTGATCGATGGCGTCGTCGGCAGGATCGAGGAAGAGCTGAGCGAGCCCAAGCTGCTCGCCACCGGTGGGCTCGCCCACGTTGTCGTCCCCTTCACCGAGACGATCGACGAGGTCGACGACATGCTTACTCTCAAGGGGCTGCGCCTGATCCATGAGCGAAACACGCCGAGAGCCCCCGCTGACTGATCCTTTCCGGATCGCCGACCTCGAGATCCCCAACCGCGTGCTGTTGGCGCCGCTGGCCGGGATCGGCAACTGGTTCGTGCGCCTGCAGGCCAAGCGCCACGGCGCCGGCCTGGCGGTCTCGGAGATGGTCTCCAGCTTCGGCCTGCACCACCGCAACGAGCGCACCCTGCGCGAGCTGATGCGAATCCACCCCGACGAGCATCCGGTCTCGGTACAGCTCTTCGGGCACGACGCCGAGGTGATGCGCTCGGGTGCGGCCGTTGCCGCGGAGGCGGGCGCCGACCTGATCGACATCAACATGGGCTGCCCGGTTCGCAAGGTGCGCAAGACCGGCGCCGGCGCCGAGCTGCTGCGCGACCACGAGCTCGCTCTGGCGCTTGCCCGCGGCGCGATCGAGGGCAGTGGGCTGCCGGTGACGGTGAAGCTGCGCTCGGGGATCGAGGCCGGCGATCGCTCCGGCTTCGACCTGGCGCTGCGGCTGGTCGAGGAGGCCGGAGTCGCCGCGATCGCCTTCCATCCCCGCGCCGCCACCGTCGGCCACAAGGGCACCCCCGACTACGCGCTCACCCGTGAGTTGGCCGAGCGCCTCGAGGTTCCGGTGATCGTCTCCGGCGGCCTGAAGAGCGCTGAGGCTGCCCGTGCCGCCTACGAGGAGTCGGGTGCCGACGCGGTGATGATCGCCCGCGGCTCGCTCGGTAATCCCTGGGTCTTCGAGGAGCTGACGGGCCGGCGCTCGGCGCCCCCGGAGCCGGAGGAGATCGCCACCGAGTTGCTCTGGGTGATCGATCGCGCCGAGGAGCATCTCGGCACAGAGCGCGCCACCCGCTACCTGCGCAAGTTCTACCCCTGGTACATGGAGCCGCTTGGCGCTCCGCCCGAGCTGGCGGCCGAGCTGCAGCGCAGCGCCGACCTGCCCAGGGCACGTCACCTGATCGCCGGTTTGGCCGCTCCGGCACCCTCGCTATAATCCCGCGACTTCGGCCCTGGTGTGGTGAGGCAAATGCCGCTGCACCCGGGCGTTTTTGGGTCTAGGAGCCGTTTCCCGCCGTTCTCAATCGAGCAAAGAGAGGTATGGCAAGTGAGTCGCCAGTCTGTAATCACCCCTGAGGGTCTCGAGAAGCTCAAGGAGGAGATAGATCACCTCTCGACTGTGAAGCGACGCGAGGTCGCCGAACGGATCAAGGAGGCGCGCGAGTTCGGCGACATCTCCGAGAACGCCGAGTACGATGACGCCAAGAACGAGCAGGCCCTGCTCGAGCAGCGGATCGCGCAACTGGAAGAGCGGTTGCGCCGCGCCACGGTGATTGACGAGAAGGACATCAGCACCGACGAAGTGCAGTTCGGCTCAATCGTCCACGTCAAGGACCAGAAGAGCGGCGACTCGCAGAAGTTCCAGATCGTTGGCTCGACCGAGGCCGACCCGCTGGAGCAGAAGCTCTCCAACGAGTCGCCGATCGGCAAAGCGTTGATTGGCCACAAACGCAACGACGTGGTCATCGTCGAGGTCCCGAGGGGCCCCAAGAAGAAACTGAAGATCACCAAGATCGAGACTGCGTAGGGGCCGATCCCGGTAGGGGTTCCGCTTAACTTTTTGGATGGTGCGGAATTTGCTGGCGCCGCATGGTGGGCGCCCAAAAAGTACAAGACGCTCCACCCCTACCGGGATCGGCCTCGGTTCGGCGCTATAGGCTCGCCCGAATGAGCGACCGGACTGAGGAGCCCAAGCTTTCTGACGTTCTCCGTGACCGGAGGGAGAAGCTTGAGCGGCTTCGTGAGGCCGGGATCGATCCGTTCCCGGCCGAGTTCGCCGAAAAGGAGGACATCGCCGAGGTGCGGGCTGCGCACGAGGGGTTGGCGCCGGGGATTGAGACTGAGTCGCGGCATCGGGTCGCCGGGCGGATCGTTGGGCGCCGCGGCCACGGCAAGGCCTGTTTCCTCGATTTGCGCGATGGCAGCGGCCAGATCCAGCTGCACGCCCGCGAGGATCTGCTCGGCGAGGAGGCCTACCAGGTGCTCGTCGATCTCGACCTCGGCGACATCGTCGGCGTCGAGGGCACGGCGCTGGCGACGCGGCGGGGGGGAGAGCTGTCGCTGGCGATCGACCGTTGGCGCCTGCTCGCCAAGAGCCTGCGGCCGCCGCCGGACAAGTTCCACGGTCTCGAGGACATCGAGACCCGTTACCGCCACCGCGAGCTTGACCTGATCGCCAACGAGGAGAGCCGCCAGCTCTTTGCTCTGCGTGCCCGTACGGTCAGCGAGGTGCGGCGCTGGCTTGACGAGCGTGGCTTCGTCGAGGTCGAGACGCCGGTGTTGCAGCCGCTCTACGGCGGCGCCCTGGCCAAGCCCTTCACCACCCACCACAACGCGCTCGACCGCGACCTTTACCTGCGGATCGCCACTGAGCTCTACCTGAAGCGCCTCGTTGTCGGCGGCATCGACCGTGTCTACGAGCTCGGCAAGGACTTCCGCAACGAGGGGATCTCGCACAAGCACAATCCCGAGTTCACGATGCTCGAGTGGTACGAGGCCTGCTCGGACTACGCGGCGACCGCGCACCGGGTCGAGACGATGGTCGCCGAGATCGCCGAGCGCCTGCTTGGTACCACCGTTGTCCAGCGAGGTGACGTCGCGATCGACTTCGCCCCGCCCTGGAAGCGGGTGACCTTTCGCGAGGCGATTCGTAAGGGCAGCGGCATCGACATCGCCGAGCACCCGACCCGCGAGGCGCTGGCCAAGGCAATTGGCAGCGAGCCCGACCCCGACGAGGGCTGGGGCAAGCTGGTCGACGGCCTGCTCTCGAAGTCGGTCGAGCCGGAGCTGATCCAGCCCACCTTCGTCATCGACTACCCGGTGGAGCTGTCGCCCTTTGCCAAGTCGCACCGTTCAGAGGAGGGGTTGGTCGAGCGCTTCGAGGCCTTCGCTGGCGGGATGGAGATCGCCAACGGCTTCAGCGAGCTCAACGATCCCGACGAGCAGCGCCGGCGCTTTGATCAGCAGGCCGCCGAGCTGGCCCGCGGCGACGAGGAGGCGCAGCCCTACGACGAGGATTTCATCGGCGCGCTCGAACAGGGAATGCCTCCGACCGGCGGGGTTGGCATCGGGATTGACCGCCTGGTGATGCTGCTGAGCGGGGCAAAGAGCGTCCGCGAGGTAGTGCTTTTCCCGGCAATGCGCTCCTGAGGTCCCGCCGTTCCGGTGCGCCTTATGTGTCCTATGACCGTAAAAGGCGCACCGGAACGGCGGAGAAGGTCGCTCTGAGCGCTTTTTTGCGGCGCTGGGCCGGTTGGGCGCTCTCGGTATCCTCTAAAGGGCACATGGGCGCTTCCCGATAACCGAAGGGCGTCTACCGATACTTACCCGGACGATTTGCGTTGGGTAGATAGAGAGGCTTTTTGTTCGAGCGATTCACAGAGCGAGCCCGTCAAGTCGTCGTCCTGGCGCAAGAAGAGGCGCGCACGCTGAAGCACAACTACATCGGCACCGAGCACATCCTGCTCGGCCTGCTCCGCGAGGAGGAGGGTCTCGCCGCGCGGGTGCTCGAGTCCCTCGACATCACCACCGAGCGGGTGCGCTCCCAGGTGGTGCGGATCGTCGGCTCCGGCGAGGAGGTCACCTCCGGCCAAATTCCATTCACGCCACGCGCCAAGAAGGTGCTCGAGCTCGCCTTGCGCGAGGCGCTCTCGCTCGGCCACAACTACATCGGCACCGAGCACATTCTGCTCGGTCTGGTGCGTGAGAACGAGGGCGTTGCCGCTCGCATCCTGCTCGACTTCGACGCCGACTCGGACAAGATCCGCAACGAGGTGATCCGGATGCTCTCCGGTCCCGGCGGTCGCCGCCAGGGTGGCGGTACCGGCGGCGCTGGCTCCGGCGAGGGCAAAAAGTCTTCGAAGCTGCTCGACCAGTTCGGCCGCAACCTGACCAAGCTGGCCGAGGAGGGCAAGCTCGACCCGGTGATCGGTCGCGAGACCGAGATCGAGCGGATCATGCAGATCCTCTCCCGTCGCACCAAGAACAACCCGGTGCTGTTGGGCGAGCCCGGCGTCGGCAAGACCGCCGTGGTCGAGGGGCTGGCCGCCCGCATCAACAAGGGCGAAGTCCCTGAGCTGCTCAAGAACAAGCAGATCTACACGCTTGACCTGGCTGCCCTCGTCGCCGGATCGAAGTACCGCGGCGAGTTCGAGGAGCGGCTGAAGAAGGTGATGAAAGAGATCACCCAGCGCGGCGACATCATCCTCTTCATCGACGAGCTCCACAACCTGGTCGGCGCCGGCGCCGCCGAGGGTGCAATCGACGCCGCCTCGATCCTGAAGCCGGCGCTTGCCCGCGGCGAGCTGCAGACGATCGGCGCCACCACGCTCGACGAGTACCGCAAGTACCTCGAGCGCGACTCGGCGCTGGAGCGCCGCTTCGCCCAGATCAAGGTCGACCAGCCCTCGGTCGAGGACACGGTCAAGATCCTCGAAGGGCTGCGCGAGCGCTACGAGCAGCACCACCGCGTCAACATCACCGACGACGCGCTGGAAGCCGCTGCCGAGCTCGCCGAACGCTACATCTCCGACCGCTTCCTGCCCGACAAGGCGATCGACCTGATCGACGAGGCCGCCTCGCGGATGCGGATCAAGTCGATGAGCGCACCGCCGGTCTACCGCGACCTCGAGGAGGAAATCGAGACGACGCGGCGCGAGAAGGAGAGCGCGATCGAAGCGCAGGAGTTCGAGAAGGCGGCGAACCTGCGCGACACCGAGCGCCAGCTGACCACCCGCAAGCGCCAGCTCGAGGACGAGTGGGCCGAGGGCGAGAACGGCGAGCGGCCCGACGTGGGCGAAGAGGAGATCGCCGACATCGTCTCGATGTGGACCGGGATCCCCGTCTTCAAACTGACCGAGGCCGAGACCAAGAAGCTGATCCGCATGGAGGAGGAGCTGCACAAGCGGGTGATCGGCCAGGAGGTTGCGATCACCGCCGTCTCCAAGGCGATCCGCCGTTCGCGCGCCGGGATCAAGGACCCCAAGCGCCCGGCTGGCTCATTCATCTTCCTCGGCCCCTCTGGAGTCGGCAAGACCGAGCTCGCCCGCACGCTGGCCGAGTTCCTCTTCGGGGACGAGGAGTCGATGATCCGCATCGACATGTCCGAGTACATGGAGAAGCACGCGGTCAGCCGCCTGGTCGGCTCGCCGCCTGGCTACATCGGCTACGACGAGGGCGGCCAGCTGACCGAGGCAGTGCGGCGCAAGCCGTACTCGGTGCTGCTGCTCGACGAGATCGAGAAGGCCCACCCCGACGTCTTCAACATCCTGCTGCAGATTCTCGAGGACGGGCGCCTCACCGATGCGCAGGGCCGCACCGTCGACTTCCGCAACGCGATCGTGATCATGACCTCGAACATCGGCGCTTCGGAGATCGCCAAGAACACCTCGATCGGCTTCACCGTCGCCGATGAGACCGGCATGTCCTACGGCGACATGAAGAACCGGATCATGAGCGACCTGAAGAAAGTCTTCCGGCCCGAGTTCCTCAACCGGATCGACGAGGTGATCGTCTTCCACAAGCTGGCCAAGGACGAGGTCAAGCACATCGTCGACCTGATGATCGCCCGCGTTGCGGTCCAGGTGGCGGAGCACGAGCTGCAGTTGGAACTGACCGAGGAGGCCAAGGACCTGCTGGTCGAGAAAGGCTGGGACCCCTCGATGGGCGCCCGGCCGCTGCGCCGCGCGATCCAACGCTACATCGAGGACCCGCTTGCCGATGAAGTGCTGCGCCAGGGCGAGATGACCCCGGGCTCGACCGTTCAGGTCAAGCGCGACCCCTCCGGCGACGAGGAGGACCTGCCGCTCAGCCTGACGATCGTTAAGCCGAAGAAGCCGGCGCGCCCGAAGAAGCCCAAGCCCGAGCCCGAGAAGGTCGGCGTCGGCGCCAAGAAAGACGGCGACACCGATGGCGGCGAGCCCGAGGCGGACGAGGGCGACAAGCAGCCCACCGCTGACGGCGACGCCTGATTCAAAGCCGCGGTGCTCGAGCCTGGCCGCAGCGCGATCGGAACTTGGAGTGGCGGACGCTTCCTGCACTACGGGGAGACGGTCGACGACGAGCGCCTGGTGGCATTGCTGCGGCCCGGCGGCGGCATCGACACGGTTATAACCGCGGACACCTACGGCCAGGGCGAGGCGGACGAGCTGCTTGGCCGGGCGCTGACCGAAGTGCCGAGGGAGTCCTACTCTCTGGTCGGCGCGGTCGGCCACGACTTCTACGAAGGCGAGCGCGATGGGCCACGGGGCTTTCCCCGCTTCACCGACCCGCGTCTGCGCGGCGAGAGCGAGTACGCGGACTACCTGCGGATGGCGGCCGAACGCAGCTTGGAGCGGGTCGGGGTCGAGCGCTTCGACCTGCTGTTGCTCCACAACCCCGATCGCATCGGCTACAGCAACGAGGCGGTCTGGGATGGGATGGCGGCGCTGCGAGAGGACGGGTTGGCGGGGCAGATCGGCGTCGCGCCAGGCCCCGCGAACGGCTTCACCCTCGACCTGATCGCTTGCTTGGAGCGCTTCGGTGAGCGGATCGACTGGGCGATGATCATCCTCAACCCCTTCGAGCCGTGGCCAGGTGAGCTCTGCCTCGACGCGGCCGAGCGCCACGGCGTCAAGGTGATGACCCGCGTCGTCGACTACGGCGGCCTCTTCTGGGGCGATCTGCAGCCGGGCATGGAGCTGGCAAAGGGCGATCACCGGGCCTTCCGCCCCGATGGTTGGATCGAGGCGGGGCTGGAGCGGCTCGAACAGGTGCTGCCGTTTGCCGAGCGGGCGGGTCTGACGCCGATCCAGCTCGCCTGCCAGTGGAACCTCGCCCACCCGGCGGTCGAGTGCGTCGTGCCGACCTTGATCCAGGAGGCGGGCCCGGATGCGCGGCCGGTGGAGCAGAAGCGGGCTGAGCTGGCGGCAATGCCGGCCGAGCAGAAGCTCAGCGTCGAGGACATCGCCGCGATCCGCGCGATCGGCGACAACACCGGCTGTATGGCGCTGAAGGGAGCCAGCTCCCAGCACGAGGGCGAGGAGCGGCCCGATCGCTGGTCGCTCAGCGAGGAGCTGGTCGCCGTCGGTGGCCGCTGGGGCATCGACCCCGATCGCGACCTGATCGCTTCGTAGCCTGCGCCGATGACGCGCAAGTGGTGGACGCTGATCGGGGCCTGCTCCGGGCTCTTCCTGCTGATGCTCGACTCGACCGTGGTGGCACTGGCGCTGCCCAGTATCCGCCGCGACATCGGCGCCAGCGACGAGGCTCTGCAGTGGGCGATGAACGGTTACCTGCTGGCGATCTCGATCCTCGTCGTCACCGCGGGCCGGCTCGGCGACATGTTCGGCCGCAAGCGCCTCTTTCTCGCCGGCATGGTCCTCTTCGCCCTCGGTTCGGTGCTCTCCGGCGCCGCCGGCGGCCAGGAGACGCTGATCGCGGGCCGCGTGCTCCAGGGCATCGGCGCGGCGCCGATGCTGCCGCTCTCGCTGGCGATCGTCTGCAACGCCTTTCCGGCTGGGGAGCAGGCGAGGGCGCTGGGGATCTGGGCGGCGATCTCGGCCCTGGCGCTGGCGATCGGACCGCTTGTAGGCGGCGCCCTGGTCGAAATCGACTGGCGGGCGATCTTCTGGATCAACCTGCCGATCTCACTGATTGGGATCGTGATCATGGGCTTGGCCGCGCCGGAGTCCACCGACCCTGGCTCGGGTCGCCATGTCGATGTGCCTGGCCTGCTGGCGCTCAGCTTCGGCCTCACCGCGGTGATCCTGGCCCTAGTGCAGAGCCGGGCGTGGAGCGGCGCCATGGTTGCCGGCCTTGCCGTGGCCGGCCTACTGTCGCTCTTTGCCTTCTGGCGGATCGAGCACGGCAGCAGCGAGCCGATCGTCGATTTCTCGCTTTTCCGCAACGGGCCCTACTTCGGCGCCAGCGCCGCTGCCTTCGCCCTGGTCGGTTCCTACTGGGCGGTGATGTTCTTCCAGCCCCAGTACCTGCAGGACGTGCGCGGGCATTCGGCCGTGCTCAGCGGCCTGATGATCCTGCCGATCACGGTGCCGATGGTGGTGATCTCGCCGCTTTCGGGGCGGCTGATCGCCCGCTTCGGCGCCCGAGACCTGATGACCGCGGGGATGGCCTGCGGCGTCGCCGGCCTGCTCGTGCTCACCCGGCTCGAGGCCGCCAGCTCCTACGGCCTGCTGCTGGCGGGCTACCTGCTGTTCGGGATCGCCCTCGGGCTTGTCTATGCGCCGATGTCGACCGCAGCGATGGCGGCGATGCCGGCGGAGAAGGTCGGCATCGCCTCCGGTGTGCTGGCGATGGACCGGGTGATGGCCGGCACGATCGCGCTCGCGGCGACCGGCGCCGTGCTGCACTCGCTGCAGGGGGGAGGGGACTCCTTCACCGAGGCGATCGCCGGATCGACCTGGGTCGTCGTCGCCCTCTGCGCCCTGGGCGCCGTCCTCACCTGGTGTTTCGTCCGCGATCCGGACCAGCCGGGACCAGATCCTGCCGTCGCCGGTGACCCGGCTCCCCAGGAGCTCAGGCACCACAACCACCACCGTCGCTTCCATCTCTAAGTCGCTCCGAAGGTTGATCTGCACGAACTTTTAACTCCAGTCGATCGAGAAGTTGATGCAGTTCGCGCCTTCGGCTGGTGGTTAAGAGGGCTTAGGTGACCAGTTTCCTTGACAATAGGGATCCTGACCTGTCCACTAGGGATTGCCCACACCGCATTCCAAAGCGGTTTTTGCCATCCTAGACAGTGATGTCAGCGCTGCCTGGGGATGAGCTTCACGAGCTTTCAGAACGTCAAGACCCCAGGCTACTGAGGGCGCTTGATGTCGTTGCGCCCGGCGGCGCCCTGCGCGAGGGCCTCGACAACATAGTCCACTCGCGGACCGGTGGGCTGATCGTGGTCGGCGACCCCGGTGACATCTCCCACCTGCTCTCCGGCGGGATCAAGCTCGACATCGACTACACGCCGGCGATGCTCTACCAGGTGGCGAAGATGGACGGGGCGATCGTGCTCAACTCCGAGGCGACCAAGATCACCTGGGCCAACGTCCAGCTGATGCCCGACCCGACCATCCTCTCCTCGGAGACCGGTACCCGCCACCGCACCGCGGAGCGCGTCTCCAAGCAGACCGATGCGCTGGTGATCGCGATCTCCCAGCGCCGCGACGTCGTCTCGCTCTACGTCGAGGGGACCAAGTACATCCTCCAGGACATCCCGGCCGTTCTGGCCAAGGCCAACCAGGGTCTGGCGACGCTGGACAAGTACCGCGCCCGCCTCGACCAGGTCTCCAACCGCCTCACCGTGCTCGAGTTCGAGGGCGGCGGTGTTCTCTACGACGCCCTCGCCGTCCTGCAGCGTGCCGAGCTGGTGACCCGGATGGCGGTCGAGGTCGAGCGCTACATCGTCGAGCTCGGCACTGAGGGGCGCCTGATCGAGATGCAGTTGGAGGAGACGATGGTCGGCGTCGCCGCCGACAAGACGGCGCTGATTCGCGACTACTCAGTTGAGGACTCGGAGCAGAACCTGGCCACCGTGTTGCAATCGCTGGCCCGGCTGCCGCACGAGGACGTGCTCGATTTCGGTCGTCTCGCCGAGCTGCTCGGCTACGACCGCAAGCTCAACACCCTCGACTTCCCGGTCGCCCCGCGCGGCTACCGCGTGCTCGGCCGCGTGCCGCGCATCCCCAAGCTTGTCGTCCAGAAGATCATCCACGAGCTGGGTGGGTTGGAGGAGGTACTCGCTGCCTCTGACGCTCACCTCGAGGCCGTCGATGGAGTTGGCTCGACCAGGGCCAAGGACATCCGCGAGGGCCTGCGCAGGCTTCAGGAGGTCGATCTGGTTGACCGGTACCTACAGAGCTGATGGCGAATCGACGCTGTCCGAAAACGAAAGGAGCACCCGATTTCTGAGCTAGTTGCAGAGGAGGCCATGGAGGTGGACTTCGAGACAGACATCCCTTACGTCTGCGATTTCGAAGAGGGGGACAAGGTCGTCTATCCCCATCACGGCGCTGGTCTCGTGCTGAAAAAGGAGTCTCGTGAGCTGATGGGGGAGGAGCGCGATTACCTGACGATCAAGATCCTCCACAACGAACTCACGGTGATGGTCCCCTGCGAGAACGCCGGTGTCGCCGGTCTGCGCCGGGTGATCGACGAGGACGAAATCAAGAAGGTGACCGCCGTTCTCACCGATGAGGTGTCGGACATGCCAAAGAACTGGAACCGGCGCTTCAAGTACAACCGCGAGAAGATCAAGACCGGCGACGTGTTCGAGCTGGCCGAGGTCGTTCGCAACCTCGCTCTCCGCGAGATGGAAAAGGGTCTCTCCACCGGTGAGAAGCAGATGTACACGCGGGCGAAGAAGATCCTCGCCTCGGAGTTCATGTACGCGCTCGACAAAGACGAGGAAGGCGCGGAGGAATACCTCGACGGACTGCTGGAGGAGCGCTTCGCCGCCACGGCGACCGCCTAGGTCAGTCAGCAGCGTCACCGCGGTCATCGCGGCCGCCGGCTCCGGGCGCAGGCTCGGAGCCGGCGGCCCGAAGGCTTTCGTGCCACTCGCCGGTCGGCCGATGGTCGAGTGGTCGATTGCGGCATTTCGAGCCTGCAAGTCGGTTCGCTCGATCGTCGTCGCCTGCCCGCCCGGCCACGTCCACGATTTTGCGGGCGGCGATCTCGGCGTAGTCGAGGGTGGAGCCACCCGTGGCCGGTCCGTGTCGAATGCCCTGCAGGCGGTGGGGACGGAGCTGGTCGCGATCCACGACGCCGCCAGGCCGCTGGTCACCCCTGGGCTGATCGAGGAAATCGTCGCGACCCTCGCCGCCGACCCCGGGTCCGCCGGGGCCATCGCCGCCACCCCGGTCACGGACACGATCAAGCAGGTTGCAGCATCAGGTGACGGTGTTCCGGACGGGTGTAACGCGTTACGGCCCCACGAGGACCGAAAAACGTTGCACCTGGTGGAGCGGACGTTGGATCGCGGGCGCCTCTGGGCGGCGCAGACGCCGCAGGTCTTCCGTGCCGACGCGCTGCGGGTGGCCCTGGCTGACAACCCAGAGAGCGTTGCCACAACCGATGAGGCGATGCTGATCGAGGCTGCCGGCGGCAGTGTGCTGATTCATCCCGCACCAGCCGAAAACCTCAAGGTAACGACGTCGCTCGACCTGCGGTTGGCCGAGTTCCTGCTCGCAGCGCGCTCAGCGCAGTAGGACCCAGGCCAGGGTCGCGGCGAAGCAGACCTGGCCGACTCCCAGGGCGATGCCGAAGCTGGCGGCGCCGAGCGCCGCGGCGACCACGGTTCCTAGGACGAACGCGGTGAGCAGGATCGCGAGCTGGCGGATCATCGTTGCGATGCGGGTCGCTGGGAATCGGAAGGTAGGTCGGCGACCGCACGGGAAACGTCGTGGCGATGGCGTTGTAGACGCCGTCTGTAGAGCCGGCGCTGGATCGAGAGGGTGAATACGCCTGCCAGCACGATCCCGGTCAGGTTGACGATCAGCTGCGCCATCGCCCCGCGCCATTCGGACCAGTCGGCGAGGGCGGCGGCGACACCGATGTTGGCCGCCGCTGGGATCGTCGTCACTGAGATCAGCACGCCGATCAACGCGCCCGACTTGGCCGAGGTCAGCGAGAGCACACCGGCGGCGCCGGCGAGGCAGGCGACGATGAAGGAGAAGTCATCGGGCTTGGAGATGAACTGGGTCAGCGGGTGCATCGAGCCGCTGAAGTCGGCGGCCAGCATCCCGGTTACCTTGGCGAGAAGAGTGAAGAGGAAGGCAGCGGTGATGCCCACCGGGAAACCGCACGCAAGCGCGGTGAGCGAGCGCAGGGCAACGCCGCGTCGTCGCTCGACCACCGCCACGCAGAAGCCTGCGAGCGGCCCGAACTCGGGCCCGACCACCATTGCACCGACGATCAGGATCGGCGAGCCGAGGAAGATGCCGACCGAGGCGATCAGGCAGGCGAGCACCATGAAGATCAGGAAGTTGCCGCCCAGCTCTGTGCTCTCCGAGGTGCGCGCCTCGACCTCCTCCCAGACGACCGCGTCTGAGGGCAGCCCACGTGCTGCTCGCTCCGCCCGGTCGGCGGCCTCCGAGAGCTGCGAGTCGATCGGCTCGAGTGTGATCGAGCCGTCGCGCGGCACGTGCAGCTCCTTGAGATCGTCGATCAGCACGCTGGCGTCCTCGCGGGCGACATCGCAGAGAACCACGTCGCCGCTCGGTTGACGCGCAGCCCCTTCTAGGAAGACAAGGTTGCAGGCCGATGGCGCCGCTTCGAGCAGCTCGAGGACCTTCTCGGACCGATTCGAGGGGACGACGATCCGCAGGTGGACCATGGCTCCAGCGTATCCGCGGCCCGGGTCGCTTAATCTCGCGGGCCGATGCTGACCGACTACCACCTGCACCTGCGCCCCGATGAGCCCGGAACCACGGCTGAGCGCTACTTCACCGAGGAGAACGTCGATCGCTACCTCGCCGCCGCCGAGGCAGCCGGAATCGCCGAGCTGGGCGTCTCCGAGCACGTCTACCGCTTCACCCAGGCCCTCGCTCTTTGGCGCCATCCGTTCTGGGAGGAACAGGCCGGCGAGGATCTCGATTCCTATTGCGAGTTCGTCCGTGGCACGCCGCTGCGACTCGGGGTCGAGTGCGATTTCATCCCCGGCGCCGAGGACCGCACCGCCACCTTGCTCGAGGCCCGCGACTTCGACTACGTGGTCGGTTCGGTCCACTTTGTCGGTGACGCCGCGGTTGACCACCAGGGCTGGGACGTCTGGGAGAGCAAGGGCGATCCCGACGAGGTCTGGCGCCGCTACTTCGAGGCGCTGGCAGAGTGCGCCCGCTCCGGCCTCTTCGACATCCTCGCTCACCCCGACCTGGTCAAGGTCTGGGGCGGCGCCCGGCCGTTGCCGGAGCGCGACCCGCGCTTCTTCTACGAGCCGGCGGTGGAGGCGATCGCCGAGAGCGGCATCGCCGTGGAGATTTCTACTGCGGGGCTGCGCAAGCCGGTCGGCGAGATCTACCCGGCCCGCGCCTTCGCCGAGATGTGCGTCGAGGCGGGCGCTCCCTTCGCGCTTTCCTCCGATGCTCACCTGCCCGAGCAGGTCGGCTTCGGCTACGAGCAGGCGGTCGAGTACCTCGGCGAGCTCGGGGTCGAGGAGATCTGCGTTTTCGAGCGACGGCAGCGGCGACTGGAGCCGCTCTCGGCTGCGGTGCGCGAGGATTGATCGATGGGCGTCGGGATTGGCTATGACAGCCACCGCTTCGCTGAGGGCCGCCGCCTGGTCCTCGGCGGCGTCGAGATCGAGCACGCGCGGGGATTGGCCGGTCACTCCGATGCCGACGTTCTCACCCACGCGGTGATCGACGCCCTGCTTGGTGCCGCCGGCTCGGGAGACATCGGCACGCTCTTTCCCGATGACGACGAGCGCTGGCGGGACGCCGATTCGATCGATCTACTGCGCACCGCTGTCGGCACCGTTTCCGGGCGCATCGTCAACATCGACGCCACCCTGATCTGCGAGGAGCCGCGGGTCGGGCCGTTTCGGGCTGAGATGGAGAGAATCCTGGCCGAGGCCACCTCGGCCCGGGTCAGCGTCAAGGCGACCAGCAACGAGGGCATGGGCTGGATCGGGCGCGGAGAGGGGATCGCCTGCATGGCGGTCGCCTCGGTGGAGAGCGAATAGGCTTCTCGGTTCGATGGCAACGTTCGGCTCCATAGCCTCGGGCATCCGTCAGTCGGTGTCCGATGCGGCCTTTGAGACCAGGGTTCTGCGCGAAGCCGGGATCCTTGGCCTCTCCCGCCCCGACCGGGCGGCAAAGGTCGCCTCCACCTTCCTGCGCTGGGGCGCCTCACCGGCGACCGGCGTTGCCACGGCGGCGCACAAATACCCGCACGAGACGATGCTGATCGACGAACGCGGCTCGCTCAGCTTCGAGCGGGTGCATCAGCGGACCAACGCGCTCGCCCATGCCTTTGCCGCGATCGGGATCGGGCACGGTGACGGCATCGGGATCATGTGCCGCAACCACAGGGGGTTCATCGAGACGACCCTTGCCGCTGCCAAGCTCGGCGCCAGCGCTCTGTACCTCAACACGATGTTCGCCGGCCCGCAGCTGGTCGAGGTGATGCGCCGCGAGGGGCCCAAGGCGCTGGTCTACGACGAGGAGTTCGCCGACCTGCTCGACGGGGTCGACGAGAGCGTCACCCGCATCGTCGCCTGGACCGATGGCACGCCCGAAGGGCCGACGCTCGACTCGCTGATTGCCGCCAACGACGACTCCAACCTGAAGCCCCCACCGGACACCCCCCGCTTCGTCATCCTCACCTCCGGCACCACGGGCACGCCCAAGGGTGCCCAGCGCTCCAGTCCCGACGGACTGCTGACGATGGCCTCGATCATCGACAAGATCCCCTATCGAGCCCGCGAGACGATGGTGATCGCCGCGCCGCTCTTCCACTCCTGGGGCTTCTTTCACTTCGTGATGAGCCTGCCGACGGCATCGACGATGGTGTTGCGCCGGCGCTTTGACCCGGAGGACACCCTGCGCGCCGTCCAGGACAGCCAGGCCCAGGTGCTGGCCGTCGTGCCGGTGATGGTCCAGCGCATCCTGCGCTTGCCCGAGGAGACGCTTGCCAAGTACGACCTCTCCTCGCTGCGGATCACCTCGATCTCTGGCTCGGCGCTGCCGGGCGACCTGGCGCTCGCCTGGATGGACCGCTTCGGCGACAGCGTCTACAACCTCTACGGCTCGACCGAGGTCTCCTGGGCGACGGTTGCCACCCCGAAGGACCTGCGCGCCGCTCCTGGCACCGCGGGCAGGCCCCCGCGCGGAACGGCGGTGCGGCTCTACGACGAGGCGGGTCAGGAGGTCCCGCAGGGTGAGGTTGGGAGGATCTTCGTCGGCAACGAAATGGCCTTCGAGGGCTACACCGGCGGGGGTGGCAAGGAGGTGATCGGCGGTTTGCTCTGCAGCGGCGACGTCGGCCACATCGATGCCGAGGGCCGGCTCTTCATCGACGGCCGCGACGACGAGATGATCGTCTCCGGCGGAGAGAACGTCTTCCCGCGTGAGGTCGAGGACCTGCTCGCCGACCACGACGGGGTGGTCGAGGTCGCCGTGATCGGGGTCGAGGACGAGGAGTTCGGCCAGCGGCTGAAGGCCTTCGTCGTGCTCGGCGCCGAGGCCGAGGCCTCCGAAGAAGAGCTGAAATCGCACATCAAGGCCAACCTTGCCGCCTATAAGGCGCCGCGCGAAATCGAGTTCCTCGACGAGCTGCCGCGCAACGCCACCGGCAAGGTCCTCAAGCGCGAGCTGCACGCGCGCGAGGCGCAGAAGTCGGCCTAGCGAAGGATCCCGCTAGTTGCGGGCTTTGCTGCCCCGGCGGGGGTAGATTGGCCTCCGGTGCCCATAGTAGGTTGCCGTTTCATGGGTGATCCAGCGGTGCAGCTGAAAGCGGTGGGTGCGGCGACGGAAGAGCTGCATGAGACCGCCAAGCAGGCACTCGAGTGGGTGCGGATCAGCGAGGAGCGCGTTGCCAAAGCGGAGGCGAGGAACGAGCAGGTCCGTGCCGAGCTGAGGCAGCGGGCGATGGCAACCCTGGGCAAGCTCGGCGAAGAGGGGCGTGAGCGCGTCGCCGCCGAGCGGGACAAGCGTAAGGCGATGGAAGCGCGAGCGATGCGGGCCGAGGCCGACCGCGACCGCGCCGAGCGGTCCTTCGAACAGGCACAGGATCGCGCTCAGGCGGAGCGCGGGACGCTGGCCACCGAGCTGCGCAGCGCTCGCGCCGAGTCCGAGCGCGCGATCGCCAAGGCCGTGGAGGTCAGCGAGCGTGAGGGCCGGCAGCGCCTCCAGGATGCGCTCGATCAGGCAAGGCTGGAAGCCGACCAGCGGGTGGCGGCGGCGGAGCAGCGTGCCGCCGAAGCCGAGGCTGCCGCCGCTCAGTCTCATGAGCTTGCCGTGCGGCTTGAGGCGGAGATCGAGGAGCGGGTCATGCAGGGCACCGAGGATGTCCGCCGGGAGGCTGAAGAGCGCGTTCGCAAGTTGGTCGAGAAGGTCGAAGGCGAGGCGACTGAGCAGGCCAGGGCAAGGGCTGAGGAGGCGCTGCGGGCTGAGTCCGAGCGGATCCGGGTCCAGGCCGAGCAACGCGAGGACCGGGTGCGGCGGGCCGCGGAGGACGAGATCAAGGCAAGCGCTTCAAAGGCGCGGCGCGAGGCCCTGGCTGCCGCCGACCAGACGGCACCCTCCTGGGCGCGGCGCGAGACCGCTGCCTCCGGGCCCGGCTACCGCACGTTCTAGATCCCTTTAGCATCGGCGCCGATGCGAGAGGTGCGGATCAGAGACACCCTCAGCGGCGAGCTGACGGCGCTTGACCCCGGCGAGGAGGTCGGGATCTACGCCTGCGGGCCGACCGTCTACAGCCGGATCCACATCGGCAACGCGCGCCCGTTCGTCATCTTCTCCCTGCTCGCCCGATTCTTGAAGTCGGAGGGCTACGCGACCAAGCTGGTCGTCAACGTCACCGACATCAACGACAAGATCTACCTGGCGGCCGCCGAGACGGGGGAGGAGTCAAGCGTCTTCGCCGAGCGGATGACCCGGGCTTACCTTGAGGACACCGAGCGGCTGGGCCTGGGCCGCCCCGACGCTGAGCCGCTGGCGACGGAGACGATCGACGGGATCGTCGCGCTGATCGCCGACCTGATCGAAGGCGGCCACGCCTACGAGGCCAGCGGTGACGTCTACTTCCGGGTCGGCAGCTTCGAGTCATACGGCAAGCTCTCGAACCGGCGAACCGAGGACATGGACCAGGGCGAGGAGGCAGGCTCGGGGTCGCTGAAGGAGGACCCGCTCGATTTCGCGCTCTGGAAGGCGCACAAGCCCGGCGAGGACACCTCGTGGGGCTCACCCTGGGGCCCGGGTCGCCCTGCCTGGCATATCGAGTGCTCGGTAATGGCGGAGCAGGAGCTGGGCGCCTCGTTCGCGATCCACGGCGGCGGCTCGGATCTGGTCTTTCCCCATCACGAGAACGAGATTGCCCAGTCCGAAGGGGCGGGTCGGCCCTTCGCCAAGGTCTGGATGCACAACGGGATGGTCGAGACCGGGGACTCGAAGATGTCCAAGTCCGAGGGGAACATCTTTCAGTTGTCGGAGGCGTTGGATCGATACGGGCGCGAGGCGGTCGTCGCGTATCTGATCTCGGGGCACTATCGGCAGCCGCTGGCTTTTGGGCCGCAGCAGATGGAGGAAGCCGTGGCGCAAGTCGAGCGGCTTAAGAACTTCTTCAGGGAGAACCCGGTTGGGGTGGGAGAGCCGGGGGAGGGTCCGTCAGAGCAACTGCGGGGAGGCTCTGCCGGACCCTCCCCCGGCTCCCTGCACGATTCGGCGGCCTCCCGGGTCGAGAGCTTCAGGGAGGCGCTGGCGGATGACTTCAACACGCCGAGGGCTATGGCCGAGGCCTTTGAGCTTGTGGGGGAGGCGAACCGGGGCGAGGTCACCGGGGCTTCTGAGGCTCTGGAGGAGATGCTGGCGCTCGTCGGCCTCAGCTCCCTTACCCAGCCGGATCAGGGAGCTGAGGCCGACGACGAGGCCGAGAAGCTCCTCGGGGAAAGGCAAGCTGCGCGGGCTGCCAAGGACTTCGAGCGGGCGGATGAGATTCGCGACGAGTTGGCGGAGCTGGGCTGGGAGGTTCGGGACTCGGCGGAGGGCGCGAAGCTCGTGCCCAGGGCCTAAGCATGCCTACGGGTCGCCCATCCGACATTGACCACACCAGAGGTGGGTCGATGTCGGATGCGTCGCAGCTGATCTACGGGAAGCAGCCGGTTGCCGAGGCTGAGCGGGGGAGGCGTCGGGTTCATCGCGTTTGGCGCGCTCCCGAGACTTCGGGCGAGGAGCTGGAGCGCCTGTGTGGCTCGCCGGACCATCAGGGGGTCGTTGCCAAGGTCGATCCGTATCCATACGCCGACCCCAACCAGCTCCTGCGGGCCGAGAAGGCGCTGCTCGTCGCTCTCGACCAGGTTCAGGACCCGCGCAACCTCGGCGCGGTCTGTCGCTCCGCCGAGGTTGCGGGCGCAGCCGGTCTGGTGATCCCGGACCGTCGCTCCGCTGAGGTCACGGCGGTCGTCTGCAAGGCGTCGGCGGGCGCCGTGGAGCATCTGCCGATAGCGCGGGTCCGCAACCTGGCCGACTGGTTGGCCGATGCCAAGGAGGCGGGCTTCTGGACCTGGGGTGCCGATGCGGAGGCCGACCAAACCCCATGGAGCGTCGATCTGAGCGGGTCGACGATCCTCGTCTTGGGCGGCGAGGGGAAGGGGATCCGCCCGCGCGTCGCATCCGCCTGCGACGGGCTCGTCGCCTTTCCCCAGCGCGGCCAGGTGGGCTCGCTCAACGTCTCGGCCGCGGCCACGGCGCTGCTCTTCGAGGCCGTCCGGCAGCGGTAGCAGCTGCAACGGCGATTGCAGGAAATTTTCGGCTGGGGTTGACAGAACTCCGCTTAGCCGTAAACTAACGCGCCAATAAGGGTGAACCTCAGCTTGAGTCTGAGAATCGCTCTGTTCATACAAGGCGCCGCCAGGGGAGGTAAGGCGCCACGACCCTTCGCAAGGAGAAGGATCTGTGGCTCTATCTCTGCCTACCCAGGAAATGCAACTCCCCTCGGGCCGTCTCAACGGCTCGCTCAGGCCAGCCGATGCTAACCCTCAACCTGAGCTTGATGATCATTATCTAGTGGCTCTGGCCAAGGACGGTCGCACCGATGCCTACGACGCGATCGTCCGTCGCTATCGCGGCTTCGTCCGCCTCAAGGCCTCGTCCTACTTCCTCCTGGGGGGAGAGTCCGACGACCTGATCCAGGAAGGTCTGCTCGGCCTCTACAAGGCGATCCGCGACTACCGCACCGATCGCGAGTCGAGCTTTCGCAACTTCGCCGAGCTCTGCATCACCCGTCAGATCATCACCGCGGTGAAGACGGCGACCCGCAACAAGCACACGCCGCTCAACCAGTACGTCTCCTTCAGTCAGACTCCGGCAGCCGCAGGGGACTCCGACACAACCCTCGACGAGATCCTGCCCGGGCCGACCGTCCACGATCCGGTCAACCAGGTGATCGCCGCCGAAGAGCTGGACAGCCTCGTCTCCTGTCTCTCGGGTGTCTCCGGGGTGCTTTCGGACCTGGAGAGCCGCGTGCTCTCCCTCTACCTCGACGGCCACTCCTACGAGGCGACGGCCGAGCGCCTGGAGTGCGACACCAAGACCGTCGACAACGCCCTGCAGCGCGTCAAGCGCAAGGTCGGTTCACATTTGGCTTCGCGCGAGACGCCACTCTAATAGAGAACCGAGCGCGGATCCGCACGCTCGCGGATCCGCGTATTCGCCTTTTCGTCGGCCAGTAATTCCGCGGTAAATCGAGACTTTCGCTCGCCTCCTGCTCTGGGAATTCGTCCGCAGGCCCTCGTTGGCTGGCGCTCGGACATATGCACCGGTATACCGCCAACGGTAAGACCGTTCCGATAGAGGAGGCCAAAATGCTGTTCCGCAGGATTGCCGTGCTCGCCGCTAGCGCTGTTTCACTGCTGGCGGTAGGGGCATCAACCGCGTCCGCCGAAAGCGCTGCTTTGTGCAAAGTCAACGAAACCCCCTGTTCTGCAGGAAATACGCTAACTCATTTGCATATGGTTTCGAGTTTCTACGAAGTATTAACGTCGCTGGCAAATGTGAAATGTAAATCTGGCTTAGAATTAATCGAAGTCTTACCGTTAGGAAATCCCCAGATTGCTCATGTGCTTAGCCGCACAATGAGCGACTGCTCAACTGGTGGTACGGCTTGTGAAGTGAAAGCACCCGGGTTGGGGTTATGGGATATCTACAAGTCTCCTGGCATATGGTTCTACATCTGGTTAAACGAGGAAATAAGCCTTAAATGCGGCGCTTTTCTCAATTGCACCTATGGGGGAGAAGTCGAACTGACAGGCGAAAACGCAAGTGGAATGAGCAATGGAATGGGCAAAGCCAACAAAGCAACCTTGCTCAAGCTGTCCGGTGCACTCTGCCCTGAAAAAGCGTTCTTGGACGCGTCATTTGAACCCTTATCTGCGGTGTACGGGTCGAGCTGACCGATAGGTTTCAGTCACTGTTGGTCCGCTAGAACGTAGGCGAGTAGTTCCTGGCCGTGTTCGGAGGCGACGGAGACGTCGTCGGCCTTGATCCGGACACGGTGCAGGGACTGCATACGTAGGACGTCGCCGCTGCAGCGGTGGTTAGGGAAGACGCCGGCGTAGGAGACGCCGAGGCGCTCGAGGTGGTCGGCGACGAGAGCCGTTGCCGGCGTATCGAGGGGCAGATCGATGTAGACGGCGTCGAGGCAGGCGCGGTGGAAGAGGTGGTGCCGCTCGGCCGCGATGACGGTCTCGAGGTCGGCGCCGGGCACGTGCACCGTGATCAGTGCCAGGTTGTGGTCGGCATCGATTCCCACGTGGAGCTCGGTTCGCTCCGCCAGCTCGGCTGCGGTCGGCGGCTCGGTCAGCCTGCCGCGCAGCTCGCATAGGTCCAGCGTCTGGCCGACGATCCCGCGGTGGCGCTCCGGCGCATAGACCGGACGCTCGTGGCCGTCGTTGAGCTTGGTGTAGAAGAGCGCCGCCGATTGGCGTCCGCGCTTGCTCTCCCCGGCGGCGTCGTTGGAGACGGACGCGGGGATCCAGCCGAGCAGAAAGCCGGTCTCGTGCGCCCCCAGCTCGATGTTGGCGCGCTGGCTGTAGGGGTGGGCGGCGGTCGCCTCGCTGTACATCCCCGCCATTCCCCGCTCGCGAGCCCAGTCCATCAGGAAGCGCTTGGTCCGCGTGAACAGGTGCTGCCCGCGCGCCGCCGGCATCGTCACCGCCTGTCCCGAGTGCCCGACCGCATCGCCGGCGGCCGCCAGGCTCATCCCCTCGTGACAGAGCAGCTCCCCATCAGCCGTCTCGGCGACGCATGACACGTAGGTGCCAGCCGCCAGACGCGCCGAGACCTCGGCAGCGTCGTAGACCCAACGCACGTCATAGCTGTCCCCGTAGGCGACCTCGATCGCCTCGCTCAGCACTCCGCCCTCGTTGGGCTCGAGAAAGCGAAACGTCACGTCCACGGAGTGACGATTACACAGTGCGCTGGATCAACGGTTGCCCCTCTCCGGAAGGCCGTTGCGCAGCAGATCGTTCCGGTGCTTCCGGGGCGTGGTCGCTGAGCCTTCCGGAGAGGGGCAACCGTTGATCTACCCATGCGCGGGCGCCCCCCGACCTGAACTGCCACGGCCTGTCCGGGGGGCGCGGTGCGGGGACCCTCCGCCAGAAGCTCAGGGACCACGCATCGAATTGCTATCCACGATCTGCTGCGCAACGGCTTCTGGAGGAGGGTCCCCGCACCGCGCCTCACAGACTGCGCCAGCTCGAGAGAGTGCGTACGCTGAGGCGCAAGAGATCGGGTGTCCCGCCCGCCTAGCTCAACTGGTAGAGCACCGCTCTTGTAAAGCGGAGGTTTCCGGTTCGATCCCGGAGGCGGGCTCTCCGCGGTTCAGCTGGACGCGGAGTCCCCGCCGAGCGCTCGCGCCTTCTCCGCTGCGAACTCCTCGTCGGTGAGGACACCTTTTTCGTGGAGAGTGGCCAAGCGCTCGAGGCGGGCGAGGCGGGAGTCCTCGTTGTCGGTCGCAGGGGCCTCGCCGGCACCGGTGGGCTTACGCATCTCGGGCAGTCGCAGTTTGGAGGCCCGCTCGCCAAGGTTTGCGTCTTTGACGGCGCCGACGACCCGGTCCTTTGTGCGGCCGAAGGTCTCGCCGTAGTCGGCGTCGGGAAATTCCTCGGCGGCCTGTTTGCGCAGCTCGTGGATGCCGAAGGCGGCGAGGCCGGCGATCACCAGCGTGGTCAGGAAAGAGCGGAGGTTCTGGGTCGGGGCCTGGATGAAGTAGAGGCCGACGACGATTGCCAGGCCGGCGTAGACGTACGGCACGTGCTCGCGCAGGGTCGGCGCCATCACGCGGCGGGTGGAGCGTGCTGAGCCAGTCGGCGAGGCGAGCCAGCCGGCGATCCCGAAGAGGACGCCGACGACGATCACGGTCGTGGCGATGCTGATCATCAGGGAGGTCCCGATTGACCAGGCCGCTTCTGCCGCCGGCTTGACGCTCTCTTCTTCGACCAGCTGGCCGACGATGATCCCGCCGGCGATCTCGCGGAAGACGATCACTGCAAAGCCGGCCGCGATCAGGCCGATCCCACAGGAAAGAACGGTCACCCAGCGCCCGTCGCGGGAGAGATAGATGGCGAGACCAAAGCAGAGGAAAGTGAGCAGGGAGAGGATCAGCGCCAGGCCCTTGATCGCGACGACGATGTCCTGCGCCGTCTTCAGTTGGTCGGAGCGCAGGATCGTGATCTGTCCCGCATCGGGGGGCAGCTTTTCGGCGAGGTTGGCGCCGATCCCGACCTGGGTGGCGAGGTTGGTGACGAGGCTGCCGAGGTTGAGGCTGACCTTGCCTTCTTCGGTCGTGACCGTGCCTTCCTTTTCTTCAAGGACTTCAAGCAGCTGTTCGTGGGTTGTCCGGTTGGCGCTCTTCCAGAGTTCTTGGGCGGTCGTGTTTTCCAGCACCTTTTCGGCTCCAGAGCCGGCGACCTGGCGCAGTCCGCCCGAGATCGGTCCGGCCAGGTCCTTGGTGTCCCCGGGCAGCTTTTCGCTCAGTTCCTTTTCGACGTCGACGTTTTCGTAGAGCTGGTCGACGAGGTAATTGCTGACCTCTTCGCGGATCGTCGAGTTCTCGATCAGGCGGCCGCTGGTGTGGACCCATTCGTCGGTGTTGAGCGCCTGGCGCTCGGTCCAGATCGCGAAGACGCTGAGAAAGGCCAGCAGCGAGCCAACCACGACAAGGGCTCTAACGAGGCGTCGTCTTCCGCGGCTCACTGGCGGGATGGTATACGTGACGTGTGAAGCTTGAGGGGATTCATCACATCACCGCGATCACCGCCGACGCGCAGAGCAACGTCGACTTCTACGCGGGGGTAATGGGTCTGCGTTTGGTCAAGAAGACCGTCAACCAGGACAACCCCACCGTCTACCACCTCTTTTTCGCCGACGAGAAGGGCAGCGCCGGCTCCGATCTCACCTTCTTCGAGTTCCCTGGGGTACCACCCGGGCGAGCGGGGGGTGGGGATGTTCACCGAATCATCTGGCGCGTCGCCTCGCACGCCTCACTCGACTTCTGGGAGGAGAGGCTTGGTGCTAAAGGGATTGATTCCGAGCGGGCAGGGGGAGGGCTGCGCTTCTCCGACCCCGAGGGGCTCGCGCACGAGCTCGCCGTGGTCGAGGTTCCCGACGAGCCGCTGATTGCCGACCACCCAGAAGTGCCGGCTGAGCTGGCGCTGCGTGGCTTCCACGCCGTCTGCGCCTACAGCGGCGCGCCGGAGGCGAGCCGCACGCTGCTTGAGGGGCTCGAGTTCGAGTCGATCGACGAGGGAAGTTGGGAGGCGCGCGGGTCTAGCCGCGGCGGCCTCTACGTCTACGAAGAGCCTCCCGCGGAGCGCTCGCAGCAGGGCGCGGGCAGCGTCCACCACGTCGCCTGGGCCTCGACGATCGACGAGCACGAGGAGTGGCGCGAGCGGGCGATCTCAGCCGGGGCGCAGCCGACCCCAGTGATCGATCGCTTCTACTTTCGCTCGATCTACTTCCGCGAGCCCAGCGGCGTCCTCTTCGAGATCGCCACCCTTGGTCCCGGCTTCACCGTTGACGAGCCGCTCGAGCACCTCGGCGAGAAGCTCTCGCTGCCGCCCGACTATGAGCACCTGCGGGCGGAGGTCGAACCGAACCTGCGTCCCGTCGTAAACCCTCGCACGGCCTCGGCCGGGTGAACGGCAATTTCGTCTGGCGCGACGCCGATCGCGTCGTCGTGTTTCGTTCCAACGGCGTAAGCGACGCCGCCAAGCTGCTCGCCGAGCACGACATGGAGCCCTTTGAGCTGCTCTCAACCGAGCGACATCTCGGTGCCGCTGCGGAGCTTGCGAGCGCTGCCGTCACCGTCTATGAGCTGCCGGCGGCAGATCCGGCAACCGCCGTACCAGAGACCTCGGCAGCCTTGCTCGACTCGGTCCACTCACCGAACCTCGTCGCGCTCGGCGGCGGTCGAACCATCGACACGGCGAAGGCGATTGCGGCGGTGACCGGCGCCCGCGTCGCGGCAATCCCGACGACGATGTCCGGGGCGGAGATGACCGGCATCCATCGCCTTCCGGCTGGCGCCGAGGACCGGGTCGAGTCGCTGATCCGACCGTCGCTTGTCATCGCCGACCCCGGCGCGATGACAAGCGCCCCTGAGCCCAAGCTGCGCGCCAGCTCAATGAACGCTCTAGCCCACGGCGCTGACTCGCTCTACACACCCTTCGCCAACCCCGTCTCCCAGATGACCGCTCTGCGCGGCGCCGAACTGATCGCCACCTCCCTCGACGAAGACCCCACCGAGCGCAACCGCGACGCCCTCGCCCTCGGCTCGATCCTCTGCGGCTACGCAATCGACTCCGGCATGTTCGCCCTCCACCACGTCGCCTGCCAAACCCTGGTCCGCATCTGCGGCACCCCCCACGCAGGCACCAACGCCGCCATCCTCCCCCGAGCAATGGCCTTCATGGCCCCCAGAGCCCCCGACGGCCTCGAGCCCCTGGCCACGGCTCTGAGAACCACCCCGCCCGAGATCGAGGAACGCATTCTGAACCTGGGCGGCAACCCTCCAGGCCTAGGCGACCTCGGAGGCGACAGCAACAAGCTCCCGGAAGCTCTGGAGGCGATGCTGATGCGCCCGGAGCTCGCCTTCACGCCGGAGCCACCGACCTTGTCGGATCTGGAAGCCCTGGTCGAGGCAGCGTGGTAACCGCCTCTCGGGCGGGTGGCACGGGGTAGGGGGGTCGAGGACGTACACCTCGCCCGCAGGCCCCCTACCCCGGGACAGGACCCGCCCGCCAGTAACCGTTGTCCCGACCCCGTGTAGCGCTACCCGATGGACCCCGCTCGCCTCCAGTCGTATCACGACTACACGCGCAATCACGGCGTAAACCCGATCCTCTACCTCCTCGCGAGGATCTTCATGACCCCGTTCTTCCTCGCCTACTTCCGCTACTCGCGGATGGGTCGGGAGCACGCTCGCCTCAAGGGCGGCTTGATTGTCGCTGCCAACCACCGCAGCTTCCTCGATCCCTTCGCGATCGGTGGCGCCCTGCCTTGGCGGCGGCCGATGCACTACGTCGCAAAGGTCGAGCTCTTCGAGCGCCGCTGGCAGGCCTGGGTCCTCTCGCGCCTTGGCGCCTTCCCGATCCGTCGCGGCGAATCCGACGAGCAGTCGATGGAGACGGCGCGTCTCCTGGTCGAGCGCGGTGGCGCGGTCTGCATATTCCCCGAGGGCACCCGCACCCGCAATGGCTCGCTGCGCGAACCCAAACGCGGCGTCGGCAGGCTCGCGCTGCAAACCGGCGCGCCGGTGATCCCGGCCGCCGTCCTCGGCACTGAATACGTGCGGCGCGGCTGGCGCATCCGCCCCCACAAGATCAAGGTCCGGCTGGGCAGGGCGATGACCTTTCCCCGCGCCGAGGACCCCTCGCCCGCCCTGGCTTCGACGGTGACCGCGCGGATCTGGCCCAACGTCGAGTTGCAGTGGGAGGACCTCGGCGGCTTGCCGCCGATGCGCCGTGCCGCCGTGATCGGTGCCGGCAGCTGGGGTACCGCCGTCGCCGTTCTGCTTGCTCGCGGTGGCCTCGAGGTGCAGCTTGCGACCCGCACCTCCGCTCAGGCGGCGGAGATCGACGAGGCGCGCGAAAACCGTCGCTACCTGGAGGGAGTGCGGCTGCCCGATTCGGTTCGGGTGCGCGCGGCGTCGGAGGTCGAGCTCGCCGGCCTCGACCTGGTTTGCCTGGCCATCCCCTCGGGCTCTTTGCCGCAGGCCGTCGGGGCGATTTCCGACCGGGTCGGCGCCCGCTCCGCCGTGTTGCTGCTGACCAAGGGGTTGATCGCGCCGCTGGGTCAGCTTCCGGCCGAATACGTCGGCGAGCGGGTGCGCGCGCGGGCGGTCGCCTGCCTCGGCGGGCCGGCCCACGCGCGCGAGGCGGTGTCGGGCTCGGCTGCCCTTGTGCTTGGCTCGGCCGACCGTGATCTGCGCGACCAGCTCGGCGGCGTCTTCGACGGCGCCGGTCTGGTCTGCGAGCGCTCGGCCGACATCACCGGGGTTGAGATGGCGGGCGCTGCCAAGAACGCTGCGGCCCTTGCCGCCGCTGCGGCGGAGCCCCACGGTCTCAATGCCGCCGGGATCGCCGCCGCGCTGGTCTGGCGCGAGTGCATCGAGCACGCGCTCAGGTGCGGTGCCGACCTGGCGACCTTTTCCGGCCTGGCCGGGGTCGGCGACCTGACCGCGACTGTGATCGCGCCAAGCGGTCGTAACCGTCGTGCCGGTGAGCTGCTTGGGCAAGGCACGCCCGCAGAGGAGATTCCCGGCCAGATCGGCCAGACGTCCGAGGGGCTCGACGCGGTGCCGCTGCTTGCCGCCGCGGCCTCGGCAGCGGGCGGGAGTGCCGAGGCTTTGACCGGCTTGGCGGCGCTGATCCGCGGCGAGATCGACGCTGAGGCCTGGGTGGCCGGGCTGCGCCAGGTCGAGCGTTCGAAGAAGGCTGCCTGATGAGACTAGGCTTGCGCTGTGACGGAGAACGTCGAGCCGGCGAGCCTCGATCCAGCCGCCAAGGCCGAGCTCGACCACGCCTTCGAGGATCTCTACCGTGCCCACCTGCGCGACGTCTACTCCTACGCCTACTACCGGGTCGGCAATCAGCACGATGCCGAGGACCTCACCGAGCAGGCATTTCTGCAGGCCTACCGGCACTTCGACCGAGCCCGACGCGAGTCCGACGGGCGCCCGCTGCGGCCTTGGCTGATCCGCATTGCCCACAACCTCGCCTCCAACTACTACCGCGATCGGTCGCGGCGGCCTCAGACCTCGCTGGAGAGCGCCGACCCGATCGCGACACGGCACGGCACCGAGGCGATCGCCGAGGGGCGCGAGGAGCTGCGCCAGGTGATGGCAAACCTCGAGCACCTTTCCGACGACCGCCGCGAGGCGCTGATCATGCGCTTTGCCCTGGGAATGGACAACCGCGAGATCGCTCGCGCTCTGGGACGCAGCGACGGCGCCACCAAGGTGCTGATCCATCGTGCGATCAAGCAGCTTCAGGAGGAGATGAGCGATGAGTGAGGCGAGCCAGCGGTTGACGGGCAGCACCTGGGATGTCGAGCACCTGCTCTCCGACGCGCTGCGGCCGATGGAGCCGCCGGAGCGGCTCTCGGGGCGCTTCGAGGACACCCTCTCCGCCGTAACTCAGGCCGCAGCGGAGGAGCTCTCCGACTGGGCCGAGGAGCTTTCCGACAGCGAGCTGCGCGCTCTGCGCGATCCGCGCAACTGGGTACGCCCGGTGGTCGCGGTCGGCGCCGGCGGTGCCGCTGCCGGTGCTCTGGTCATCATGGAGCTGCGCCGCAGGGGACGCCAGCAGGCCAAGGGCGGCCTTCGCTCCCTGACCGGTCGGGTCAGGCCGTAGCGGGCGAGGGCTTCTTCTTCGCAGCCGGGGTTGCCAGCGCTGCGGCGACACCGAGCGTTCCAAGTACGAGGTGGAGCAGGTTGTCGGCCGTATTGACCGGCAGGAAGCCGAGGATCGCTTCACCGCTGCCCAGCGCAAACCCCCAGAAGGCGATTGCCATGTAGAGGGCGCCCAGCAGGAGCGAGTACTGGCGCGAGGCGTAGCCCGCGACCAGCAACCCCAGGGTGCCAGCGAGGATGTGGAGCACGTTCTCCCAGCCGTTGACGGCAAAGACCCCGAAGACGTCGTCGACCTCCCCCGGGGATCCGAAGGAGGCGCTGTAGAAGAAGCCGATGATGCCAAGCACGACCAGGATCGCGCCGACCAGCGCCGCGTAGAGTCTGGCTGGGCTGGGGGCGTCCATCGCCGGCGATTGTAGGCTGCTGATCCGCGTGGCAGAGACTTGTTATCGACACCCCAACCGGGAGACCGCTGTTTCCTGCTCGTCCTGCGGGCGGCCGATCTGCCCCGATTGCATGACGCCGACTCCGGTCGGGATGCGCTGTCCAGAGTGCTCGAACCAGCGCACCCGGGTGGTTCGGGGTGTGGGCGAGGAGTCCCTCCTCTCCCGGTCACCGGCCACCTTCGTGCTGATTGCCCTCAACGCCGCGGTCTTTCTGGCGGAGGTTGCAACGGGCCACGGTGGCTTTAACGTCAACAACAGCACCTTGGTTGCCGAATTCGGTCTCTTCGGCCCATCGGTTGCCGAAGGCGAGTGGTATCGCCTGATCGGCGGCGGCTTCCTCCACGCCAGCCTGATCCATATCGGCTTCAACATGTTCGCCCTCTACTTCCTCGGTCGCATCCTGGAGCCGGGGATCGGCACCTCCCGCTTCGTCGCCCTTTACGTTGCGGCGTTGTTCGGTGGTGCCTTCGGAGCGCTTCTGCTCAGCCCGGACGCGCTCACGGTTGGCGCCTCGGGGGCGATTTTCGGCATCTTCGGGGCGACCTTCGTGATCGCCCGTGGGCGCGGCCTCGATTCGGTCGCCTCGTCGATCGGGGTGATCCTGCTGATCAACTTGGCGATCAGCATCGGCAGCCCGGGCATCAGCCTCGGTGGCCACCTCGGCGGGCTCGTCGCGGGGGTGATCTGCGCTCTGGCGATCCTCGCCGGCGAGCGCGGCATGCTCGGTCGTCGCCACTTCCCGGCGGAGTTGGCGGTGATGGCCGCGGTGACGGTTATCTCGATCGTCGGCGCGCTCGCCGTCGCCTGAGGCTCAGCCCGCAGGTTCTTGCCGGGCCAGTGGTGAGCGCAGCTCGGCGAAGCCGATATTGCCCGGCGGGTCGACCAGGTCGGGGTGGAGCAGGTGGCCGAGCAGCTCGACCCCGTCGACCAGGCGTGGTCCAGGTCGCGAGAAAGTTGAGGCGGCATCGACCGCGAAGACGCGTTGGGCGCCCAGGGGCTCGATCTCAAACCAGTGTTCAAGGGCCTGGGAGCGGGAGCCGTCGACGTACCAACCGCAGGGCATCGCGACCACCACGTCGGGATTGAGGCCGGAGAGCTCCCCCCAGGAGACCTCTGGTGACTTCAGGCCGGGTGGGCCCGCGACATCTTCTCCACCTGCGATCGAGATCATCTCGGGGATCCAGTGGCCGCCGACGAAGGGAGGGTCAAGCCACTCCAGCGCGATGACCCGTGGCTGACTGGCTCCGGAGACGGCAGCGCGAACGGTTGCCAAGCGGCCCTCCAGCTCGCCCCGCAGCTCGTGAGCCTGTTGCGGGATCCCGGTTGCCTCGCCGAGCCGGATCACGTCCTCCAGCATCTCGCCCAAAGTGCTCGGGTCCTGCTGCACCACCCTCGGTTGGTTCGGTAGGCGAGCGGCGATCTCGACCACCTCCTCGAAGGAGACGGCGCAAACCGCGCAGATCGCCTGGGTGACGATCAGATCGGGGGCGAGCTTCGCCAGAAGCTCCTCGTCGAGCTCGTAGAGCGCCTGGCCCTCGGCGACCCGCGCCTTGACGGCACGGTCGATCTCTCCGGCGCTGAGCCCGGGTGGAATCACGGTGCGAGTCAGGCGAGGTAGGGAACGGGCCTCATGCGGGTAGTCACACTCATGCGTTACCGCGACGACGGAGTCGCCGAGGCCGAGCGCGTAGAGCATCTCGGTCGCGGATGGAACGAGGCTTGCGATCCGCATTTCCAGCCCAATATGGCACTTATCGTCGGATCCGCGGAGTGGAAAGCTATATTGCCTACGCCGAATGGCCGACGACGACCTCCCCCGAAGTACCGGGCCAAATAGACGATGAGCGCCCTGCTGCTCGTACTCCTGCTGCTGCTCGTCGCGATCAACGGCTTCTTCGTCGCGGCTGAGTTCGCCCTCGTCCGCAGCCGCCGCGGCAAGATCGAGCAACTCGCCGAGGAAGGCGAGAGCGGCGCCGAGGCCGTGGTCGAGCAGCTCGACAAGATCGACGAGTCACTGTCGGCCTGCCAGATCGGGATCACGATGGCCTCGATCGGGATCGGCTTCCTTGGCGAGCCCTCGCTGGCGGTGCTGCTCGAACCGATCTTTGGCGGCCTCTCGCATGGTGCGGCGGTCGCGCTTTCGGTGACGATCGCCTTCGCCCTGGTTACGGCGATCCACATCAGCATCGGCGAGCAGGTGCCGAAGATGCTGGCGATCAGCCACGCCGAGCGCACCGCCCGCCGCGTCTCCCGTCCGCTCAACTGGTTTCGCGCCGCGACGGCGCCGGTGATCCTCGCCCTGAGCGCGATCTCCAACGCGATCGTCCGCCTCTTCGGCGTCGACCCGACCGATATCGAAGAGCACCACACAGCCGAGGACTTGAAGCAGATCATCGACCAGTCGAAGCTGGGCGGCACGCTTGACCCCGGCGAGGCGGGGATGCTGGGCGGCGTCTTCCACCTGCACGAGCAGGAGGCGCGCGAGGTGATGACGCCGATCCCGGCCGTGGTTACCGTCGATGCTTCGGAGACCGTTGAGACGGCGCTGCGGCGCTGCGTCACCTCGGGCCACACGCGGCTGGTCGTGATCGAGGACGAGAACCCCGACCGGGTTAAGGGGATCGTCCACAACAACAGTCTCGCCCGGCTCTACATGAGCGACGGCCCCGAGGCCGAGATTGCGCCCGCCGTGCGCGATGCCGTAATCGTGCCGGAGACGCGACCGCTCGACGACCTCCTGCACGATCTGCAGGTGCAGCGCACCTCGCTCTCGGTGATCGTCGACGAGTACGGGCGGACGGTCGGGATTGTCACCGTCGAGGACATTCTCGAGGAGGTGGTGGGGGAGATCGAGGACGAGACCGACCCGCGCGCCGCGGCGCTGCGTCAGCTGGCCAGCGGCGAGTGGTTCGTCCGCGGCCACGTTTCGCTCGGCGACCTCTCGGATGCCGGAATCGAGCTACCCGTGGACACTGACGCCTACAACTCAGTCGGCGGCTACGTTTTCGGCGAGCTGGGCCGGCTGCCTAAGCGCGGCGACACGATCACCGCCAACGGCTACACGATCCGGGTCGAGTCGGTGCGCGAGAACCGGATCGAGGCGGTTCGGATCAGCGGTTCCGTCCGCCACGGTTCTTAGCTTCTTCGGGCAACCCGCGTTCACCAAACCCTGGAGGTGTCGCATGTGGGTTGTGCGTTTGAGCGACAAGCAACTTGAGGTCCTGCGGGCGTTGTTGCGATCGGAGGAGCATCTTGGCCCCGCCCTGAAAGGCGCCGTCGAAGCGCTCGACCTGGCGAAGTGGGATGAGCTTCCCGAGGCGGAGCTCCCGTGGGAGGAGATCGAAGCGAAGGCCCGTCAGCAGGGCATCTCGCCCGCCGACGTCATCTGGGACCTTGCAGGTAAGAAGTAGCTAGTCGTAGCTGTAGAAGCCGGCGCCGGACTTGCGGCCGAGCTTGCCTTCGCCCGCCATCTCGACCAGGAGCTTGGGAGGCTTCTGGTACTCCTCGTTGGAGGCGGCGTAAAGGGCGTCGCCGATCGCCTTGCAGACGTCGAGGCCGACGAAGTCGAGCAGGGCGAGCGGGCCCATCGGGTGGCCGGCACCGAGCTTCATGCAGGTGTCGATCTCGCCCGCCTCCATGCCGGTCTGTTCCATGAAGCGGACCGCATCGAAGAGGTAGGGGAAGAGCAGGCGGTTGACGACAAAGCCCGCCAGGTCCGGGACCTCGACCGCGGTCTTGCCCAGCGCCGCGCACCAGGCGAGTGCCGCCTCGCGAGCGCTCTCGGTGCCCTCCGGGAAGCAGACCTCGACCAGCTTCATCCGCGGCACCGGGTTGAAGACATGGAGGCCGAAGAGCTTGCCGTCGATGCCGCCGGCCTTGGCGATCTCGGCGATGCTCAGCGACGAGGTGGTGGTCGCCAGGTCGGCGTTGGGGCAGGCCGCGGCGATCCGGGCGAGCAGCTCGCCCTTGGGCTCGACCTCCTCGACGATCGCCTCGACGATGACGTCGCAATCCGAGAGGTCGGCGGGGTCGGTGGTTACCCGCAGCCGCGAAGGTTCACCGCCCTCGATCTTGGCGCAGGCGGCGACGACTTTCTCCTCCGCTCGCCAGGCCGAAGCCTCGCTTCGCGCCAGCAGAATCACGTCTGCGGTTGTGGTTGCGACAGCAGCTAGACCCGTGGCGATGGCGCCGCTTCCCGCGATTCCCGGACTCTGGTACCCCTGGCTTCCGTTCATGGGCGGGCTTCTATCAGGCCCGGCCCGGTTCTCGCCGCCAGGTACGATTGGTTGACTGACCAGTCAATCGGACGGAGGCAGGCGATGGCAGACAACGGAAACGGCAAGTTCGGCGGCCGCGAGGTCGTCATCGTCGAGGCAGTTCGCACGCCGATCGGCCGCGGGCACGAGGAGAAGGGCTACTACAAGGACACCCATCCCTCGAATCTCCTTGCCAAGGTTTACGGCGAGCTGTTCGAGCGGACCGGAGTCGATCCGGCGGAGACTGGCGACGTGATTGCTGGCTGTGCCCAGCAGTTCGGCGAGCAGGGAGTCAACATCGGTCGCAACGCTTGGCTCGAGGCAGGCCTGCCGATCGAGACACCGGCGACCACGATCGATCGTCAGTGCGGCTCTGCGCAGCAGGCGGTCAACTTCGCCGCGACGCTGATCGCTTCGGGCGTCCATGACGTCGCGGTCGGGGGCGGGGTTGAGCACATGGGTCACATCTCCTTCGCCGATGGCTACTCGGTGATGAAGGAGCATGGCGCGCCGTTTTCGCCGCAGCTGATGGAGCGCTACAACCTGATCCCGCAGGGTCTCTCGGCCGAGATGATCGCCGATCAGTGGGAGATCCCTCGCTCCGAGCTCGACGAGCTCGGCGTGCGCTCCCAGCAGCTCGCTGCCAAGGCAACCGAAGAGGGTCGCTTCGAGCGCGAGGTCGTTCCCTTCTCGGTCAACGGCGACACCTACTCGGCCGATCAGGGCATCCGCCCGGAAACCTCGATCGAGGTTCTTTCTAAGCTCAAGCCGGCCTTCAAGGAGGACGGCAAGATCACCGCCGGCAACTCCTCACAGGTCTCCGACGGTGCCGCCGCCGTGCTGCTAATGACCCGAGAGAAGGCCGATGCATTGGGGCTGAAGCCGCGGGCTCGAATCTATGACCAGACCACGGTTGGCGTCGACCCGGTGATCATGCTCACCGGTCCGATCCCGGCGACGCGGAAGCTGCTCGAGCGCAACGGGATGACAATGGACGACATCGACCTGGTCGAGATCAACGAGGCCTTCGCCTCCGTCGTCGCCGCCTGGCGGCGTGAGCTCGATCCAGACATGGACCGGGTCAACGTCAACGGTGGCGCGATCGCCCTTGGCCACCCCCTTGGTTCCACCGGTGCTCGCCTGATCACCACCCTGCTGCACGAGATGGAGCGCTCCGACAAGGAGATGGGCCTGGTGACGATGTGCTGTGGCGGCGGGCTCGGCACCGGCACGTTGATCCAACGGGTCTAGAAGCAGGCAACGTACCTAGAGAAGAATCTATAGATTTCTCCTACCAGTCAAGGGAGTTCGAGGGGAGATTTAAGTGGGGAAACGACCGAGTGCGTTGCTCGCCGGTGCTGCGGGGGTCGCAGTGATCGCGGCCGGGTGTGGCGGCGGCGGCGATTCGAGCACTGCCTCGATTACAAAGGCTCAGTTTGTCAAACAGGCGGATGCCGCCTGCAAAAAAGGTGAAGAACGGATTCAGGCGGACTTCCAGGCCTATATCAAAGGGCACAAGAATCTGAGCAAACCAACTGAAGAAGATTTCGCCGAAGTCGTGGAGACGGTCGTCGCTCCTAACGTCGAACAGGAAGTCAGTGAAATTCGGGCGCTCGGAATACCAAGCGGCGATGAGGACAAGGTCGAAGCGATTCTCGATTCGGTCGAAGAAGGGCGTGAAGAAGCTGAAGCCGATCCGAAGAACGCGGTTCAGACGACGCCTGCGAGTCTCGAAAAAGCGAAAAAGCTTGCTAAGGAATATGGGCTCAAGGTGTGTGCCGGTTAGGGGCGACTGGCTGCCCGGCCAATCGGCCGCTATGCTCAGCGGCCGATGGACCTGACCCTCTCGCCGTCCGAGCAGCAGTTCCGCGACGAGGTCCGCACCTGGATCGAAGCGAACCACCCGGGGCCGGAGCCGGAAGCGGGCCTGGAGGAGGTGATGGCCTTCCGGCGAGAGTGGCAGCTGAAGTTGCACGCCGCTGGCTGGGCCGGGATCTCTTGGCCGAAGGAGTACGGCGGCCGCGGCGCCACCCTGATTGAGCAGGCGATCTTCGTCGGTGAGGCCTCGCGCCTGGAAGCGCCAAGCCCGGCCAACGTGCTCGGCCTGGCGATGGGCGGGCCGGTGGTGATCGCCCACGGCACCGACGCGCAGAAGCAGCGCTATCTGGAGCCGATCCTCACTGGTGATGAGATCTGGTGCCAGGGGTTCTCGGAGCCGGAGTCCGGCTCCGATCTAGCCTCGCTGAAGACGAAGGCGGTCAAGGACGGCGACGAATGGGTCGTCAGCGGCCAGAAGGTCTGGACGACCTTTGCCCAGTACGCCAAGTGGTGCATGTTGGTCGCTCGCACCGACCCCGACGCTCCCAAGCACAAGGGCCTCACTTACTTCCTGATGGACATGGACCAGCCTGGCGTCGAAGCCAAGCCGCTGGTGCAGATAACCGGCGAGGGCGAGTTCAACGAGGTCTTCATGGACGAAGCCCGGATCCCCGAGGCCAATGTCATCGGCGAGGTTGGCGACGGTTGGTCCGTGGCGATCACGACGCTGATGAACGAGCGGGCGGGACTCGCTTTCGGCGCGATCGCCCAGGTCGCCAACAGCCTCAATCGCCTCGGTACGCTTGCGGCCGAAACCCGCGTCAACGGTGGAACTGCGGCTGATGACCCGGTCTTCCGCCAGCGCCTCGCCCAACTTCACATCGAGGCCGAGACAATGCGCCTCAACGCCTACCGCGGTTTGACCAAGACGATGCAGTCGGGCATCCCCGGCCCGGAGGGCTCGCTGGGAAAGTGGCAGTGGGCCGATATCAACCAGCGCATCGCCGAGCTGGCGCTCGAGATCGAGGGGGCCTACGCACCGCTGGCGCGCGGTGACGAGCACGCGCTCGCGGGCGGCGCCTGGCAGTACAGCTTCCTGCGCTCGCGCGCCAACTCGATCGAGGGTGGCACGACCGACATCCTCAAGAACATCATCGCCGAGCGCGTGCTTGGCTTGCCGAGACTGCGCTAGGGGTAGCCGAGCTATGTACTTCGACCTCACCGACGAGCAGCAGGCGATCAAGTCGACCGCGCATGACTTCCTCGCGGCCCGCTACAAGTCCGAGCGCATCCGCGAGCTGGCCGAGAGCGAGCATGGCTTCGAGCAAGCGGACTGGAGCGAGATGGCGGAGCTGGGTTGGACCGGCCTGGCGCTGCCCGAGGAGTGGGGTGGGCAGGGCCTCGGGATCGTCGAGCTTGCCGTCCTATTCGAGGAGATGGGCTACGCGCTCGCGCCTTCGCCGCTCTTCTCCAACACGATTGCCGGTCTGGCGCTGACGCTCTGCGGTTCCGACGATCAGCATGAGCGCTTCCTGCGCCCGTTGGCCGCCGGCGAGCTGCGTGGCGCGCCGGCCCTCTGGGATGCCGGGTCACCCGCCACCCCGGGCGGCTTCCTGATGGAGGCGAAGCCCGACGGTAACGGCATCATCCTCGACGGCGAAAAGATCCTGGTCATGGACGCGGCGGCGGCGGACTTCCTCGTGGTCGCCACGGCGGATGGCCGCCGCCACCTTGTCGAGTGCGGCGCCGCAGGGGTCACGGCGACACCGCAGACGTCGATCGATCTTACTCGCCGGCTCTACTCGGTCCGCTTCGACGGCGTCCGGGTCGCGGCTGAGAACACGATGCCGGGGGCGGAGGCCGACTATTACCCCGTCTTCTTCCGCCTCTGCGTCGCCCTCGCCGCCGAGTCGACTGGGATTGCGCAGCGCACGATGGAGATGGCCGTCGCCTACGCCAAGGACCGCCAGCAGTTCGGCCGCCCGATAGGCGCCTACCAGGCGGTCTCGCATCGCTGCGCGCAGATGCTGCTGGAGACCGAGAACTCTCGCTCGGCCGTCTACGGCGCCGCTTGGGCCGCCGACGCCGAGCCGGAGTCGCTGCCACGAGCCGCGTCGATGGCCAAGGCGTATTCCTCCGATGCCGGTTGGCGCGTCCCCGACGCCTCGATCCAGGTGCACGGTGGCATCGGTTTCACCTGGGAGCACGATCTCCATTTCTTCCTCAAGCGAGGCAAGGCGAACGCGGCGATGTTCGGCGATGCCAAGTGGCACCGTGAGCGTGTTGCCGACGCGGTGCTCGCCGGCGCTGCCGACCCGGTCTCGGTCTGAGGCCACGGGGTGGGGGCGCTGGATCGCATCTCGGTTGCCGCGATCGGCGTGTCGGTCGCCGACCTCGAGGCTGAGACCAAGCGCGCCGAGACGGCCGGGATCGAGTGCGTCTGGGCGCCGGAGCTGTTTCGCTCCTCGGTTACCCAGGCCGCCTATCTAGCCGGTCGCACGGAGAAGATCGACGTCGCCACCGGCATCGCCTGGGCCTTCACGCGCAGTCCCTTCATCCTCGCCGTCAGCGCCCTCGACATCGACGAGATGTCGGGTGGTCGCTTCCGCCTTGGTCTCGGCTCCGGGGTCAAACGGCTAAACGAGACTTGGCACAACGCCGAGTACGGCAAGCCGGCGCCGCATCTGCGCGAGGCGATTGAGGCGACCAGGCTGATCATGCAACAGGCGGGCAAGGGCGAGCCGATTCGCTTCGAGGGCTCCTACTACGACATCGACATCAAGGGCTGGATTCGTCCCCATCCGGCGGCCCGCGAGTCGGTTCCGATCTACACCGCAGGCGTCCAAGGTGGGATGTGCCGCATGGCCGGCGACGTCGCCGATGGCCTGATCGGCCATCCGATCCAGAGCCTGCGCTGGATCGACGAGGTAGTCGTCTCCTCCTTGGAGGAGGGCTTGAGCCGCTCCGGCCGCGAGCGTAAGGACTTCGACTACCTGCCGACTGTCTGCTGCGCGATCGACGATGACGAAGAGCGAGCCATCGACATGGCCCGCCGCACGATTTCCTTCTACGCCACGGTCAAGACCTACATGCCCCTCTGGGAGCTGCACGGCTTCGCCGACAACGCTATTGCCGCCGGCGATGCCTTCCGCCGCGGTGACCTAGCCGCCGTCCCCGCCGCGATCAGCGACGAGATGGTCGATGCCTATTGCGCGGCGGGTCCCCTCGACAAGGTCCGCGCCCGCGTCGAAGCTACCGCCGAGCGCGCCGACGGCCTCTTTCTCACCCCACCGACCTACTTCATCTCCCCCGAAGAGCTCTCCGAGTTCCAGAATCGCATCATCGACGCCTTCGGCCCCAACAGCTGACGGCGCCGGCTGAATCCCGCTTGCTCGAAGTCCTCACTCGCGTCCGCGAGATCCCGCCCGGCTTCGTCCGCACTTATGGAGACGTCTCGCCCGGCGCCCCGCGCTTCGCCGGCGCGGTTCTCTTCGGGTGCGACGAGCCCGACCTGCCCTGGTGGCGGGTGGTGAGGGCCGATGGCTCGCTTGCGAAGGGAGAGCGACAACGCAAGCTCCTGGCGGCCGAGGGCGTCCGCTTCCGCGGCAAGCGCGTTGACATGGCCAGCACCCGCATGCCCTGAAGCTTCCGGTGCGCTTTATGTGGTCATGGGACGCATAAGGCGCACCGGAACGGTTTATCGCCGGGTTAGTCGTCGCGCGGGGTGATGCGGAAGGTCGAGACGACCTCGGCCTGCTTGGCCTCGGGGTGGACGACGTAGGCGCTGGGGCCGCCGCCGAACCAGCCTGAACTCTCGTTGTCGGCGACGAAGATCCCGGGGTGGTGCTTGCCATTGCCGTCCTCGACCCAGACCTTGTCGCCCTCCTTGAAGCCGTGTTCGATCTCGCTCATGGCCGCAGCCTAGCCGCTACCTGCGTCGGGCCCGGCCTCCCCTGGTGGCTGAGGGGAAGCCGGGCCCCTGTCCATCGCCTCCCGACTACGGACAGACGACGATCAGATGGAAGTCGGCGTCGGAGTCGGCGCCTTTCTCATCGCGGGTGCGCACTTCGATCGCATTCGGGTTTGCCGGCGATGTATTGGTCTGGGCATAGCCCGGGCCGGGCACCGAGGTGCCGGCGTTGTCGCGGCCAGCGACGTTTGCACAGCCGCTCACGTTGACCGGGAAGGTGATCGTGACCGCGCCACCGCCCTCGGCCGCTGAGATACCCGCGTCGCTGGCGCGGGCGAGCGCCGCGTTGCCAGCTCCGGTCGGGTTGTTGACCACCGCCCAGTAGGTATGCGCGGCTCGCTTCGCCGCTGGCACCACCCCGAGCTTGTTGGTGTTGATCTGAAAGCCGGTCAGCGTCTTTTGCTTGAGCTTGCCGCCGCCGATCGTCTGCTTCTTGATCGCCCCGCCGTTGATCGACTGCGCTGCGTACGCGGTGCCCGCAAGCGCCACGAAGAGCGCCAGCAGTGCGACGACCATCGCCGGTGACGGCCTCCTGCTCCTCAACGTCCTCATCGAGACTCCCTTCCCGAGGTTCGCTTCGCTTCGCGAAGCCTGCCAGGCGGCTACCCCTCGAGGGCGGCGACGAAACGCTCGAAGGCGGCCATGTCGGTTACGGCCGAACCGTGGCCGGGAAGGATCAGGCTCGGGTTCAGCTCGGCCAGCTTGCGAATCGAGCGGCGGTTCTCGGCGGGGTCCGGAGTGAGATCGGCGGGCGGCTCGGCGAGGCGGGAGCGCAGGGTCATGTAGGAGATGTTCCTGATCACGTCACCGCAGATCGCGACGCGGTCGGACTCACGCCAGAAGATCACCTCACCCGGTGCATGGCCGGGAGCGTGGATCGTGCGAAAGCCGGCGACCTCGTCTCCCTCGGTCAGCACCCGATCAACCGGATGTGGGGGTCCCTGCCAGAGGCGGGCGAAGAACCTGGCTCCGGGCCGGTCGGTCGCCCTCACCGGCCGCCGTCCTTCCATCGCGTCAACGTCGGCCTCGTGGCATGCGAGCGGTATCTCGCGCTCCTCGCAGATCACCTTTGCCGATCCCTGATGGTCGGGATGGACGTGGGTCAGCGCCAGCATCGAAATCGGCCGGCCGGTGAGCTGCTTCCGTATTCGGCCGGCGTCCCAGTTCCTTCCTGCGTCGATCAGCACGTCCTCGGCCAGGTAGACGTTGATAATCGGCCGTGGCCGTTCGTCGAGCCGCCAGACGGCCGGCGCGAGGTACTTCATCAGCCGTGGCCGATGCCCATCGTTCCCCGCGGGTCGCCGCTGTGCTCGGCGAGCTCTTCCAACTCGGCGATCTTGCGCTCACCTTCGCGTCGGGCTGGATCCTCAGCCTCCAGCGGCTCGATCAGCCGGCGGATCCGGTTGCGCACCTGCAGGGCGAAGTGAGGGGTAGAGGCGCCGGCGAGGGCGCGGATGTCCTCGGCGGTAACGCGGTGGGCGCCGCCGAGCAGCTCGGGGCTCTCGGCCTCGCTCACGATTCGCCGCCGATCTTGGCCAGTTCGGCCAGCTGGTTGATCTCGGCTTGCTGGTTCACGTCGATGGCCTCCTGGTCTCCGATCACCCACACGTGGTTGTAGAAGGCGCGGCTTGGATCGGTGGTGTAGCCCGGCTTGACGTCGAGCAGGTATGCGCGCAGCGCCGCGGGCAGGGTATCGGCACTGTCGCTGAGCAGCAGCGGGCCCCAGGTGCCGGAGGCCGAGAGTGGCGAGGCGATCGCGGCGTCGAGCGGCGCGTCGTCGCGGGCGACGACGAAGCCATGGCCGGGGTCGTTGATGTTCCAGCCGAACCCACCCCCGGCGTAGCGGGCCAGGGCGATCGCGTTTTCGACCGGGTCCTCGCCGGAGACGCGCCGCACCTGCCCACCCGCCTTGTCGGCTTCGCGTACCACCGCGGAGGAGATCGCCGAGGAAGGGCCGAGCACATATATCGGCGTTTTGGGGTGGTTCTTCAGAGCCTCGGCGGTCGTCGTCGACAGTTTCTCGACCCCGGTGAAGAGCACCGGGTCACCCGAGCGCGCCGCCCAGGCTGCCGCGGGGGCCGCGAACTCGGGCTGCGATTCGGAGGCGAGAACGATGTGCGCCGGTGGGTCGCCAAAGAGCTTGTCGCGTAGGTCGAGAATCGCGACGGCGAGGGCGGTGGGGTCCTTCCCCGCGATCCGGGTAGCGCGCAGATCCTCCGGGGCGGACACGTCGCCGACGGCGAAGACCTGTGCCCTGCCGGTGTGTTTGCCGCCCTGTGGATCGAGCGCTTCCAGTGCTTGCGAGGTTGACTCCGGAAGCCCATCGGCGTCGGCGAGCAGCAACGGCGCCCTGGTCGGCGCCGACATCAGCACCGAAGCGGCGATCGCGCCCTGCCATTCGGATTCGTCGACGAGGGTCACCGCGGCCGGCCGCTGCGCAATGGTGGTCGAGGGGAACACGGCAAGCGCAATCGCCGCGGCGGTGCTGGCCGAGTCGGAGCCGCCGACCCGGGTCGTGTTGTTCGTGGCAAAGGACGGATAGCCAAGATCGGCGGCGGCCTCGGAAGCTGGGGTGTCCTTCTGCTCCGGCTTCGCCGTGGGAGTTGGCGCCGGGGCGGGCTTGTCGGAGTTCGTGGCCGTGCCCCCGCCGCCGAGTATCGCCGCGAGGATGAAGACGATCGCGACGACGACCAGGCCCGCAATCGCCTTCAGGGCCGCCGGGATCGGTTTGCGCCGTCGCTTTACCGGCCTTGCCGCGGGTGGGGTCGACGGCTGGGCGGTCTCCGGCTTGGCTTTTGCTGCCTCCGGTGCCTTTGCCGGCGGTGGCGAGGCTGGAGCTGCCTCTTTTGGCCCAGGTGAAGGATCCGCAGCCGGAATATCGGCGTTGATGGGGCGCTTGCCTGCCACGGGGTGAACGCTACACGCGCCGGGCTGGCTGGCTGGTCAGTTAAAGTTCAGGAGAGACTGGTTGACTGACCAGTCAATCAGTCGAGCTAAGAGAGGGTCCAATGGATTTCGCACTTAATGACGAGCAGCTGGAGTTCAAGCAGCGCTGCCGGGATTTCGCCCGCGAGGTGATCCGGCCCGCTGCCCCCAAGCACGATCAGGAGGAGAGCATCCCCTGGGATGTGATCAAAGAGGCGCGCAAGCAGGGCTTCGGTGGCCTCGAGGGGATCCAGCGCTCGGCTGGCGACGCCGAGGGTCAGATGCAGGTGATCTCGGCCGAAGAGTTCCACTGGGGTTGCGCCGGCATCGCCCTGGCGGTCTCGGGCTCCGGTCTCGCCGCGGCCGGCATCGCCTCCTCCGGTACCCCCGAGCAGATCGGCCAGTGGGTCCCCGAGTGCTTCGGATCTGGCGATGAGATCAAGCTTGGCGCCTACGCGGTAACCGAGCCGCAGGCTGGCTCCGACGTCAAGAGCCTGAAGACGACCGCGAAGCGCGATGGCGACGAGTGGGTCCTCAACGGCACCAAGGTCTTCATCACCAACGGCGGCATCGCCGACGTGCACGTGGTCGTCGCAACCGTCGACCCGACGCTCGGCACCCGCGGCCAGGCCTCCTTCGTGGTCGGCAAGGACACCCCCGGCCTCAGCCAGGGCAAGAAGGAGTCAAAGCTCGGGATCCGCGCTTCGCACACCGCCGAGATCGTGCTCGAGGACTGCCGGATCCCGGTCGAGAACCTGCTCGGCGGCGAGGAGAAGCTGGAGCGCAAGCTCGAGCGCGGGCGCAGCGGCCAGAAATCGCGCTCGGGGGCCGATGCCCTGGCAACGTTTGAGATGACGAGGCCGCTGGTCGGCGCCTCGGCCCTGGGCATCGCCCAGGCTGCCTACGAGTGGACCCTCGAGTACCTCGACGGCCAGGCCGAGGGCGGCAAGCCGCTGCTGAAGGAGCAGCGCATCCAGCAGACCCTCGCCGACGTCGCGACCGAGATCGAAAGCGCCCGCCTGCTGGTTCAGCGCGCCGCCTGGATGGGCCGCAACGGCATCCCGATGCGGGGCGGCCAGGGCTCGATGTCCAAGCTCAAGGCCGGTGACGTGACGATGTGGGCGACGACGACCCTGATGGATCTCGTCGGTCCGTACGCCTGGAGCACCGAGTGCCCGCTGGAGAAGTGGTTCCGCGACGCCAAGATCTACCAGTTGTTTGAGGGCACGGCGGAGATCCAGCGCATGGTCATCTCCCGCATGCAGGCCGCCGAATATTCCGAGCGGCTTGGGTATGCGGCGGAAGTCGCTAGCGAGGCGATGGCCGAGAAGCCGGCTGAGAAAGAGGCTGTTCCCGCCTAGGGTTCGCGAGCCGTCGGGGGTCCGTTCTCAGGCCGCTTCGCGGGAGTTCCTGAGAACGGACCCCCGACGGCTCTCTAAGCTCGGGGCGTGCATACGCATGCTCACTCGCATTCTCTAGACGTGCGGCGTGGCGACAGCCGGCGGCGGATGTGGGTTGCGCTTGGGATCAATGTGACGATGCTGGTTGCCGAGGCGGTCGGCGGCATTCTCACCGGCTCGCTGGCGGTGCTTGCGGATGCTGGTCATCTGCTCTCCGATGTGGGCTCGATCGGGCTGGCGCTCTTTGCCGCCGCTCTGGCCGCCCGCCCGGCGGGTGGGCGGATGACCTTTGGCTATCAGCGCTCCGAGATACTCGCTGCGCTGGTCAACGGGCTGCTCCTCGTCGCCGTCGCAATCGTTGTTGCCATCGCCGCCCTTGGCCGCCTTGGCGATCCGCCGGAGATCGATGGGCTGGGAGTGTTCGGCCTCGGCCTCCTCGGCCTCTGCGGCAACCTTGGTGCGACGCTGGTCCTCGCGCGCGGCGAGCGGGCGGACGTGAACCTGGAGGGTGTGCTGCGCCATAGCGCCGCCGACGCGCTGGGCTCGCTCGGCGTCGTCCTCGCCGGTGGGTTCGTCCTTGCCGGCGGCTCCTCGATCGTCGATCCGATCGTCGGGCTGGTGATCTCGGTCCTGATCCTCGCCTCTTCCTGGCGCCTGATCAAGGAGCCACTCGACGTCTTGATGGAGGCGGCGCCTTCGGGCGTCGACGTCGATGCCGCCGGGGCGGCGATCTGTGGGGAGGAGGGAGTGCGCTCGGTGCACGATCTGCACATCTGGACGGTGACCTCCGGCTTCGGTGCGCTTGCCGCCCATGTCGTCGTTTCTAGCGATTGCGACCGTGATCTGGTGCGGCGGCGGATCGAGTTGCTGCTGCACGATCGCTTCGGCATCGATCACACCACTTTGCAGATGGAGGAGCAGGCGCCGGAGGCCCTTTTGCGGGTCGAGAACGCGCCCCGTCAGGCCTGATCGCAAGCCCAGTTGCAGGCTTAATGCCCTGCATTGGGGCGAATCTCCACTCAGCTAGCCTCGCCCGACGATGCTTAAGACTCGCCTTGCCCTGGCGGCTCTGCTTGCCGCCGCGGCGGCGCTGGTTGTGCTGCTCACGGCCAGCGCCGCGGCACCCGCTCAAGACCTCGAATCGAAGCTCGACGCCAAGGAAGCGAAGCTCTCCAAGGTGCGCGAACGCCGGGGCGTGCTGACGACGACCATCTCCCACTACGCCGACCGGATCGAGCGGCTGACCGCCGCGGTGGCGACGCTGCGCAACCGCGAGGCGGCCGTGGAGGTGCGGCTCAACGCAAAGCAGGCCGAGCTCGACCACGCCGAAGCGCAGCTCGATGTCGCCAAGAACCGATTGGCGGTGATGCGAGCCCACCTGAAGCGCGCGCTCGAGTCCCTGCGGGGCCGGCTGGTGGCGATCTATGAGACCGGTACACCGGACGTGCTCAGCGTCATCGTCGGCGCCAACGACTACGACGATCTGGTCGACAACACCGAATATCTCAACCGCATCCACGGCATGGACGAAGCCATCGTCGGTCGGGTGCGCGAACTGCGGGATCGGGTGAAGCTGACGGTCACTCGCCTGCGCACGGCGAAGAACACGATCGAGGCGGCTCGCGACACGATCGCTGCCGAAGAGCAGGCTCTCGCCAGCGCCAGATCCGCCATTCAGCAACGGCAGGCTTCCCTTGTCTCCGCTCGCGGCGAGCGACTAGCCGCGCTGAGGAAGATTCGCGACCAGGAGCAGGAGCTGGACGGCTCGGTGGCGGCGATCCAGGGGAAGATCGCCGCCCAGCTGGGCGGCCTCGGCTCGGCGCCGCTTCCGGCTGGGCCGATTCGCGGGGGCAGCGGCAGCGGCTTGATCTGGCCGGTCGACGGCGCCGTCGTCTCCGGCTTCGGATCGCGGACGATCAACGGCAGCTACGAGTACCACCCCGGGATCGACATCGCGGTGCCGAGTGGCACGCCGATTCGGGCGGCGGCCGCTGGCACGGTGATCTTTACCGAGCCCGAGGCGAGCAGCGGCGGCTATGGCAACTACACCTGCATCGATCACGGTGGCGGGCTCTCCACTTGCTACGCCCACCAGGAGACCTTTGCCGTCTCGGCCGGCCAGCAGGTCGCCCAGGGTCAGGTGATCGGCTACAGCGATTGCACCGGCTACTGCTTCGGCCCGCACCTCCACTTCGAGGTTCGTATCAACGGGGAAGTAACTGACCCGATGGCCTACCTGTAGCTCAGGCGCCTGCGAATACTCAAAATTCCTAGGAAATCCAACTATTAGGTATGTCCAGGTGGGTTTTCCCTGCGACCCTGGGTATAGCGACCAAGAGAGACGCGGATGATTCGTCAGGCTCATACCTATCTCGCAGGCGCGGTCTCAGGCACCGCTCTGATCGCGGCTGCTGTCGTTGCCTTCGTGATGTTGGTCTCCTTTCAGGCGCTCAAGGATTGGCCGCTTGCCGGGCTTACGGGTGGCGGCGACGGAGCCTCGGTGTCGAGCGGGAGTCCGGCCCAGGGCGGTGCTGCGTCCTCGGCGGGCGCTGCTGCGGGGGCAGCAGGCGCGACTTCCGGCGCCGCTGGCACAGGCAGTGGGAAGCAGCGTGCCGCCGCTAGCGGCGGGGGCGAGCAGGCCGGCAAAGCAACCGTTGTCGACGCTGCCCCCTCGCCTTCCGGCGGCTCGCCGGCGGCTGAAGCACCCGGCGCCAGCCCGGCTCCCGCCGGCGGCCCGGCCAGCCCTGCCACGCAGACGCAGTCGGCGTCCTCGAGCTCGGGAGCGGCCGGCGGCAACGGTGGCGCAGGGTCCGGCGCCCCTTCAGGGAGTGGCAGCTCCAGCAGTGGCGGCACCGCGGGCTCGACTTCGGGCGCGGTCACCGGCGCCGTCAACAACACCGTCTCCGGGGTCGATAAAACGCTGGGCGGGACCCTGGGCGAAACCGGTGTCCCCAAAGTCACCGAAGAAGTCGTCAGCGGTGTCGCCGGCCCCGAATCGACGGTCGGCAAAACGATCGACGAAACCGTGAAAACGGTCGGCGGCCTGCTCGGCGGCAACCGCTAGCCGCCGGTCCGCTTCCAACCGTCACAATGCCCGCCTATGGCGGAGCATGGACAGGTGGGCGCTGTGGCGGACCCGATCGCCGGCTCTCCGGTTTATCCGGGCGGCAGCCGCGTAAATGAGCGCGGCCATCTCGAGGTCGCCGGCTGCGACGTGGTCGATCTCGCCGCGGAGTTCGGCACGCCCGCCTACATCTACGCCGAAGACGACATGCGCGCCCGCGCCCGCGCCTACCGTGGCGCCTTCGAGCAGCGCGACGCCGACTTCGAAGTCCTCTTCGCCAGCAAGTCGCTGCCCTGCACCGCCGCCTACCGGCTCTTTTCCGCGGAGGGCCTCTCCGTTGACGTCGCCTCCGGCGGCGAGCTGCATATGGCGCTGCGCGCCGGCTTTGAGCCCGCCCGGATCCACATGCACGGCAACAACAAGTCCGACGAGGAGATCCTTTTCGCCGCGCGCTCCGGCGTCGGCCACCTGATTCTCGACTCTTTCGATGAGATCGAGCGCTGCGAGCGGCTGCTCGATCGGCCCCAGGACGTGCTGATCCGCGTCACCCCTGGGATCAAGCCCTCCACCCACGACTACATCCAGACCGGTCAGCTCGACTCGAAGTTCGGCTTTGGCATCGAGGATGGCCTTGCCGCGAAAGCGATCGAGCGAGTGCTCTCCTCCGACGTCCTCAACCTGACCGGGCTGCACGCCCACATCGGATCGCAGATCTTCGAGCTGGAGCCCTACAAGCTGGCGATCCGCGCGCTTGGCGAGCTTGCCGGCGACTGGTGCCGGGTCGTGAACGTCGGAGGCGGTCTCGGCATCGCCTACACGGTGGAGGACGAGCCGCCCTCGATCGACGCCTACGTCGACGTCAAGGTGCGCGGCGTCAGGGAGGTCTTCGGCGAGGGCGTTCGCATCCTGATCGAGCCCGGTCGCTCCCTGGTCGGCAATGCCGGCGTCACCGCCTACCGCATCGGCACCGTCAAGGAGATCCCGGGCATCCGCACCTACGTTGCCGTCGACGGCGGCATGTCCGACAACATGCGGCCGATGCTCTATGGCTCCCGCTATGAAGCGCTGATCGCAGATCGCGCCGGCGCCACACCCGACAGCCTGGCGACGATCGCCGGCATGCACTGCGAGTCCGGCGACATCCTCGTCCGCGACACGATGCTCGCCTCACCGGCCGTCGGCGATGTCCTCGTGACTGCGGCGACCGGCGCCTACGGCCACGCGATGGCGAGCAACTACAACGGCGTGCCACGCCCGCCGGTGATCTTCTGTCGTGACGGCGACGCCCGCGTCGTCGTGCGGCGCGAGACCTACGACGACCTCACCTCGCGCGACGTAGATGGCTGATCCCATTCGCATCGGGCTGCTGGGACGCGGCACGGTCGGTGGCGCCTTCGCCGAGCTGGTCGCCGAGCGCGCTGATGCGGTTGAGGCGGCAACCGGGCGTCGTCCCGAAATCTCCGGCGTGCTCACCCGCGAGGAGGGTGACTTCGGCGCAATCCTCGAGCGCTCCGATCTGATCGTCGAGCTGATCGGCGGCACCGACCCGGCGCGCGATTACGTGCTTGACGCCCTGCGGGCCAAGCGCCCGGTCGTAACTGCCAACAAGCAGTTGCTGGCCCAGCACGGCGAGAAGCTCTTCGACGTCGCCCGCGAGGCGGGGGTGCAGTTGCGTTTCGAGGCCGCCGTGGCCGGCGTGATTCCGATCGTACGGGTGATCCAGGAGAGCTTCGGCGTTACCGAGATCGCCAAGGTCTTCGGCATCGTCAACGGCACCACCAACTTCATCCTCACCGAGATGGCCGCCAGCGGTGCGCCCTTCGAGCAGGTGCTCACCCGGGCTCAGGAGCTGGGCTACGCCGAGGCCGACCCGAGTGCCGACGTCAACGGCGCCGACGCGGCGGCGAAGATGGCGATCCTCGCCCGCCTTGCCTTCCATACGCCGGTGACGCTTGACGAGGTTGCCTTCGAGGGGATTGAGCAGGTCAAACCGGACGACATCGCCTACGCCAAGGAGCTTGGTCTTTCGCTGAAGCTGCTCGGTGTCGCCGAGCGCCGCGAGGGCGGGATCAGCGTCCGCGTCTTCCCCTGCTTCCTCTATGCCGGCCACCCGTTGGCGCCGGTCGAGGGGCCGTTCAACGCGGTGATGGTCGAGGCGCCCGAGATCACCGAGGTGACGATGTCCGGGCCCGGGGCCGGCGGGGTGCAGACCGCCTCCGCCGTGCTCGGCGACGTCGTCTCGATTCTCAGCGGCGATGCGCCCGTGCACGAGACCCGCCAGCGGCTGCCGATCGTCACCGATATCGCCTCCTCCTTCTACCTGCACCTCGCCGTCGCCGATCGGCCCGGGGTGCTCGCCCAGGTTGCTCAGGTGCTGGGTGACAAAGACGTCTCGGTGAAGAGCGTCGTCCAGCGCGGCGTCGGCGACGACGCCCGCCTGGTGATGGTCATCCACGAATGCCTTGAGTCGCGTTTCTCGGCGGCGCTGGAGGCGATCGACAGCCTCGACGTGCTGCGCTCGCCGCCACGGGCGATTCGCGTGATCGAAGAGGAGTTCGCATGAGCCCGCTCCCCCTGATCGAGAGATACAGGGACCGGCTCTCGCTGGAGCCCGGCGATCCGATTGTGACGCTGAACGAGGGTTCGACGCCACTGGTCGAAGCGCCGCGGCTGTCGGAGCGGCTCGGAGTGCGGGCCTACCTGAAGTTCGAAGGGGCCAATCCCACCGGCAGCTTCAAGGATCGCGGGATGACCGTGGCGGTCTCGCGGGCGAAGGGGAGGGGAGCGGAGGCGGTGATCTGCGCCTCGACCGGGAACACCGCCGCCAGCGCCGCCGCCTACGCGGCCCGGGCGGGCATGCGCGGTGCCGTGATCGTGCCCGAGGGCAAGATCGCGATCGGCAAGCTTGCCCAGGCCCTGATGCACGGCGCCCGTGTGGTGGCGCTACAGGGCAACTTCGACGACGCCCTGCGCATCGTCCGCGAGCTCGCCGACAAGCACCCGATCGAGCTGGTCAACTCGGTCAACCCGCACCGGATCGAAGGCCAGAAGACGGCCGCCTTCGAGGTGGTCGAGGAGCTCGGGGAAGCGCCTGGCGCACTGGCGATCCCGGTCGGCAACGCGGGCAACGTCACCGCCTACTGGCGCGGCTTTCAGGAGGCTGGCACGGCGCCGATCCTCTACGGCTTTCAGGCCGAGGGCTCCGCGCCGCTGGTCCACGGCGCTCCTGTTGCCAACCCCGAGACCGTCGCCTCGGCGATCCGGATCGGCAACCCGGCTCGCTGGGAGGAGGCGATGGCGGCATTCACCGCTTCACGCGGCAGGGTCGCCGCGGTCTCCGACGAGCAGATCCTCGACGCCTACCGCTGGCTCGCCGCCGGCGAGGGCGTCTTCTGCGAGCCTGCCTCGGCCGCCTCGGTTGCCGGCCTGCTCGCCCATGGCCTTCCCACGGTTGAGGATGCCCCGCCGCCGGAGTCGGTCGTCTGCGTCCTCACCGGCCACGGCCTCAAGGACCCCGACACCGCGCTCTCCAAGGCCCCAGCGGTGATCAACTGCGAGAACGACCTCAGCGCCGTCGAGCACGCGGTATTCGAGTGACGACCCGGCACCGGCTGATCCGCGTCCCGGCTTCCTCGGCCAACCTCGGGCCTGGCTATGACGTTTTGGCGGCAGCGGTGTCGCTCTTCATCGAGCTGGAGGTGGAGGAGACGGGCGAGTTCTCGCTGGACCCAGGGGGCCTCGACGTCTCGACCGGCCGCGACAACCTGATCGTTCGCGCTTTCGAGACCCTGCACTCGGCCGACGGCATTGCCTTTCGGCTGCGCAGCGAGATACCGCTGGCGCGTGGCCTCGGCTCCAGTGCCGCGGCGATCGTCGCCGGCCTCTTCGCCGCCGACCACCTCTTTGAGCTGGCGCTCTCGAAGGAGGAGATGCTGGCGAAGGCGACGGAGCTCGAGGGTCACCCCGACAACGTCGCGGCGGCGATCTACGGCGGCTTCGTTATCTGCGGTGCGGGCAGGGACAGGGCGCCGAGCGCGGCCCGTTTCGATCCGCCTGGCGGCCTCGAGGGCATCGCCGTGATTCCCGCCGAGGAGGTTTCGACCGAGCGGGCCCGGGCGGCGATTCCGGCCGAGGTTCCGCTCGCCGACGCCGTCGCTAACGTGTCCGCCGCTTCGCGCCTGGTTCTCGGCCTCCAGCGCGCCGATCTCGATCTGGTCGCCGCTGGTCTCGCCGACCGCATCCACCAGCCCCGTCGTCGTGAGCTCTATCCCCGCTCGATGGAGCTGGTCGATGCGGCGACTGAGATCGGCGCCCTCGGCGCGACAATCTCCGGCGCCGGCCCTACCGTCCTCGTCTGGACGACTTGGCAGGACGCCGGCAAGGTCGTCGAGGCCCTGGAGGCTCGCTGCGCCGGTTGGGCCGAGGTCCACCGCCTTCCCTTCAGCCCCCATGGGGCGGATGTGCCCGAGCTCTAAAACTTTGCTCGGTGCCGTGAATCCAGGTTAGGATCGCGACGTGACCCGTCGTCTGAAGCCGATCGTTCTGCTGGCGGTGGTCGTTGCCTGTGTCGTTGCGCCGGCGAGCTCACAGGCAACGCTGGTCTTCACCCGCAACCCGCTCAACCCAGCCGTCTTCGCCGCCAAGGACGACGGCTCAGCGGCGCGCAAGGTCGGGCCCGGCTCGAACCCGCGTGTCTCCCCGGACGGCAAGACGATCGTCTTCTATCGTTCCGGCAAGGGCAACCAGCCTGCGGCGCTGATGGTCGCGGCGGCGAGCGGTGGGGCGCCGAAGAAGCTCGCCTCGGGCTGGCAGGACCCCTTCGTCTTCGCCTGGTCGCCGGACTCGGCCAGGATCGCGGTGCTGCTCGGCCCTGAAGTGGGGGCGCAGCGACTGACCACGATCGACCTCGCCACCGGCATCCGACAGACGATCGCCAGCGGCTTCTTCTCGGGCGTCAGCTTCTCATCGCAGGGAAGCGAACAGCTCGTCTACGCGAGGGCCGCGAGCGAAAGCTTCCCGCCGCGCAGCGACGTCTTCCGAATCGACCTGCTTCCTCCCGGCGCGGTCGGCGTTGCCGCCCCGCAGCCGCAGCAGCTGACCAGCGACCATCGTTCCTCCAGTCCGCTCTGGGGGCCGAGCAACCGCATCGTCTTCGTCAAGCACCTCGGCGAAAAGAGCCGCAAATACGGCCCCAAGAACGACCTCTTCATGATGAAGCCCGATGGCAGCGAGGTAAAGCGCCTCACCCACACCAAGGTCGACCCACTGCTCTCCGGCCTCAGCCCGACCGAGTGGTCGGCGAACGGCAGGCGCCTGCTCGCCGAGTTCGGCGGTCAGGACACCAGCTACGCGGTCGCCGTCAACCCCAGGACCGGCGCCGAACGGGCCCTGACCAAGGAACGCGAGGTCGGCTTCGTCGGTACCGCGATCTCGTTCGACGGCAAGGTGGTGCTGGGCAGCATCGGTGGCTTCGAACCCGGGCCCGGGCACGAGGTAGTAAGCATCCCCTACACGGGTGGCAAGCCGAGGGTGCTTGCCCGCAACGCCTCCGAACCCGACTGGAGCCGCTGAGGCTCGAAAGGAGCATCCATGCCCGGTAGCTACTCGATCAAACACCGCGATGAGTTCGAGTCGATGGAGGGGTCGGGGGACTCGACCTGGCGGCTGGCGCGCAAGGCTCTCGGCACCTCGGCCTTCGGTTTCAACCTGGTCGAAATCGATCCGGGTGGGCAGATTCCCGAGCACGACGAGAGCGGCAGTGGCCAGGTAGAGCTGTACGCGATCCTCGAGGGCGATGCTGTCCTGCGCATCGAGGGCGAGGATCACGAGGCCCCCGCAGGCACCTTCGCCTCGATCGACCCGTCGGCAACCCGCACCATCCTCAACCGCTCCGACGCCCCCGTCACCGCAATGCTGATCGGCGTCCACCCCGAGGGTGGCTACGAGCCGATGTCCTGGGCCTGACCCGAACTGCATCAAATTCTCACCCTGCCAGGTAGAGAATTTGATGCAGTTCGGCGGGGGGAGGGTGATTTTCGGCCGGTATTTGCAGGGAAACGCCGATTTGTCGCGACGGGTTTCCAGGCGCCCCTATAATTCTCGGACTCGTCAACCCGTCGCGCGCCCGCTCGAAGAAGGCGTGGAAACCGGGAGGTCAGCATGTCCGATACCCAGTCCCGTGAGCTTCACGGTGAGGGCGTTTTCCGCTACTCGCCAGAGCGCGCCTACCGGCCGCTTGTCTCGCCGCCCAGCGTCGAAGACAAGGATGCCTGTGCGATCTATGCCTCGGTCCGCAAGGACGCGACGCCGAGCCACGCGCCGATCGCGCTTGCGATCCCCGCTCTGCAGAAGATGCTCCACCGCGCCGGCAACGTCGATGGCGAGGGGGATGGCTGCGGGCTGCTGCTCGATCTGCCGCGCAAGATCTGGGCCGAGGATGTCCGCTCCGGCGGCCACGACCCTTCGCTCACCCTCGACGACGCCTTCGCCGTCGCCCACATCTTCGTCGAGCGCTCCCAGGACCTCGAGCGGATCCAGCACGATGCTCGCGAGCTGCTCAGCGAAGGCGGCTTCCGCATCCTCGCCGAGCGGATCGGCGTCGTCGACTCGCCCGCGCTCGGGCCGACCGCCCGCGAGGAGGAGCCGCACTTCTGGCAGCTCGCCGGCCTCGTCGCCGACGCCTCGCGCCGTGATCGCGTTCTCTTCGACCTGCTGATCGAACTCGAGCAGCGGCTCGGCGTCCACGTTCCCTCCTTCTCGGCGACGACCTGCGTCTACAAGGTGATGGGCGCGCCGCAGGTGCTCGGCGAGTACTACCCCGACCTGCGCGACGAGCGCTTCGAGACGATCGGCTGCTTCGGTCACAACCGCTACTCGACCAACACCTGGCCCTCCTTCAAGCGCGTCCAGCCCTTCTCGGTGCTGGGTCACAACGGCGAGATCAACACGATCGCCCAGCTGCGCCAGGAGGCGCGGATGCTCGGCGTGCCGATCCACCCCGACGGCTCGGACTCGCAGGACCTCAACCGCACGATCGACACTCTGGTCAGCCGTGACGGCATCAGCCTCGCCGAGGCGATGGAGATGGTGGTGCCGCCGATCGTCGAGGAGATCCGCTCGCTGCCCGCCGAGCTGCACCCCTTCTACATGTACATGCGCCAGGCGATGGGTCCGTTCGCCCAGGGCCCGGTCGCACTGATTGCCCGCCACACCAACGAATGCGTCTTCTCCTCCGACGCCCTCGGCCTGCGGCCGCTGTGGCAGGTGGAGACCGGCGAGGATTACGTCTTCAGCTCTGAGCCGGGCGTTGTCCCGGTCAGCGCGATGGTCTCCGAGCCCAAGCCGCTCGCTCCCGGTGAGAAGGCGCTGGTGATCATCGACCGCGAGCGCAAGCGCTCGACCCTGCATCCGCACGACGCGATGCTGCGCATCGTCCGCGAGAGCTGGCTGCGTCGCAACGGAGTCGAGGAGGCGGCGCCATACGATCGCGCCCTGCAGACCGGCGGCCCGCTCGAGGGTGAGGAGGTGCCGGGGTATTCCGACGCCGGGCCCGAGGAGCCGGTCAAGGTCTCCGATCGCGTTCTTTCCGGCTTCGGCTGGCAGCGCGACGACGTCAAACTGGTCCAGCAGATGGCCTCCAACGGGTCCGAGCCGGTCGGCTCGCTGGGCTACGACGGCCCGCTCGCGGCGCTCTCGCCGGAGCGTCAGAACCTCGCCGACTACTTCAAGGAGACGGTCGCCGTGGTCACCAACCCGGCAATCGACCGTGAACGCGAGATGGAGCACTTCTCGACTCGCACGATCTTCGGCCGTCGCCCGTCGCTCTATGCTGCCGGAGAGGACACGGGCACGGTGGAGACCGCCTTCCCGGTGATTCTCGGCGGTCACCACGGCCTGGCGCCGCTATCCGACAAGACCTACCGCAAGATCGCCAACAAACACAAGACCTTCCTGCTCGAGGACCTCTGGGAGGAATTCCGCGGCCGCGCCGACGTGGTCGACATCTCGCTGCTGGAGTCCGAGACGACCAAGGGCGCGATCGAGCGGATCAAGCAGGAGGCGGTGAAGAAAGTCCGCGACGGCGCCGAGCTGCTGGTGCTCACCGACCGCACCGTCTACGACGCCGATCGTCGCTATCTCGATTCCCACCTGGCGACTTCCGCGGTCGATCAGGCGCTGAAGGGGTTCAAGGTCGAGCCGGGCGAGGAGAACCTGCGCCGCCGTTGCGGCATCGTCCTGCGCTCGGCCTCGATCCGCAACGTCCACGACACGATGCTGGCGCTCGGCCTCGGCGCCAACGGCGTCTGCCCTTACACGATGGTCGAAGTGGTCTGCGTCGAGGACTACGAGACCGACGTTTCCAACCTCTGCGACGCCCTCAACAAGGGGATCGAGAAAGTGATCTCGACGATCGGCATCCACGAGGTGCGCGGCTACGCCCGCCAGTTCTCCTCGATCGGGCTCAAGCCGGAGCTGGCCGAGATCTTCATCACCGACGCCTTCGCCGCTTCGGCGACTGGCGGTGTCGGCTTCGCCGCGCTCGACCAGGACACCAACGAGCGCGCTCGCATCCTCGCCGGCGACGAAGAGGCCAAACCGGCGAAGACGTTCCGCTTTTACCCCAAGGTCTACAAGGCGGCGATCGCCACCGCCAACGGCACCGGCTCCTACGAGGACTACTCGCAGAAAGTCCGCGACCTCGAGCAGCAGAGCCCGATCTCGATGCGCCACATCATGGGTCTGAAAGGTGACCGCGAGCCGGTCGACCCGTCGGTCGTCGACGCCGGCGTCGGCCGCCATGACTACCCGGTGGTGATCTCCTCGATGAGCTTCGGCTCGCAGTCCGAGCCCGCCTTCCGCGCCTACGCCGAGGCGGCGAAGTCGATCAACGTGCTCTGCGTCAACGGCGAGGGTGGCGAGATCCGCGACATGTACGGGCACTACCGCAAGTGGCGCGGCCAGCAGGTCGCCTCGGGCCGTTTCGGCGTCTCGGCGGAGATGCTCAACTCCTCCTATCTGGCCGAGATCAAGATCGGCCAGGGCGCCAAGCCCGGCGAGGGCGGCCACCTGCCCGGCAAGAAGGTCTCCGAGAAGGTCGCCGCCGCCCGTAACGCAGCGCCCGGCACCGACCTGATCTCGCCCTCCAACAACCACGACCTCTACTCGATCGAGGACCTCGCCGAGCTGATCGACGAGCTGAAGACGGTCAACCCCGACGTGCGCGTCTCGGTCAAGGTCCCGGTGGTGCCGAACATCGGCACGATCGGCCTCGGCATCGCCAAGGCGGGGGCGGACATCATCACCCTCTCGGGCTTCGAGGGCGGCACCGGTGCCGCCCGCCAGCACGCCCTGCGCCACGTCGGCCTGCCCTCGGACATCGGCACCCGCGCCGTGCACCGGGCGCTGATGGAGGCCGGCCTGCGCAACCGGGTCGAGATCTGGGCCGACGGCGGTTACCGTCATGGTCACGACATCGTCAAGCTGCACTGCCTAGGCGCCAACCGGGTCGGCTTCGGCACCCTGGCGATGGTCAGCCTCGGCTGCACGATTTGCCGCGGCTGCCAGCTCGACACCTGTCACGTCGGCATCGCGACGCAGATCGAGACGGTCGAGCAGGCTCAGGAGCACGGGCTGAAGAAGTTCACCCCGCAGGAGGTCGACGGAGCCGCCGAGAGCTGCGCCCGCTTCTTCCAGGCGATGGGCGAGGAGGTCAAGCAGGTGGTCGCCTCACTGGGCTACGAACGCGCCCAAGACCTGGTCGGCCGCTACGACCTGCTCGAGCAGGTCTCCCACCACGACGCCGTCGACCTGGCGCCGCTGATCACGCCGCTGGAGGAGTTCCTCGACCTCGAGCCGATCGACTTGCCGGTTGCCGCCGAGGAGGAGCGCGCCGAGGCCGGGATGGTCGTCGCCCGGCCGATCCGCATGGAGGCCAAGCAGGCCTCGACCCAGATCGCCGGCCTCGCCGGCGACATCTGCCCAGGGCGGACGATCCGCAACGAGTTTCCCCGCGCCACCGACGCCAACGACCGCGTGCTCGGCACCGAGCTGGCCGGGGCGATCGCCCGCTCCCGCATCTTCGAGGACGGGCCTGAGTCCAACGACGACGTGCTCGCCAGCCTCGAGTTCAACGGCGGCTCGGTCGCCGGCCAGGGCCTCGGCGCCTTCAACTCCTATGGCGTCGCGATCCGCATCGAGGGCGGCGCTCAGGACGGCGTCGGCAAGACGATGCTCGGCGGCACCGTGGCCGTGTTGAAGGGCAAGGGGGCTAGGGGCCGCCGCCTCAACGGCTCGGTCGGCAAGTCATTCGCCTACGGCGCCCAGCGCGGCCGCCTC
>Ga0068863_100000225_pt1 | contig 59865 bp, 53 predicted proteins | sample KBSSwiS62_FD_66596 | JGI IMG/M metagenome (GOLD analysis project Ga0068863, IMG submission 66596) | Switchgrass rhizosphere microbial communities from Kellogg Biological Station, Michigan, USA - KBS Switchgrass S6-2 | ecosystem: Host-associated > Plants > Roots > Rhizosphere > Soil ... | reverse complement strand
CCCCAAGACCCGATCGGGCAAGATCATGCGACGCATCCTGCGCAAGATCGCAGAAGGCGAAACCTCCCCACAGGCCCTCGGCGATACCTCAACCCTCGCAGACCCAACCGTCGTGGAGGAATTGGTGCGATCAAGCATGCACGCCGTGGCATGATGGCCTGCTGCTGCGTCGTCCGACCGAAGGTATAATGGAGCCCGCTCCACCCCCCTCCTAGCGTTCTTCGCATAAAGGAACGGGAGAGAATGATGCGGGGCAAGACGTGGCTGTTGGCGGGCGTGGCGGCACTGGCGTCGTTACCGCAAATCGCCCACGCGGATGCCGACGCGAGCGAACCGCAGGCGATCATCGTGACCGCACCGGGCGGGGCGGTGGATAGTGACGATGCGCTGTCTCTCACCTCTGCCGACATCAACCGCGCGGGTACGCCAGACCTGTTGTCTGCCCTGGTGCGCAATATCGCGGGCGTGTCCCTTCAGGACGCACAGAACAATCCGTGGCAGCCCAATCTCGTCTATCGCGGCTTCATCGCCTCTCCGCTTCAGGGTCAGTCGCAGGGCCTCGCGGCCTATCTGGACGGTGCCCGCTTCAACCAGCCCTTCGGCGATACGGTCCAGTTCGACCTGATACCGGAGGCTGCGATCCGCAAGCTGTCGATCCTGGATGCCAGTCCCGTCTACGGCCTGAACGCCTTGGGCGGCGCGATACTGCTGGAGACCAAGACCGGACGCAGCGATCCGGGGCTGGAGGCGAGTGCGACTGGTGGCCGCTTCGGCTATGCAGAGGGCAGCATCGCCGGCGGTTTCGCCCAAGGCGCGTTCAGCGCCTTCGCGGCGTTTCAATATAGCCATGACCATGGCTGGCGCGATCATAGTCCCTCCAGCCTTTATAACGGCTATGCCGATCTGGGGTTCGATACCGACGACGGCGGCATTCATATGAAGTTCGTCGGGGCTAACACAAACCTTACTGGCAATGGCGTTTCGCCCGTGGAACTGCTCGCGGCTGATCGCCGGGCAGTCTTCACTTGGCCCGACAACAGCCGCAGCCGCTATGGCCGCATCAGCCTGCATCCCTGGGTCGCGCTATCCGAGAGTACCCGGGTCGAGGGCACGCTCTATGCCCAGCGGCTGACGCTGCGCACGGTGAATGGCGACGCCGCCGATATCGAAGTATGCGAGGATGATGACGCTGCTGGCCTTCTCTGCCTCGAAACCGTTGGTGGAGACGATGACGGCGAAGAAACGCAGACGGTCCTGACCGACGCCAACGGCAATCCGATCGCCGATACGCTGGGCGGTGAAGGCTATGGCGTCCTCAACCGGAGCCGGACCCGCACGGACGCCATTGGTGCGCTGTTCCAGATCATCGACGAGCGTCCGCTGCTCGGTGGCGACAATCATTTCTCGCTGGGCATGAGCTATGACGCCAGCCGCACGCGCTTCGACACGTCGACCGAACTCGGCGAACTGACCGAGGACCGCAGCGTAGAGGGACTGGGCAGCCAGATCGTGCAGGAGAACGGAGCCATAGCCCCGGTCGGTCTTGTCGCGCGCACGCAATATTGGGGGGCGTTCGTGCAGGATCGCCTTCCGCTCGCACCCGGCCTGTCGGCGGAACTCGGCCTGCGCTGGAATCACGCCCGCATCGACCTGGCCGATCAGATCGGCACCGCGCTGAACGGCAGGCACAGTTTCAACCGAGTGAACCCTGGTGCGGAACTGGATTATGAAGTGTCGAAAGGCCTTTCGCTCCGTGCCGGCTATGCCGAAAGCAACCGCGCGCCTACTCCCGCCGAACTGTCCTGCGCCGACGAGAATGCGCCGTGCAGCCTCACCAACTTCTTCGTCGCCGACCCGCCGCTCAAGCAGGTTGTCGCAAAGAGCTGGGAAGCCGGGGCCTCGGGGGCGTTCGACATGGGCGGGTGGAAGGCGACATGGCTCCTGTCCGCCTATCGCACCACCAACAACAACGACATCCAGTATATCGCGTCGGAAATTCGCGGCCGCGCCTATTTCCAGAATATCGGCAGCACCCGCCGGCAGGGCGTCGAGGCCTCATTGAAGGCAAGCCGTGGCGGTTTTTCCAGCGGGATCAGCTATGCCTTCACCGACGCCACCTATCGCAGCGACCTGCAACTGAGCAGCCCAGCCAATCCGGAGGCCGACGACGACGGCACGATCGCGGTCGAACGGGGCAACCGCCTGCCGGGCATCCCACGCCACAGCGCCACGCTGACGCTGGACTATGCCGGTCAGATGGGCGGGCAGCGGGACTGGTCGGTCGGCGGCGACCTGATCGCGCGGTCAGGGCAGTATCTTGTGGGAGATGAGGCCAATCTCAAAGCCAAGGTTCCGGGCTATCTCATCGCCAATTTTCGCGCCGGGATCGACCTCATTCCCGGCGTCACAGTGTTCGGCGAAGTACGAAATGCCTTCGGCCGCAAATATGCGACCTTCGGCACATTTTCCGAAGTCGACGAGATAGAACTGGACGAAGCGCCCGACGCCAGCAATCCTCGCGCCTACGGTCCGGGAGCGCCGCGGCGGTGGTATGCCGGCGTGAAGGCGAAATTCTAGGATTCGATACTCAAGGAGATTGCGATGCCAGCCTATATTGTCTTCACCCGCGAAAGCACCAAGGACCAAGGCGAGATGGACGTCTACTCGCCCCTGGCGATGGCGAGTCTCCAGAATGTGACCGTCGTGCCGCGCGTGGCCTATGGCGCATTCAAGATGCTGGAAGGCGATCCGATCGAGGGGGCCGTGATCCTGGAGTTCCCAACAGCTGCCGATGCCCGCGCCTGGTATGACAGCCCCGCCTATCAGGAGGCGATCGTGCATCGCCACGCAGGGTCTGACTATCGCGTGTTCATCATCGACGGCGTGGGCTGAGCGCCGCGCGGCTATTGGTCTGGCACATCGACCCGGGGGAGCAGTTTCGCCTCCGGCCCGGGGTAGAGATGCGATACGCTGCGCTGTAGTTCATATCTCGTAGCGGCCATGCCGGAGAATTCGGGCGGGATCGGCATGGCGCCGGCCTCGACCATATCGAGGCCGGACTGCACTGCACCGGACAGCGCCGACTCCAGCCAGTCAATCCAGCGCCGCGTCTGCATGATCGCCTGTGTTCCGGAGGGATCGAAAGGCCCATGTCCGGGTATCGCTCCCTTGTGCGGCGTCTTTGACAGGGCATCGAGGCTCTCGCGCCAGCGGGCGAGGTCGGCGGTCGGCGTGCTTGGCGCCCGATCGTGGAAAAGCAGGTCGCCGCCGATCAGCGTGCCGGTCTTCTCATCCACAAGGGCAAGATCGGCGGCGCTATGGCCCGACAGCGCAAGCAACCGCACCCTGCGCCCGCCAAAATCTTCCGAAGCCTGATCGATTCGCCGGCCGGGCAGGACGATTTCGGTCCCCCGCATCCAGTCGCCCAGGATGCGATACATGGCGTCGGAAAATCCCCGCCCGTCCCGCGATATGTCTGCGATGGTCTGCGGCAGCGCGGCGACGATCGCCGGGTCGAATGCGGCGATGCCCATGCCATGGTCGGGATGCAGATGGGTCACATAGCCGCGTATGACAGGCTTGCCGGTCAGCTTTTCCGCAACCGCCTTCAGCGCGCGCCCATAGCGTAGCGAGGGGCCGCTATCGACCAGCACGGTTCCGGCCGGCGTGTCGATGATGACGATGTTCGCGATCGCTCCGCCATTGGCGGGCAGGATCGGCGCGTCGTCGCCAAGGATCATCCAGATGCCATCGGCGACCACCGCCGGATCGATACGATATTCCTCCGTCATCCCCAACGCGGCGGCGGGAAGAGCGCCCAGAATACCGGCCATGGCGGCTCTGCGCGAAACCCTCATTGCGGCGTTGCAGACGGCATGGCGGACTGGCGCGCGACCGCAATCCTGGCGAGATAGGCGCGGCCATTGGTGTCACGCGCATCGACCGTCAGCACATCGCCCGCCTTGGCATGAGGCATCAGGGTGATCGCCGGATCTTCCGATACCGACGCCCATATCTCCATTTCGCCAAGCACTGCTCCCGCCGCAGATTTCACCGCCAGCTCCTCGATATTATAGGTCGGGATATTGGCGACGAACCCGGTGTCCATCGGATGACGGAAGGTCACGCGCAGGCGGCTGCTGCCGTCTTCGGCCATCGGCCACGCCTCGCCACGCATTTCGCCCAGATGCGTCGCCCAGTCCCCCTTGACGCGGCTGACGGGAGGCGCCGAGCAGCCGCCGCCCGCCGCGTCGACCCAGCCCCCGGCCACCAGCCATTGCCCGTCCGCCAGTTGCACGGCCCCGCGCACGGGTGTGCGCTGGTCCAGCTTGATGCGTGTCGCCACATAGGGCTCGGCCGCTTCCGGTCGGTAATCTATGGCGATCGGTATGGGATTAAGGTCGGCGAAGATCACCATGCGCTTCACCTGACCCACGCCGCGCGCGTCCAGCGCGACGGGAAAGCTGCGCTGGTTTTCCGCTACCTCGGGATAGAGCATCTTCACGCGCGGATCGAAACGGACCGGGTCGTCGCCGAAGATCGTCTTCGCATGGGCTTGCCACATGGGGGATTGCAATGGATCGGCAGGGTAAGGCGCACGCGCGGGAAGCGGCACGGGCATCGCCAGCAAGCCGGTCCCGATCAGGATCAGCGAGACTTTCTGCCGCCACATGTCCTTCTCCTAAAGTCCATGCATAGGCCAAAGAGAAAGGCGCTACCATTGCACCTTGGGTCATGGGAGCCGGACGATGCGACTCTGCGCGGTATGGAAGGGCATGATCGCCGGCGCTTTGCTGGCGCTGTCGGCGAACGTCTCCGCCCAAACACCAGAAGAAGCTCTGTTCAACACCGACGGCTATCGGATCGCGCATTATCGCGCGCCGGTGCATGCCGCTCCACAGGGCGCAGGCCGAATCGCGCCTGCGGCCCTTGCTCAATTGCGGCCCGGCGTGGACATGATCCTGATCGATGTGCTGCCCGCAGAGGGCGGCCATCGCGAGGAGGGCGGGCGCTGGCGTCTTGCCCATGACCGACCCAGCATCCCCGGCGCGCACTGGTTTCCTGAAACCGGTCGTGGGGAACTGCCGCAGGATGTCGGCATCTGGTTCGAACGGGGCGTGGAACGGCTGACGCGGGGCAGGAAAGACCGGATGCTCGTCACATTCTGTCTTGCCGACTGCTGGATGAGTTGGAACGCCGCGCGACGGCTGCGGGCGCTCGGTTACACCAATGTCTGGTGGTTCGCGGAAGGCACGGATGGCTGGCGGGACCTCGGCTTGCCGCTGGTCAATATCCTCCCGGAACGATGATTGGACCAAAGAGCTATTGCGATCTCGCGATTTTTCGCCATGTTTCCTATACTAGGCTTTGTTTCAAGCCGTTGAAGTTCAGGAGAGATTGCATGTTTCATCGCCCGGCGCCCCGTGTCGCGCTTGCCGGTTTCCTTATCGGACTGTCCACCCTCGCCATGTCCGCCGCCGCGTCGGCCAAGGACATTACTGTGCATATGAAGAATCAGGGCGCTGAGGGCGCGATGGTGTTCGAACCTTCCTTCGTAAAGGCGGCCGCGGGCGACGTGATCCACTTCGTGCCGACCGATCCGGCGCATAATGCGGAAACCATCGCGAACATGCTGCCCGCGGGCGCGACGCCGATGAAGGGCGCGATGAGCAAGGAAGCGGTGCTGACCGTCACCAAGCCTGGCCTTTACGGTATCAAATGCCTGCCCCATTATTCCATGGGTATGGTCGCGCTCGTCCAGGTGGGCAAGGTAACGCCAGCGGACATCGCGGCGGCAAAGGCGGTCAAGCTCCCGCCTTTCGTCGCGAAGCGGATGACGGCGAACCTGGCGAAGGTGAAATAGCGCCCCGCAGCACAAAACGAATATTGGCTGAAAGCCGTCCGGACCCTCTTTCGGGATGGGTCCGGGCGGCTTTTTCTGTTTTCTGGCCCAGTCCTGCAGCCGGCAAGCATGACCCAAAACATGTGAAGACAAATTGGGGAGCGCACTTTGCAAGAGTAACCGCTGGGGGTCACCCAAGTCCGAACAGATACTTCCATCGGTGATTCGTCATCCTGGCGGTGAAGGCGCGGTCGGGGCAATAGTGCTCCACTTTGGGAAAGCAGCCATTTTGGAGTGATTTACGTTTGTCAGCCAGATACCCGCTGAGTAGGCGAAATACAGCATGGGATTTTTCCCAAGTATGGCAATCGCTTCTGGGGGGAAGTCGGGTGAAATTCCGCAAGTTTGGTATCAGCGTTTCGATCGTGGCTCTGTGCGCATCGCTTGGCGCTTGTGGAGGGGGTAGCGCGGGAGGTGTGAATTCCACTCCTGCGCCGACGCCCACTCCGACGCCCACTCCTGCGCCGACGCCTACTCCGACGCCGACGCCCACTCCTGCGCCGACGCCTACTCCGACGCCGACGCCCACTCCTGCGCCGACGCCCACTCCTGCGCCGACGCCCACTCCTGCGCCGACGCCCACTCCTGCGCCGACGCCGACGCCCACTCCGACTCCGACACCTACTCCAGCAGCCGTTCCGACAATTTATGACGCGCTAGCGCCTGTAACCTTATTCCCTTCTCAATCTGCGTCGGACCCCAATAATTGGGCGGATGATGGAAGCCGTTATCCTAACGGAACCACGTTGCAATCTGCGCTTGCTACACCGCAACCGCTTGGAACAGTGAATTATGTCCAAACATTTACTGCGGGACTGAATAGCGACGGTTATCAGACTACTGGGTTTTCAGACACTGCTAGCATGCCTAACCAAGGTATAAAATACGATCCAAATACTGGAGTTTATACGTATCAACCAACATTTTTCCTTCAGCAATATTTTTACAATTTTTTTCCGATATCGAGCGTAAGTAATATATCGTCATCATCTCCTTATGGTTCAGGAGATTTTACAGCTTATGCCACTAAAGATGCATCAACATCAGATATAAATGTTTTGCTCCTCATGAATCAGGGGTCGTCAAACAGTATAATTGATCTGACCTACACAAATTTCGGTGCTTTTAGTCATTTGCCAGGTCGTCCTATTAATAACTTTAACAGGAGTATGGCAGAGTTTTTTGTGTATGGTGTTCCGACAGCACAAGGGAATATTCCTACAACGGGTTCGGCTACCTACACGGGCGTCAATTTTGGTGGCTACCACGATGCCTCAGGAGATTATCTAACGCGAGGCACAACCACTTTTTCGGCAAATTTCGGAAATGCTACCGTCTCAACGACGTTGTCATTCACCGGAACAAATATACAAGTTGGCGGCGCGGCGCTGCCGACTACAGTATTTTCTGGTACTGGTAATATAGAAATGTACGGTGGTAGTTCCGCTTTCGGCTGGCAACAATATCATGGCACGTTAACTGGGCCGACCGCCGGTTCATTTATAGGAAGTTTCTATGGCCCTTCGACGAACGAATTTGGTTATTCTTATATATTGAACCCGTCTGCTGGTAATGACGCGCAAGGGTTCGGAGTGGCACTTGGTAAAAAGAATCCCTGAGCTTCTTCGGTTCTGTATTGGTGCCTTTCTTTTCATAGGGGTTTTACCGTACGCTGGGACCAGCGCCTGTTTGGCTGCAGCTTCAAAAACAGAGATTCATTTTTCCGCAGCGCAGCTGTTTGGAATAGCTGATAAAGCTATTGCGGAGAGTAATGTTGACGCCGCCATCACACTTTACAAAGCGATTGAGCAAGATGCGAACGTCGATATCCGAAACGAAGCGCGATTTCGGCATGCGAAGCTGCTCGAACAACGCCAAAAGCTAACGGATGCGGCGGTTCTCTATCGCGCCATCCTCGATGATAAGCCCAACGCTGCGCGGGTCCGAGTAGAGCTTGCTGCATTATTATCGCGAATGGGCGATCTTGCTGGCGCCCGCCACCAACTTCGCCAAGCCCAAGCCGAAGGTCTGCCTCCTGAAGTTGCGCAAGTCGTTAACCAGTATGTTGCTGCCTTGCGCTCGCTCAAGCCGTGGGGCGGTTCGTTTGAACTTGCCTTGGCTCCGGATAGCAACATCAACCGTGCAACTGATGCGAAGACGCTCGATACGGTGATCGCGCCGCTTAATCTCTCTCGCGACGCACGGGAGCGTTCGGGGTTGGGACTGAAAGGTTCGGGCCAGCTCTACGCCCGCGCAAATCTGAGCAAAGATTTGGCGTTGGTGCCACGGGTGTCTGGACTAGGTACACTTTATCGCGAAAACCAATTCAACGACATTTCTGGATCGGCGCAACTCGGGTTAGAATGGCGGGTGAAGAGTGACCGTTTGACGTTGTCCGCCGGACACACTTGGCGTTGGTATGGGGGCGATCTTTACGCGCGAACGCAAAACTTCAGTGTAGATTTGCTGCATCCGACGGGCAAACGCGCACAGATCGATCTCGATATTGGCGTGAGCCGAGTTCGCTACCTGCGCAATGATTTTCAGAGCGGCATGATCTATAATGCCTCAATGGCCTACGAGCGCGCGCTAACTGCCCGATCGGGCGCTAGTCTGTCAGTCTCCACTAACCGCCAAACGGCGCGCGATCCCGGCTATGCCACGGTCACAGGTGGCTTCAGTTTTGTCTATTGGCATGATTTTGGTAGGCTCACGCTCTTTGGCACTTCGACCATAAGTCATCTGGAGGCGGATAGGAGGCTTTTGCTTTTTCCGGAGCGCAGGCGTGAATGGTACGCCCGAGGGGGCATCGGAGCCGTTTTTCGTCAAATTCAAATAGAAGGCTTTTCGCCCGTCGTCCGGATTGCTTATGAGCGCAACCGGTCCACGATAGGTCTTTACGACTACAGCCGTTTTACTAACGAACTTGGGGTTACAAGAGCGTTTTAAGCCAAATCTGTGATTTACCCTAGCCGAAACCCCGCCAGTAGGGTGTCCGTTAAGAGGTTATCTTATCTGAAATTTCTGGAGCGGGCGAAGGGATTCGAACCCTCGACCCCAACCTTGGCAAGGTTGTGCTCTACCCCTGAGCTACGCCCGCTCTGGCGGTCGCCGGACATTGCCGGTCGACGGGTGAGGCGCGCACCTAGCATCGGAGTCAGGATGCGGCAAGTGCTCTTTTTTCCGTTGGCGCAAACTATGCTAGAACGCCTTGCGCGGCAGGCGCGAACTCCCACATAGGAGCCTGCACCGCGACTCAGTTTCAGGGGAGACGATCATTGGCGACGCTTGGACTTAGTGAGACGGACAAGCAGTCCCTGGAGGACTTCCGCCGCGATGTCATAGAGCCGTCGCGCACCAGCCTCGTCATTGTCGACTTCTGGGCGGAATGGTGCGGCCCGTGCAAACAGCTCGCGCCCGTGATCGAGAAGGTCTGCGCCGACTATGCGCCGAAGGGCGTGCGCTTGGTAAAGGTCAATGTCGACGAGAATGGCTTTATCGCAAGCCAGTTCCGCGTGCAGTCCATCCCGACCGTCTATGCGGTGTTTCAGGGCCAGCCGGTCGCCGACCTGACCCAGGCCCGCACGGAGGGGCAGCTCAAGCAAATGCTCGACCAGATCCTGGGCCAGTTGCCGATCGAGTCGGACGAGAAGGCGCAAGCGCAGGAAATCGCCCCCGTCATCGCGGCCGGAGAGGAAGCGCTGGCGGCGGGCGATGCGACCCAGGCGCTGGCGCTGTTCGATCAGGCGGCATCCATCGCGCCGGACGAGCCGCAGGTCATATCCGGCCAGGCCCGCGCGCTCACGGCCCTTGGACAACTGGACGAAGCAGAGGCGGTGATCGACGCCGTACCCGCCGAACTTGGCAAGGACGCCGCCATAGAGCGCGCGCGGGCGGCCTTGTCGATCGCCAGGGCTGCTAAGCCCTTCGCCGACCTTTCGGGGCTGGAAGCGCGGCTGGCGGCCGATCCTGACGACCATGCCGCCTATCTGGAGCTTGCGGGCGGCCATATGGCGAATGGCAATCGGGACGCTGCAGCCGACGTCCTGTTGGAGAGCATTCGGCGTGACCGCGCATGGAACGAGGGCGCGGCCAAGGCGCAGCTTCTGACCTTGCTTGAAGCGGTCGGGTTGGAAGATCCCTGGGCGGGAACCCAGCGCCGGCGCTTGTCCGCCATCCTCTTCTCCTGATTTCCGCGGCCATGCCCTCCCCGCAGCGCATCTCCATCTTTCCCTTGGCGGGCGCGCTGCTGTTTCCCGGGATGCAATTACCGCTGCACATCTTCGAGCCGCGCTATCGGGCGCTGGTGCGTGACGCGGTTGCGCGCGATCGCCGCATCGGCATGATCCAGCCTCGGGATAACCAGCCTGTACCCTCCCTGTACGATATCGGCTGCGTCGGACGGATTGGCGAGATCGAGGCGATGGACGATGGCCGATTCAACATCGTGCTGACGGGTATTTCCCGTTTCCGCGTCGTCCGGGAATTGCAGGTTTCCACGCCTTTCCGTCAGGTCGAAGGCTTGATGGAGCAGGACAGCAACGATGATGTGCTTGCGCCCGCCGAACGCGCGTCCCTGGAAATGGAATCGCGCCGCTTTGCCGAGGCCAATGGCTATCTGGTCGACTGGTCGGCGGTCGTCAGGCTGGATGATGCGTCGCTCGTCAACGGCATTGCGCAGGTTGCGCCGTTCGATACAGCCTCAAAACAGGCTCTGCTGGAAGCGCCGAGCTTGCGGGACCGGGCGGAATGCGCGATCCAACTGATGCAGTTTTTCGGGCGGGCGGAAGATGAAGGCCCCTCGACTCTGCAATGACGAAATCCGTCGATCCCGATCTGCTCGCCAAGCTGGTTTGCCCGCTGACGCGCACGCCACTGCGTTTCGATGCTGAACGGAGCGAACTGGTTTCGGACGCCGCAGGCCTTGCCTATCCGGTGCGCTCCGGCGTTCCCGTGCTCGTCGTCCGCGAAGCCCGGCGTGTGGACTCGTAGCTAGACCATCTCGCCGATGAGCAGTCGGGGCAGAGCGCCCGATTCGCCGCGTGCCTCCGCCATGAAGCGGTTCTTGAGCGGGGAGAGCTTTTGCACCGCCCCAAGCCCGAAGCGTCGCACGGCGGACGCCGTCTTGCCCGGCACGTCAAACAGGCGGACCAGACCGTCCATGGCGATCGATACGCTCAGCGCATCCAGACCGCGCCAGCGCTGATAGCGTTCGAGCAACTGCGCATCGCCTGGGTCCAGCCCCATCCGCATGCCCTCCACGATCACCTCTGTCAGGGCCGCGACATCGCGAAAGCCGAGATTCAGTCCCTGCCCGGCGATCGGGTGGATGCCATGCGCCGCATCGCCCGCCAGCGCGAGCCGGGTGTCGGTGATCCGCGCGGCATGGTGAAAGCCCAGCGGATAGCTGGCGCGGGGCGCTGCAAGGCTGATCTCGCCCAGAAAACCGCCGATGCGTTTCTGCGCCTCCGCTAGCCAGCCGCGCTCACCGATGGCCTGCATGGCGGGCGCGTGTTTGGTTGGCACGGTCCATACAACGGCCGACCGCGTTCCCGGAAGCATCGGCAAAAGCGCGAAGGGGCCGCCGGGATAGAATATCTCATAGGCAGTGTTGGCGTGCGGGACCTCGTGATCGATTGCGGCGACCATGGCGACATGGTCATAGTTCCACTTGGCGATCCGGATGCCGGCGCTTTCCCGCGTCGGGCTGTTGCGGCCCTCCGCGGCGACCAGTAGCGCGCCACTGATCTGCGCTCCGCTCTCCAATGTGATGTCGACCCGGTCGAGACTGCGTTCGACCGTAACAGCGCGGTCGGGCTGATAGCGCACCAGGTCGCTTGCCTCCAACGCCGCCTTGGCAAGCGCGACGCGGGTTTCCCGATTCTCGAACATGATGCCCATCGGGCCGTCGCCCTCCGGCGGCACGAAATCCAGCGCGCCCGGCTCCAGCCCGTCGCTCACCCATATGCGCTCGATCGGGCAGCCTTTGCCCTGCAGATGCTTGCCCACGCCGATGGCGTCCAGCATCTTCCAGCTGGCGCTTGCGATCGCCGAAACACGCCCGTCGAAGCCCGGCGCCAGCCCGGCATCGGGCGCTGCGGGATCGATCACGGCGCAGCGTACGCCGTGCGCCGTCAGCGACAGGGCAAGGGTCAGGCCGACAAGGCCTCCGCCAAGAATGATGACATCATAACGCGCCATGGGGCGTGTCTAGGCGCAAGCGAGGGACTTGGGAATACGGATATCGCCTGCTGTCGGCGCTAGGCCGGCCCGACCCCTTCGGCATCGAGGATATGGTTGCCGCAGTCATATCCGACCACGCGCACCCGCTTTTCGATATGATCGACCGGCACCCGGTGCAGCATGAGCCGCCATACGGCCCCGCTGTCTGTCTTCAGGAGAAAACCCGACGCGTCACGGTGCAACCAGCCCCGAATATCCAGAAGCGCGCCTGCGTCATCCATGATGGCGGCGAAGGCTTAGTTGTAGCAGCGGTGCAAGTCCCGTGCGTTCAGCGCGCCGATGCCCGCGAACAGCATCGAAGAGATCAGGGAAACGGCAAACAAGCCCAGAGCAATCCCAGCAAAATCGCCGGCCAAAGTGGTGAAGCCAAGGATGGCCAGGACGATGGCGGCGAGAAGGGAGAGGCTTGCGAACCGATACATATGGTTACCCTTTTATTAGGTATATTCGGCACCAAAATGCGTAAGGGTGGTTAAAGTTCCGTTAACGGCCATCTTTTCGTCATAAAACGGTCAGCGCCGGATCGGCACTGGGATATTGCAGATGTCCGCCCCTCCGGCTGGGAGGTTGAAGAACTCGTCCTTTCGGTTTTCCCGTGCGCGCGCATAGTCGGCAAACGTCCTGGAGCGGGTATCGAGCATCTGGAAATGCGGCCGCGTTTCGCCGGGCATTTCGCTCGCAAGTCTGACGGACTGTATTGGTGTCGCCGTCTGATTGGGGCCATACATGCCCAGCGTCTCCGTCCCGCGCGGCAGGCTGGAGAAATTCTCGATGCCCTCGATAACCCGTCCGACCAGGGCAATGTTGCGATCAAGGTGTCGTGGCGCATGGCCGATCACCGCGTAAAGCTCCGCGCCATTGCCCGCGTCAGGCGCCAAATTCCGCCCCGCGCCCACCATGCCGTAGCAATGGACAGGCCATAGGGTGTCCGCATTCATCGCCACCGGCCATCCATCAAGGAAACCGGTAGCTGAGGCATAGCTGTCCCGCGAGGGCATGGTTGTGATGCGGTTTTCCACAGCTTTGCGGACGATGGAATAATCTTCGGGCAAAGTCTTGGCCGCGTTGGCCGGCAGCGGCTTCTTTTCTGTGCGGTCGCCCCATTGGACGACATAATTATCCTGCACCCGATATATGCTCGTGTCGTCCCACCAGTGCGCTGCCGCCAGCCTGCGAATATTGGCGACGTGCGCTTGGGAGAAATCCGGCGCGAGCTGGATTACGAGGCGCTTGCCGTCCCCGAAATCCATGACCAGCAGGTCTTCCGGGGGAATATCCGTCCAGGCCGACTGCGGCGCGGCGGCCACGATCTCGGCGGGCGTCAGGGCATGGGCGCCGGTGGGAGAGAGGGCCAGAGCGAGTAGGAAGGGGGCAAGGCTGCGCATGCCCCTATCAAGCGGTAAGTCGCGCAGGAAGTAAAGCGCCCTTGCCTAGTGCGATGCGCCGCGATAGGGAGCCTGCCTTCCAGTGCAATGCGGAGCGGTGGCCGAGTGGTCGAAGGCGCTCGCCTGGAAAGTGAGTATACGCCAAAAGCGTATCCAGGGTTCGAATCCCTGCCGCTCCGCCATCACAACCGTGCGCCGTCCTTTGCCGCCACTACCTGCGTTAACGCCGTGGCGGCGACGCCGCTCGATTCTGAACGACAACTGTTGGGATTTTCCCGCCTGTTAACTTTCGAGGAGGGGTGCGCAGATTGCCGCCGCTTCGCAAGCACGACCACTCAACGGCAAAGTGCGCGGCGTGTCACGTCATCGGCCGGATAGAAGCATTCGAGCGTCAATTCGGCGAGTGTTACATCCACCGCGTTACCGAAAACCGTAGTGGTCGACAGAAATGACAAAAACGTATCGATACCAGGTTGCCGCAAGGTCAGCGGAACCGCGATCCGCGCGGTTGGTCCGGGAGAGGCGCGACTCACGGGGGCAGTCAGCGCGCGCAGTTCGTCATACAGCGCGAGCAGTGCCGGATCGGCCGATCGGTCAGCATCCTCGCGCAGACGCGCCAGCAGATGATGCCGCCATTCCGCAAGGTTGACGATGCGCGGCGCGAGGCCATCCGGGTGGAGGCTGATACGCAGCACGTTGGCGGGCGGCACAAGCAATGCTGGTGCGACCCCTTCCAGCAACATGGTCACAGCATCGTTGGCAAGGACGAGATTCCAGTGCCGATCGACAGCCAGCGCTGGGAAAGGCTCATGTCCGCGTAGCACCGCTTCAACTGCCTGTCTCGCGGCGGTCATCTCGGGGCCGTCAAACGACCGTTCCGGATGCAATGGTGCATAGCCACCGGCGAGCAGAAGCCGGTTGCGTTCGCGCAGGGACAACGCCAGCGGTTCCGCCAGCCGCAACAGCAAATCCCGGCTTGGCGCCGCGCGCCCGCTTTCGACGAAGCTCAGATGGCGGGTGGAAACCTCCGCCTCGCCAGCAAGGTCGAACTGGCTCAGCCGCCGGCGGGCGCGCCACTCGCGCAGGATCGTGCCGACAGTCTGGGCCTGTGTTGCCATGCAGGCATCACTATCATACCGGCTCGGCGAACACATTACCTGTGAGGTAATCGCTTCTGCTGCTGTGAACCGTCACCTTTGCATCGACAGCAAGGAGCCAGATGATGACCGATCCGAACAGCACTCATGCCGCGCGCCTTGCCGCAGACCCTGCCCAGAGGATCGGCCAATGAGCGAGACCTATGTCATCACTTTTCATGTGAGATCAGCTCAACGGGAGCGGTTCCTGGCGCTGCTGATGCCCGTGTTGGAGGCAATGCGCCATGAAGCGACCTTTGTTTGCGCTGCTCTCCACGTCGATCCCGACCATCCGGACCTGTTCCAACTGCACGAGACATGGACCGATCGCGACGATGTGGTGAAGGTTCAATTGAACCGCCCCTATCGAGAGGCATGGCATGCCGCGCTCGAGGATCTGCTGGAGCGCCCGCGCGACATCAGGATTTGGAAGCCCATTTGGCCGAGCCGCTGATTGAAGGAAGATCTGCTTTCGAATGAAAAACTTGGCATCCTCAGTGGCCCTACTGGGGGTCGGAAACCGCGATTGCTATCGTAGCGCTACAGCGTAGGCGGAGTGCTCATCGCTATCGGGTGTGGCCCGCCACCCTTGCAGGTTTAGCGTAAATCTATGTTTGCGCCGCAGACTTGGTCATTGGCCGCGCGCACCGTCTGAAAAACCTCTTCCGCAGCTATTTTCGCCGGGCAGTTTGGCGACGCTAGTTTCCTCAGGCCTGATGGTCATGCGCCAAAAGCCATGTCTCGGCAGCGTTGTGAGAGCAGAACAACGCCATGTCCTGCGCGGCCGCCTCGCGGACATGCGCTTTCAGGATCGAACTTTTGACGACAAGCGCAATCCGATCGCCCGGCTGATAGAGGCGCATCGAGTGGGCGTTGATCTTGGCTTCGATTTCCGGCGACTGGATGTCGGCATTGGAAACATCGGCGAACATGCGGATCGGTTTGCCGTGGGTGCGAAAGTCGGCGATGATGAATTCGATGCGGCGGTAATGCTCGTCAACCTCTTCGGCATCCCATGTTCCCGTGCCCACGGTCTTGATAATGCCCGTGGTGGAATTGACGGTCAGTTCGATCATGGGTGTCTTTGCTCTGCATAGGAATATGAAACATCGTTTCAGCAGGGCAACATTAACAGAAGGCAAAGTTGCATCGGTCGTAGATCTAAGAGTTTCTGAATTACGACTAAAGTCGTAAGGATCATGGCGTTTAATGACATATATCACCGCCTCTACTTAAACTTTGCCTCTTACTCTCGGCCGCATGTCGCCCGCATATGCCATTGAGACTGCACCGGCCTACGTCATAGAAGAGGACGTCAGGAACGGTGTCATCAAGATGACGGTACAAGGCTTCTTTGATCTCGAGACGCTGCGAAGGCATTTCGACGAGAACGATGGTATCGTAAGGAAATGGCGGAGTCTGGGCAGGCCCATTCGGGTGCTTATCGACGCTGTAAACCTGCTCCCTCACACGCCTGAGGGGCAGGCCCTCGTCCAATCCTCCACAAAGCGGATATATGTGCCGGGGGATCGCGTCGCGTTGCTGGTCGGCTCCAATCTTGTGAAAATGCAGATGCGCCGCGCCCTTACGCAGGGGGAGGTGATCAATTTCTTCGTGTCGGCCAACGCCGCGATGACGTGGCTGATGGCGCAGAAGCAATCTGTAAACGCTTAGCCCAGGCAAATCCTGTGGCGGCGCGAATGCCGGTCAGCACTATTTGCGCAAGTCATATGCGGTTGACCACAACGCGTTAGTGCGCGGCGCGAACCAGGCGTAGATCGTGGGCCTTTCCCCTGCTTTGTAAGGAACGGCCATGGCCAAATCGCCCCATATCAAGCTTGGATTCATCCTGCACGGTGTCGGACGCACCTGGAACGACTGGCGCCACCCAGATCGGGATAACAGTGCAAGCACCAGCCTTGCCCGATATCAGGAGCAGGCCGCCACTGCGGAACGCGGCAAGTTCGATTTTCTGTTCGTCGCCGACAGCCTCTCCATCACCGAGAAATCCAGCCCGCATTATCTCAATCGGTTCGAGCCGATCACGATCCTGTCCGCGCTGGCCGCGACGACATCGCGCATCGGCCTCGTCGGCACGTTGACGGTCAGCTATTCCGAACCGTTCAACGTCGCGCGCCAGTTCGCCTCGCTCGATCATCTGAGCGGCGGGCGCGCGGGGTGGAATATCGTCACCTCCTGGCTCGGCGACACCGCCGCCAACTTCAGCAAGACCGAGCATCCACCGCACGCCGTCCGCTATCGCATCGCCGCTGAATATCTCGACGTTGTTCAGGGCCTTTGGGATAGCTGGGAAGACGGCGCGCATGTCGCCGATAAGGAAACCGGCCAGTTCGTCGATCCTGACCTCCTGCACCGGCTCGACCATAAGGGCGAGTTCTTCCAGGTGCGCGGGCCATTGAACATCAAGCGCACGCCCCAGGGACAGCCGGTGATCTTCCAGGCGGGCGCGTCCGAAGACGGCCGCAACTTCGCGTCTCAGCGGGCGGAGGTGATTTTCACTCACGCGGCTACACCGTCGGAAGGTCAGGCCTATTATAGCGATGTCAAGGCGCGGGCGAAGGGCTTCGGCCGCGATCCCGACCAGTTGTTCATTCTTCCCGGCATCGCGCCCATCGTCGGCGACACGGACGAGGAGGCAGAGGCGCGGTATCGTGAACTTGCGGCGCTGGAATCGATCGATACGGGCCTTGGCTTCCTGTCGCGCACATTCAACGACCATGACTTCCGCCAATATGATCTCGATGCCCCATTCCCGGATGTCCTCCATATCGGGCTGAACAGCCAGCAGAGCGCGACATTGCGCATTCTGGCGGAAGTTGAGGCGGAAAATCTGACCCTGCGACAGGTGGCGGAGCGGCTCGCCACGCCGCGCGGCGCATTTGTCGGATCGCCCGAAAGGGTCGCGGATCAGCTTCAGCTATGGTTCGAAACCGGCGTTGCCGACGGCTTCGTGCTGTTCGAGCCTCTGCCGGGACAGTTGGCGCTGTTCGTCGACCGGGTGATCCCGATCCTTCAGGCCCGCGGCCTGTTCCGCACGGACTATGAAGGGGAAACCTTCCGGTCGCATCTGGGCTTGCCCGAACCGGAAAATCGCTACGCCGCGCAACAGCGCGAAAAATCCGCCGCCTGAGGAACTGTCGGCTCTAATGGGCGCGGCCTTCGGGTCGCGCCTTTTTGGGTTCTGACTCTATCGGGCGGTGGGCGCAAAGTCCGGGCAGCGTCGCAGTCCATTGGTTATGCGGTCCTGCCGCAGGCAAAGGCCGTCCTCGCCGCGCACAGACGCATGCGCCGAAGACAGGATCGCAAGGCCGGGCAGCGCCGCCTCCAACGCCGCCGGATCGGCATGGAAATGCGCGCACTGGCCGCAGCTTTCGTCATCTTCCTTGGACGGCCAATCGCGTAGAGCCGCCAATACGCTCATTGGCCGAGCGCCGCCCAATGCGATCCGAAGACATAGACCGACAGGACGAAGCCAAGGACAACATTCACCGCCACGCCGACCGTGAAGGCGGCGACCGGCCTGCGTCCGGCAACCGCAAGATCGCGGACGCGCGTGGTCAGGCCGATGCTGAAGAAGCAGAAGATGAAGCACCAGGTGCGAAGATCTTTCACCGGCGCGATCAGGCCCGGTGTCGCGACCTTATTGTAGGTCGCAAGGTCGTAGCTGGCCGTCGCAACGGTTATCAGCGCCGAGGCGAAGAAGAAGCCGAGTACGAATTTCGGGAAGCGTCGCCAGATTTCCTGCGCATCTGGCTTGCTGCCCGCACTCTGCGTCTCCCAGCGCGTCGTCGCCAGGATCGCGAGGCCAACCGCCCATATGCCGATCCACACGTCCCGGCCGACCACCTTGACGAGCGTGAAGGCCTGCAGCGCCTGCTCGGCATTACCGGTGATCCCCGCGACGTTACCCGCATAGCCGCCATAGGCTTGCGCTGCCGCGATACCGGCCGCATCGGCAAATTCGGACGTACCGATCCATGCCCCCGCCACGCCTGTTGGCAACAGCAGCAGGCGGCTCACCAGCGGCAGCGCGAAAATCATCACGATTGCCCACAGCACGACAATCGTGATCGTCACCGCCGTATCCTCCTTCTTCGCGCCGACTGCGCCGGCCACCGCGATCGCGCCCGACACACCGCAGACCGCGCCGCCCACGCCAAGGATCGCGGCGAAGGGGCGCTCGAGGCCGAGCTTGAGCGCCATCCAGTAGATCACGCCGAATGTCACGATCGAGACGATGGACGCCTGCAATATGGCGGTGGGGCCGGCGAGGGCGATGAGCGAGAAGGGCACGGTCGCGCCGAGCAGCACGATCCCCGTCTTGACGTAGAGTTCACTCCGGAAGCCCGAAGCCAGCCATCGCGGAAGGCCGACCGTATTGGCGATCACCAGACCCGCGAAGAGGGCGATAAGCGGCGGCTCGAGATTATAGGCCGAGGATTGCTTCCACTGGCCGACAATGAAGATGAGATATGCGGCGACATAGAGCAGAAGGAACGCCGGTACGAACTCCCGCGCCTTATATCCAAGCGCGCGTAACGCCAGTCCGAATGCGCCGAGCCAGAACAGGCATTGCGCCGCATAGCGCACCCAGTTGGCCGTCAGGTCTGCCGCAATCTCGGCTGGCTCGTCCCATTTGGGCGGCAGCACGGCAAGCCAGCGCAGGCTGAGGCCATTCCAGAACAGGGCGCAACTGGCGATTACGATCGCCAGTCCGATCCAGATCGCCCACCAGTCCTCCTTGACCCAGAATTCCCGCCACGCCGACGAAGCGCCTGAATTGATAGCCGCCGTCATGTCATCCCCCCGAAAACCACCTGACCGAACAGGCGTCACCATTTCTCTGGGGAATTACAAGCCTCATCGCGACAAGACCGCGTCTTGCCCGATTATCTCATAAGGTCATGAGCGTTCATCAATCCATTTCAGCCCGCGTCTAAAGCGCGCGTCTGCCGGTGATCAGCTGGAACACCACGACGATGACCGCAATGACGAGCAGCAGGTGAATGAGGCCACCGGCGACATGGAAGGCCAGAAAGCCGAGCGCCCAGAGCACCAAAAGAATTACCGCGATAGTCCAGAGCATATCTCTCTCCTTGGGATGTCGGCGCACGCCGCGTCCGTTGCCGATATAATCGCCGGGAGGGCAAATGGTTGCAGACGTCAGAATGGGGCGGCCCGTCGGCAAGAGCATTGCTGTTTCCTCCCGCATGGGGAACAAGGGGGGTCATGGCAGAGATCATCAACCTGCGCAGCGCCCGCAAAGCGCGCGCCCGCGTCGAGGCGGAAGCGGTCGCCGCGCGTAACCGCACCCTGTTCGGACGGACGAAGGCGCAGAAGGCCGCGCAGGATGCAGAGCGCGCCCGCGAGGCCCGCACGCTGGACAATGCCCGTCGCGAGCAACCGCTGTCCGACGAAAGCGCCGATTAGGGTGCATCGATCGGGAGAGAGAGTCGATCTGGCGGTCGATATCACCATCCTGCGGCGCGGCAAGCAGGTCCGGGCGCGAATCGGCAATCTGTCCGCTACCGGCGCCAGCGCCACGGCCGCCTTTGCGCCGGGTCCCAAGGAGGCGATCCACCTGTTATGGAACGGGCAGGCGATCGGCTGTCATGTCATATGGGCGCGCAACAACGTCTTCGGACTGAAGTTCGACCGGCCACTGTCGGCCCCCATTCTGGCATCCATGGTCGAGGCCAAGCCCCCGGGCGATTGAGCGTGCGATTGACCGGGGCGACTGAACGGCGTTGCTTTCGCGCGTCGATGGCCTAGGCTCGGATTTTTCCAACCGGGGTGATGCATTGGATAAATATAAGATAGCCGCGTGCCTGGGCATCATGCTCAGCACGGCCGGGACATTGCTGGTCTTTGTTTTCGGGATACCCAAGCGGCAGCGCGAGGATGGCCGGGAGTTCATGGCGGGCGTTGTCGAACGTCGCAAGCCGATCGCCGATCCGCGCGAGGAAGCGCGCAATGAGCGGTTCGGTCGGGCCGGCATCGCCTGCATGGTCCTAGGCGCTTTCCTTCAGGTGATCAGCATCATCGCCACCATATAGTTTTTTTGAAGACGGGCGGAACACGGTGGAACCAGATCGTGGGAAGGCCGTTCTCCCTATACCAGCCCGGGCTTCCTTTTGCCCCCCGCTCAGGCCCGGGCTGGTGAGATAAAGGCCTCGCCAGTTCCCCCCGCTGGCGAGGCTATTTCTTTATCAGCGACGCTCTCGCCTTCCCGCCAGTCTCGGTCTAACCACGCTACAGGCGGGGGACATTTGGGAAGATTGCGATGCTGAAACTGCGCCTCGGCCGCCATACCGTCTGGATTCTCTGCGTCGCGCTGTTCGGCATTGGCCTCGCCTTGCATCCGTCGGGCTTCTGGGGCTGGACTCTGGTCGTCATTCCCGGCCTGCTGACGCTCCTCGGCTTCTGGGACCTTATCCAGGGCGAACATGCGGTGCTGCGCAATTACCCCGTCATCGGCCATGTCCGCTGGCTGGTGGAAATGGTCCGCCCGGAAATCCGGCAATATCTGCTGGAGGACGAGGATGAGGCGACGCCCTTTTCCCGCGCGCAGCGCTCGCTCGTCTACCGCCGGGCAAAGGGTATTTCCTCCGACCATCCGTTCGGCACCCTGCAGGACGTCTACGCGCGCGACTATGAGTTTATCCAGCATTCGATGCGCCCTGCCGACCCGGTCGACCCGAAAAGCTTCCGCATCACCATCGGCAACAACCAGTGCGGGCAACCCTATTCGGCGAGCGTCTTCAACATCTCCGCCATGAGCTTTGGCTCCTTGTCCGCCAACGCGATCCGCGCGCTTAACAAGGGCGCGGCGCTCGGCAATTTCTACCATGACACCGGCGAGGGCAGCGTCAGCCCCTATCATCGCGAACATGGCGGCGACATCGTGTGGGAGGTCGCCAGCGGCTATTTCGGCTGTCGCACGGCTGAAGGACGCTTCGACCCGGACAAGTTCGCCGCGCAGGCGACCCAACCGCAGATCCGGATGATCGAGATCAAACTGAGCCAGGGCGCCAAGCCCGGCCATGGCGGCATCCTGCCCGGCAAGAAGGTGACGGCTGAAATCGCCGAGACGCGCGGCGTGCCAGTGGGGGAGGATTGCATATCCCCCGCCCGCCATTCCGCCTTCACCACGCCGCTGGAACTGATGGCCTTTATCGACCGGCTGCGCGTGCTGTCCGGGGGCAAGCCGGTCGGCTTCAAGCTGTGCATCGGCCACCCTTGGGAGTTTATGAGCATCGTGAAGGCGATGCTGGAGAGCGGCACGGTCCCCGATTTCATCGTGGTTGATGGGGGCGAGGGCGGCACCGGCGCCGCGCCCGTCGAATTTAGCGACCATATCGGCACGCCGATGCGGGAAGGGCTGTTGTTCGTCCATAACGTCCTGGTCGGGACCGGCCTGCGCGACCGGGTGAAGGTCGGCGTGGCGGGGCGGCTGGTTAGCGCCTTTGATATCGCAGCGGTTTTCGCGATCGGCGCGGATTGGGCCAATGCCGCGCGAGGCTATATGTTCGCGCTCGGCTGCATCCAGTCGATGAACTGTCACACCAACCGCTGCCCGACCGGCGTCGCGACGCAAGACTTGTCGCGCCAACGGGCGCTCGTCGTGCCGGACAAGGCGGAGAGGGTGCGCCGCTTCCACGACCGCACCGTCGGCGCGCTGGCGGACATGCTGGCGGCAGCTGGCCTCAGCCATCCCGACGAACTGCGGCCGCACCACCTCGTCCATCGCGTCAGCTCAACGGAAGTGCGCCAGTTCGGCCAGGTCCACCGCTTCCTCGAACCGGGCGAATTGCTCTCGGGCGAGTGCCGCCTCCCCTATTTCCGCGACAACTGGAACAGGGCGCAGGCGGGGAGTTTTACTGCGGCGTGATTGGCAGGGCTATAATATTCACCCGTCATCCCGGACTTGATCCGGGATCCATGAGCATCAATCGTCGTGTGAACTCTTTACAATCGAGCCAATGGATGCCGGATCAAGTCCGGCATGACGGCGTGGAGTAAGTAGGCCCGGTTGCCCGAGCTAAACCAACCCCTCCAACCATTCCCCGATCATTGCCCGTCCCGCAGCGACCGCGCCCGGCCCATGCGCCTCATGTCCCGCGCGCAGGCTTTCCTCGGTCGGGCCGCACCCATGGAAATCGTCCCGGAAATGCGTCAGCCATTGCTCGAAGCGCGGATCTTCGCCCATTTCCGCATGGAACTGCAGGGCGAGCACATTGACCCCGCGCCGGAACGCCTGATGCGGATAGATGTCGGTCGAAGCGAGCAGTTCCACGTCATCGGGCAGGTCGAACGTGTCGCCATGCCAGTGCAGCACGGGCGCTTCGGCCAGGTGGCGCAAGGGCGAGGCCGCGCCATTGTCGCTCAGCGTCACCGGCGCGAAACCGATCTCGCTGCGTCCGCCCGGATAGACGCGCGCGCCCAGCGCCGCCGCCATCATCTGGCTGCCCAGGCATACGCCCAGTGTCGGGCGATCCTTGTCCAACCGCGCGGCCAGCTTCTCGATCTGCAGGGGTATCCAGGGATAGGCTTCCTGCTCATACACGCCCATCGGCCCGCCCATCATGATGAGCAGGTCGGGCGCGCACAGGTCCGCCTCCACGAAAGCAGCGTCGGCGACGTCGATCCGCTCAATATGATAGCCCGCCGCCTCGATGGGCTGCAGGAAACCGGCGGCGCCCTCGCGGGGGACATGTCTGACGATAAGGGCAGTCTTCACAGGCAAGTATCTAGGGCGGGAATCGGGGTCGCGCCACACAGCCATTCTTGCCGTTGCAAAAATCCCGCTATCGGCTTGGCGGCGCAGGGCCGCCATGCTCTAACCGCTGCATGACCCTTATAATCCGCTCTCTTCCGCCGCTCTTCCGGAGCATCGTCATCGCCAGCCTGCTGGGTGCGACCGCAGCCGGGGCGCAGGATGCGCCGCCGCCGTCACAGGCGCCGGTGGATGCTGTCGATCCCTTTATCGGCACAGCGGGGGAGGGGCATGTTTTCCCCGGCGCAGTCGCCCCTTTCGGCATGGTGCAGCTCAGCCCCGACACCCATGTCGGCGCGGCGCGCAAGACCTATAACTGGGCGGCGGGTTACCGCCATGAGGACCCGACGATCCTCGGCTTCTCCCACACCCATTTTTCCGGTGCGGGGCATAGCGACCTCGGCGATTTCCTCATCATGCCGGTATCGGGCGATGCCGTGCCGTTGGAGGCGGGTGACGCGGCGAAACCCGGTTCCGGATATCAATCTCGCAAGGCGGACGAAGTGGCCAGTCCCGGCTATTATGCGGTCACCCTGACCGATCCCGGCGTGCGGGCGGAAATGACGGCAGGAACGCGCATCGGCGTCCACCGCTACAGCTTCCCGGCGGACAAGGCGGCGCATCTGGTACTCGACCTGCGCAGCATCATCTACGACTATCCTGGCAAAATCCTCTGGTCGTCGCTGACCCTGCACCCGGACGGCACGATGACCGGAAGCCGGGAGGTGCGCGGCTGGGCCGCGCCGCGCCGCCTCTTCTTCGCCATACGTTTCTCCGCCCCAATGACCGGTCACCGGCTGGTCAGCACGGAAGGGGATTTCGGCTATCGCGGGTTCAAGGGGCCGGGGCGTGGGCCCGAGACGCTGGACGCCATCACCGGCCGCGCGCTTGTCGCGCAGCTCGATTTCGGAAAACTCTCCGCGCCGCTGGAGGTGAAGGTCGGCCTGTCCGGCGTCGATGAGAATGGCGCGATCGCCAACCTCGACAGCGAACCCGGCAATTTCGATGCGATCCGCGCCGGAACCCGCAAGGCGTGGCACAGCGCCCTGTCCGCCGTGGAGGTCGCCGCGCCCGCGCCGATGCGCAAGACCTTCTACACCGCCCTCTATCACAGTCTGATGGCTCCCAGCGTCTGGGGCGACGCCGACGGGCGCTATCGCGGCCCCGACGATCAGGTGCACGCAGCGCAGGGCTTCACCTTCCATTCCACCTATTCGCTCTGGGACACGTTCCGGGCCGTGCATCCGTTGCTCACCCTCGTCCAGCCGGACCAGAAGAACGCCGATTTTCTGGCGTCCCTGCTCGCCAGCCAGAAGGAAAGCCCCTTCGGCATCCTCCCGGCCTGGCAGTTTGCCGGCAAGGAAACCTGGACGATGATCGGCTATCATGCCGTGCCTGTGTTGGCCGACGCCTATCTCAAGGGCGTGGGCGGTCTCGACGGCAAGGCGGCGTTGAAGGCCATGGTGGCGAGCGCGGACTACGGCCCTTATGGTGGCCTGTCGGACTACAAGGCGCTTGGCTTCGTGCCGATCGACCGCGAGCCGGAGGCGGCGTCCAAGACCGTCGAATATGCCTATGATGATTGGACCATATCGCAGGTCGCCAAAGCGCTGGGCGAGAAGGACATCGCCGCCCGTTTCGCCAAACGCGCGCTCAACTGGCGCAACAGCTTCGACGCGAAGACCGGATTCCTGCGCGCGCGCAACACGGACGGCAGCTTCCGCGCCCCCTTCGACCCCACCGCCATCAACTATGGCAGCGACTATACGGAGGGGAATGCCTGGCAATATAGCTGGTTCGCGCCGCACGATCAGGGCGGGTTGATCCGCATGCTGGGCGGCGACGCAAAGACGGTGGAGAAACTTGATGCCATGTTCGACTTCGACAACAGCAAGATCGACTACAGCCATGCAGAGGATATTTCCGGCCTGATCGGCCAATATATCCACGGCAATGAGCCGAGCCATCATGTCGCCTATCTCTACGATTATGCCGGGCAGCCCTGGCGCACGCAGGAGCGGCTGAAACAGATTGTCGACAGCCAGTATAAGCCCGCGCCGGACGGCCTCGCCGGCAATGACGATCTGGGCCAGATGTCCGCATGGATGGTGTTCACGGCGCTCGGTTTCTATCCGGTTGCGCCGGGGACGGGCGAATATGTGATCGGTCGCCCGTTCGTCGAACGCGCGGTGCTGACCCTGTCGGGTGGCAAGCGCTTCACAGTTGTGGCGGACGGGCTGTCGGATGCGAACCGCTATATCGCGGCGGTGACGCTGAACGGAAAGCCGCTGGACCGAGTCTATATCCGGGATAGCGAGATTCGGGAGGGTGGGGAGTTGCGCTTCACCATGAGCGCTATGCCGAACAAGACGTGGGCGACAGGGGTGAAGGCGCGGCCCTATTCCATGACGGGATATGGGAAGAAATAATCAGTCTCTTCGTCGAGCGCCGGTCCGATATCTGTCTATCGGACCGGCGGCGACGGCGGAGGCATTATTGGGCGGCCAGGACGATGCCGGTCGGAGCTGCCTGGGCGATCTTCAGGTCGGCCTTCGCATTGACGATCGCATCCTTGCGGCACTCGGCGACGCGGAAGCGGTTGATCTGGTCGTTGCCGCAGGCCTTGTCGGCGGCGTGCGAGATGCGACGGTCGAGGACAGCGGCATCGGCGGACGAAGACAGGTTCAGGCCGCTGTAGGAAACGGGGATGCTGACGGTCTCGGCCTGCGCCGGGTTGGCGGCGGCGACGGACAGCAGAGCGCCGAAAACGGCGGCGGTCGCGGCAATCGAACGGTTGGCAATGGTAAGCATGTGTGGTTCCTTTCAAGTCTTGGTTGGTGATGCCAGAGACATTGCAGGGACCGTGCCAAGTGCGAAAACGGCAGAAAATCAGCGATATTTTTGTGAATGCAGCGTGAATAATCCTAACATGGAGTATTCATGGCCGAGAGTTGGGGAAATATTACGAACTGTTCAGCTTTTTGCGAGCGGCGCCGTCCGCTTGCTCATCCCGCTTCCTAAGCCCGGACGCCCGCACTATCGTCACCGCCATGCTCTATCTCGCGCTCAAATCGATCATATCCGGCATACTCATCGCTGCCGCGTCAACCCTGGCCAAGCGCTATCCGGGGTTCGGCGCGCTTATCGCCTCCTTGCCGCTCGTGTCGGTTCTCGGGATGATCTGGCTGTGGCGTGAAAAGCCTGATGTCGAGACCATGGCGCTCCATGCCGGCGCAACCTTCTGGTATGTTCTGCCGTCGCTGCCGATGTTCCTGCTCATTCCCGCCTTGCTGCGGCACGGCGTCGGCTTCTGGCTCGCCCTGTCCGCAGGCTGTGCGCTCACCATAGCGCTCTACCTGATCCTGACATGGGCAGCGCCGCGTTTCGGCCTGACGCTCTAACGCCCACCAAAAGAAAAGGCCCTCCCGGCCGAAACCGGAAGGGCCTTTTTTCCCTCATGATCGCCCCAATCAGGCCGCCAGCTTCCGCAGCACATATTGCAGGATGCCGCCGTTCAGGAAATATTCCAGTTCGTTGACCGTATCGATGCGGCAGAGCGCTTCGAAGGTGAATTCTCTGCCGTCGGCGCGCTTCACGACGACCTTGACCTGCTGACGGGGCTTGAGGCCCGCGACGTTGTGGATGGTGAAGGTCTCGTCGCCGGTCAGGGCCAGCGTCTCGCGCGTGTCGCCCGGATTGAACTGCAGCGGCAGCACGCCCATGCCGACCAGGTTGGAGCGGTGGATGCGTTCGAAGCTCTCGACGATGACCGACCGGACGCCCAGCAGGTTGGTGCCCTTCGCCGCCCAGTCGCGCGACGATCCGGTGCCATATTCCTTGCCGCCGATGACGACCAGCGGCGTGCCGTCCGCCTTGTGCTTCATCGCCGCGTCATAGATCGGCATGATCTCGCCGTCATAGCGGGTCATGCCGCCCTCCACGCCGTCCAGCATCTGGTTCTTGATGCGAATGTTGGCGAAGGTGCCGCGCATCATCACTTCATGATGGCCGCGCCGTGCGCCATAGCTGTTGAAGTCGGCCTGCGCGACCTGATGCTCCTGCAGCCATTTTCCGGCAGGCGAGGATGCCTTGATGTTGCCCGCGGGCGAGATGTGGTCGGTGGTGATGGAATCGCCAAAGATCGCCAGCGGCTTCGCCTCGATAATGTCCGTCACCGGCGCAGGCGTCATGCTCAGCCCTTCGAAATAGGGCGGGTTGGCGACATAGGTCGAACCGGGGCGCCACTTGTAGGTGTCGGAACCGGTGACGTCGATCGCCTGCCAGTGCGCGTCGCCCGTATAGACGTTCGCGTAGCGCGCCTGGTACATCTGGCGGTCCATGCAGCCGGCGATGGTCGACGCGATTTCGTCATTGGTCGGCCAGATGTCCTTGAGGTACACGTCATTCCCCGCGGTGCTGACGCCGATCGGCGTGGTGATGAAGTCCTCGATCACCGTACCTTTCAGCGCATAGGCGACGACCAGCGGCGGACTGGCGAGGAAGTTGGCGCGCACGTCGGGCGACACCCGGCCTTCGAAGTTGCGGTTGCCGGAAATGACGGCGGCGGCGACCAGGCCATTCTCGTTGATCGCCTTGCTGATCGGTTCGGCCAGCGGACCGGAGTTGCCGATGCAGGTGGTGCAGCCATAGCCCACCAGGTTGAAGCCGATGGCGTCGAGGTGCGACTGAAGCCCGGCCTTGTTCAGATAGTCTGTTACGACCTGTGAACCGGGGGCGAGCGAGGTCTTGACCCACGGCTTGGGCTTCAGGCCCAGTTCGTTCGCTTTCTTTGCGACCAGGCCGGCGGCCACCAGTACGCTCGGGTTCGACGTGTTGGTGCAACTCGTGATGGCGGCGATGGTGACGTCGCCGTCGCCAATGTCGAAATCCTTGCCCTCGACCGGAACGCGCTGCTGCGCCTTCTTGTAGGTGTTCGCCATATCGGCATTGAACACGTCATCGACATCGGGCAGCGCAACGCGATCCTGCGGGCGCTTGGGGCCGGCAAGGCTGGGGACCACGGTGCCCAGGTCCAGTTCCAGCGTGTCGGTGAAAACCGGGTCGGCCGCCGATGGGTCGATCCAGAATCCCTGTTCCTTGGCATAGGCCTCGACCAGCGCGATATTCTCGTCCGTGCGGCCGGTCAGGCGCATATAGTCCAGCGTCTTGTCGTCGATGCCGAAAAAGCCGCAGGTCGCGCCATATTCCGGCGCCATGTTGGCCAGAGTCGCGCGGTCGGCAAGGCTCAGCGAGGCGAGGCCGGGGCCGAAATATTCCACGAACCGGCCGACGACGCCCTTCTTGCGCAGCATGGCGGTGCAGGTCAGGACCAGATCGGTGGCGGTCACGCCTTCCTTCAGCGTGCCGGTGAACTTGAAGCCGACGACTTCGGGAATCAGCATCGACACAGGCTGGCCCAGCATGGCCGCCTCCGCCTCGATGCCGCCTACACCCCAGCCGAGCACGCCCAGGCCGTTGATCATCGTCGTGTGGCTGTCCGTACCGACGCAGGTATCGGGATAGGCGACGGTGTTGCCGTCTGCATCGACCGAGGACCACACCGCCTGCGCGATATTCTCCAGGTTTACCTGATGGCAGATGCCGGTGCCCGGCGGCACGGCGTAGAAGTTGGCGAGCGACTTGGAACCCCATTTCAGGAAGTCGTACCGCTCCATGTTGCGGTGATATTCTATTTCGACATTCTGCTCGAACGCCTTGGGCGTGCCGAACTCGTCGACCATGACCGAGTGGTCGATGACCAGATGCACGGGCACCTGCGGATTGATCTTGGTGGCATCAGCGCCCAGCGCGTTCATCGCGTCGCGCATGGCGGCCAGATCGACCACGCAGGGAACGCCGGTGAAATCCTGCAGCAGCACGCGGGCGGGACGGTACTGGATCTCGCGCTCGGCCTTGCCGCGATCATTCTGCCAGTCGGCGATCGCTTGGATGTCCTCGACGGTGACGGTCACGCCATCTTCGAAGCGCAGCAGATTTTCCAGCAGCACCTTCATGGAGAAGGGCAGGCGGCTGACGTCGCCCAGCTTCGCTGCGGCCTTCTTCAGGCTGTAATAGGCGATATCCTTGCCGTCGACATTCAGCGTGTCGCGGGTTCCCAAGGTGTCCTGTCCGATGGCTGTCATGTGCAGTGCGTCTCCGTCGCTATGGCGGTCGGTGTGGGTCCGGCCGCGGGATATGGCTTTACGCCAGCGGGGGATACGCAACATGCGGACATGGCCGGGGAACGTCGCGGAACGGGCGCTCCTTGTGGGTCCTGGCCGCACCCTGCATCTACCGGCGGAAAGCGGGTGAATTCCGGTGCGCCTGCGCCATAGCGCATGACGCGTCGGAGTCAAAGGCCGCGCTGCGATGCAGCGCGGATCGGTCCGGATCGACATATATCAGGATAATTTGGTGAATCGCAGGATTGCTCGCTTTTCCGCCAGTTATGCCTTCACCAAATGGGAATAGTGCAAAATAGGATCAATATTTTTGGTTATAAAATCCATATGAAATAATTTTAAAAGCAAAACATGTTCCGGGGCGTTGGAATTATTTAACCAGAAAAATCATGACAAAATGGATGCAATATCCGGTAGATTCGCAATATTCAGTTTTCAATTGGCAGAATGATCGCCAGAGAGTGACAGTAGTGTTCCATCGATAGGCTTTTACAGACATCCCTAAGACTTTGGTCGAACTCTTCTAACCCCGGGAGAAAACGTAGATTTTTCTTAACTGTGCGGACGGCTTTATTATTGGACGTACGCATGAGTAAGGAATTACGGTGTCCATCAGTCTGTTTAGAGGCTTCGGTCTTATCCGCAGAACCATTCGCGCAACACTGGGCCTAGGGCCTATTGTGGCGATGGTTGTCGGCACTCAGCCCGCTTATGCGGCGCCGCCCGCGAACAATATCGTCAGCGCCTGCTCGGGCGTCAGCCTGCCGCGCTCTGTCGTTACGGACATCTTGCGCCCCGTAATCACCGGTGTGACTGCCCCGACCGAAGCGTCCGTCAACGGATTGCTCGGCGTTGTCGATGGCTTGGTCCTTGGCCCGCTTCTCGGCGTGCCCACGCTCAACACCAATGCATCGGGCCTGCTGGACACTGCCGCCGCCGGTCAACCGATCACGCTCAAGGCGATCAGCAACAGCGGCACGGTGCTTGGCCCAAGCGATCCCTGCTATTCTCAGGCGACTGGCTACACGCTCGCAACGCCAGCGGGCATCGCAGTCGGTGGCAATCAGATTTCCGGCCTTGGCAGCGGCACCGTCGCCACCAGCGGCGAACTCAACTCAATCGCCTTTGGCAATGGCGCAATCACAAACGCCAGCGCGCTCGGATCGATTGCGTTCGGCACCAATGCGCAGGTCGGCGCCAACGCTGTGGGCGGCATGGCGCTCGGTCGCAACAGCCAGGTTACGGCGGCGGGAAGCGTCGCGCTCGGCGACGGATCGGTCGCCAGCCGTGGCGCGCTCACCAACTATACCGCAACCGGCCTGTCTGCGCTCCAGTCGTCGGCTGGCGAAGTCTCCGTCGGCGCATCCGGCGCGGCGCGGCAGATCACCAATGTGGCCGCCGGCTCCAGCGCAACGGACGCCGTAAACGTTGCACAGTTGCAGGGCGTGTCGGGCGCTGTAACCACATTGGATAATGTTGCGATCAAATATAATGACGGAACGCGCGCTACTGCGACGCTGGGCGGCGCAGGCGGAACGACGATCACCAATCTGAAAGCGGGCGCTGTTACTGGTTCGTCCACTGACGCGGTCAATGGCAGCCAGCTGTTCGCGACCAATGCCAACGTGACTGCCAACAGCACCGCTACCACCAATCTGCGCAACGACGTGACCAACGGCGCCATCGGCGCGCTGCGCTATGCGAATGCCGGTACGCCCACTACGCCCAACGGCGGCACCCCCAGCCAGGATGTGACGATCGTCGGCGGCGCTGCGGGCGCGGTGAAGGTTCACAATGTCGGTGATGCTACCATCGCTGCCGGATCTACCGATGCGGTTAATGGCGGTCAGCTTTATAACCTGACTGGACAAGTCAACCTGCTCGCCGGACTCGGTGTGCAATATGATGACGGGACAAAGGCCAAGGTGACCCTTGGTGGCGCCGGCACTGGCGCGCCCGCCGTCACGATCGCCAATGTGAAGGCCGGAACGCTCGGCGCAACCTCTACAGAGGCGGTGAACGGCAGCCAGCTGTTCTCCACCAACGCCAACGTCACGACCAATGCGACAGCCATCACCAATCTGCGTAATCAGACGACCAACGGCTCCATCGGCACTGTGCAGTTTTCCAGCAGCATAGCGCCCACGACGCCCAATGGCGGCATTCCCAGCCAGGATATGACCCTCGTCGGCGGCGCCGCCGGAGCGGTCAAACTGCATAACGTCGCGAACGGCACTGTCGCCACGGGGTCCACCGACGCCATCAATGGCGGGCAGCTGTTCGCCGTATCGGGTCAGGTCGATCTGCTGAGCGGCCTTGCGGTCAAATATGATGACGGCACGCAGACGCATGTGACGCTCGGAACGGTGGGTGTGCCCGTCGGCATCTCCAACGTTGCCAATGGTGCGTTGAATGCCGGGTCCACCGCTGCGGTGAACGGCTCTCAGCTGTTCGCGACCAACACGACGATCAATAACCTCTCGGCGGGCGTGAACAACGGCTCGGTCGGGCCGGTCCGCTATTCCAACGTCGGCACGCCCACCATCGCCAATGGCGGCACGATCACGAATGACGTGACGATGGTCGGCGCTGCGCCGGGCGCGGTGCGCATCCACAATGTCGCTGACGGCAATGTCGCGGCAGGATCGACCGATGGCATTAACGGCGGTCAGCTCTACACGCTGCAGACCAGCGTTACGGCGCTTGGCGGCCTCTCCGTCCAGTATGTCGATGGCACGAAGACCAGCGTGGCCCTGGGCAATGTCGGAACACCGGTCAGCATCACCAACGTCGCCGCTGGCACGTTGAGCGCGGGCTCCACATCCGCCGTCAATGGCTCGCAGCTGTTCACGACGAACCAGAATGTCACGAACAACGCGACGGCCATAACCAACCTGTCGACCAACGTGAATAATGGCTCGGTCGGCCTGCTGCGCTATTCCAACACCGGTACGCCCACCACGCCGAACGGCGGCATCGCGACCAATGACGTGACGATCGTCGGCGGCTCGGCCGGCGCGGTGCGCCTGCACAATGTCGCCAACGGCAATGTCGCAGCGGGATCGACCGATGGCGTCAATGGCGGCCAGCTCTTCGCCCTTCAGGGCAGTGTCGGTACGCTCGATGGCCTGGCTGTCAAATATGACGACAGCACGAAATCGCACGTGACCCTGGGTTCGGTCGGCACACCGGTTGGCGTCTCCAACGTCGCGAACGGCGCGCTCAACGCCCTGTCGAGCGACGCCGTGAACGGCAGCCAGCTTTTCGCCACCAATCAGACGATCAACAGCCTGTCGACCAGCGTCACCAACGGTTCGGTCGGTCCGGTGCGTTATTCCAACATCCTCACGCCCACCACGCCCAATGGCGGCACGGTCACCAACGACGTGACGATGGTCGGCGCTCTCCCGGGCGCGGTGCGCATCCATAACGTCGCCGACGGCACTGTCGCGGCGGGATCGACCGATGGCGTCAACGGCGGCCAGCTCTTCACCGTCCAGAACAGCATCAGCACTTTGAACGGCCTGTCGGTCCAGTATGACAGCAGCGCGAAGAATCATGTGACCCTGGGCAACCTCGGCACGCCCGTCACCATCTCCAACGTGTCCAATGGCGCGTTGAATGCCCTGTCGAGCGACGCGGTGAACGGCAGCCAGTTGTTCACGACCAATCAGAATGTGACGAACAACGCGACTGCGATCACCAATCTCACCAACAATGTGAACAACGGTGCGGTCGGCCTGCTACGCTACTCGAACACCGGCACGCCCGCGGTTCCCAATGGCGGGATCGCGACCAATGACGTGACGATCGTCGGCGGCGCGGCCGGCGCGGTCCGCATCCATAATGTCGCCGACGGCACCGTCGCGGCGGGGTCGACAGACGGCGTCAATGGCGGCCAACTCTACACGCTTCAGAGCAGCATCGCGGCGGTCGGCGGCAACGCCGTCCAGTATGACGACCTGACAAAGACGCGCGTGACGCTGGGTGGTCTCGCCGGTTTGCCCGTGACGGTCGCCAATGTCGCGAACGGCGCGGTCACCGCCACCTCGGCCGAGGCCGTGAATGGCAGCCAGCTCTTCGGCCTGGGCCAGACGCTGACTACCTCTATCAACAACAGCAACGCTTTCTCGCTCGCGCTGTCGAACAGCGTGTCGAACGGCGGCGTTGGCCCCGTGCAATATTCCAACGCCGGTACGCCAACGACGCCCAATGGCGGCACCCGCACGCAGGACCTGACGCTGGTCGGCAATGCGCCGGGCGCGGTTGGCTTGCACAATGTGGCCGCCGGCCTGATCTGCAACTGCTCGACGGACGCAATCAACGGTAGCCAGTTCTTCGGTGTCGCAAACAATATCGCGTCGGTCCTGGGCCTCACCTATAATTCGGTGACGAACAGCTATGGCGGCAATTTCTCCTTCGGGTCGGATCAATATACCAGCGTGCAGAACGTCTTTGCCGCCATCTATGACCAGATGACGGCGGGCGGATCCACCAGCAACACGGCGTCCAAATATTTCCACACCACCTCGCTGCTGGCGGACAGCACGGCGAGCGGCGCGGACGCCACGGCCATCGGCCCGAACGCGATCGCCAGCGGTGACGCGGCAATTGCCACGGGTCGCGATGCGGTCGCTTCGGGTGACGGCGCAGTGGCCATCGGCAACGGCGCCACCGCACAGGACGGCAAGGCGGTTTCCATCGGCTTCGGCAACATTGCCTCGGGCAATGGCGCTGTGTCGATCGGTGACCCGAACACCGCGACCGGCGAAGGCGCCGTCGCCATGGGCAAGGACAACACCGCCGACGGTGACGGCGCTATCGCGCTCGGCAACACCAACAGCGCCACGGGCCTGGGCTCGGCCGCGATCGGCTATTTCAACACCACCAACGGCCTGGCCTCGGTCGCTATCGGTAACGAGAACATCGCGTCAGGCGACAGCGCCTTCGCAGTAGGCCATCGCAACCAGGCGATCGGTGATGGCGCCCTTGCCATTGGCGATGAGAACATGGCTCTTGGCGACGGCTCACTGGCCATTGGCCGCGACGTCTGGAACAGCGCGGCTGATACTATCGCTATGGGCAATAATACCCAGGTCACGAACATCGACTCGATCGCCATCGGCAATCGGTCGGTGGTGAACGGAGAAAGTGCGACGGCCGTTGGCAACGATACGATTGCCAATGGTTTGTCCAGCGCCGCCTTCGGTGATCTGGCCACTGCAACCGGAGACTATGCCACGGCGCTGGGAAGCTCCTCCATCGCGAGCGGGGTCTATGCTTTGGCGGTGGGCCAGGGCGCGACATCCACTAACGGGGGCAGCATCTCTCTGGGCAATTTCTCCCAGGCGCTTGCCTATGGCGGTACGGCTTTGGGAACAGGCGCCTCCGCCGTTCATGAGGACAGCACGGCATTGGGCAATGCGGCCACCACGACACGGGGTGCGGTATCCAACTATAGCGCATTCGGTCTCAGCGGCCTGCAAAACTCGCTGGGTGAACTCGCGATCGCCCGCAACATCTCTTATCTGGATGACCGGACGGGCCTAATGACCGCCATTGGCGAGCGCCAGATCACGGGCGTGGCCGCTGGCAGCGCAGCAACCGATGCGGTTAACGTCAGCCAGCTTCAGGGCGTGTCATCGAACTTGGGCATGGCTATCGCGTCCAGCATGGGCGGCGGCATGACCTACAACACATCGACGGGCCAGCTCAGCATGCCTAGCTTCCTCCTGAATGGCACGACCTATAACAATGTCGGCGACGCCCTTGCGGCGATTTCCGCTGGCGGCTCGGGTGGTTCGGGCGGATCGGGCAGCAGCAACTCGCCCATCTATGACGACAGCACGCACACCAGCGTCACGCTGACCGGCACGGGCGGCACGTCCATCCACAATGTCGCGGCGGGTGATGTCAGCACGACCTCCACCGACGCGGTCAACGGCAGCCAGCTTGCCGCTACCAATCAGCAGGTGACGAACCTGTCGAACCGGGTGGAAAATGGCGCGGTTGGCACGGTGCAATATTCCGATGCCTCCTCGCCTTCGACGCCCAATGGCGGCACGAAGACCAACGACGTGACGCTGGTCGGCGCACAGCAGGCGCCGGTGGCGCTCCACAATGTGGCCGCAGGTCGCGTGGCTGCGGGATCGACGGACGCAGTGAATGGCGATCAACTCGCCGCCACCAACGACGCAGTGTCCATGGCCCAGGCGGCTGCCAGCCGCGCCGTCCAGTATGACGGTGATACGCAGACGTCGGTCACGCTGGGTTCGGGTGGCGATACGCCGGTCGCGCTGCATAATGTGGCGGAAGGCGTTAGCGGAACCGATGCGGTGAACGTCAGCCAACTTGACGCCGGCATGACCAACGCCGTCACCCAGGCGAACGCCTATACCGACAGCCGGATCGCGGCGCTCAGCTTCGACCTGCGCAAGATCAGCCGGGACTCGAACGCCGGCACGGCGGGCGCACTCGCGGCGGCTGGCCTGCCCCAGACGATGGAAGGCGGACGCGGCATGCTGGCAATGGCGGCGGGCACCTTCCAGGGGCAGCACGCCATGGCGATCGGCTTCTCGAAGGCCTCGGACAATGGCCGCACCATCGTGAAGGCGGGCGCGACCTACAACAGCCGCGGCCAACTGGGTGCGAATGTGGGTATCGGCTTCCAGATGTAAGGGATGGGGCGGGGGGAAACTCCCGCCTCTTACTTTACTAAGGCAAGGCCAAAACCGTTCGGGCTGAGCTTGTCGAAGCCCTGCCCTTTCTTGAAGAGAAGTACAGCCCTTCGACAACCTCAGGGCGAACGGAGGTAGGCTACCTCGATCTGCCGATTCTGGACTCGGACCAGACAGTTCTACTCCATCAAATCCAGCATCTCGTCGATCGGCACGAAGGCGAACGCCACCGAACTGTCCGCCACGCCATAGGGCAGGAAGATGTTGTCGCCATGCTTCATCGCCCCACAGGTGTAAACGACGTTCGGAACATAACCTTCGCGGTTATCTTCTGACGCCTTCAATATAGGCTCCCGACACCGGCGGATGACCTTGGACGGATCATCCTTGTCCAGCAGCGCCGCACCGATCGAATATTCCCGCATCGCACCGACTCCATGGGTCAGCAGCAGCCAGCCCTCGTCGAGTTCAATGGGCGCGCCGCAATTGCCGATCTGCACCAGCTCCCACGGATATTTGGGCGCCAGGATCAATTTCCCCTCGCCCCAGTCGGTCAGGCTGTCGGACGTTATGAGATACAGATTCTCGCCGTCCTGGCGGCCGATCATCATATATTGGCCGTTCACCTTGCGGCTGAACAGCGCCATTCCTTTGTTCCGCGCCGCGCTGCCGGTCATCGGCACCAGATCGAAGGTGCGGAAATCCGACGTCCGCATCATCTCCGATTGGATCTGCCGGCCATTATAGGCGGTATAGGTTCCCAGCCACTCCTTGCGCCCGTCGTCATGAGTAAACTCGACGAGGCGCAGGTCCTCGAGGCCATTGGCCTGCGCGGCGGTGATCGGGAAGATCACGGTGCCGGACAGGGTGCTGTCCTGATGACGGAAGATGGTGACCGGCCCCTCGGGCGCATGGTCCTCCGCTTCCTGCGCATCGGCGGCGGTGGCGAAGGGTGGTTCGGCGGCCAGATGGAACTCGCCATCATGGGTGATGATGCCCTCGCGAAAGGCGATGGAGCTGATATGTCCCTCGCCCACCGCGCGCAGCGACATGACGATGCGACAACTGTCGCGGGGCATGCCGCTCTGGTCGGGATGCGGCACGACGCTGGGGTTCATCAGCGCGGCTGCGGCATAGCTATATTCGTGGCAGAAATAGGCGCCGATCAGCTGGCATCGCGCGTCGCTGAAATTCCGGTCGTCCAGCTTCAGCACCGACGCGATCTCGGCATAGCGTGTCATGAACACTCGGCGCGTCTGCCAGTGCCGCGCCTCGAAATCGGTGAGGACATGGGCAAGCTGATCCTGCGTTTCCTTCTCGGACAGCGCAAGGACGGCTTCCACAATCCGCTCGGTTCGGCTTGGGCCGGACCCGTTGGATTGCCAGCCAAGATGGAAGGGGCGAACCACGACCCGCGAAGGGTCGGCATTCAGGCGCAGCGGCAGCGCTTCTATTCCCGGCAATATACTATCCCGTACTGTCCTGAACGCTAGGCGGACGCCGGTGTTGCCTCCGGCGCAGTCCCCTGTGCCACGTCTGGCAGGGTTCGGGAAAGTCTGTTCATCGCGCAGGATGCCAATTGTAGCGCAAGAAGTGACTCTGCGCCCTGATTCCGGTTCACGCCAAGCGGGGTCAGCCCGTCATAGCATCCGCCATCGCCTACTGTCGCCAGCGGGATGTCCAGGTCATTCTTGCCCAGGAACCAGCGATAAGCGTTTTCTGCGACCTTCTGCCATTTGGCGTCGGGATCGACCTCATAGGCCGCCACGGCAGCCTCGATCGTGGCCTGCGCTTCCAAAGGTTGCTGGTCGAACGGTAGCGGTTTGCCATAGGGGCGGCCGAAGCTTTCGGTGCCGATGGCGCGAAAATGCCCTTCCGGGTTCATCTGTTGCGCGACGATCCATTCCAGCGTGGACAGGCCGCATTGGATGAAATCCGCATTGTCCAAATGCTTTCCGGCCGCCAGCAGGGCATGGGGCAGGCGGGCATTGTCATAGGCCAGAACCGCCTCGAACCATGCCCAGTCCGGCCGCCGGGACTGTTCGACCAGCGTCATCAGGTGCGTGCCGCATTCCGCCAGTATCTCGCGGCAAAGCGCATGACCAGGCCGCGCGTCCAGCATTGCTGCTGCGCCCAGCATCAGAAATGCCTGGGACCGGGGGGAGGGCAGATCGCGCAACGCGCCGATAGTATGATCGAAAAGATGCGCCGCCCATTCGCGATGCTTCGCCATCGGCGCATCGCGGGCCGTGACGCCCAGCGCCCAGATGGTGCGGCCGGAACTGTCCTCCGATCCTGCGTCCTCGCACCAGTCGCGATTAAACGCCATGAAGTTGCGGAAGCGGCCCGTGTCGGGGTTCCAGGCATGCTGGACGAAACTGGCATAGACCGTCGTCCACTGGTCGTTCAGGCCTTCGTCGACATTGCCGGCCTGCGTCATCAGGATCAGCGCGCGGGCATTGTCGTCGATGCAATAGCCATGGTTGCGATCGGGCACGGACAGGATGCTGTGCTGAAGCATGCCGGTGCTGTCGCTCATCCGCAGGATCGCCGCCAGGTCGGGCTCCAGCACGGCATAGCTGCGTCGCGGGGCCAGGCGGGCGGGCTGAACCGCGACGGCGCGCGCCAGTTGGCGACCGACGCGCTGCGCCAACTCGCTCCAGATCATCTCGCGTCCGCAGGCATAGGCGCGCTCCGCATACCCCTTGCATGCGTCGTCATCGCTCAGCAGGCGGCAGGCCGCTGCCGCCATGGCCTCGCTGTCGCCGAAGGGGATCACAATGCCTCGGTCGTCCGCCAGGATTTCCGTCGCATGGATATAAGGCGTGGAGATGACCGGCTTGCCCATGCCGATGGCGTAGCTCAGCGTGCCGGACGTGATCTGCGCGGGATTTACGTAGGGCGTGACGTAGATGTCGGCCGCCTGCAGATAATCCAGCAATTCCTCCTGCTCGACGAACCGGTCGATGAAGGCGACATGGCTCTCGACGCCCAGTTCGACAGTCAGAGTCTGCAGCGACTCGCGCAGGCTCTCGCCATGCTCCCGCACGATGTTGGGGTGCGTTGCGCCCAATACAACATACAGCGTGTCAGGATGCGCGCTCACGATGGCGGGCATGGCGCGGATCATCGCATCGATGCCCTTGTCCGGCGCCAGCAGGCCGAAGGTCAGCAGGACGCGTCGGCCATCCCAGCCGAACCGGGGCTTCAGCATAGCGGGATCGACATAGGGGCGGTCCGGCACGCCATGCAGGATAAGCGATATGCGCGCATCATCCACCCGGTATCGGCTGCGCAGGATGTCCCGCCCGCACTCGGCCATGACGATGACCTGGCTCGACCGCGCGAGCACGGCCTCCATGACCCGTAGTTCGTCGGGGTTCGGATTTTCCAATATGGTGTGGAGCGTGGTCACGACCGGTAGCTTGGTCCGTGCCAGCAGATGCAGGATCATGTCGCCTGCAGGCCCGCCGAAAATGCCGAACTCATGCTGCAGCCAGATCGCCTCCGCGCCGCTTTCTTCGATTTCGCGCGCGGCCTCCGCATAGGCGATCGGGTCGTTCTGGGCGATCAGATGGATCGAATCAGGATATTCCACGCCCGCGACACCGTCATCCATCGCATAATGATCGACCCGCATGTCGGGGAACTGTGCGGAGAGCGCTTCGCTGCAATGGGTGGTGAAGGTGGCGATCCCGCAACGGCGCGGAACGCTGTTGCCGATCATCGCGACGTGGCGCGGGGCAGAAGGCATGTCATTGCTATGCATGAGCTTCATAAGCGTCCTTCTGGTGGAGCATCTGCCTGCCTGCGGGTCGCAGCTGGCGGATATCTATTCAACCGTTATACACCTAAAAGGTTGCGGCACCGCACAATAGATTTTCTGTCAGTAATTCAGATACTTGACCGAAAATTAACCTAGATCATGACGAATTTCTGACACGCCGCCCCACCGCTCACCTCGCCGTGAAGAACACCGCCTTGGGAATATGCGTGATCCGGCACGCCAGGTCCGCCTCGCCCGACGCCACGATATAATGCTCGTCGTCCTCCACGATCCCCGTGGTGAACACGATATCGCGCAGGTACATCTGCCCCTCGATCGGCGCGGTCAGCAGGGGATTGGCCTCCAGGACAGGCCGGTGATCCGTCCGCACGGTCCGGCTCGGCTCGTCACGATCCAGGATCGACCAGTAGGTCCGGTATGTCCCCACGCTGTCATCGGGCTCCACGCCATGCCAGAGCGTCAGCCAGCCCTTCGGCGTCGCGATCGGGGGCGCGCCCCCGCCCATCCGCGCCGTGGCCAGCGTCGCCGCACGGGGACGGATGCCGGGCCTGTCATGCGGCTTCCAGTGCAGCGCATCGGGCGATGTCGCCAGATTGATCGAAGGCCCCGGCCGCCAGGGACTGCCCGGCGGATAAGCGAAATAGAGATCGCCCAGTGGCCGCGTCAGCGCCCAATAATGGCCGCCTATCAGCCCCTCGAAGATCAGCATGTCCTTGTTCTGATGATCCAGCACAATCCCCTCGCACCGCCAGTCCAGCGCATCGTCCGAGGTGAACAGCGTCGTCGCATGCCGCTCCGGACTGACCGAGCATGTCGTCATCAGATAGCGCTCGCCGACCTTGCTGATCCGCGCGTCCTCCAGCCCATAGCATTGATAGTCCGCCATCGGCGCGATCGCCCGCTCATAATGGATGGCGACCACCCCCAGCCCGTCCGCCGACAGTTCCACCGGCAACAGCCAGGACAGCGACGTCAGCGCCATCACGCGCCATGCCTCGTCATGCACCATGAACTTGCGCGGATCGGAGGTGTCCACGCTGTCCACCGGCCAGGCGTCGAGCGCATATCCGCCAGCCTCCCACCGGATCGCATGGACATGCCCGTCGCGTATTGGCTGCCGCAAGGCTTCGGCCACCCGGACCATCATCAGCAGATTGCCGTTGGCGAGCCGCGTCAGCGCCGGATTGAACGCGCCCAGCACATAGGTGTCCAATTTGCCGGCCAGTGGGGACCGGGCAAGGTCGATATCGTCCGGGGTCAGGACGAGGCGGTCGATGGCATACTGGGTCATGCCCACACAATGCGCGGGATGACCGGCGGGTTCAATCGGCGCGAAAGGGGACCGGCCGGCGGGGTCTGTCGCCGACCGGTCAGGGGGTCAGTCTAGGGGCATGCGGTCGCCGGTTCCGGTATGGGCGCGCACCGTGGCGCGATGGTGAAAAAGGGAATGGCGTGATGGACGATCAGGCCGATGCTGGCCGCATAGATGACCGTGCCGATCCCGACCGTACCGCCGAGCATCCATCCGGCCGCCAGAGCGGTCAGCTCGATCCCGGTTCGCACTATCTTGATCGGCCATCCGGTCCTGCGGCACAGCCCGGTCATCAGCCCGTCGCGCGGACCCGTGCCAAGCCCCGCGCCGATATAGGCCCCGCCAGCGATACCGTTCAAAATGATCCCCAGCCCAAGCATGGCGAACCGCGCCGGATAGCCGACAGGATCGGGAAGCAAGCCGATCGACATGTCGACCGCCGTTCCGATCAGCAGGATGTTCATCACCGTGCCCAGGCCGGGCCGCTGGCGCAAAGGCCACCACAGCAACAGGATCGCCGCGCCCAGCACATTCACGGTCATGCCGAAGCTGATGCAAAGGCGCGGCGCAAGCCCCTGGTGGAGCACATCCCACGGGTCTAGGCCCAGATTCGCCCGGATCATCATGGCCATGGACACGCCGTAGAGCGTAAGGCCCCAGGTCAGTTGAAAGATACGCTGCTTCATCATGGCCGACCAATGGCCGAAATTGGCATCTTTAAAAATAGCCAATGATAGACTATTGGCCTCTTATGGACATGCCCTCTCTCGGAGCCGCTTCTCTGGTGCGGCAGCTTGGCCGCTGGCGCGGCGAGGAGAGCAGCGAAGCGGCCTATCGCCAGCTGGCCAGGGCATTGCGCCTGCTGATCCTCGACGGCCGGGTCGGGCTTGGCGTGCGCCTGCCGGGCGAACGGGAACTGGCGCAGGCGCTTGGCCTCAGCCGCACGACGCTCGCCGGCGCATACAACCAGTTGCGCGATGACGGCTATCTCGTCAGCCGGCAGGGCTCAGGCAGCGTCACCCGCATACCGGGGGGTCGCAGCGCCGTTCCGGATGTCGATGATCCGGGAGAGAGCAACAATCTCCTCGACTGGACCGCCGCCGCCCTGCCTGCGCCGGAAAGCGTCTGGCATGCCTATGAGGACGCCCTGCATCAACTTCCGGTCTGGCTGAGCGGTATGGGCTACGAGCCGCTTGGCCTCCTGAAACTGCGTCAGGCCATAGCGAAGGACTATGCCGCGCGCGGCTGTCCGACACGGCCGGAACAGATCATGGTGACGAGCGGCGGACAGCATGCCTTCGCACTGATCATGCGTCTGCTGGCCGGGCCGGGCGACCGGATCGTGGTCGATCACCCGACCTATCACAACGCGCTGACCGCCATCCGCCGCAGCAACTGTGTGCCGGTTCCCGTCGGCCTGCCCGAAACGGGGTGGGACATCGACGCGTTCGGCGCCGCCTTCCGACAGACCGGACCGCGCTTCGCCTATGTCATCGCCGATTTCCACAATCCGACAGGACGGTGCATGGACGTCGCAGCCCGACAGGCTCTCGTCGCCATCGCCGAGCGGGCGCGCACGCCGCTGGTGATCGACGAGACGATGGCGGACATCGCCCTGGACGAGGATGCGCCCCCCCCCGTTGCCGTCCACGATCACACCGGAACGAACGTCATCAGCATCGGGTCGGCCAGCAAGCGCTTCTGGGGTGGGCTGCGGATCGGCTGGATTCGCGCCGATGAGCAGATGATCGCATCGCTGGGCCGGATACGCGTGACCCTGGATCTTGCCACCCCCGTCATGGAGCAGCTGGCGACGGCCGCCTTGCTCCAGTCCGACGCCGGCGCGCAGGCGAGACGCCTGCTGCTTATTGAACGGCGCGATCATCTCATCGCGCTACTGGGCAAGCATCTGCCCCATTGGGATGCGCCCGTTCCGTCCGGTGGCATGTCCCTATGGGTCGAAATGCCGCGGCCGGAGGCTTCGGCTTTTGCCGCCATGGCGCTGGGCGAAGGGCTTCGCATAGCGCCCGGCCCGCGCTTTGGCCTCGATGGCGCTTTCGAACGCTTCGTGCGACTGCCCTTTGTCCTGCCGAAGGACCGGCTGGAGGTTGCGGTCGAACGGCTGGCGGCGGTCGATGCGCGACTGCACAGGCGGATGCCGCGCAATGTCGATCCGGCCATGTGGATACTGGAGGCGGACCGGGTGATCTGAACACAGGTCGGTGCTGATGCGCCTTCAGGACCGGATGACTTGGAGCGCCCAGCATTAAGTCAGATCCGTTCGCCCTGAGCTTGTCGAAGGGCTGCACTTCTTTTCAACGCTGCAAAGAAGGGCAGGGCTTCGACAAGCTCAACCCGAACGGTGGTTAAATGATGCTGGTTTAACGCACGACGCCCTGGACGAATCAAGTCAATGCGCCGTCACCCAACCCTATACCCCGGCCGCATCCACCACCATCAGCCCACCATAAGGCTGCTGCAGATCCAGCACATCGTCCAACGTGCCATGCATCCATCGCTCCCAGTCGCGTGGATGCAGGATGACCGGCATCCGGTCATGCACCGGCGCGACATAGGGGCACGCTTCCGTCATCACGGCGCTGTAGACGTCGCCCCACTCCTCGCTGTGTTTCCACAGGCCCGCCCAGGCGAAAACAGGCTGGTCGGGTAGCGCAAACCAGGTCTGTTCCGACTGCCGCTTGACCGGGGGCTCCACAAAGCGCTGGACCGGGATCAGGCACCGGTTGGCGGGGTTCCCGGATATTTCCTTCCAGAACGGCCGGGTTAGGCCCTTCGCTTTGTTGACCGGCTTCGGCTTCGCCTTGGGGTGGCGTCGCAAGGCTTCCCTGCTCGGCTGCAGCGGGAAGCCCCACGTCATCACACGAATGGCGCGCCGCCCATCGACTTCGCGAACGACCAAGCCCCGGTCGCCCGGATCAAGAGGGGTCTCGATGAGGACATCCTCTTCGATTTTCGCGTCGAAATGGATGCCGAGTTCGGAGGCTGCAATGGCGATCTGGTATTTGTCTGACATGTCAACGGGATGGTGGTGTATTCCGGTTATTATCTGTACGCGCTGACGCCGTCCCCGCAAGTGATGGTTTGTCCATCTGAACGGCAGGCCGCCGAAATCGGCAACTCCCCGGCATGCGGAACCGCATGGCCAGCATGGCTCTTGCGGGCGCATCGTACAGATGGAAGGCCAGCGTCGATATCGTCAGCATGCCGATCAGGAATAGCAGGCATGATATGGCCAACGGCACCGGGAAGGACCGCATGACGTACAGATAGATCATGAGCAGCGGGAAATGCAGGATATAGAGGGGATAGGAAATGTCCCCCAGCCAGCCGAAGAAACGCTGGTGACGCTCTGGCACTTCCCATGCCACGCCCGCCCACAGGATCGCGGGGATAGCCAGCGCCAGAACGATCATGTCATAGCCTCCGTCCAGCCAGCCGCCAGGCTTGCCCAGAAGCAGGGCGATCAGCGCGACGATCGCGATAAGGACGTCGCCATTGATCGTGCGCCGCACTCCGCGGCTCAGGCGAAAGATCAGGACGCCTGTCAGGAAAGCGAAAAATACCCGTGGGAAGCCATGGATGAAATCCGGCCATGTCGTTCCCAGCCCCGCGACGCGGCCGTCATGAGAAAGCATGCCGGGCAGCAGCAGAAGCGCCGCAACCCCCGCCGCCAGCGCCAGACTGGCGGTCCGCCATCTGAACAGCACCGCGCCGAAGGCGAGGCTGGCCACCATCTCGAAGAAGAGCGACCATCCCGGCGTGTTCAGGGGAAATGTGCTGACGAGATGCGCGCCGGGCGTCGGCAGCATCAGCAGCGAGGTGACGAGCGACAGCAACAGTTCGGGTATCGGGAGGGCCGTCCCGTCATGCGTTACGATCTGGCCGATCGCTTTCACCAGCCCCAGCGCGATACCGGCGAGAAACAGCGGATACAGCCGAAGTACCCGCTGCGCCATGAACCGCCGGGTGCTCAATCCCTGGGCCAGCCGGTCCTGATAAGCCAGGGCGATGACGAAACCGCTGAGCGCGAAGAAAAAGTCGACGGCGAGATAACCCGCTCCGGCAAGGCTCGGGTTTTTCTGCAGGCCGAAATGATGGAAAACGACAATGATCGCGGCAAGGCCGCGCATGCCGTCGAGCGAATAATAGCGCCCTTGCGCCGGCCCGCTCAATTGTGGAACTCCGGCTGGGCGACGCGTTCGGGCGCGGGGCGGGCGGTCAGGAAAATGGACAGCAGGATGGCTGCCGTGGCTGACAGCATAGGGAACAGGGACAGGAGCGTGACGTGCGCCAGGTCCAGGTCGAAAAGGGCTGCGCCACTCAGTAGCGGCGGCGCTCCGGCGCTCTGTCTCATAGCGCGACCTCCCGGCTGACAACCGGCGGAGTATCACGACATAGGCAGGCAAAAGGATGGATGCATAAGCGGGCATGCGTCCGCCCGGCGAATAATTCGCCGAGCAGGAAGCGCCGCCATACGCGTTGAAGCGATGGAGAAACCATGGGGAATAGAAACCTGGAACCGACGCGGTCCAGCGGCCTGCACTTACACCAGAGAGATCAGTCGTAGTGAGAGCTGGATCGCAATGGTTACCCAGGGTTAGGCGCCGGGACTAGCCACGCGGCATGCCGCGTCCGTCGAATGGCTGCATGATCAGCGATTCGGGTCGCGATGGCAACAGGAAATGGTGTGCGTCTGGCTAACCGTCCCATCCGGAAACACCGGCTCGTTCGGCGATCCCCTGGGGTAAGCCGATCAGGGGCATTCCCATGGAATATGGAAATAATTTCCATGAAAAAGGGGCGCGGAAGCATCGCTCCCGCGCCCCTTTTTTCGTGTTGGTTCAGGCTGCGGCCTTGGCCTTGTCCGCCTTGTAGCGATCGATCGCTTCCAGGGTGATGCGCTTGGCGTCTTCCGCCCCGCCCCAGGTGCCGATCCGGACCCACTTGGTCTTTTCCAGATCCTTATAGTGGGTGAAGAAATGCTCGATCTGCTCCATCACGATGCCGGGAAGGTCATCCTTCTGGTGCACGTCGGAATAATAGGGGAAGGTTTTGTCGTCGGGGACGCAGACCAGCTTCTCGTCGCCGCCGGCTTCATCTTCCAGGTTCAGCACGGCGATCGGCCGGGCGCGTACGACGCAGCCGGGAACGAAAGGCGAGCGAGCGATGACCAGCGCGTCCAGCGGATCGCCGTCGGGCGACAGGGTGTGCGGCACGAAGCCGTAATTCGCCGGATAGCGCATCGGCGTATGCAGGATGCGGTCCACGAACAGCGCGCCCGATTTCTTGTCGAACTCGTACTTCACGGGCTCGCCGCCTACGGGCACTTCGATGATGACGTTCAGGCTGTTCGGCGGATCGTCGCCCACCGGGATCAGTTCGATGTTCATGGAGTATGGCCTATCTGCACTACATTGAAGTTAGGGGTGATTATGTTCTTGGCTTGAGCAACAAATCGATGCTGCCGTCACCCTCTCCTGTTTTGTCGAGGCGCGGATAGCGCAAGCCACCGGAATAATCGAGGCTGATTGTGCGATAGGCCTTGTCTCGTTTCAGGATGATCTCCAACGGCTTCTTGGGGTCCTTGGACTCCTTGAGCGCCGCCTTGAATCCGTCCTGCGAATATTCGACGCCATTTACTGCGACGATCTTGGCGCCGACGGTGATTCCGCTCTTGAACGCCGCGCTGTCCCATACGACGCTGGCGACCTCTCCGTCATTCTTCACCGTCAGCCCGACGCCGAAGCTCTGGTCGGTAAATTTCTGGCTGGTCTCCACCGATTTGGTCATCGAATTGGGCGTTTCGCTGTAGGACAGGGAATAGCCGCCCATGGTGAGCCCGTTCTTCGGCGCTTCCTTGCTCGGCCGGTCCACACGCTCCGCCAGGAACCCGGCCCAGTCGTAGGGCGCGACGCCGTTCAGCGTGTCGATCACGTCCTGCCGGTTGTAGAGCAGTTCCCCAAAATCGCCGTCATGCGTGCCGAAGAACGCCTTGGCGAAATCGTCCAGACCCTTCTGGCCGCCCGACTGCTTGCGGATGATTGCGTCGGCCTCCAGCCAGACCAGCAGGCCCTCATTATAATAATCCTCGGCGCGCTGCCAACTGGTCCAGCCCTTGGCCCTGCGCGCGGCGATGATCGGGTCGTGCGTGGTGTCGCCCATCGCCCGCCACTCGCGGCCGCGCGTGGTGTCCAGCTTCGCCGCGATATGGGCATAGGCGTCCAGCGTCTGCTCCTTGGTGAACATGCCCGACCGCGCGCCCAGCACATAGCCCCAGAACTGGTCCTGCCCCTCATAGACCCACAGCAGATTGTCCTGCATCGGCACCGAGAAGGTCGGCGTCCACAGAAGATCGGGCCGCCGGAACTTGCCGTCCCAGCTATGATTAAACTCGTGCGGCAGCAGGTTGCGCTCGCCAGGCCCGTCATTCCATTTGGGGAAGTAACCCGGATCGACCTGATTCTCGGACGACCGGTGATGCTCAAGGCCAATGCCGCCCAGCTCGTCGCTTATCGCCAGCAGGAAGTCATAATGGTCGAAATGCTTCGCGCCGTAGAGGGCGAGCGCCTCGGCCACCAGTTTCTTGTGGGCGGCGATCTGGTCCGGCCGGAACACCAGCTCGTCCGCGCTGTCGGCGACCATGTTCAGCGTCACGTCGCTGCCCAGGTCCACCGCCTTGAAATATTTGCCTGCAAAGACCGGCGAATCCTGCAGCACTTCATAATCGGTCGGATCATAGGCGATGGTCGATCCTGTCCGCTTGCCGCGCAGCGCGCTCGCCGCCTGCCACCCTTCGGGATAGGTCACGCTCGCCTGGATCGGGATCTGCCGCGTGTAGAAGCCCGCCGGATAAAGCGAAACCGCCTCCCACTGCAGGTTCAGCATCTTGTCGGTGACGACGATCCGGCCCTGGTTGGGCGCGGTGGCGGACAGGAACTGAAACTCCGCGACCACGGACCGCGCGCCCTCCGGCACGCTGATATGGAAGGCATAGACGTTCAGCGGATCGCGGGTCCACGGCACATCCTTGCCATTCGCCGTGATGCGCAGGCCGCTGATCTTCTCGATCGGCCCGCGCGGCGCATGGTTCCCGGGCAGCCATTCGGGCGCGAGCAGCGTCAGCGGTCCGCTCGACGCCACCGGGATCGTCTCCTTCACGCTGAAGATTCGCCGGACGGTGTCGGTCGCATCGACCTCCAGCTTGATCGTGCCGCCCGGATAGGGCGTGTCGCGCGCCTGCGGCACGGTCTCGACGACAGGCAGGGCCGTCGGCTTGGACCGCGTGGCTTCGGTGGGGGCTGCGACTTGCGCCATGGCATCGGGAGCGACGGCGGAAGTGGACAGGAGGGCAGCGGCTATCAGCCTGCGACGCATAGATATTTTCTCCGTTCAGATGTGCGACCCTGATCTGGGTATTGTGGATGTCTATTGCATCCCGGCAGGAAGCCCGTCCAGCCGGGGATTGTTCCGCGATGGTTCAGTTTGCGTTGCACAAAAGCGCATGTTCCATTCCCATGTTTTTCCCGCTACAGGCCCATCCCCATGGCGAAAATCGAGACACCGCGCCCGATCCGGGGCACGCAGAGCATGTTGGGCGAGGAGCAGGAGCGCTTTGCTCATGTCGTCGCCACCTTCGACCGCGTGCGCCGCCTCTATGGATTTCAACGGGTTGAGCTGCCGGTGTTCGAATCGACGGCGGTATTCGCCCGCTCGCTCGGCGAAAGCACCGACGTCGTCTCGAAGGAGATGTATACGTTCGAGGATCGCGGCGGCGACAGCCTGACCCTGCGTCCTGAATTCACCGCCGGCATTTGCCGCGCCTATATCACCGAGGGTTGGCAGCAATTTGCGCCGCTCAAGGTGGCGACGCACGGCCCGCTGTTCCGCTACGAGCGCCCGCAAAAGGGCCGCTTCCGCCAGTTCCACCAATTGGATGCGGAGATCATCGGCGCGTCGGAACCGGGCGCGGACGTGGAACTGCTGGTCCTCGCCGATCAATTGCTCAAGGAGCTTGGCGTCAGCGAAGGCGTGACCCTCACCCTAAACACGCTGGGCGACGCCGCCAGCCGCGACGCCTGGCGCGCCGCGCTGATCGCGCATTTTGAGGCGCACCGGGACCAGCTGTCGGAGGAAAGCCTAGACCGCCTGTCCCGCAACCCGCTGCGCATCCTGGACAGCAAGGACCCGCGCGACCGCCCTGTCGCCGACAGCGCGCCGGACATCGACGCCTATCTGACGGACGAGGCGCGGGGCTTCTTCGAGAAGGTGACGGACGGCCTGAACGCGGCGGGTGTAGCCTGGGAACGCAACGCCCGTCTGGTGCGCGGCCTCGATTATTACCGGCACACCGCGTTCGAATTCATCACCGACCGCCTCGGCGCGCAGGGGACGGTCGTCGGCGGCGGACGTTATGACGGCCTGATCGAAAATCTCGGCGGGCCGGTCACGCCAGCGGTCGGCTGGGCTGCGGGTATCGAGCGGCTGGCGATGCTGATTGATTTGCCTGCCGATGCCCGGGATATCGTAGCAGTCCTGCCGGACAAGCGCGAATTGGAAAGTGAAGCGTTGGCTGTCGCTGCTCGTTTGAGAAGGGCTGGCATCAGGTGCTGGACAAGTTTCGGCGGTAATCCAAAGAAGTTGCCCGCGAAGGCTAGAGCTGCGGGGGTGCATGCCAATTTATTTGTGCTGCATCCGGATGAAGCGGGTCGATGCTTCAATTTCATTTCGGTTTCCGAGGAATTCTCTCCTGCTGAATTGTTTGATCCGATTGCGGCAGTATTAGGCAAAGATCGTTTTGGTAACTTTTCGCATTTTAAATCTGACACAAGCCAATGACATCTTCTGTCCATATGTTTCCTCTTCCGTTCGCCCTGAGCTTGTCGAAGGGCTGCACTTCTCTTCGAGGTGAAGGGCAGGGCTTCGACGAGCTCAGCCCGAACGGATCGGGGGTAAGCCTCTAATGTCCATCTCCCCCGAACGCATCGCGCAGATCGAGCATCGCCGGGACGAAGTTCAGGCGTCGATGACGCGCGCCGATCTGCCGCCGGAGGAATTTGTCCGCCTCTCCAAGGAATATGCCGAGCTGGAGCCGGTGGCGAACGCCGCGCATGAGGTCCGCCGCCTGCGGCAGGAGCTCAAGGCGCTGGAATATATGGCCGGCGGCGAGGACCCGGACGCCGATCCGCTGATGCGCGAAATGGCGCAGGAGGAAATGCAGCTCCTGAAAGACAAGCTGCCGGAGGCCGAACGCGCCCTCGCGCTCCAGCTTCTCCCCCGCGATTCCGCCGACGCCCGCCCCGCCATGCTGGAAATCCGCGCAGGCACGGGCGGGGATGAGGCCGCGCTGTTCGCGGGCGACCTGTTCCGCATGTATCAGCGCTATGCCGATGAGCAGGGCTGGAAGATGGAGCTGATCTCCGCCAACGCGGCCGAGGTCGGCGGCTTCAAGGAGGTCGTCGCCTCCGTCAACGGCACCGGCGTGTTCGCGAAGCTGAAGTTCGAAAGCGGCGTCCACCGGGTGCAGCGCGTTCCCGTCACCGAAAGCGGCGGTCGCATCCATACCTCCGCCGCCACGGTCGCCGTGCTGCCGGAGCCGGAGGATGTAGACATCCAGATCAACGAGGCGACGGACCTGCGCATCGACGTCTATCGCGCGTCCGGGTCCGGCGGCCAGCACGTCAACACGACCGACAGCGCCGTGCGCATCACCCATCTGCCTACCGGCCTTGTCGTGACGCAGCAGGACGAAAAGTCGCAGCACAAGAACAAGGCGAAGGCGCTGAAAGTGCTGCGCGCGCGTCTTTATGAGGCGGAACGCGACCGCACGCAGAGCGAGCAGGCCGGCGCGCGCAAGGCGATGGTCGGATCGGGCGATCGCTCCGAACGCATCCGCACCTACAATTTCCCGCAAGGCCGCGTGACCGACCACCGCATCAACCTGACCCTCCACCGCCTGCCGGAAATATTGGAAGGACCGGGCCTTGCCGAGGTGGTCAACGCCCTGATCGCCGAAGACGAAGCCGCCCGCCTCGCCCAACTGGACGGCGTGGGGTGAACAATGCGCAACCCGTGCTCCTGCGAATGCAGGAGCCCAGGGATAAGCAGCGCAATCTGGCTCTAGACTCATGCTTTCGCAAGAGCACGGGGGCATTCGGGGGTGGTTACGAGCGTGGCGAGCATCACGCCTTCGCCCTAAAGCGCTCTCGCGAAATCCCACCAACCCCCGTTCGCTTCGAGCTTGTCGAGAAGCCGCGCGCCTCAAGACCGATACTCCTGCGAACGCAGGAGCCCAGGGCCAGATTGCGCTGCCTATCCCTGGACTCCTGCGTGCGCAGGAGTACCGTGGCATGCGGGGGTGGATCATGAATGCCGCCGCTGCCCTCCGCGCCGCCGCCGCTCGCCTTGCACCCGCAACGGAAACCCCGCGCCTAGACGCCGAAATCCTGCTGGCCTTCGCGCTCGGCATATCCCGGGAAGACATGATCCTGCGCCTCCGCGACATCTCCGTCCCACCGGAATTTGCCGCGCTCATCGACCGCCGCCTCGCCAACGAGCCGATCGCGCATATCACCGGAACCCGCGACTTCTGGACCCTGACCCTCTCGGTCACCCCCGACGTCCTCGTCCCGCGCCCTGACAGCGAGACATTGATCGAGGCGGCAATCGACCATTTCCGCGATGGCGCTCCCAAAACCATCCTCGATTTCGGCACAGGCTCGGGCGCGCTCCTGCTGGCGGCGCTGGACCAATGGCCTCGGGCAACAGGCATGGGCATCGACATTTCCGACGCGGCGCTCGCCGTCGCGTTCGCCAATGCCGCGCGTCTCGGCATGGCCGACCGCGCCTCATTCCGGCGGGGAGACTGGGGGGAGGGGATCGACGCGCGTTTCGACCTGATCCTCGCCAACCCCCCCTATATATGCACCACCGCCGCGCTTCCCCACGACGTCCTCGATCATGAACCGCATCTGGCGCTGTTCGCCGGGCAGGATGGACTGGACGCCTATCGTTGCCTCGCCCCGCAGATCGGCGGCCTGCTCGCGCCCGGCGGTGTGGCTGTGATGGAGATCGGCTTCGATCAGGGGCAAAGCGCCGCCGACCTGTTCCGCGCGGAGGGACTATCGGTTGCCGTCCGTCAGGATCTGGGAAAGCGCGACCGCTGTCTTGAAATCGCACACTGACAGCAGCATTTTAGAAGCCCCAAGCGGATTTTTCTTGGTTTCCGAACAGGGACCGTTTAGGAGACTGGCTCAGGGGAGGCCAAGGTCCGGGGTGTGGACTGGCCGATACCTGCTCCCAAAGTCATGGCGGCGTTGATGTTCGCGCTGCCGGCAGGCTGGGGGTCCGGCGTTCCGATGGAACTGTCCGGCCCGGCGCAGCCATGCATGACGGAGCACGGATAGGGATTGCTTTGAAACTAAGGACCCACCATTGATCAACAATCGTCAGGCCGGTCGCCGGAATCGCGGCCGGAACAATAACAATAACGGTCGCCCCAACGGACAGAACCGGGGTGGCGGCGACAGCGGCAATCGGATCGACAGCCGTTCGCGTGGCAATGCCGCCCAGCTTCTTGAGAAGTATCGGAACATGGCGCGCGATGCGCAGCTGTCCGGCGACCGGGTGAATGTGGAATATTATCTGCAGTTCGCCGATCATTATTTCCGTGTGCTGGCCGATAATCGCGCCCGGCAGGAAGAGCAGAATCCCCAGCGTTTTCGTCGCGAAGAAGGCTCCTCTTTCGACGATAATGGCGACGATTTCGACAATAATGACGATTTCGGCATGGATTATATGGCCGATCGCACGCCTCCGCCCCGCCAGGATAATCAGCGCCAGGATAATCAGCGCCAGGACAGTCAGCGCAATGATAATGGCCGTCAGGAGGGCCAGCGTCAGGAGCGTCAGGACAATGGCTATCGCCAGGACGGCAACCGTCAGGACGGCCAGCGCCAGGATAACAACCGTCAGGACTATCAGCCCCGCGAACAGCGCGCCGACCGTGGCGAGCAGCAGGAAGGCCGCCCTCAGCGCAACGATCGCAACCGCAATCGCAACAATCGTGACCGCGACTATGACCGGGCTCCGCAGGAAGCAGCTGCTGCGCCTGCTCCCGTAGAAGCGCCCGCCCATCAGCCGGAATTCGTGGCCGAGCAGCCTCAGGTCGCAACGGCTGAGGATGCTGCGCCCAAGCGGCGCGGTCGCAAGCCTAAGGCAGCGGCTCCGGAGTCGGATGTGCAGGAAGGCCTCGATCTGGCCGTCCTGCCACCCGCGATCTCGCGCGCTGACAATGACAGCGACGGTGAGGAAGCGCCCGCGCCCAAGCGGCGTGGCCGTCCCCGGCGGACGCCAGCGGCGGAGGCGGCGGAATAGCCGTTCACAGTTTCGTCAGACTCTAAAGGTCAGGATCAGGGCGGCGCCGATATCGGTGTCGCCCTGATGTCGTTTGGGCGCTATGCGATGGCGGGCTGTTGGATCATGTTGGATTGCTGTTGGATCGGCCGCAGGTTATAGGGGATTCATCCATGAAGTTCGCCGCAAACATGCTGTCCTGCATAATGCTTGCTCTGCCCGCTGCGGCGCTGGCACAGGACAGTCCCTCGGCCCAGGGCGACGTCTCGGTCACCATCTACAATAACAATCTCGCGCTGGTTCAGGACGTGCGCACCCTGCCGATCGCCCGGGGCGTCAACCGCATCGAATTTCCCGACGTATCGGCACAGATCCGCCCGGAAACCGTATCCTTTGCCGCCGACGGCACGGCGATCGTCGAGCAGAATTTCGACTTCGATCTCCTCTCCCCCTCCAAGCTCATGGAAAAGGCGGTCGGGCAGGTAGTCACTATCGTCCGCACCAATCCCGCGACCGGCGCGGAAACCCGCGAGCAGGCCAAGGTGCTGGCGGTGAACGGCGGCACCGTGCTTCAGATCGGCAACCGGATAGAGGTGCTGCGCGATGATGGCCTGCCGGTCCGCGTCGTCTTCGACAAGGTGCCGCCCAATTTGCGGCCCCGTCCCACGCTGTCCGTGACGGTGGAAAGCAGCCAGGCCGGTTCACGCCCCGCCTCGCTGCGTTATCTGACGCCGGGCCTCGGCTGGTCCGCGGATTATGTTGCGCTGTTCGATGCGAAAGCCGGGCGGATCGATGTGCAGGGCTGGATCACGCTGACGAACAGCACCGGCACGACCTACGCCAATGCCCGCACCTTGCTGGTAGCGGGCGAGGTCGGTGGATCGACGCAGAACTATGGATCGCCCTATGGCCGCCCGCGTTCGCCCGGGCCGCTGCGCAAGGCGGGGACAGAGACAGCCGATCGGGAACGCCTGGGTGATTTCTATCTCTATCCCCTTGCTGCCCGCACCACGATCGCCGACCGCCAGACAAAACAGGTGAGCTTCCTCGACGTGCAGGGCGTGCCCGCAAAGGCGGGGTACGAGTATCGCAACGACTGGCTGAACAGCAGCGAAACCCCACAGAGCTTTTCCAGCGTCGTCAAATTCTCGACATCCGGCAACGGCGGTCTGGGCGACGCCCTTCCTGCCGGAACTGTCCGCTTCTACATGAAGGATGCGTCTGGTGCCCCGCAATTCATCGGTGAGAATGCCGTTGGCCACACGCCGATGGGCAGCGAACTGGTATTGGCGACCGGTGAGGCCTTCGACGTGAAGGTGCAGCCCGTCGTGGAAAAGCGCGAGAAGCTGGGCGAGTATCGCTGGCGCACGACGATGCGCTACGACATCAGCAACGCCAAGCCGGAGGCTGTGAACGTCGACCTCACTCAGGCCGGTCTCGACTGGGTGAATTCCGACACGCGGATCGTCAGCGAAAGCCAGCCCAGCAAACGGCGCAACAGCGATTCCACGGTATGGGCGGTCGCTGTTCCGGCCAATGGCCGAACCACGGTGAACGCCGTCTTCGACACCCGCTACTGATCCTCGCGATGCGCCTGATCCTCGCCAGCCTGCTTTTTGCGCTGCCCGCAGCAGCGCAGGCTCAGGCGATCGTCACATCGGCGGGGCCTGAAACCTCCTCCGTTACGGTATATCGCGATCCGGACCGGGGCGAGGGTGGCATCAGCGCCAGCTTTCCGACCGGGTTCGCGTTGATAACCGAGACGCGCCGCATAAACCTGCCGGCCGGAGAATCCATCGTCCGGTTTGAAGGCGTTGCCGACGGCATGATCGCCGTCAGCGCAGTCATCACCGGCCTGCCGGGCGGCGTGGCGCAGAAGAATCGTGATGCCCGGCTGCTCTCTCCGGCGGCGCTTCTCGACGGGTCGCTGGGGAATCGCGTGCATTTGCGGCGGACCAGTCGCGCAACGGGAAAGATCACCGATCAGGACGCCATTATCCGCTCCGGTCCTGACGGGGCGGTCGTGTTGCAGACCAGCGAGGGCGTCGAGGCGCTGCGCTGCTCCGGCATCCCGGAGTCCCTGTCCTATGATTCGGTCCCGGCCGGACTCGCGGCCCGGCCCACTTTGTCCGTCACGACCGTCAGTCCTTCCGCCACAAGCGCGCTGGTGACGCTTACCTATCTGTCCACCGGGTTCGACTGGAGCGCCAATTATGTGGCGAAGGTTGCAAAGAACGGTCGCACACTGGACCTGTTCGCCTGGCTTACCGTTACGAATGGCAACGCATCAGGCTTCGCCGATGCTCAGCTGATGGCCGTTGCCGGGCGGGTGAACAAGGAATCGGACTATGATTCCCTGATTGAGAATGCGCCTTCGTCTTCATTGAATTTGCAATGCTGGCCCATGGCGACGACCAGCACCGACAGTCCACCGCCACCGCCGCCTCCAATGCGAGCGCCAATGATGATGGCGGACATGTCCGAAATCGTCGTCACGGCCCAGCGCCGCAATGAGAGTCTTGCGGCCGCGCCGGTCATGAAAATGGCAAAACAGGAGGAGTTGGGCGATCTCAAACTCTACCGTGTGCCCATGCTCGTTGACGTGAATGCCCATGGGCAGAAACAGGTCGCGCTGCTTCAGAAAACCGCTGTCCCGTTCCATCTTTATTATGCTGCAAAGCTTTGGCCGCTCGATCCAAGCGATGAAAGCCAGCCCATGACGAAGACGTTGCGCATGCAGAATCGCGCGAATGCCGGTCTTGGATTGCCGTTACCCTCCGGCGGCGTCGCGCTCTTTGAGCAAGCAGAGGCCGAATCGCTTCTGCTGGCAAATAGCGACATGCGCGATCATGCGATCGGGGAAGATGCCGAGATCGACGCCGGGAGAAGCGCGCAGGTCCGGATCAGGCATGTCGGCGTGGCGGGCAAGGACGGTACAATCCAATCCTTCCGGATTGAGGTAACCAATGCGCTCGACAAACCTGCACCTGTCGAGGTGCAACTTTCCCGTCCCGATGGCTATTCGCTAGTCGGACCCAGCAGAAAGCTGGGAGAGAAGGACGGCGCGTGGTTATGGGCGCAGACCGTTCCTGCCAATGGAAAGGCGGAATTTACCTATCGTCTGAAAGAAGAAGACCGCTGATCTATTCTGGCGGCAGAGGCCGGGGCCGGTGATTCTCGTCCAGCGCCACGAAAGTGAATAGGCCGCTGGTGACTTCCACATCGACTTGGCCACGCCCCCGGGTGGCGACGACGGCAATACGGATGCTCATGGATGTTCGTCCACGTTTTTCCAGATGTGCGTAGACCGAAACGATATCCTTCATCAGTACTGGCGCAATAAACTGCATTGATTCGATCGCCACCGTGGCCACCGGACCCTGCGCCACACGACTCGCAATGATGCCGCCGGCAATATCCATCTGGCTTAGAACCCAACCGCCAAAGATATGACCATTGGCGTTAATGTCCCCCGGACGGGGAACCGTGCGTAATATGGGCTCTCTTTTATCCATCGATGTCGATCTCACCCTTCAGCCTGTCTTCCACCTGTTCGTCATGCCCGGTTCCGCTGGACAGGAACACCAGCGCCATCAGCCCGGTGCCCAACATAAAAGTCAGCCACACACCTAGAATCGTTGCGATGATCATGTGGATCGGCATCGGCGTGTCCCGCGATGCCAGCCACCCAAGGGCGGCAAGAACGCATAGCGCGCCGACCAATGCCATCCACATCATGATCCGGCGGAAACGCGCCCATGCCACCGCTGCAATTTGTGGATCATCCAGGCCATCGGAGCGTTTCATCATCTTCCCTTTGCGCGCCGGACATGGGATCATCAACCCCCAGCGACAAGACAGAGGAGCAGGGTCATGACCATAGCAGCGATTTTAAAGGACAAGGGTGGCGAAGTGGTTCAGATCGGCGCGGATGCGACGGTCCTGTCGGCCGTCGCAATCCTGGCGGACCGTCGCATCGGGTGCCTGCCCGTCGTTACCGACGGCAAGGTTGTCGGCATATTTTCCGAGCGTGACGTGATCTATCGTCTGGGGAAGGAAGGCGCTTCCTCGCTTGAAGCGCCGGTGGGTCAGGTAATGACCTCGCCTGCGCATACGATCGAGTCCGACATGCCGGTCATTCATGCGCTGTCATTGATGACCAAGCGGCGCATTCGGCATCTCCCTGTAGTCGATGGAGAGAGCCTGGTCGGCTTCATTTCGATCGGCGATCTCGTCAAATATCGTATCGATCGCATCGAATCGGAAGCGGCGTCGCTCCGCGATTACATCCAGAGCGCCTGATTCTGCACGATCAGGCTGTTGCTGGCGTCCGGCGCGCGATCAGGCTTAGGAGTTCGCCGGCTGTTGTACGGGCGAAAAGAAGCAGGATCATACCGAAAGCCGCGCCTCCCACGCCAATCAGCGCCGCAAGGCGGAGGGGCGCGGCGAGGGGGGGCAGGACCGACTCGACCAGCATGACGACCACAGCCATGGCGGCGGACGCCAATATTGCTGGGGCGGTAGCCTGCAACACATCCTGGGCTTTCAGGCCCATTGGCGCGCCGGCGAGCCGGATGGTGACCAGCGTCAGGATCGGGAAGGCGGCCAACCATGCCCAAGCGAGCCCGATCGCGCCGAATCGGATGCCGATCAGGAAGGCGCAGGGCATCAATATCGCGCCGACGCCGGAGATTCGGGCCGTGATGCCGGGTCGCCCCAGCGCATTGCTGACGGGCGCGAACATCACCTGCAGCGTCATGAACGGCATGGCGAGGGCAAGGATTGCCACAAACGGCGCCATCGGCAGCCATTTCGGCCCGAACAATGTTTCGACCAGCGGCTCCGCCGTGACCGCCATGCCGAAATAAATGGGGCAGGACAGCAGCATCAAAAGGCGAATCGCCTTGCAGAAGGACCAGCGAATTTTCTCCGGCGCCCGCTGCATGCGCGCATAGGCGGGAAAGGCGACGTCATTGAGCGGCGGAATGAACTTGCTGACGAATATCTGGGTAAGAAACAGCGCCTCGGCATAAAGCCCGAGTTCGTGAGGCGAGAGGACGCGCCCGGCGATGAAAATGTCAGCCTGGCTCTGAACCAGCCAGAGAAGTTGGCTCCCCAGCAGGGATGCGCCAAAGGCCACCATCGCGCCGGTCCCGCGGAAATCGAAGGTTGGCATGGGCAGGAAGCGAGTCGCGATCACATAGCCGATGCCCTTGACCCAGAAGAGCGTGAGCGGCGCGAAAACCAGCGTCCATACGCCCCAGCCAAGAAGCGCACCGGTAATGGCGACCGCAGCGCCCGCACCCGCGGCGACGAAGTTTACGATTGCGGGTTTCTTGAAGTCCAGCGACCGGCCCATAATGGCTTCCGGGACGGAAATGAATGGAGTCGCCAGGTAGATCAGCGCCTGCACGCGCAACAGGTCGGCCACCATGGGCTGCTCATAGTAGCTGGCGGCGACCGGAGCGATCAGCAACTGGGTCAAGGCGAGCGCCCCGTTCAGTAGCAGCATGATGCCGAACGCCTGCCGCAGCTTGTGCGACTCGATCGTTTCCGACTGCACCAATGCGCTGACAAGGCCGTACCCATTGAGGAATTGCATGAAATTCAGGATCACCTGAGTCATGGCGAAGAGGCCGTAATCTGCGGGATCGAGAATCCGGATAACGGCCAAAGTCGCGGTCCAGCTGACGATTTGTGACACGATCTGGCTTCCCGAACGCCAGAACACGGCGCTGCGGATTCGGGCGCCGAACCCGGCGTCGTTCATGTCGGCGTCCTGCAAACCCATATAACCCGCGGCCTTCCGCAACTGCTTCCGATGGCTGTGCTTTCTACAGGATAACCCCCAAGAATTTCTGAAACAAAACTGCAAAAACTATTTGACGGGTCGGGATGCCCTCCATATATGCCCCTTCACCGGACGGGGCGCTGCCATCTGACAGCGCCTGGTACGGTCGCCAACATGAACGGACGGTATGTTCTCCGGTAGCGATAGCGGGGGGCGATGACTGTCCGCCACTGATGTTGGATGGCTCTTTGACATTGTAGGTTAGATGAAGGGACATGTGG
>Ga0068863_100000219_pt1 | contig 61378 bp, 54 predicted proteins | sample KBSSwiS62_FD_66596 | JGI IMG/M metagenome (GOLD analysis project Ga0068863, IMG submission 66596) | Switchgrass rhizosphere microbial communities from Kellogg Biological Station, Michigan, USA - KBS Switchgrass S6-2 | ecosystem: Host-associated > Plants > Roots > Rhizosphere > Soil ... | reverse complement strand
CTCCAGAACGACGTTACGGCCCTTCGGCCCGAGCGTGACCTTTACGGCATCGGCCAGCTGGTTCATGCCGCGCTCCAGGCCGCGCCGCGCCTCCTCATCGAAGGCAATGATCTTCGGCATACGGGTGCTTCCTCCTGAGGCTCAAGCCCGTGTGGAGGAGTGCCGGCCGCCCGCAGCGCCCGCGACGAAGACGATGCTCCAGGCTGCGGCCAAGGCACCCTTCGCGCCACTGGTTAGCACTCGAACTTACTGAGTGCCAACCCCTGTATAGCCCCTGGCGAGCAGGAACGCAATGGGCCTCGGCGCCCGTAGCCCGAGACACCCGCGACGGGCAGGTCCGGCCAGAGGTATACCTACCCCTCACATGCCGCATCTCGTTTGCCGTCTATGGCCGTCCCAGCGGACCTTGTCCGGCGCATCCGCGCGACGTAGTGCCCCGTGCCGGCAACAGGACACGGCGAGCGCACGATCCCCTGGGCCGGAATCGGAGCCGTCAGCCGACGTCGCTCCGACGACTACCCTGCACGAGTGGACCAATCCTCGGCGGCGCGGCGTCTCGACCCGGCGCCACCGGAGCGGATCGCCGCCCCGGGCCGACTCGACACCGCCGACAGCGCAGGTCTGCTCGGCACCGAGTCGGAGGAGCCGTTCGACCGGCTCACCCGCCTGGCCGCCACGATTCTCGACGCCCGGTCGAGAAGGCCCCGACCGGACGCCAGACCTCGCTGGAGGGAAGCCTCTTCCGCGAGATGATCGATACGGGGCGGCCGGTCGTGATGTCCGACGCGACCCGCGACAACCGCGCCCAGGACGACTTCCTCGTCCGCACCGCCGGACTCGTCGCCTGGGCCGCGTTCCCCGTCCACCACCCGAACGGCCAGATCATCGGCGCGTTCGGTGCCGCCGACAGCCGGCCACCGGCCAGCGGCGGGCCAGCCCAGTCCGCGAGCGCCCCGGCGAGGTCCCCCGCGTCGACGAGCCGCGCGAAACGCAGCGCGTCGACGGCGTCAGCGGTCACCTCAAGCCGGTAGGCGGCGCCGACCGTGGTGATCGCCGCGGGGCCGAGCGCGCGCCGCAGGCGGGTGACGTACGAATGCAGGGTCCGCTCGGCGGTGCGCGGCCGGTCCGGTCCCCACACGAGGTCGACGAGCCGCGGCACGGACAGTGCCGTTCCCGGCGACAGCGCGAGCGCGGCGAGCAGTGCTTGACAGCGGCGTGGGCCCACGTCCACCGGCTCGCCGTCACAGGTCTGGGCGCCCACGCCGCCCAACAGGCGGACGCGGAGACCGGGCCGCTCGCGCCGCCGTGAGCCATCACGCCGTGGGTCACCCGCGCGTCCACCACCTTCGCACCGGTAGGGGCGGTCTGCGGCTCAACCATAACGCAACAGATCTTCGACCGAGGCCCGACGGCGGCGAAGCACCCTGGTCCTGGGAAGGCGATATCAGGAGGCGCGATCGTGATCAGGCTCGGGTCGTGAAGGCCATCGTGCAGGACCGGTTCGGCCCGCCGGACGTGCTGCGGCTGGCGGACATCGAGATTCCCAGGTCGGCCCCGGCGACGTGCTGGTGCGGGTACGGGCGGCCGGGCTGAACCCGTACGACTGGCACATGCTGCGCGGCGACCCGTACGTCGCCCGGCTGATGGGCGGTGTCGGCGTGCGCCGGCCGAGATCCCGGGTGGCCGGCCTCGACGCCGCGGGAACGGTCGAGGCCGTCGGCGCTGACGTCGACGGGGTCGCGGTCGGCGACGACGTACTGGCCTTCTGCCCGGGTGCGCTCGCCGAGTACGCACTCGTCGGGCCGCCGGACGCGTGGGCGCCGAAGCCGGCGACCCTGACGTTCGAGCAGGCGGCCGCGGTGCCGCTCGCCGGCCTCACGGCGGCGGGCGGTCCGGGACGCCGCGGGGCTGCGCGCCGGGCAGCGGCTGCTCGTCAACGGAGCCGCCGGTGGCATCGGCACGTTCGCCGTCCAGCTCGCGGCCGGCCTGGGCGTCGAGGTCACGGGGGTGTGCGGCGCCGGCAACGTCGAGCTGGTGCGTGCGCTGGGAGCGGCGCGCGTCGTGAACTACCAGTCCGAGGACGTCTTGGGCACACCCGGGCGGTACGACGCCATCCTCGACAACGTCGGCAACCTGCCGACGCGCCGGCTGCGTCGGCTGCTGGCGCCGGGCGGGATCCTGCTGCTCAACGGTGGCGGCTCGCCGGGCCGGGTGTTCGGCGCCGTCGGCAGGTTCGCCGGCGGCGCCGCCCTCGGCCTCCTCGTGCGCCAACGGATCCGGCCCCTGGTCGCGAAGCCGGACGGGGCCGCGCTGCGCGCCCTCGCCGGCCTCCTGGCCGCGGGGAAGGTCGCGCCGGTCCTCGACCGCGTCTACCCGTACCCGGCTGCCACTCACGATCGGCGGGCACCAAACGTTCCAGGCGAACCACGATCAACGTTCTACCAGCACCTTTAGAAACAACGACACGGAACAACCCGTAGTCGAACCGTTACAGATAGGATATAACGCCCAGGTCACGGGTTCGACGATGATCAGGGGTGGAGGTGGCGGGAATCGAACCCGACACAGCCACACGCGAAGCGTGGGCAAGTGGGCAAGGGGGTGGCGGGGGGCGAAGCCCCCGACCATGGGGGTTCCAAGGGGTGTCCCCCTGGGGTACATCGCGGCTAAAGCGAAAACGCCCCCGAAGGGGCGTTAAGCATGCAAAACGAGCTGGTGGAGGTGGCGGGAATCGAACCCGCGTCCTCCGGCGGCGCGTCAGGGCTTCTCCGGGCGCAGCCTGCTTCTTGTTTCTCGGCCCCACCGGTCCCGCAGGCAGGCCGGTGTGGGCCCAGTCACTGTTTGGTGTCCCGCGCTACCCCGTGACCGGGTGGCGAGGTGATCCTCCTAGCGATGCCAGACCCTGGGCCGGAGGCTTTCCCAGGCTGACAGTTACCTATATCCGTCAGGCCGCGAGGGCGTAGGCGGAGGTAACGGGCTGCGTCTTGTTGGCAGCTGTTTTTTTGAGCGGATCGTTTACGAGATAACCGCTCATCCTCGGCCCGCTTCCCCTGGCGTGGCGTCCGAAGTCGAAACCGGTCACCCCCAGGTGGACACGTTCACGCCCCGCTTTCGGCGGCGCGCGACCGTGGTTTTGCTGTGGTACGTGAAATTAGTGAGGTGCGGCGGCCCTCACGGGGCCAGTGCTCAAGGTACCCCCAGGGCCGCCTGTCCGGCAAGTTCGTTCCAGTCGACGACCGGGCGACCGGTTAGAGGCGCAACGGGCGGACGGGCGCGCCCACCAGGGCGGGGTCGGTCTTCCAGTCGACGCCCGGCACGTCGATGTAGAGCTCGATCTCGTTGCCGTCCGGGTCGTAGATGTAGAGGCTGTGGCTCACGGTGTGGTCGGACGCGCCCGCGATCTGGACGCCCGCGGCGCTGATGTGGTCGAGCACGGCACGCAGCTCGTCGTCGCTGTCGCCGACCTTCAGGCCGAAGTGGTAAAGCCCGAGCCGGCGGCCACGCGGCAGCCGGGCCGCGTCCTCGCCGACCTCGATCAACAGCAGCTCGTGGTGGGTGCGCCCGGAGGAGAACGCCGCCGCCGGGAACCGCAGCGGGCTGCCATCGTTCGGGTCCGGCAGGACCTGCCTGAACCCGAGGACATCCCGGTAGAACGCCGCCGATCGCTCGATATTGCGCACGTAGAGCACCAAGTGCCCGAGTTCCTTGATCTCCATTACCCGCGTCCTCTCAGGCTCTCGACCGCCGTTGTTGTCTATGCAACTACAGGCCGGCCGGATCTGTTTCGTGACAAGGACCACCTAAGCAGCGTTCGCACGATCTTGTCCGCCAGGTGTACCCGGCCGTACGGCGGGCGCTGCGGGTCAGCGGGCGGGATGAGCAGGCGGGACGCAGACCAGCGCCCAGGGACTGTCGTCGCGCCGGGTCATGACGAGGGTGACCGCCGGGCCGCCGGCGACCAGGTCGCGGCGCGCTGGTAGCAGTCGGCGGCGCAGCGTGTCGACGTCACCGGCCAGGCCGCGGCGCCGCAGGTCCAGGGCACTGATGCCCATCCCACGCAGCAGCGTGGCAAGGCGACGGACGTCGAACGGCAGGCTCGCCTCGATCCGCAACAGCCGGGCGAACGGCGTCTCGACGGCGCGGTCCGCGGTCAGGAACGCGATCAGCGGGTCGATCTGCCAGGCGTCCAGGCGCCGGCCCAGCGCGCCGACCAGCCCGGCGCGGGTGACGGCCGGGCTGGGGTCGTAGAGGTAGCTTCCTGGCTCGCCCAGCGGACGGTCCGGCCCCTCGTCGGCATCGGGCTCGCCGGCCAGCGTCGCAACCTGCCCGGGTGACGCGCCGCCGGCCGGCAGGACGGTCGCACGGCGGGACGGGCCGGTGGCCAGCGCCGGCGAGTAGAGCACGGCCTCCTTGAGGTTGCGGCCGTCGGCGACGAACTCGACCTCCCACCTCGGGGGTACCAGCTCGGTCGGCAGCCCCGGCGCGGCCTTCACCCCCACCGCGGGCACCCGCTCGGCGAGCGCGAAGCACCAGTCCAGCGGCGGCTCGCAGGCCCCGGCGGCCAGCCGCCGCGAGCCCGACCGGCGGGCCGGATCGACGTAGACCGCGTCGACGCCAGTCAGGTCAACCTCGCGGACGTCTGCGCACCTGGCGTCGATCTCCGAATCGGGCGCGTAGCGACGGGCGTTGTGAACGGCTATCCGCAGATGAGCCGGGTCTCGGTCGACAGCGACGAGCGGGTGCCCGGCGACGGCGAACGCCGCCAGATCTCCCCCGATACCGGTGCACAGGTCGGCTACCCTTCCTGCCCCCGCGAACCGGGCGGCCCGGTGCTGGGCGAGCGCTTCGGACGTCGACTGCTCCAAACCCGGACGGGTGAACAGCATCTCGGCCGCGCGGGTGAAGGCGCCCGCGGCGCGGCGGCGTAGCTCGGCCTGGGTGAACGCGGCCGCGACCAGCTCGCCGGAATGCCCGGCCGCGCGCAGCCGGGCCCCCGCACCGAACTCGTCGCCCGCCGCGAGCGCTGCGTCGGCCTCGGCGAGCAGCCGAGCCCCGGCAGGCGCCAGCAGCTCGTCCAACTGCCTGGTCAGCTCGGGCAGGCCGCTGCCGCCCGCGGCGGCACGTTCCGCGTCGACGGGCGGGCTCAGCTGTAGCGGCCCTTCGCCTGCCGGCCCATCGCGCGGGCCACCTCGCGCTTGGCGTCCTTCTCGGCGAGGGCCTGGCGCTTGTCGTAGGCCTTGCGGCCGCGGGCGAGCGCGAGCTCGATCTTCGCCCGGCCGTCCTTCCAGTAGAGGGCGAGTGGGATGAGCGTCAGGCCGCCCTCCTTGGTCTTGCCGACCAGCTTCTCGATCTCGCCGCGGTGCAGCAGCAGCTTGCGCTTGCGCCGTGGGGCGTGGTTGGTCCAGGTGCCCTCGGTGTACTCGGGAATGTGGACGGCGTGCAGCCAGACCTCACCGTTCTCGACCTGCGCGAACCCGTCGACCAGCGACGCCCGCCCCTGGCGCAGTGACTTGACCTCGGTTCCGCTGAGCACGACGCCCGCCTCGTAGGTGTCGAGGATGTCGTACTCGTGCCGCGCCCGCCGGTTCTGCGCGATTGTCTTGCGCCCGGTCTCCTTTGCCACCGTCTTTCCCTCTCCCCGGAGGCTCCCAGGGGGTCACCCGCGCACCCGCGCCGCACCCGTCAGCCGGCCGCGCGCCGGCACCACCTCAAGGTCACGAGACTACGCCTCACGGGCCACCCCCGGCCGCGCCATTTATGGGCAGGCAGACAGCGGGCAGGCATGCAGCGGGTCAGGCATGCAGATGGCGGCGCAGCGCGAGGCTGCCCATAGCGGCCGCCGCGACGGCGCCGACCGCCAGGACCGCGCCTCCCGATGCCCATACCGCGTCCCAGCCGAACAGCGGGAACATCGTCTGATGGGCGAACCGCCGGTCGACGAGGAAGATCTTGGCGGCTACCAGCGTGCCGCCGGCGAGCGCCCCACCGAGCAGCCCGGACAGCGCGCACTCCAGTACGAAGGGCGCCCGGATCGTCGAGTTGGTGGCGCCGACCAGGCGCATGATGGCCGTCTCCCGCCGCCTGGCGTGCGCCGAGACCCGGATCATCGTGTAGATCAGCAGGCTGGAGGCGGCCGCCTGCACGGCGGCGAGCGCGAACGCGGCGACACTGAAGCCGCCCAACACCCGGTACAGCGGCCGGAGCAGGGCACGCTGGTCGCGGACCGCCTCGACGCCGTCGCGCCCGGTGTACTCCAGGACGATCTGGTCGCCGGCTCGCGGATCGGTCAGGCGCAACCGCAGCGCGGCTGGCAGGTCGGCCGCCGTCACCCCGGAGACGACGTCCGGTGAGGCGCGGAAGTCCCGGGCGAACCGCTCGAAGACCTGCTGCTTGGTCTCATAGCGGACGTCCAGCACGTCCGGGTCGGCCCGCAGGTCCCAGATCAGCGCGGCGCGCTGGGCCGGGGTGATGGTGTCGTTCAGGTCGATGACGACCTCGAGCTGGTCGAGCAGGTAGCCGTCGATGGTGTGCACCTCGGCGCGCAGCAGCAGCCCGGCGCCCAGCATCGACAGGCACACCGCGGCCGTGATGACGACCGCCGAGGTCACCGCGAGGTTGCGCCGCAGCCCGGCGCCGAGGATCGCGAGCAGCGGGCCGATCCGCACTAGCCCACCCCAACCGTCGCACCGGGGGGCCTTCTGTTGGCGGTCTGCTTGCTGGCTGTCTCGTAGGCGCCGTCGCGCTCGTCGCGTACGCAGGTGCCGTCGGCCAGTTCGACGACGCGCCGGCGCCGCGCGTCGACCAGCGCCGCGTTGTGGGTGGCCATGATGACCGTCGTCCCGGTCCGGTTGACCGCGTCGAGCAGCCGCATGATCCCCTCGCTGGTCGCCGGGTCGAGATTTCCGGTCGGCTCGTCGGCGAGCAGCACCCGGGGCCGGCCGACCATCGCCCGCGCCACGGCGACCCGCTGCTGCTCTCCGCCGGACAGCTCGTCCGGGTAGCGGCTCTCCTTGCCGGCGAGACCCACCAGCCCCAGCACCTCGGGCACGATCGTGCGCACGACGTGACGCGGACGGCCGACGACGTCGAGCGCGAAGGCGACGTTCCGAGCGACCGTCCGGTCGGGCAGCAGCCTGAAGTCCTGGAAGACACAGCCGATGGTCCGGCGCAGCAGGGGCACCCGGCGGTCGGGGATGGCCGCGAGGTCCACCCCGTCGATGGTCACCAGGCCGCTGGTCGCACGCTCCTCGCGCAGCAGCAGGCGAAGCAGGGTCGACTTGCCCGAGCCGGATGGGCCGACCAGGAAGACGAACTCGCCCTCGTCGATGCGCAGGGTGACGTCCCGCAGTGCGGGCCTTGTGCCCGCGGGGTAGGTCATCGTCACCGTGTCGAGCCGGATCATCCCTGGCTCCTTCCGGGACCCGGCAGCGGGGCGGGGGCAGCGCCCAGGCCGTAGCCCATCCCAGTTCATTACTGTCCGGGTTGCTTCTACAACTCTAGGTGACGAGATGGTCGTAGCCGGTGAGCGGGCGTACGGTGAACAGACGGCGTCCAACGGTGTGGCCCTGCGGCCGCACGGGAGAGGGGGCGACAGCATGTGCTGTGAGGACCTGGTCTGTGCGCGCTGCGCCGGCCCGGTGGCCGAAGGCCACTGCCCAACGTGTCGTGCCGCTCGCGCCGAGCTTCACCACGAGTCCGGTGGTTTCGCTCTCTCCCCGCAGCTGATCGCGCTGGTCCTGCTCGTCCTGACGGTCGTGGCGCTCCTGGCGGCCCATCAGGTGCCGTAGCCGAACATTACATTTTGGACAAAGCGGCCCGCGCCCGGTCCGACTGCCACGATCACGGGCGGATCGTGGCTTCATGACGAAACGTCGCGAGAGCCTGGTCGCCAGGTCGCTGCTGGCGGCGGGGCTGTCCCTCGCCCTGCTCGGTGCCTGCTCGGACGCCGGACTGACAAGCGGAGCGGGCACGCCGTCGGCCACGTCGATCCCGACGTCTACCACGGCGGCGCAGCCTCGCCCGCCGACGACAGACGCCAGGGCCGACATTGTCGTGGCGACGGGACTGCGTTCCCCGTGGGGACTGGCGTTCCTGCCAAACCATGACGTCCTGGTCGGGGAGCGCGACAGCGGCCAGTTGGTGCTGCTGCCCGTCGATCCCGAGGCGCCCGCCGGATACGGCAAGCCCCGCGTGCTCGGCACCCTTCCCGGCGTCTATCACATCGCCGAGGGCGGCCTGCTGGGTCTGGCCGTCTCCCCGTCCTTCGGCGCCGATCATCTCGTCTACGCCTACCTCACGACCAAGACGGACAACCGCATCGTTCGCTTCACCCTCGACGGCGCCGCCGGCCAGCAGCTCACCATTGGCGAGGTTCACCCGATTCTCACCGGAATCGCCGCCGGAACGTTCCATAACGGCGGCCGCATCGCGTTCGGCCCCGACGGGATGCTCTACGCCGGCGTCGGCGACACGAAGGAGCCGTCCTATCCGCAGAACCTGGCGAGCCTGAACGGCAAGATCCTGCGGATGCGCCCCGACGGCTCTGTGCCGCCCGACAACCCGTTCCCGCGTTCGCTCGTTTACAGCTACGGCCACCGCAACGTGCAGGGCCTGGCCTGGGACAGCTCCGGCCGACTGTGGGCGACCGAGTTCGGCCAGAACCTGTGGGACGAGATCAATCTGATCCGCCCCGGCGGGAACTACGGATGGCCGCTCGTCGAGGGCTTCGCCGACGCCCAGGGCGGCAGCGCCCCGCCGGCGACCCCGGGCGCGAAGTTCATCGATCCCGTCGTCACCTGGCCCGTCGACCAGGCGTCGCCGAGCGGCGCCGCGATCCTCGGCGACACCCTCTACGCGGCCGCGCTACGCGGCCAGCGGATCTGGTCGGTCGAGCTACGGCCAACCGCCAGTCCCAGCGCTACCGCCGCCGCGGGGGTCACATCGACTCCCGGTGTCGGAACCCCGCTGGCGCTGCGGACCGCCGTCTACGGGCGGCTGCGCACGTTGACCGTCGCCCCCGACGGCTCCCTGTGGGTCGTTACCAACAACACCGACGGCCGGGGCACCCCCGGCCCGGACGACGACCGCATCATCGCGCTGCACTGAGCGGGTCAGTCAGGGATTCGGTGGCTGCCGACCTGGTCTCGCAGGGCGACGACCTCGCCGATCACGATCACCGCGGGTGACCGGACCCCGGCGGCGTCGGCCGCGGCGGCGATGTCGTCGAGGGTGCCGGTCACGACGCGCTGGCGGGGGGTGGCGCCGGCCTGGATGACGGCGACGGGCGTGGTGGCCGGCCTGCCACGCTTGATGAGCTCGACGCCGATCTGGCGGAGCGCGCCGACTCCCATCAGGACGACGACGGTGCCGGGCCCGGAGGCGAGCGCGTCCCAGTTCGCCGTCGATCCGGGGTGCGACGGGTCGACGTGTCCGGAGACGACGGCCAGGTCCTGGGTGATGCCGCGGTGCGTCACGGGGATGCCGGCCAGCGCCGGCACCGCCACCGCGCTGGTCACCCCGGGCACGACCTCGCAGGGAATGCCAGCGGCGGCGCAGGCGAGTGCCTCCTCGCCGCCCCGGCCGAACAGGAACGGATCGCCGCCCTTGAGCCGCACGACCCGGCGCCCGGCCAGCGCGCGCTCGACCAGCAGTGTGTTGATCTCGTCCTGCGAGAGGTTGTGACCGTGCGGGCCCTTCGCCGCGTCGACGATCTCCACCTCCGGCGCGAGATCCGCGAGCAGCTCGCGCGGCGCCAGCCGGTCGACGACGACGACCTCGGCCCGGCGCAGCAGGTTCAGCCCACGGACCGTGATCAGATCCGCCGCGCCCGGACCACCGCCGATCAACGCCACCCAGCCGACGCCGTCCTTCGGCTCGGTCATTCGGCAAGCTCCGTCATTCGGCAAGCTCCGTGATCTCGTCCAGCGTGGCGGCGTCCGCGCGAGCGTCGTCGGCCCTGGGCTTCGGCAACTCGGGGAGCGCGTACGGCTCGTCCAGAAGGGCCGGCTGGTCGGGCGAGTCCGCGAGCCGCCGGGCAGAGCCGCGGCGCGCGCCCGGCCAGGTCCAGGAGAACGATCCCTGCCAACGCCCGGAAGGCGGCCGGCGTCGTCCAGGGGATCCGGGCGGACGGGTGCGCATCACGAGTCGGGTCGAGCGGGCCGCTAGTTCGCGCCGGCCTCGGCCGACCGCCGCCAGCGCACCTCGGCGTCGATGAACTCGTCGATCTCGCCGTCCAGGACGCCGCCCGTGTTGGAGGTCTCCACCTCGGTCCTCAGGTCCTTCACCATCTGGTACGGGTGCAGCACGTAGTTGCGGATCTGCGAGCCGAACGACACGTCCTGCGGGCCGCCGGTCAGCCGCTGCTTCTCGGCGGCTTCCTCGGCCCGTCTGCGCTCGAGCAGCTTGGCCTGCAGGACGACCATCGCGGCGGCCTTGTTCTGTAGCTGGCTGCGCTCGTTCTGGCAGGTCACGACGATGCCGGTCGGCAGGTGGGTGATCCGCACGGCCGAGTCGGTCGTGTTCACCCCCTGGCCGCCGGGGCCGGACGACCGGAAGATGTCGATCCGGAGGTCCTTGTCGTCGATGTCGACGTGGTCGGACAGTTCGACGACCGGAGTGATCTCCACGCCGGCGAACGACGTCTGCCGGCGGTTCTGGTTGTCGAACGGGCTGATGCGCACCAGCCGGTGCACGCCGTGCTCGCTGCGCAGTGTCCCGTACGCGTATGGCGCCTTGACGAGGAAGGTCGCCGACTTGAGCCCTGCCTCCTCAGCCTCGGAGGTGTCGTAGATCTCGGTGTTGTAGCCGTGCCGCTCCGCCCAGCGCGTGTACATCCGCAGCAGCATCGCGGTCCAGTCCGCCGCGTCGACACCGCCGGCGCCGGCGGACAGCTGGACGATCGCGTCCCGCTCGTCGTACTCGCCGGACAGCAGCGTGCGGACCTCCAGCGCCGAGATGTCCTTCGACAGCGTCGGCAGCTGGTCGGCCGCCTCGGCCATCAGGTCGTCGTCCTCGAGGTCGAAGGCCGCGGTGATGTCGTCCAGCCGGCGACGCAGCCCCTCGACGCGGCCAATGTCGCCGCGGACCGACGACAGCTTGCGGGTCACCGCCTGGGCCCGGTCCTGGTCGCTCCACAGGTCCGGGTCGGACGCCTCCCGCTCCAGGTCCTCGGCGCGCCGGCGCAGTCCCTCGACGTCCAACACCGTCTCAATCCCGGTCAGGGTCGCGTCGAGGTTCTTGAGCTCCTCGGCGAAGTCGGCGGCCATGCCGTCCACCTTACCGAGAACGGGCCTGCCCCGGCCGCGCCAGTGATCGCGGACCTGCCCCGGCCACGGCGGCTCTCCCCGGCGCGCCGGGCCTCGACCCGCCGACGGCGACGGCCCAGCTCATGCCGGAAACGCCTGACGATCAAAGCCGACCCGGCCGGCCCGGCCTGGCGAACAGCCCCCCGCACCCAACCTTCGGCCGTTAACATGCAATTGCGTGGCGATACCTTCTCGAAACATAAGTCAGGTAGCACGCTTCCCGGCCAACGCATTATGAACATGCTTCCCCGAGAGGCAAACACCGCCCCTGACCTGCGGCGCGACGCAGGTCAGGTACGGCGCAAGACAAATAGGCGGCGCGAGACACAGGCCACACAGAATTCCATGCGGCACCGACGTCGTTCGCCGCAATCAAACGCTATCTTGAAACGAAGGTTCCCGCTACGCCGTGAGGTAGTTCAACATGCGATCACACCGCGGCCGGTCAGCCCACCCGGCCGTCATGGCGCCCGGGTTCAGCAGCGGATCACGGAGGCCATCCCCGTGTCGGACGCCATCGACAGGCGCTTCCTGCTGCGTGCTCTCGGCGCCTCGGCGGTCGCGATGAGCGTTGAGCACCCGAACGCGGAGCACCCGAGCTTCGAGCACCTGCGCAGCACGACCGACCTGCACCAGGCCTGCGCTGCGGCCCTCGCGGCGGCGGTCAGCGGCTACGAGACCTCCGATCTGACCACGACGGCTGGCTCGATGCGCCCGCTGGAGAACACGACCCGCACGATTCCGCGCCAGCGCCGCCTGCGCGGCCGGGACGCGCTCGACTGGATGCGGCTGCACGCCGCCGTCACCATGGTCTCGGCCGGAGCCGACTACGACCGGGGCCTGCACTCCGAGGCGGCCGCCCGCTCGGACCGGGCCGCGAGCCTGGCCCGCGCCGCCGGCGACGGGCCGCTCGCGGCGCGAGCGCTCGCCCTGCGGGCGCGGATGGTCCGCCAGCACAGCCCCGCGGTCTCACTGCAGATCGCCGGTGCCGCCGCCCGGATCGCCGGCCACAGCCCGTCCCGGGCGATGATCGCCGGCAAGGTGGTCGCCGGTGCCTACGCCGCGGCCGGCGACGCGGGAGGCGTGCGCGACGCGGTCGCCCGCGCGTGGCGCACGATGGAGACGCTGGACGCCAAGGCCTACGGGCGGCCCGGCTTCGCGATCGAGACCTATTCCCCCGCCGACCTGGCGCTCGCCTCGGCCGAGGCGCTGACGACGGTCGGCGCGCCGGACGAGGCGCGGCCCTACCTGGACAAGGCCTACAGCCTCATCAAGGACAGCGGGCAGACCGGGATGATTGTCTCCGTGGAGATGGCGCGCGCGCGGGCCGCCGTCAGCGGCGACCGCCCGGACCACTTCGAGGCGTCCGAGCACGTCGCCGCCGCCGTGGCGCTCGCCGCCGACCGCCCCGCCGAGTGGGTCGCCCGACTGGTCCGGGACATCTCGAACCTGGCGAAGGAACGCACCGGCCACGCGCTCGACGACCTGGTCGCCGCCACCTCCGCCTGGGTCTGAGCCCGCGCGGGCCGCGTGGGCTCAGTACCACCGCTGCCACTCCGTCGGCTGCGTGTCAGGGCTGGGGGCGCACGACCGTCTCGGCGTCCGCGGTGGCGTGCACGGTGACCGGGCCGACGCCCAGGAAGCCCACGAGAGGCAGTTCGACGACCCGGCTGCCCCGCACCTCGACGGTGTCCGCGTCAACGAGCGAGGCGGACAGCTGGGTCGAGCCACTCGGGTCGGCGTTGTCCTGATAGTCGGCGACGGTCGTCAGCACGTCGGCCAGTGGCAGGCGGTCCAGTGGAGCGCCGTCGGTGTAGACGGCCTGCTCGTCGACCCGTTGCGCGGCCGCGAGCGCCGCTGCGTCCGCGGCCGAGGCGACCGAGCGGCGAGCGAGGAAGACCGCCGAGACGTCGGTGACGACGATCGCGAGCATCGCGGTGACCAGCAGAAATCCGAGTGTCAGCATCAGAATGGTGCCGTCGTCCCGCGCCGGCCGCGACCGGAGCGGGCCTCCACGCAGCCGCAACGGCACACGAACAATGGGCCACACCGGCATCACCGCCACATTGTCGCGCACAGCGGCCGGCCCCCACCTCCCGCCCAGCGGAATCGCCGCGGCGCCCCAGGAAACGGAGCGTTCAGCTACGCGGCGGATGCCGCCCCAGCCTCGGCTACGCGCGAGGTAAATCTTCCGTTACGGGAGCCTGGGGGTCCGTGATCCATGATTGGATCGACGAGGCAGTAGAAGGTAGCGGAGGTTCCCTGGCGACCAGTTGGCGGCGCAGCAGCCAGGGGGGTCGTCCGTGCTTTCCAGGCGCCGCGGCCTTGCTGGCAGCCAACGAACAGTGGTCAGCGAACCCGCGGTCGGCCGGATGCGGCCGCCGAACGGTGGCCATCCAGCAGCTGTCGACGAGTGGCAGTCAACGAACAGTAGCGCCGGCTCCCGTCGGGCGGCGCGGGGAAGGGGCCCGGTGCTCCCGCGCGAGGCCGACACGACACTGTGTTTTGTCCGGGCCGGTATACCGGTGGCAATCGCGGCCGTCGCCGTCACCAAGGCCGAGGACGGTGACCAGCGAGCGCACGCCGACCGGCTCGTCCGGCACTGGCGCGACGAGCTGGTCACGCTCGCCGCGCGTCCCGGCCTGAGCGCACGCTCCGCGCGGCCGGCCCGGACCGCCCTCGTCGGCGCCGCCCGGGGCCTGCTGGTGCTCTCGCTCGCCGAGCTGTGCGCCGTGACCGACGAGGCTGAGCTCGTCCGGCTGACGGCGGCCCTCGTCCTGCAGGCCGACCTGCCGCCCGGGTGGCACCCCTCGCGCTCCGGTCACCTCGACGACGCGGTACTGGACAACGCGGTACTGGACAACGCGCTGCTGGGTGACGACCGGCCGGCGGACGCGCCGCCGGCTGGCGGGCTGCTCACTGCGGACGAGCCGCCGGACCTCGCCGACGCGGCCGCGTCCGCCGACGAGGCCCGCGCCTGGGCGCTGGTCGCCCAGCGCATCCCCGCCACGGTCCTGCGCCCGGCGCGCGAGCTGTGGCCCGACGACCGCGCCGGCCAGGCGGACCACAGCCGACCCTGGCGGCGCGCCCTCGATAGCCTCCCGGCGCTCGGCGGTACCGTCGTGGCCGCTACCTACGCCCACAACCGCCTGGCGGCGGCCGTTTACGCGGAGCTCGGGCTGGCCGCGGACGAGTCCGGGGCAACGGCCGGCAGAGTCCCTGGCAAGATCGTGGCCGCGTACCTGGCGCCCCGGCTCACCGACGCCAGGTCGCAGATCCCCGTGCCGCGTGGCAATCCGACGGGGGGCTTTCCGATCCGGGTCAGAGCCGAGGCGACCCGCCCGCCGGCGGCGGACCCGGGCCGCTGGCCCGACGACGCCTGAGTGCCTGTCGGCGGCCATCCCTGGCGACGGTCAAGCCCGGCCGGCCGCCTGAGCGTCGACCGCCCGAGAAACAAGAGCGACGCCCGGGGAAATTCTCGCCCGATATCGTGCGGTTGTCCGCACGTGCCAGCCTTCGCCGTCCCGGCCGAGGCACGGCGAGGGGAGAACCGGTGCGCCAGCGGGAAGCCGACACGCTGCTGCGATTCGTCCGGGTGGCCCGACCGGCTGCCACCACGGCGGTCACCGTCACCGACGAGCCCACCGGCGACCGCCAGGCGCAGGCGGACCGCCTTGTGCGGCACTGGCGCAACGAACTGGTGCCGCTGGCCGCGCTGCCCGGCGTCGGCGGCCGGTTCGCCCAGCCCATCCGCGAGGTCGTCGCCGGCACGGTGCAGGGCCTGCTGGTGCTGTCTCTGGCGCAGCTCTGCGCGGTGACCGACGAGCGCGAGCAGGCCGCGCTGGTCGCCAGGCTCGTCCTGCGCGACGAGCCGCCACCCGGCTGGTCGCCGCGGGCGACAGCCGGCCCGCCGCCACGAGCCGCCCGCCTGGATCCGTTCGCGAAACGGGATCCGGCCGCGAAGCGGGACATCTTCGCGGTGCCGATCCCGTCGCCTGCCGACGAGGTCACGGAGCCGGCCCAGCCCGGCGAGGCGGACCCCGGCCCGGCCGGCGCGCGCTCGCGGTCCACCGTCCCCGCCCAGGCGACCGATCCGGACGCGGCCGAGCCACTGGAGGACCCGGCCGACCTGGGCGACTCGCCCGAGGAGGCCCAGACCTGGAAGCTGGTCGCCCAGCGGACCCCCGCGACGATCGTGAGCGCGGCGCGGGAGCTGTGGACCATCCACCGGCTTGCCGGGCAGCGTGCCGAGGGCCGGCTCTGGCACCGCGCGCTCAGCAGCCTGCCCGCCGTGGGCCTCGTCGGGGCGGCCCTCGGCGAACGCCACGCGCTGGCCGACATCGCCGCGGCGGCCTACGCCGAGCTGGGTCTCGCCCCACCGGAACCCGGCCCCTCCGCCGTCTCCCGGGCGACCGCTGCCGCCACCTCGACCGCCAGGAGCACCGCGAAGGGCGTGGCCGCCTTCCTGCCGCCGCTCTCCGATCTCCGCCAGCGCTCACCCTTCCGCCACCCTTAGCTAGGGCTGGGTGTTCGACCGGTCGGCTCGGTACTGGTCGATGACGACGACGAACTGGCCGTTGACCGTCACGTCCGCCAGGCGGCCGCCGAGGATGCCGGCGCCCGGTAGCGGGATGGTGGCGCGAACGCAGGCGACGAACTGGGCGCCGGGTTCCAGGGTCTCGGCGCCGTCGCCCGGGTTGGCGGCCCCGCAGTTGGCGCCTTGGGGGGCGAAGCGCAGCGCGGGGGTGCCGGGCAGCCCCTGATCCGCGAACGCGAGCTGGGCGGCGAGCTGGGCTCTGCTCAAGGCGTCCGACTCGTCGGGCGCGGTCGCGTAGGCCCGGCCGGCCTCCCGCGCTGCCTGCGTCACCGCGAACGCCGAGCGCTGCACGTCGAACAGCGCCAGGAAGAAGTAGACGAACGGGATCAGCAGCACCACCGACAGCCCGACGAACTCGACCATCGCCGAGCCCGCGTCCCGCCGCTGCCGGCGGCCGCGCCGGCAGCGTGTCCTGGGTGACGTCACGGCGTCTCCTTCACGGCGTGGCCGGAGACGTGGAGGGTGACGCCGCCGCCGAACGGCACCAGGCTGAGCGGGACCCGGACCTGGCATTCCACCCGCACCAGCGGGACGCCACCCGGTCCGTCGACCTGCGAGCCGACGCAGGACGTGTCCGACCGGCCCGGCAGCGTCTCGGCCATCAGCCGCTGCGCGTAGGGCCCGCCGTCCGCGGGGTCGACGCCGAGGTTCGCGCCGTGCCGAGCGCCCTCGGCCGCGTTGGCGACCAGGGTGTTGCGGACATACAGCACCAGGCCGAGCTGGATGATCCCGAGAAACAGGAACAGCAGCAGGGTGCTGACCAGCACGAACTCGACGATCGCCGACCCGGCGTCCGGCTCGGCTGGCTGCCCCGGCTCAGCCTCCGTCACCGCCGCCGCCGATGCCGGCGACCTTGCTGATCGCGGTGGTGAACATGTTCTGCAGCGCCGGGGTGGCGATCGTGGCGATCGCGACCACCAGCGCGGCCGTCATCACCGTCACCATCACCCAGCCCGGCACGTCGCCGCGCTCGCCCCGGCGGGGCGCCCGCCGGCGGTCCCACCACCCGAGGTATCCGACGACCAGTGCCGCCGTTATCCGTGCCATCTCGTCCTCCCAGACCGCGGGGTCTCTACAGCGCGCAAGTGGTCTTTGCGACGCAGGTCGCTACTGCGCGAAAAAGGTGAAGCTCACCAGCGCCGGGTAGAAGGCGAAGATCACCGTCGTCGGCAGCACCAGGAAGACGACGGGCACCATCATCGCGATCTCCTTGCGCCCGCCGGACTCCAGCAGCTGGCGCCGGCCGGCCTCCCGGACGTCCACGGCCTGCGCGCGCAGCACGTCGGCCAGCGGGGTGCCGCGCTCGATCGCGACGGCCATCCCGTCGACGAACCGGGCGAGCGAGCTGAGCGTCGTCCGGGCGGCGATCCCTTCCAGGGCCTGCACCAGCGTGGCGCCGGCCCGCGCGTCCGCGAGCGCGAGCCGCAGCTCGTGGCCGAGCTCGCCCTGGGTCAGCCGGGCGACCCGCTCCAGCGCGCCTACCGGCGACTCCCCGGCGGTGACGGCAAGCGCGAGCAGCTCGGCGACGGTCGGGAACTCCATGAGCATCCGGTCCTCGCGTTCCCGGATCGCCCGGGTGAGCCACCATTCGCGCCCGACGACCCCGCCGGCGACGCCCGCGACGATGAGCGCGACGCCGACGACCGGTGGCGGTCCGATCCCGGCGGCCGCGCGCAGGACCAGCAGGAAAGCGCCGACCAGCCCGCCCGCGGCCGCCCAGATCACCTGTTGGGCCCGGAACTCCTCGACCGACGTCCGGCCGCCGGCCTGGGTCAGCCGTCGCACCAGGCCGGCACGGCCGCCGAGGAAGCGGTCGAGCCGGCGCGCCGCGTCCTCGACGAACGGCCGCGCGAGCGCCTCGACGGCGGCCAGCGGCGTCGGCGCCGCCTGGCCGGCCCGGTGGCGCTCGCTGGCCGGGCGCTCGTCGAGCAGCCGGGAGGGCGCCGGGGTGTCCCGCAGGTAGGGCTCGATCCGGTCGGCGTAGCGGATGCGCCGAGCGCGGGGCGACCGCACAGCGACGATCACCAGGCCGACGCCGGCCAGCAGGCCCAGCAGCGCGCCGGTCGCGGCGAGGCTCATGGCCGCCTCCCGGACGACAGAAGAGTCCTGGTCATCGCCGCAGCACCCGACCTTCCTCCGGTAGCCGGCCGATCCGTTTCATCAGGAGGTAGGCGAACACCGACACGGCGCTACCGACGACGAGCACCAGGACCCCGGTCGGGCTGTCGTAGGCGGACACGTTCTGGCCGCGGGTGGCCAGCAGAAGCAGCACTACCCAGGGCGCGGCGAGCGCCAGCCGGGCCGCGTTGACCGTCCAGCCCTGCCGGGTCTCCAGCTCGGCTCGGGTCCGGGCGTCCTCGCGCAGGAAGGTCGACAGCGTCCGCAGCAGCCGGCCGAGATCGGTGCCGCCGACCTCCCGGGCCAGCCGCAGCGACTCGATGATCCGGTCGGCGACGGGATCGGCGAGCTCGTCGGCGAGCTGGTCGAGGCAGGCGCTGAACGAGCCGGTCGCGCGGTATTCCTCGCCGAACCGGGTGAACGCCCCGCGCAGCGGCGCCGGGCCGCGCTGGCCGACCGCGGCGAGCCCCTCGGGCAGCGACATGCCCGCGCGCACGGCGCTCGCCAGGTTGTCGACGACGTCCGGCCACATCCCGCGCAGGTCGGCCATCCGGGCACGGCGGCGGCGCACCAGCAGGGCCCGTGGCAGGAACCCGGCGAAGACAAGGAACGCGAAGCCGAGCGACCAGGTAGCGGTGAAGGCGAAGACGACGAACCCGGCGACGATCCCGACGCAGCCGCTGACCGCGACGAACTGGACGGGGCTGAGCCCCCGCACGCCGGCCTGGGCGAGCAGCTCCGCGGTCGATCTGCGCCAGCTGGTCTCCGCGCCGCCGCCGCGGCGCCGCGGCGTTCGCGGTCCGATGATCAGAAACAGCCCGAGCCCGAACAGCAGGCCGATGAAGATCCCCATCAGGCTCCTCCCGCCGTCGCCGCGCGCGTCACCGGTCCACCGCGATCTCGGGCCAGGCCCGGTCGGCCGGGGCCAGCAGCCCGGCGAGGTCGTAGCCGGCGCGGGCGAACCGGTCAGGGTGCGGCGGGTAGCCCTCGGCCCGGACCAGTGCGTCGCCGTAGGACCGGAAGATCTGCGCGACCTCGACGACGTCGCCCTCGGCTCGCCCGGGCAGCGCGACGATCTCCGTCACCCGTCGCCGGCCGTGCGCGTCCTTGACCAGGTGGACGACGAGGTCGACGCTCGCGGCGACCGTCGGCACGACGAAGTTGTGGCTGACGTTCTCGCCGGCGAGCAGCGGCAGCGTGCACAGCTTGGTGACGGCCTCCCGCGCGGAGTTGGCATGCAGACTGCACATGCCGGGCAGGCCGGAGTTCAGCGCGATCAGCAGGTCCAGCGCCTCCTCCTGGCGGACCTCACCGACGAGCAGCCGGTCGGGCCGCATCCGCAGCGCTTCCTTGATGAGGCGGCGCAGCCGGATCTCCCCGGTGCCCTCGAGGTTGGCCTGCCGGGTCTGCATCGCCACCCAGTCGGGCGCGCGCAGCCGCAGCTCGAAAACCTCCTCGCAGCTGATCACCCGCTCCCGCGCCGGGATCGCCGAGCCGAGGCAGTTGAGCATCGTCGTCTTCCCGGCCTGGGTGCCGCCGGCGATGATGATGTTCAGTCCGGCGACGACCGACGCCTCCAGGAACGCCGCCGCGCCCGGCGGGAGCGTTCCCATGGCGACCAGCTCGTCAAGGCTCGACGCCGAGAGGATGAACTTGCGGATGTTGACGGACCAGTGCTGGCGGGTCACGTCCGGGATGACGACGTGCAGCCGGGAGCCGTCGGGCAGCATCGCGTCGACGAACGGCGTCGACAGGTCCACCCGCCGGCCGGAGCTCTTCAGCATCCGCTCGACCAGGTCCTGCACCTGGTCGGCCGTGAGGATCGTGGTGGTGAGCTCGCTGCGGCCGTGGCGGGCGACGAACACCCGGCCGGGTTCGTTGATCCAGATCTCCTCGACGGCCGGGTCGTCGAGGTGGCGCTGCAGCGGGCCGAAGCCGGCCACCGCGTCGTAGACCAGCCGGGCGACGAGCTCCCGGTCGGCGATCGGCGGCAGGTCGCTGGTGAGCGCGCGGTCCTCGTAGTCGGCGAGGACGTCGTCGACGAGCCTGCGCACGACGACCGGTTCGCGCACCGGGTCGAGCGCCCGGCGGCGGACCAGCTCGCGGACCTCGCCCTCGACCAGGGCTGCCGCGTCCGGCCAGCCGGTCGGCCCGCCCGTGAAAGGGCCACCTCGTACCGCCACGAGAGTCCGCCGCTCCTCGTCCGGGCCCACCCGCCACCTCCACGCGCCGCCGCGGCCGCAAGCCGCCGGCCGACGAACCGTGATCAAGGGCGGAAAGCGGACCACACCCCGGCAACCCCGCAGGAAGGGGATGCACCGATCAACGTTCGCACAACGTCATCTAGCGTCGGTAGCGGGGTATGGTTGGTCGAACACGTCACGCGTCCAGTGCCTCACTCCAGAAACAGCACTGCTAGCAGTGGGTCATCTCAAGCGCGTAGATCGATCAAAGTTGACATTTCAGGGGCGTTGAGCCCCGCGATCGCCCGCTCGCGAGATGGTTCGTCAAACCTCGGCCGGCCGGCGGAGCGCAGGACTCAGGGCCAAGGACCTGATCTCAGCGATTCGGGGTGTTCACGCGCGGTTCGGCCGTAAGGCGACGCCTCCGGCTCCGACCCGGCCCCCGAGCGATGGACGAACGAGACCAACGGGACGGCTCGGCACCGACGCGCCGGGCCAGGTCGGCACCTGGAACGCCACAGGCACCCGCCTCACGAGTCCGCCACCCGACCCGGGTTAACCTGCTAACGCTTCGCAACCTTCCACGTTCGGTCAGTCACGAACCGGTTCGGCGACGGACCTTCCCCCACGTCCTCGCCCTGTCCGGGCCGCCGTGGCGTGCCTCCCGGGGGTTTTCGAGTGTGTTCCCAGGTCCGTAAACGGCCGATCAGCTACGCGCTGCCGGCCGGCCTCAACCAGGATCCGATGGCCGACCGCGGTCTCCCGGGGGTGTCGGCGTGAGCGGCGCGTCTGGCGGCCAGACCGGCGACGACGCCGGCGGGCGTCCCAGCGACGAGACCAGCCCGCCGCGCGCGACGGCCGACGCCGACGGGCCGGAGTTCCCGACCCACCCGAGGTTCTCGGCGGACCGGGAGTTCTCAGCCGACCCGAAGTTCTCGGCTGACGAGGATGCCAGCGAGCAGACCGGATGGTCGACCTTCCGCCGCATCGCGATGAGCTGCCCCGTGCCGGTCTTCGCGACTGACGCGGTCGGCCGGCACGTCTTCGTGAATCCGCGCTGGAGCGAGCTGACCGGCGTCGATCCGGACGAGGCGCTCGGCTGGGGCTGGGAACGCGCCATCCACCCGCAGGACCTGTTCACCGTCACCGACCAGTGGGGACGCGCACGAGCCAGCAGCGACGGTGTCTGGGTACGGCTACGGCTGCTGCGCCCCGATGGCCTGCATCGGGCCGCGATCCTGCAGGCCGTCCCGTCCGCCCCCGGCACTGGTGGGCCACGCTTCATCGGAACCCTGACGCCGCTGCCGCCGCTGCCACTCTGGGAGCCGCCGGGTGACTGGGCAGACGGCCCAGCCCCGCGGCCCCGGTTGGGGAGCCAAGACCAATCGGACTCCCCCGCCCGGCCGCCGGGGCCCGCAGAGGCGGGGGCCCCGGCGGTTCCGAAGCCGCGGACCGGCCAGGAGCCCACCCGGCCAGCCGCCGCCCGTCTGAACGGGCCAGGCGCCAACGTTCCGGACGTGCCGCGCGAGTCCGACTGGGACGACGGGAACGCCTGGGAGGGGCCGGAGGGCGATCCCACCTGGTGGGACGACGCGGCCGAGCTGGGCGACCAGTTCGGCGACGGCCCGCGCTACGACAGCCTGTTCCCGGACAGCCCGGCGGCCGGCGAGCTGGCGGCCGCGGATCTCGTCGCCGACCGCGAGGACCGGGTCGATCAGGAGGACCGCGAGCACCTTCGGGGACGGCCCCGAAGGAACCACCTCACCTGGGACGTGAACCGGCGGCGGGCGGCCGCTCCTGACGGCGGGGACAGCTGGCCCAGCCTCCCCGGCCCGCGCGTGCCGCCGACGCTGGGCAGCGAGTGGCGGGCGGCGATCGCGCTACACGCCCGCGCGGGCGACGGCCATCCCGCCACACCCTCTGGTCACCCCGCCGCGGGCGCGGGCCACGGCTGGGCGGACGGCCCGAAAGCCCGCGTCGGGCCGGGTTCCGGTGGCGGCGGCCGCGGCCACGACTGGCTCGACCGGCTGCCACCGGCGGAGTGCGGATGTCTCTACGGTGAGCTGGCCCGGGCCGAGGCCGCGTGCCGTGACCGGGAACGCTGGTTGACCAGCCTGCTCGCCGAACTCCCCGCGGCGGTGCTGCTCGCCGACGCGCACAGCCAGGTGGTGGGCGTGAACCAGGCCTACTGCGACCTGTTCGACCTGGCCGACGCCCCGGTCGACCTGGTCGGCACCGACTGCCGGCTGCTGCTGCGGCCGCGCGCCGGCCTCGTCGACGACCCGGCCGGGTTCGCCGACCGCCTGGACGCGCTGCTGCGCCGTCGGCGGACGTTGCGCCGCGAGACGGTGATGTTCGCCGACGGCCGGGTCTTCGAACGCAGCCACCTGCCGTTGGTCAGCCCGGATGGCTACCGCGGGCACCTCTGGCTGTACGTCGACGTCACTGACCGGCGCATCCTCGATGCCGAGATCGAAGGGCTGATCTCCGAGCTGTAGGCAAGATTGGTACCGGCTGGGCCGATACCAACCTTGCAGGGTGCCCGAACCAGCAGGGTGCCCAACCACCAGAGGGCTAGCCCAGCCCCCCGTGGTAGCGGGCCTGCAGGTCGCGGGCCTGGCCGACCCAGTCGTCGGACAGGATGCGGCTTCCGAACCCGTCGAGCCGGGCGGAGAGCTGGTCGACGTCGGTGTCGCCCATCGCGGCCAGTTGACGGAACGAGGTGATGCCGAGCGCCCGCAGACGTGCCTCGATCAGCGGGCCGATGCCCACGATCTCCTTGAGGTTGTCGCTGGACGCCACCGGCTCCGCGGGACCTCCCCAGGACGGGACGACGATCTCGTCGGCCTGCTCGGCCGGCACGGCCAGGTGCGCCGCGGACGGCGGCTCGGCATCGCCAGCCGTCGCGCCGACGCGCGCGTCCGCGTCGTCGAGGATCTCCTGGACGACGGCATCCAGAACTGCCGGGTCGACGGTGTCCACATCCTTCGGGTCCGTCGCTGCGGCCGGCGACGGTGCGCCGCCGGACGCCGCCATCGCGGCCACCGGAGTGCGCTGCCGGCTCGGCGCCTGACGGGCCGGGCTCACCGGCCGACCGGCGCCCTGGGAACCCCCGCGCGCCACTACCCGGGGCCCGGCGGTCGCGGGGAGCAGGTCTCGGCCGTCGACGAGAGCCCCCTCGCGTTGGACCGCACCCCCGCCGGTCGAACCGTCCGGCCCGGCGTCCGGCCCGGCGTCCGGGCCGGCGTCCGGGCCGGCGTCCGGGCCGGCGGACCGCGCCGGATCAAAGCCCGCCGGCTCGGGGTCCATCAGCTCGGAGTCCATCGGCGCGGGGCGCGGGCTGGCGCCCCGCGCGGCGGCGGCCGCCGCCTCGGCCTCGGCGATCCGCACCAACAGGCTGGCCCGCTCCGCGGTCCACTCGGCCTGCCGGCGCTCCAGCCGCTCGGTCACCGACGCGACCTGCCGAGACGCCTCCTCCGACTCGGTTCGCGTGGTCGCGAGGCGGGCCGAGAATTCGGCGGCCCTGGCCTCGGCCTCCGCCAGCGCGGTCCGCAGCCGACCGGTCTCCCGGCCAAGCGCGTCGAACGTGACACCACGCAGCTCGGCTTCGATCTGGGCGATCCTGTCCTGCGCGGCGGCGACCTGCTCGACCGCCGACGCGACCTGCAGCTCGGCGGCGCTCACCCGGCTGTCCGACTCCTCGGCCAGACGTTCGGCGGCGGCGAGCCGGGTCACCAGCTCGGCGTTCTCCACGGTGCTGCGCTCCTCCTGCCGCAGCAGCCGCTCGGTCAGCGCGCCAAGCCGGTCAGCCTCCAGCTCGGCGAGCGCTCCGGGAGCGGACGGGGCGTCGTCCTGGCCGTCGGGGCCGGCCGCGTTGGGCGTGATTGCGGGGCCGCCATCCGCCGTGAGCGGGTCAGCGGCCGCGGGGGCGTCGGGCGCCCTGCGCTGACGGCGCGAGGGGCCGATCAGGAAGACCCAGGCCAGCGCGGCGCCGAGCACCATCGCGACCAGCACGAACGCCAGGATCTGTCCGACGAGGTACAGCACGGAAAACCAGACTCCCTTCCGCGCCGGGTTCCCGGGCACGGACAGTCGAACGCGGAGATGGGGCGCGGACAACGGTGGGACTTGAACAACTCGACCGCGGCGACACGGGCCAGCGTTGTCCAATCAGATGCACGTCTGGCACGGGACAATAGCGCGCCGCGCCAGACACAGCGGACAGCGACTCACCCAACGACACACACCGGACACCGCTACCGCGACCCGACCCTCCCCACCGGACCGGCCACCGGTCCCGGCGCATCCGGGCAGGTCACGGCCACCACCGGGCGACCCGACACCGAACCGGCCGCTTTTATCAATCGAGGCAAAACAAACGGGTTGTCGGCCACACGCGATTGTCAACCCGGTTCCACGCGGGGGAACGCAGAGTTCACCTGGACGCTCGTCGGGAGCCGCTCGCCGCCCGTCCGACGTGAGGCGGCCGCCTCAGGGCCTTGGTGTCCTGGCGCCCGAGGCTCGTGGTGGCGGCAGCGGCTAAACGAGGTCGGCCAGCTCCTGGGTCGCATACCAGAGGAGGTCGTAACCCTCGGCGCCGTCGACGATGAACGATGCGTCCTCACTGCCGAGATCCGCCTCGATCATCGCGTCCGCCGCGGCGGCGACTGCCTGCTCGGCCGCGGCGTCGTCGACGTGTACCGCGCGCACGTTCGCCAGCGGCACCATCTTCGTCACCTCGACGACCCCCCGGTCGAGGTCGTCGCGGACCCGGACCAGCGCGTCGTCGACGTCCGCGGCGAGGACCACCCGGCGCCGGGGAGCGGACGGGTCCGCGTCCAGCAGCCGCAGGCTCGCCCGCGCGGCCGCCAGCAGCGCGGCGTACTCCATCTCCTCGGTGTCGGACAGCGAGTACCACTCGCGCAGCGCGGGGGTGACCCCGAACGCGAGGCCCGCGGGCACCGCCCTGTCGGCAAGCACCGCGCGCGCGGCCGTCAACGTCGACGGGAGGTAGAGACGCACACCGTCAGTCTGCTCCACCGGTCCGCGGGGGCCGATCAGTACCCCACTCCGCCGATAGCTCACTGTGACGAAGACGGTTACGCGGAGCGATTCGTGGGCATCGACACCAACAGTGACGGCGACGGGCTCCAGCGCCGCCGGCCTGATCGCACATCGCCGAGGGGGGTCGAGCGCGATGACATTCAGTAGTAGGTGGTGCCCTTCTGATGGCGATACGCCCGATTTTTACCACGAAACAGGACACCTAGCGTTGCTCGCGAGAGTAGTACCGTAAACAGACTCTTTATGCAGGGTTAATCCGTTGTCACGAGCAGGTGGTCGCGCTGGGCCGCCCGCCCGTCACGGCGGGGCGTCACAGGCGAGCCAGCGCGCCGGGGGAACTGGCGCCTGAGAGCTCGTCAGAGGCTGGGGGTGAGCCGGGTGAGCCGGGAGTACGCGAAGGCCGTGGGGTCTCGTCTACGGGCGATCCGGATTCAGCAAGGACTTTCGCTGCAGGGCGTCGAGCAGAAGTCCCGCGGCCGTTGGAAGACCGCCGCCGTCGGCTCGTACGAGCGCGGCGACCGCATGATCAGTGTTCATCAGCTGTCCGAGCTCGCCGGCTTCTACGGCGTGCCGGTCTCGGCGCTGCTGCCGAACGAGGACCAGCTGCCGCCGCGGGAGCGTAGGCCCCGCACGGTGCTCAACCTGGAGAAGCTCGCCCAGGCCCCGCCCGACACCTCGGCGCTCGTCCGCCGGTGGGTCGCGCAGATCCAGCGCCAGCGTGACGACTATGCCGGGCATGTGCTGTCGATCCGAGACGGCGACCTGCGGGCGCTCGCGCTGCTGCACGACACCACGCCGCAGGAGTTCGCCGATCGGCTGCGGGCCTGGGGCGTCCTGGAGACCAGCCTGCCCGAACCAGAAGAGCCGCCGGAGGACTAGGCCCTCGTGGCGTCCCGGCAGCAGGTCGATATCCCGGCACCAGGTCAACGCCGACCGTGACCGGACCCGCGCGGCCCCTGCCCATGTTGGCGCAGGTGGCGGCGCTGGGAGGTGGAAGCCATGGCAAGCAAGGACACACGGGGCCGCGCACGGACACCAGCCGGCAAACGGCCGCCGCGTCGGGGACTTGTCCTCGGCGCGGGAGGAATACTCGGCTCCGCCTGGATGATCGGGGCACTACGGGCCTACGAGGAGCAGACCGGCGACGACGCCCGGTCGTTTGACCTGATCGTCGGCACGTCGGCCGGCTCGGTGGTCGCGACGCTGCTGACCGTCGGCATCGACGTCGCCACCATGGCCGACTCGGAGCGCGGGCAGTACGCGCCTGGCGCCCCGATCCTGGACTACCGGGAACTGGGCGCCGCGCTGCCGCTCCCGCCGCGGATGCGGATCGGCTCCCCGCGGCTGCTGACCACAGGCGTGCTGCATCCTCATCGGCTGACCCCGATGGTGGCGCTCGCCGCGCTGCTGCCGCAGGGCCGCGGCCAGCTCGCCGCGATCGGCGACCTGATCGGGCAGGCCACCGCCGGGCGCTTGGCCGACCCGGAGCAGTGGCCGGCCGGGCTGCGGATCGTGGCCATGGACTTCGATTCCGGCCACCGCGTCCTGTTCGGCGCCCACGACGCGCCGACGGCGCCGCTGGCCCAGGCGGTGATGGCGTCCTGCGCCATCCCCGGCTGGTACGCGCCGGTGACGATCGACGGCCGGCGGTTCGTCGACGGCGGCACCCGCTCGCCGACCTCGCTGGACCTGTGTGTCGACGCGGGCCTCGACGAGATCCTGGTGCTCGCGCCGGCCTGCGCGTTCACCTACGACCACCCGCACCGACCGGTCGCCGTCGTCGAGCGGCAGCTGCGCCGAGCCGCCACCCGCCGGCTGGCGGCCGAGATCGCCCTCGCCCAGGCCGCCGGCACCCGGGTCCGAATACTCTGCCCTGGGCCGTTGGACCTGGCCGCGATGGGCGGCAACGTGATGGATCTCGCCCGGCGTGCCGGCGTCTTCGAGACCTCGCTGCGCACCTCGGCGGACGCGTTCACGGACCTGCCGCGGGTCCCCGAGCGGGTGGCTCCGTCGGTGAAGCCCGCCGCGGCGGCAGCCCGGACGGCGGCGACCAGGACGACGGTGCCGACGCTGCCGAGAACCGCGAACCCGGTCTCGGCGGGCCGCCGGGCGGCGGCGTCGCCGGGCCCGACCCGCCCTGTCCCCGCGCCGCCGCTCATCGCCGACTGGCAGTGACGCTCAGCGGCGTGAGGTGAGGCGGCGGCGCTGGCGCTGGTTGCGCGGGGCCCGGCCGGCCAGCCGGGTGGCCAGGTCCCGGATGGCCGCCCGAGCCGGCGAGGCCGGAGCCACGTCGCGCAGCAGCTGGCCAGCGGCCTGGGCCGCGTCAAAGGCGGCCAGGTCGTACGGGATCAGGGCGGCCGGCTCGGTGCCGGTATGCCGGTTGAGCGCGCGGCTGATCTCCCGGCGCGGGTCACCGCCGGCCACCGAGGCGCGCAGCCGGTTCACGACGACCATCGGCTCGACGCCGGGCACCAGCTCGCGCAGGTCGGCGAGCCCGCGCACGAACCGGACGAGCGCCACCGGCTCGGCCGAGCTGACCGCGATCACCAGGTCAGCCGCGGCGAGCACCGCGTGCGTCGCGCCGTTGCGCCTCGGCGCGGACGTGTCGTAGCTCAGCTCCTCATCGGCCTCCAGGCAGAAGCCGCAGTCGACGACGACGAACCGGGCCAGCCGCCTGGACAGGTCCAGCACGTTCTCCAGCGCGCTGGGGCGCAGCTCCGGCCAGCGCGACGGCCGGGCGATCCCGGGCAGCACCCGCAGCCCGCCGCCCAGGTCACGGCAGAGCACGGCAAGCCTCGGCACGTCGAGCATGCCCTGGTTGGCCGCGCGCGCGGCGGCCGCGAGGCCGGGCGCCTCCTCCAGCAGGCCGACGAGCTGGCCGATCGACCCGCCATAGGAGTCGGCGTCGACGAGCAGCGTGCCGGCCCCGAGGTCGGCGAGCTCGGCCGCGAGGCTCAGCGCCAGGGTCGTGCGCCCGGGAGCTCCGGTCGGGCCCCAGACCGCGACGATCCGACCTTCCTCCAGAGGTGGCGGCTCGGGCCCGTCGCCGCCGGCTTCGGCCGGCGTGGGCAGCGGCGGGAGCGCAGTTCCATAGCCGGCGACCGGTTCGCTGAACCCGTGCGTGATCGAGACCGGTCCCAGCGGAGGCCGGGTCGTCAGCGCCTTCGTCGCCTCGACGACCGCGCCGGCCACGACCTCGGCGGTCGCGTCCGCGGTGATGACCGCGACGATGCCCAGCTGGCGCAGCCGGCGTTCGCCTGCCTCGTCACCCGAGACGACCAGCCCGACGACCGCCACGTTCGCCATCGCGAGCCGGGCCAGCGCGTCCCGGTCGAGCCGGCGCAGGTCGGCGGACAGCAGCACGGCCCTGGCCGCACCCGTGGTGGCCGCGGCGAGCAGGTCGGGCAGGTCCACGCAGCGGCGCACGACGGTGACACCGAGATCGTGGCGGTCGAACGCCGAGACCAGCCCGGCCTCGACGACGGCGTCGGTGACGGCCGTGAGGATCGGCAGGCTCACCGGCCGTACCCCGGCGCGGCCGTCGGCCCGGTGGCGCCCACCTGGCCGGACCCGTCCCGGACGAGCTTCACCACGTCGACGCGCCCGCTCTGCGACGCGGCGACCGCACGGATCGCCGCGTCCACCGGCACCCGCAGCGTCAGCGACCGGTCACCGCTGGCGATGCGCTGCTGGCCGAGGAATTCAACGTCGTGCAGCACCAAAACCTCGGCACCAGTGCCACCGACCACCGGGGTACCCACTCCGGCTGCCTGGCCCGCCGGGTCGCCGTTTCCGGCCGAGCCGCCAGTGCCGGCCGAGCTGCCAGTGCCGGCCGCGCCGTCGGTACCGACGGCGCCGGAGGCCTGGAACACGTAGACGTCCACATGGTCGCCGGGGCTCAGGTCGGGCAGGCGGCCGGCCTGGACCACGACCGGGACGAGCCGGGTAGACGCGGAGCTCGCGCCCGCGAAGTCGGAACCGCTGACGAGGTCGCCGGCGCCGACCGCGCGGGCCAGGGTGCCGCCGACGATCTCGCCCCGTCGGCGGCCGGGGTAGTAGCGCGCCGCGGTCGTGTCGTTCAGGTGGGCCTTGACGGTGACCAGGTCGGCGGCGGTGACGACGTGGCCGGCCGGCAGATCGGTCCTCGCCGCGACCCAGCCAGTCGTCCGGTCGGCCGCGGCGAACAGGCGGGCGCCCAGCACGACCGACAACAACACGACCAGCACCCCGAAGATCAACCGACCGTCCCGCCAGCCGCGGCGGCCGAGCCGGCGGGCCGCCGGGGACGGCGGGATGCCCAGGTCCGCCGACCTCCCGGACAGGCCGCGCCCCTCCGGAGCGGACCCCTGGCCGACCGCGGGAGCCAGTTCGGTCACCGCTGATCTCCTCATCCCTGCGTGATCACTCCCGGGACCGCCGGTCGCGCTCCTGGAGAATCGGTTGCCCGAGATTCAGGTTTCCCCGTGAACCGCGGTTCCTTGTGAATGGTGACGCACAGCGTCCATTTGGGACTGTTGGGCAAATCTCGCGTCGCACAGCGTACGTGGACGAGGACCACATCGTGTACCCGGCGCCTGCACCCGTCCGGACATCAGGTTGGACGCGGTGGGCAGCCAGGACGTTGGTTCGCCCACCGTCGGAAGTTCCCCCGTCCGGCTCGGAGTGGTGACCGGACGTCCAGGAACACCGACCGTTCGCGGCCAGGCCGGGACTGTCGCTGCACGAGCGGGGGCCATCGAGGCCAGCCGCCTACAACCGCAAGCATCTGGAGGCGTCCTGCTGGGTGGACCTGATACACAGTGGTAAGCCGTCCGCCAGGGGGAGCCCGATGAATGACCGATTTCTGCAGCTCAGCGACGTGGCGGAGATTCTGAACATCTCCGCCTCGCAGACCTACGCGCTGGTCCGCGGCGGCGAGCTCCCCGCGATCAAGATCGGCGGACGCGGCCAGTGGCGGGTCGAGCGTTCCGAGCTCGAGGCCTACATCCAGCGCGCCTACGAGCAGACCCGGGCGTTCGTGCTGGCCAACCCGCTGACCCGCCAGGAGCATGTGCCCGAGGACTGAGCAGTGTCCCGGCGCCGCGGGGTCAGGGGATCCGGCGTAGGAAGGCGATGGCGGCCAGCGGGATTGTGGCGCCCTCGACCGCCCGCGGGCGCCGGAGCTCCCCTGGGGCGTGCTCGGCGACGTCGATGAAGTCCGCGCCCACCCGATCCAGCGTGCCCGTGACCATGCGCCCGCCGGTCAGTACGAATCGGCACTCCGACCGGTCCCGGGCCACCCGGCGCAGCACGTAACGCAGGTCGAGGCGGGCGCCCACCCGGCCTTCATGCCCCGGGTGGGCGGACTGCCCGCTCAGCCCGCGGACCGTCAGCACCGACCACGCCGGGATCAGGGTCTCCACGCCGGACTGGTCCTCAACGAGCAGCCAGTCCACCCCGAGCGCGATCAGCCGGCCGGTGAGCGCGCCGTGCTCCGCCGCCGGCAGGCCGGTGACGTCGACCCGCAGCGGATGACCGACGTTCGGGCGCAGCCGGTCGACCATCCGGAGGAAGCCGATCTCGCGCCGCCCGCGGTCGGCGACCTCTTCGGCGAGCTCCGCCGCCTCCATGGCCTCCCACTGCGCGTCCAGATCGGCGAACAGCGCCTCCCAGCGCAACTCTGCCTCCCGCGCCGCCTCAGCTTCCAGTACCCCAGCTTCCCTCGCGCCTGAGTCGCCCGGCCCTGACTTCCCGGGCAACCAAGGGGTCATGGTGGCCGTCCCGACAATACGGACCGAGCGCGCTGCGTGGGCACGCGAGTTCCCGCCGTCGCCACCGTCCGAAATCAGTACAGACAGCGACGATTGACAGGTAGCTCCCGGAGGGCTACACAAGCAAATCACGGCAAACGAACGCTCTCGGGGGGATTCGGTCGTGGACGATCCGGTCGTGGCTCATCGGCCCTGGGCTCCGCGACCGGGCGCCACCCGGCAGCCGCCGAAGCCGGTCGCGCGTCAGCCCTCGACACGAAGCGAGGCGGGATGAGATCGCTCCAGCGCACGTTGCGGCCCCTCCTCGGGTTCGCGGTCGCCGGCGCGATCGCGGCCGTGCTGCTCCTCGCCGGGCCGGGGCTCGCGGACCTTCCGTCCAGCGTCTCGGACATCCCGCGCTGGTTCACGGACGCGCCGGAGCAGGCGCTGGTGACCGTGGTCGGAGCCGCAGCCTGGGCCTGCCTGCTGTGGCTGTGCGTCGGCGTCGTGCTCGGGTCGCTCGCGGCGCTGCCCGGCACGGCGGGCCGGACGGCCGCACGGCTGGCTCGCTGGATGCTGCCGCGGGTACTGCACCGAGCACTGGAGGTCAGCCTGGGCCTCACGCTGGTCGCCGGCAGCGCCAGCGGACTGCTCGCCGCGACCCCAGCCTCGGCGAGCGCGCCGGCGGGCGGCCCCGCCGCGACGGCGAACGCCTGGCCCAACCTGTCCGCCCCAGGCGGCGGGGCGATCACTGACTGGCCGAACCTCGCATCCCCGCCCGGCACCCCGGCCGCGCCGGTCCCCGCCATGCCTGCCACCACAGGACCGGCCACCACAGCACCGGCAGCGACCGCGCCGGCCGTGACAGCGCCAACACGGACAGCGCCAGCCACGACCGCGCCCACCACGACCGTGTCAGCCTCCGCTGACCTGCCCGACCACATGCCGATGTTCGTCCTCACCCCGACCGATCAGCACGCCCCGGCCACGGGCGTGGCGCCGACCAGCGCCGAGACAGGCGCCCCTGACCCCGGCGCCGCGTCGTCCCCGTCCTCGTCTCCTGCTCCAGCCGCCACGCCGGCACCGGCTCAGCAGCCAGCCGCGAGCGCCTCGCCTGCCACGACCACACCGCCTGCCACGACCACACCGCCTGCGGCGAGTCCCTGGAGGTGGACGCCCGCGGCGCGGCCGGTGTCCGGGCCGGTCACCGGCTGGCCGGATCTGGCACCGACCGGCGGATCGGACCCGGCGGTTCCGGCCGCGCCTCGCGGCATCGGCGTCCCGGGAGACGGCGACCAAGGCGCGGTCGAGGTCGTGGTCCTGCGCGGCGACTCGCTCTGGGAGATCGCGGCCCGCCGGCTCGGCCCCGCCGCCACCGACGCCCAGATCGCCGCCGAATGGCCGCGGTGGTGGGCAGCCAACCGGGACGTGATCGGCCCTGACCCGAACGTGATCCTTCCCGGCCAGCGGCTTCGGCCGCCTCCCGGGCCCTGACCCCGCCCAGCGGCCGAAGACGACGCAGCAGCCGGAGACGACGATGGAAAAGGGGTTCGCGCTGCGCGGACTGCCGGCCTTCCCGACCGAACCGCCCTACGACGACGAGTTCCCACGGGCCGAGCCGCCGGCCGGGCCGTTTACCCGGCGAGCCTTGGCCTCCGGCGGCCGGCGCGGTCCCGCCACCGCCGGCTCGTCGAGGGGCCGCACGGCCCGGTCCCCCGCCGGCCCGAACCGTGGCCCAGGCGACGTCCGGCTACCCGCCGCGCCGACGACACCTCCGGTTCGGATTCCCCGGCAGGCCCGGGACAGCCGCCTACGGGAGAACCCCCGCCCAGCCGCGACGATCGTCGTCCGGGCGATCGTCGAGGTGCTCACCGGAGCGCGTCCGGTCACGCACCTCGCCGGCTGGGCGACCCCGTCGCTACTGGCCTCGCTGGAACGGTTCGGCGGCGCGTACCCGGGCCGTGGCACGGTGCGCAGCATCCGGATCGGCGAGCCTCGGCCGGGCGTCGCCGAGGTCACCGCCGTGATCGCCCGCAGCGACCGCGTCGCCGCGCTCGCCCTGCGGATGGAGGCGACCGACGGCCGGTGGCAGGTCACCACCCTGCAGATTGGCTGACCGCGCGCCTTTTTGACCGCGTTGGTCAGGGGCGGCGGGTCGGATCGCCGTGGCAGCGCTTGTACTTACGGCCAGAGCCGCACGGGCAGGGAGCGTTGCGGGCCGGCCCGCCGTTCCGCTCGACGCCGCCGCCCGCGGCCCCAGCCGAACGGTCATACGACGTCGTCGGCTCCGGCCCGCCGTCGACGGAGGGCGCCGAGTACCGCAGGCCGGCGTTCGGGCGATGCGGCTCAAGGCCCTTGACGAACACCGGGGGCGGCGTCGGAGCCACCGGGGCCGGTGGCTCGGGCCGCGGCGCGGGCCGCGCGGCGGCCGGCGCCTGACCCCGGCGAGCACCGCCCCGGGCGGCCGCGCGGGATCCGCCCGCCCCGTTCGGCGTCGCCCGCGCGGGCCCGGGGGCGGGCGGGTTCAGCGGGGCGAGCGGAGCCGGCGCCTGCAGCGTCGGCGCGGGGGCCTGCTCCTCCTCCTGGCCGGCGACCTGCACCTCGACGTTGAACAGCAGGCGGACGGACTCCTCCTTGATCCCGTCCATCATGTTCTGGAACATCGAGTAGCCCTCGCGCTGGTACTCGACCAGCGGGTCACGCTGGCCCATCGCGCGCAGGCCGATGCCCTCCTGCAGGTAGTCCATCTCGTAGAGGTGCTCGCGCCACTTCTTGTCGAGGACAGCGAGCACGACGCGCCGCTCCAGCTCGCGCATCACGGGCTCGCCGTCCGGCCCCTCGCCGAGTTCCGACTCCCGGCGGTCGTAGGCGTCCTGCGCGTCGGTCTGGATGTCCTCGATGAGCATGTCCGCCGTCAGACCGTCCCGGTCGTCGGTCGCGGGCGCCTCGACGCCGACCGGGTAGAGCTGGCCGAGGCCGGTCCACAGAGTGTCGAGATCCCATTCCTCGGCGAAGCCGTCGGCGGTGGCGCCCTCCACGTAGGCCTTGACGGTGTCGTCGACGAAGTGGCGGACCTGCTCGTGCAGGTCAGCGCCCTCCAGGACCTTGCGGCGCTCCTCGTAGATGACGGTGCGCTGCTTGTTCATGACCTCGTCGTACTTGAGGACGTTCTTGCGGATCTCGAAGTTCTGGCTCTCGACCTGGGTCTGCGCCGACCGGATCGCACGGGTGACGATCTTGGACTCGATCGGCACGTCCTCGGGGATCTGCAGCCGATCCATGATCCCTTCGACGGCGGCCGCGTTGAACAGCCGCATCAGGTCGTCGCCGAGGGACAGGTAGAAGCGGGACTCACCGCGGTCCCCCTGCCGGCCGGCGCGGCCGCGCAGCTGGTTGTCGATCCGGCGGGACTCGTGCCGCTCGGTGCCCAGCACGTAGAGCCCGCCGGCATCGAGGACCTCGTCGTGCTCCGCGGCGACCGAGGCCTTCGCCTTCTCCAGCGCCTCCGGCCAGGCCGCCTCGTAGTCCTCGGGCGTCTCCACCGGCGACAGCCCGCGGCCGCGCAGCTCCGCCTGGGCGATGAACTCGGGGTTGCCACCGAGCATGATGTCGGTACCGCGGCCGGCCATGTTCGTCGCGACGGTGACGGCGCCGCGCCGCCCGGCCTCGGCGACGATCAGCGCCTCGCGCTCGTGGTTCTTCGCGTTCAGCACCTCGTGCTTCACGCCGCGCTTGGTGAGCTGCTTGGACAGGTATTCGGACTTCTCGACGCTCGTGGTGCCGACGAGAACCGGCTGGCCCTTCTCGTGGCGCTGGACGATGTCCTCGACAACGGCGTCGAACTTCGCAACCTCGGTCTTGTAGACGACGTCCGCCTGGTCGTTACGGATCATCGGCTTGTTCGTCGGGATCGGCACGACGCCGAGCTTGTAGATCTGGTGGAACTCCGCGGCCTCGGTCATGGCCGTACCGGTCATGCCGGCGAGCTTCTCGTAGAGCCGGAAGTAGTTCTGCAGCGTGATCGTCGCGAGGGTCTGGTTCTCCTGCTTGATCTCGACGTTTTCCTTCGCCTCGATCGCTTGGTGCATGCCCTCGCTGTAGCGGCGGCCGTGCAGCACACGCCCGGTGAACTCGTCGACGATCAGGACCTCACCGTCCACGACGATGTAGTCCTTGTCCCGCTTGTACAGTTCCTTCGCCTTCAGGGCATTGTTCAGGTAGCCGACGAGCGGGGTGTTCACCGACTCGTAGAGGTTCTCGATGCCGAGCTGGTCCTCGATCTTCTCGACGCCGGTCTCGGTGATGGCGACGGTGCGCTTGCCCTCTTCGACCTCGTAGTCGGTGTCCTTGCGCAGCATCGGCGCGAGCCGGGCGAACTCCGTGTACCACCTGGTCGGCTGGTCGGCCGGGCCGGAGATGATGAGCGGCGTCCTGGCCTCGTCGATGAGGATCGAGTCGACCTCGTCGACGACGGCGAAGAAATGCCCGCGCTGGACGAGCTCGTCGCCGGACCAGGCCATGTTGTCGCGCAGGTAGTCGAAGCCGAACTCGTTGTTCGTGCCGTACGTGATGTCGCAGGCATACTGCTCGCGGCGCGCCGCGGGCGGCATCTGCGGGTGGATCACACCGACCGTCAGCCCGAGGAAGCGGTGTACCCGGCCCATGTTCTCGGCGTCGCGCTGGGCCAGGTAGTCGTTGACCGTGACGATGTGGACGCCCTTGCCGGCGAGCGCGTTCAGATAGGCGGGCAGCGTGGAGACCAGGGTCTTTCCTTCACCGGTCTTCATCTCGGCGATGTTGCCCAGGTGCAGCGCGGCACCGCCCATGACCTGCACGTCGTAGTGCCGCTGGCCGAGCGTTCGCCGTGCCGCCTCGCGCACCGTGGCGAACGCCTCGGGCAGCAGCGAGTCCAGCGTCTCCTCGCCGTCCGCGAGACGCTGGCGGAACTCGTCGGTCATGGCGCGCAGCTCGCCGTCGGAGAGGCCGACGAAGTCGTCCTCGATGAGGTTCACCTGGTCGGCGATCGCCGTGAGCTTGCGCAGGATCCGTCCTTCGCCGGCGCGCAGGATCTTCTCAAGTACCACGGGCGGGGCTCCTCCGGCTGGCATGTCGGCGAACGGGCCAACACCACGATGCTAGCCCTTCGCGACCGTCAGATCGGAACCCGCGACGCGGCCGGCTGATGCCAGGATGGGGCATGCTGGACGTCCCGGGCGATCAGGCGACGTGCCTGTCAGACGATGTGTCCACGCCACGCCCGGTACCCAGACCAACGGCCGATCGGCCGGCGGCGTTCCAGCTCGGGCGTGGCCGGCGGTGAGGAGAGGCGGGCATGCCAGCGCTGGAGCCAGTCGAGATCACGGCCGGCCCGCTGCACCTGCGGCCATGGCGGCGCCAGGACGCCGACGACGTGTTCGCCGCCTGCCAGGACCCGGAGATCCAGCGCTGGACGATGGTCCCGTCGCCTTACACCCACCACGACGCGGTCACGTTCGTTGACCGGCTCGCGCGGGTCGGCTGGGCCACCGCGACGGCCGCCCACCTGGCCGTGGTCGACGCGACCACCGGCGGGCTCCTGGCCTCCGTCAGCCTGCAGGACATGCGCGACGCGGCGGGGATCCCCGGCGTCGGACCCGGCGGTGACGCCGAGGTCGGCTACTGGTGCGCGCCCCAGGCCCGTGGTCGAGGAGTCACCACCGCCGCGGTCCGGACTTTGTGCCGCTGGGGGTTCGGGGCGCTGGAACTCGCCAGCATCCGGTGGCTCGCCATCGTCGGCAACGACGCGTCCCTCGCGGTGGCGCGCGCGGCCGGCTTCACCGTCGACGCCGCGCCGCGCCCGTTGCTCCACGCTCGCGACCGCGAGATCGTCGAGTTCTGGACCGGCTGCCTGCGGGCGTGACGGCGACCGGGCGCGCGCCACCGCGCCGGCCGGCCGCTCAGGTGTGCTGCTGAGCTCCGTCGGCTGCGAGCTACGGCCCCGGCTCAGGTGATCTCGAGCAGCTTCTCGCGGACCGCGTAGACGACCGCTTCCATCCGGGAGTGCAGCTGGAGCTTCTCCAGGATGTTGCGGATGTGGTTTTTGACCGTGTTCTCGCTGATGAAGAGCTGCTTGGCGATGTCCCGGTTGTTCAGGCCCTTCGCGACGAGCCGCAGGACCTCCATCTCCCGGTCGGTCAGCCGCGGCGTCGGGAGTTGCGGGCGGTCGTCCTTGTTCTTGATCATCGACGCGAACTCGCTGAGCAGCTTCGACGCCATCGACGGGCTGATCAGGCTCTGACCGTTGTAGACGGCGCGAATGTCCGCGGCGACCTCGTCGATCGAGATCTCCTTGAGCAGGTAGCCCATGGCGCCGGCCTTGATGGCGTCGTAGAGGTCGGCCTCCTCGTCACTGATCGTCAGCATGACGATCTTGGCGCTGGGCACCGCCTGCTTGATGGCGCTCGTCGCGTCGATCCCGCCCCGGCGCGGCATCCGGACGTCCATCAGCACGATGTCCGGCGCCATCTCGCTGGCCATTGTCACCGCCTCGGAGCCGTCCGCGGCCTCCCCGACGACCTCGATGTCCGGCTCCTGCGCGAGGACCATCTCCAGCCCGCGGCGGAACAGCGCGTGGTCGTCGACGATCAGCACCCGAATCGGGTTCTCCTCCGATGGCGCCCGCGGCGTCTCGGCCGAGTGCTGCTCGTCCACCGTCATCTGGCCTCCTCCTGCCCGGCATGGCGGCGGGTGGTGGCACAGCCGACGGATCCGCCCCGGAAAGCCCGGGCCCCCGGAATCTGTCGCAACCAACCCACCCGACGCCGATGATCCCACGTCCACCGGGCGAACTGGCCGTCAGACGGCGGAATAGCCCATCAGCGACTCCCGCTGATGGGCGCGCCGGCGTCCCCGCGGGGACGCCGGCGCGAACGGTCAGGACCGGGCCGCGGCCGGCGCGCGCTCCTCGTCGGAGGCGGGCTCCGGGTCGTCGGACCCGATCAGGCGAATGACGCCGTAGTCGTAGCCGCGCCGGCGGTAGACGACGCTGGCACGCCCCGTTCCGGAGTCCTGGAACAGGTAGAAGTCATGGCCGACCAGCTCCATGTTGGACAAAGCGTCATCCAGCGTCATCGGAGCGGCCCGGTGGGTCTTGGTGCGCACGACCATGGGAGACCGGTCCGGCTGGTCGTAGTCGTCATGACCGTCGAGGTCGGCTCCCGCGTCGTGTGCGGGCTGGCCGGGCTGTTCGGCACTGTCGGACGGCAGCCAGGCGCGGCCGGGCCGGTGCTGCCGCGCCGCTACCTCTGCCGGTGTGGGTGCCTCCGTCCCCCGGACGCCGCCCGCGGGGGCGGGCTCGGTGGCCTGGGCAGAGGAGGAGATCCGCCCGCTGGAGGCTGCCTCGGCAAGATCGCCACGGGCGGCCGGGGGCCCGACGTACGCGCGGCCGTGACCGTAGCCGTTGTGGCCGTGCTTGTGGTCCGTGCGACGCTCGGCCGCGCGGCGCAGCCGTTCGGCCAGCTTGCTGGCCGCGCCGTCCAGCGCCGAGTACGGGTCCGCTGCCGCGGCCTCGGCGCGGATCACCGGCCCCCGGCTGTACACGGTGAGCTCGACTCGCTCGCGGACGTCCGCCATGCGCTTGTTGTGCTCCCGGGACAGCTCGACGTCGACCCGGATGACCTTGCCGTCGTAGCGCTCAAGCTTCGCCAGCTTGGCCACGACGTGGTTGCGGAACCGCTCCGGAACCGCTGTGTGCCGGCCCTTGACAACAATGTCCACGCGATCTACCTCCAGTTCACCGACCGGATGGCCCGGCGCGCGGCGCTTCTCGCGTCGGGCCACTGCCCGGCAGCCCAAAGCCTTCGCGGGCCACAGCTGGCCCATCCAGGCCGGGTCCTGATGTCTACCGGCTGTCCTCGGCTCCCTTTCTGCTCCTCAGGGGGCTGCTTCGTCCTGGGCCATCCAGCTCTTCCCAGGCCAACCAGTGTCACCCCTCACGTACCCCCGGCATAGCCAATCGGACACGTGGGCGTGCCGGGTTGGGTGGCGGGCCGATCGCCGCCGCCACTGCGGCGACCGCGCGCACCGGCACCCTCACAGAACGCAGTGCCCGGATGGCCTCGGCGACTGTCGCGCCGGTTGTCAGCACGTCGTCGACCACCACGACATCGACAATCGCGAGATCGGTCGGCGCGCCGGCCGGGCCGTCGCGGGCGAACCGGCCGGCGAGCGGACGAGCGGCGAACGCACCGGACACGTTCCGGGCTCGGTCGGCCGCGCCAAGACCCGCCTGGTCTGCCGTCCGCCTGGCCGGGCGAAGCAGCGGCGCGGACCGCGCCCGCAGGCCCGCCGCGACCAAGGTCGCCGCGGCCGCCGCGGCCAGCCGCCCGACGTGGTCGAAGCCGCGGCGCCGCAGTGCCACCACGCTCGCCGGTACCGGGACCAGCAGCACCGCCCGGGGCGCGGCCGTGACCGGGCAGGGGATGCGGGCCGCGCCGAGCGCGGCGATCACCGCTGCGGCGAGCGCGGTGCCGAGCACTCGGGTGACGTCGAGCCGGCCGCGTTCCTTGTAGGCGATCACCAGCGAGCCCGCCGGACCCGCGTAGCGGGCCGCCGCGACGTGCGGTGGCAGGCCCCGCCGCCCCGGGGTGGCCTCGGAACCCGGGGCGGCGAGGATCGGAGGACCGGTCAGCGCCGCCGCGCAGGCCGCGCACACCGCAGCGCCACGATGCCCGCAGGCGGCGCAACCGCGGGGCAGCACCAGGTCGCCGAGCGCAGCGAGCGCGCCTCGTGCCTGCTCCCGCACGCTGGCCTGGTCCCGCGTGCTTGCCTGGTCCCAGACGCCCACCTGGTTCGGGCTGCCTGCCTGGTTCCCTGACGGCGCATGCGCCCGCAGAGCCATCGATCCGGTCATGCGGGCACAATGTGCCCGGACCGCGCACCACGCCAGCCCGACCAGCCACTCTGTGGACAACACTCGGCCTGTGGACGGCCGCGGCGGACACCGGCGAGTCGGTCATCCGACGGCTGGCGCGCCGTTCGCCGGGCGCTCTGCGAGGATGTGGCGGATCTTCCGGACGGTCGGTTTTCGGAGTGGTCGGTTTTCGGAGTGAAGGAGCGCGCATGGCGGATGGAGGGCCGACCGCCGGCCCATACCCATCGCCACCCATGGCCGCGCCCGGCCGACGCGGGAGCCCGGACGGCGCGCGCCCGGCGAGCTGGGCGGCGCCCGGTTCCGACGGACCCCCCAGCAATGCCGGCCTACCGTCCGCCCCGGCCCGGTCGACGGCCGCCGCGCCGGTGGCCGTCCCGTTGCGGCCGCTGAGCGTAAGCGAGATTCTCGACGGCGCCTTCGTGACCCTGCGGACCAACCCGGGCGCGACGCTCGGCCTGGCGCTCGCGACCAGCGCCGTCCTGGAGCTCGTCTTCACGGCCGTGGCACTCGCGTCGCGGGACCAGTCCTTCTGGTTCTACCTGCTGCTGCAGGCGGTGCTCGGCGGGATTCGGCTGATGCTGGTGGTGCTGCTCGCCGGCGTGCTCGCGGTGGTCGTTGCCGAGGCCAGCCTGGGCCGGCGGATCAGTGTGGCGGCGGCCGCCCGGCAGGTCGCGCCCCGGTTGCCGGGCCTCGTGGCGCTCACCGTCGCGCTGGCCGGCCTGCTGCTGCTCGGGCTGGCCACGCTCGGGGTGGTGTCGGCCTGGCTCGGCGTCAGATACTGCCTCGCGACCCCCGTCTACGCCCTGGAGGGCGGGACCATCACAGGGGCGCTGCGCCGCTCGCGGTCACTGATGCGCGGGGCCTGGTGGCGCACCACCGGAATTCTCGGGCTCGCGGCATTGGTCGCCGCGACGCTGGTGCTGGTCGTCGCGGTACCCGTCAGCCTGTTCACGTCGGTCGGGTCGCTGACGAACTCGAACGGCGTGCCGACCACCGGCGGAACGGTGGTCCAGGCCTTCGCCGGGCTCGTGATCACCGTGGTGATGGCAGCCGTGCTCTCCGGCGTGCTCGCGATTCTCTACCTCGACCGGCGGATCCGCCGCGAGGCGCTCGACGTCGTGCTGGCCAGGGCCGCGGCGACGGACGGCGCCGCGGCCGCCGGGGCGCCCGTGACCGCACTGCTCGCGACGCCCGCGTTCGCCGCGCCACGGCCGCCCGGCCCGCCGCCCCGCGGGTGGTCCTGATGGCGACGCCGTACGGCGGCCCGGTGACCCGCGACGCGGCCCGCGACGAGGCCCACCACGAGCTGTCCCGCGCCGTCTACGGCCGCGACCACCCACACCAGCCGGACTGGCTGCACCGGCTGGTGCACTGGATCGACCACTGGCTGGGCAAGCTGTTCGGACACTCGCCGCACACCGGTGACCACACCGGGCTAGGCGTGTTCGCCGGCCTGCTCGTGCTCGTCGCGCTGGCGGTCGTGCTGCGGCTGTGGCTCGGTCCGGTGCGCCGCTCGGCCCGGTCGGCGAAGCGGGACACCGATCTCGCCAGCCAGCTGCCGTCGACGGCACTGCGGGCCGAGGCGGAGAGCCATGCCCAGGCCGGCCGGTACGCCGACGCGGTCCGGTCCAGGCTGCGGGCGATCGTGCGGATGCTGGAGGAGAAGGGCGTGCTCGACCCGCGGCCCAGCCGGACCGCGGGTGAGCTGGTCGCCGAGATGGCCGCCATCAGCCCGACGGGCCTGGACGAGCTGCGCGTCGCCGTCGCCGTGTTCAGCGACGTCTGGTACGGCGGATGGCCCGCCGACGCGACCGGGTACCAGGCGGTGGTCCGGGCGGACGACACGCTGGCCGCCGTCCGTCGCGGCACAGACCGGGCCCCCGGCCCTACCCACACGGTGCCGGCATGACGGCCCCGCCCGGTCTCGCGCCCACCGGCCCCGCGCCCACCGTTGCCGGCGCGCCCTCGAGCTCGACGTTCCAGCCCAGCGGTTCACGGCCGGCGACGCGGCGGCGGGTGCTGCGGGCGCTCGCCGCCTTCGGGGCCGTGGCCGTCGCCTACGGCATCCTGGCGGCCCTGATCGGCGCGCCGTCGGACGGCGACGGCGATCTGGACACCACGTCACCACGGCCGGCCGGGACCATGGCGATCGCCCAGCTTCTCGGCCACCGCGGCATCGCGGTCAAGGCCGGCGACGACGTCGCGACGGCGCTCACCGAGGCGGGCGGGTCGGCGGCCGACGAGACCTTCGTCATCGTCCACCCCGGCCGGCTCGACGACGCGACCCTCAGCCGCCTTTCCCACCAGGTCGTCGCGGGAGCCGACGTGGTGCTGGTGACGCCGGGCTCGGCCGTGCTGGACACGCTACGGCTGCCGGTCGGGATCGCTGACGACGCTCTGCCGACCGGCACACAGGCTCCCCACTGTCCACTGCCCGAGGCCACCGCGGCCGGTTCCGCGCGGTTCACGCCGTCAACGATCTACGAGCCGCTCACCGGTGACACCGCGGCGACGGCGACGTTCTGCTACCGGACCGGGGCGAAGGCCGCGGCGCTCGTCGTCGCGGCGCCGTCGGGCGCCAAGGGGCGGTTCGTCCTGCTGGGCGGCTCCGCGTTCCTCACGAACCAGCGCCTCGACCAGGACGGGAATGCGGCGCTAACCCTCGGGCTGCTCGCGCTGCACCCGCGGCTGGAGTGGGTGATCCAGCGCCAGGCGAGCCAGGACCCGGTCGCGGGCGAGAGCCCGACGCACCTGCTCGGCCGCGGGTTCTGGTTGACCTGCGTGCAGGTGCTGATCGTGCTGGTGCTGCTGGCGCTGTGGCGCGGGCGGCGGCTGGGCCCGCCGGTGCCGGAGCCGCTGCCGGTGGTGGTGCGGGCCGCCGAGACCACGGAGGGCCGCGGGCGTCTCTACGCGGCCGCTCGCGCCCGCGACCTGGCCGCCGAGGCGCTGCGCGCGGGGCTGCGGGCCCGGCTCGCCGACCGGCTCGGCGTGCCGCCACACGGCGAGCGCGGCGCCGTCGGCACGGTGCGGGCGGGTGGCGTCGCCACGGAGATCACCGGGCCGGATCCCGGAACGCTCGTCGCCTCCGTCGCCGCGCGGACCGGTCGCCCCGGAGCGGAGATCTGGGTGCTCCTGTACGGTTCGGGCGCGCCAGTGGCGCCTGGGCCGGGCGGCGGCGCCGTGGCCTTTGCGGCAGGAGCGGCCGTGACCTTTGCGGCAGGAGCGGCCGGTGGACCGGAGGGCGCGGCGCCGCCGCCAGAGCTTGACGACGCGGCGCTGCTCCGGCTCACGGAGGCGCTCGACGACCTCGAACGACAGGTTGGTGGAAGGTGACAACTCCGTATCCCGGTGCCCCCGTCCCCGGCCCGCTGTCCTCCAGCGAGGACGCCGGCTCGGAGACGCTCCGCGGGCCGCTCGGCCCGATGCCGCCGGCCGCGGCGGCGCACGCCGGGCCGCTGGCCGCTACGCCGCCGCCGTCCGGGCCGATCCCGGCCGGTCCGCCGCCCACGATGCCACCGCCTAACGTGCCACCGCCCCTGACGCCGCCGGCCGGTCCGCGGGTCGTAACGCCCGCCCCGGCGCCGTGGGGGCAGCAGCTGCCACCCCCACCACTGTCGCCCCCGCCGACCGGCCCGTACCCGCAGGCCGGCCCGTTCCCTCCGGCCGCGCCGTCGTTCCCGCCACCGGCACCGGCGGCTGCACCGCCGGGAACGCCCGACGCGACCGAGCAGGAGGCGGCCAGGGCGGCGCTGATCCGGCTGCGGGCCGAGGTGGGCAAGGCCGTCATCGGCCAGGACGCCGCCGTCAGCGGTCTCGTGGTGGCCCTGCTCTGCCGCGGCCACGCGCTGCTGGAGGGCGTGCCCGGCGTCGCGAAGACGCTGCTGGTCCGCACCCTGGCCAGGGCGCTCACTCTGGACACCAAGCGGCTGCAGTTCACCCCGGACCTGATGCCCGGTGACGTCACCGGCTCGCTGTTCTACGACACCCGCAGCGGTGAGTTCGCGTTCCGCGAGGGCCCGGTCTTCACGAACCTGCTGCTCGCCGACGAGATCAACCGCACCCCGCCGAAGACCCAGGCTGCCCTGCTGGAGGTGATGGAGGAACGGCAGGTCAGCGTCGACGGCACCCCCCGGCCGCTGCCCGCCCCGTTCGCGGTACTGGCCACCCAGAACCCGGTCGAGCATGAGGGCACCTACCCGCTGCCGGAGGCGCAGCTCGACCGGTTCCTGGTGAAGGTGACGCTGCCGTTGCCGCCGCGGGACGACGAGGTCAGGGTGCTCGCCCACCACGCGGCCGGCTTCGACCCGTCCGACCTGGACGCCGCCGGGGTCGCCGCCGTAGCCGGGCCGGCGGAGCTCGCGGTCGCCCGAGCCGGGGCCCGCGCCGTGCAGGTCCGCCCCGAAGTACTCGCCTACATCGTGGACGTGGCACGCGCGACCCGTGCCCAGCCGTCGGTGCTGCTCGGCGTCTCGCCGCGTGGCGCGACGGCGCTGCTGGCGACGTCGAAGGCGTGGGCGTGGCTGTCCGGCCGCGGCTACGCGACCCCGGACGACGTGAAGGCGCTTGCCCGCGCGACCCTGCGGCACCGGATCAGCCTGCGCCCTGAGGCCGAGCTCGACGGCGTGACCGCGGACCGGGTGCTCGAGCAGGTGCTCGCGACCGTCCCCGTCCCCCGCTGACCCGGCATGGCGATCACCGGGCGCGCGGTCGCGTGCGCGTTCTTCGGGGCGGTGCTGGTGGCGCTCACCCCGTCCCCGGGCTGGACGCTGCTGGCCGTCAACCTCGTCGTCGCCGGGCTGGTCGCGCTGGATGTGGCGCTGGCCGGGTCGGTCCGCGCGCTGGAGTTCAGCCGCAGCGGGCCGCGGGGAGCGCGGCTCGGTCCGGGGTCCCTGTCGGATGAGCGAAGCTCATCTGAGAGGTGCGCGGTGCCGCTGGTGCTGACAATCAGCAACAACGGCATGCGCACGGTCCGGGCGCGCGTCCGTGACGGCTGGCCGCCGTCGGCTGGCGCCCGGCCGGGCGTGTTCGAGGTGGCCGTGCCGGCCGGCGAGCGGCGGTTCCTGGAGTCGACGCTGTACCCAACCCGGCGCGGTGACCGCGAGCCGTACCGGATCACCGTCCGGTCGCTCGGGCCGCTGGGCTTGGCCGGCCGGCAGGGTCGGCACTATGCGCCCTGGCGGGTGCGGGTGCTGCCACCGTTCCACTCGCGACGCCACCTGCCGGCGGCGCTGGCCCGGCTGCACGAGGTAGAGGGCCAGGTGGCGATCCGCGGCGGCGGCGCCGGCTCCGAGTTCGACAGCCTGCGCGATTACGTGATCGGCGACGACGTCCGCTCGATCGACTGGCGCGGGACGGCCCGGCGCGGCGCCGTCGTCGTGCGGACGTTCCGTCCCGAGCGCGACCGTCGGGTGATCTGTGTGCTCGACACGGCCCGCACGTCCGCCGGCCGGGTGGGGGCGCTGGCACCGCAGCCGGACGGCCGGCCCGCCGTCGGGGGCGGCGTTCCCCGGCTCGACCACGCGCTGGACGCCGCGCTGCTGCTGTCCGCGGTCGCGTCGCGCGCCGGTGACCGGGTCGGGCTGATCGCCCACGACAGCGAGGCCAGGCTGGTGCTGCCCGACTCGGCGGAGGCCAACCTGCTGGGGCGGATGAGCGAGGCGATGGCGACGCTCGAGCCGGCGCTGGTCGAGGCCGACCACGACGGTCTCGTGTCGACCGTGCTGCGCACCGCGCGGCGGCGCTCCCTGGTGGTGATCTTCACGGAGCTGGTGCCGGCGGTGGTCGAGGAGTCGCTGCTGCCGGCACTGCCCGCGCTGACCAGCAGGCACACCGTGCTGGTCGCCGCGCTGCGCGACCCGCGGCTGGCCGAACTCGCAGCCGGCCGCGGCGACGTCCGCAAGATCTACGCGGCCGCGGCCGCCGAGCAGACCCTGCTGCGCCGCCGCAAGCTGACCGAGGAGCTGCGCGGCCGCGGCGTGGAGGTCGTAGACGCCGATCCTGACACCTACGCCCCCGCCGTCACGGACGCCTACCTCACCTTGAAGTCCCTCGGCCGTCTCTGATCAGTCGCGGCCTCAGGCCGGCTGTGGTCATCAGGCGGATGCTCCCATCTCACGGCCGGAAATCGGGCCGGACCCGCCCAGGTCAAGCGTTGATGGCCTGGCGGTCGTCGCTGGACGTGTCGATCGCGATCTTCCTCGGCTTGGCCTTCTCCGCGACTGGGATCCGCAGGGTCAGCACGCCGGCGTGGTAGCTGGCGGTGATCTTCTCCGTGTCCAGGTTGTCGCCCAGGATCAACTGGCGGCTGAACACGCCACGGGGCCGCTCGGCGACCAGCACCTCGCGGTCCCCGTTCAGCGCCGGGCGTTCCGCCCGCACGGTCAGCACGTTGCGTTCGACGTCCAGATCCACGGTGGCGGGGTCCACCCCAGGAAGATCGAACTCCGCCACGAACTCCTCGCCCTCGCGCCACGCGTCGATCGGCATCCCGCTCGGCCGCGCAACCGTGCCCAAGGTGCCGAACACCTGCTGGCTCAGCCGATCCAGCTCCCGGAACGGGTCGGTGCGCACCAACATCGGAACTCCACCTCCACGATCAGGATCTTGAGATTAGAGCGTTGGGCCATCCACTTATCTGTGGTAGCTGACCTAGATTTTTATATAGCACCGGTGGCAGACTGAGGCAAGTCCCCGGCCTGCCGTCCGGGCGAAGTCCCCGGAGGCGCCCCGTGAGACCGTCCGACGTCGACCCGACTCAGGGGGTGTACGCCATCTCGGTCGCCGCCGATCTCGTCGGGATGGACCCCCAGAGCCTGCGCCTCTACGAGCGGCGCGGGCTGCTGGAGCCAGCCCGCACCGACGGCGGGACCCGCCGTTACAGCACCGACGACCTGGCCCGGCTGGAACGGATCGGGCATCTGCTCGCCGCCGGGCTGAACCTCGCCGGCATCGCCAAAGTGCTCGAACTGGAGACCGAGAACGCGCGCCTGCGCGCCGAACTCGAACGGACTGCGGCTGCGGCGGAAGCGCCCCGCTGAGACCGCGGGGGCTCTTTAAGGGACGCCGGGCTAACTGATCGATGTAACGTCCGGAGTGTTTCGGGCTGGTCGTGATGCCCAGTGCGCGCGGTTGCGGGCCATCCCTGGCCACGTCCCGCACGCGGCCAACGGTGTGACCTGCCTGGAGTGATCTGTGGACCTGACCCGGCGGGCGGCGGCGATGCCCACGCGCCCAAGCCTTGCCACCGTGCTGCGGGAGTGGGGCCGGATCGGCTGTCTCGGCTTCGGCGGACCACCGACGCACATCGCGATGTTCCGGCAGCTGTGCGTGGCTGATCGCGGCTGGCTGACGGCACACGAGTTCGAAGACGCGATCGCGGCCTGCAACCTGCTGCCCGGCCCGGCCTCGACCCAGCTGTCGATCTACTGCGCCTGGCGGCTGCGCGGCCGGGGCGGGGCGCTCGTCGGCGGGCTGGCGTTCATCGTCCCCGGGCTCGTCGTCATTCTGGCGCTGGCCGCGCTGTTTCTCGCCGGATCCCCGCCCCGCTGGGTGCGCGCGGCAGGTGCGGGCGCGGGTGCCGCGGTCGCCGCCGTCGCGATGCACGCCGCCGTGGGCCTGCTGCCGGCCAGCTGGAAGCGGGCCAAGGCCATCAACCGGGTCCGCTGGCCGCTCTACCTGGCTGCCGGTACCGCCGGCGCGGCGACGCTCGGTCCGTGGCTTGTCCTGCTCCTGCTCGGCTGTGGCCTGGCCGAGCTGGCCGCCCGCCGCGTCCTCCTCGGCCGCGGCGCGGATGGCAGCAGGCCAGCCTCGGCGCTGCCCGCGCCGGTGGTGGCTGCGGGGGCGGCCACCGGTGGTGGGCTGCTCGCGCTGGTCTGGGTCGCGGTCAAGGTCGGGCTGCTCTCCTACGGCGGCGGATTCGTGATCATCCCGCTCATGCGGGCCGACGCCGTCGACCACTACCACTGGATGAGCGCCGCCCAGTTCCTCAACGCTGTCGCCCTCGGCCAGATCACCCCCGGCCCGGTCGTGCACACTGTCGCCGCCGTCGGCTACGCCGCGGGCGGAGTAGGCGGCGGGCTGCTCGCCGCCGCCGTGGCCTTCGCCCCCTCGTTCGCCTTCATCCTCGTCGGCGGGCCCCACTTCGACCGGCTGCGCGCCAATCCCCGGATGCGCGCCTTCCTCGACGGTGCCGGACCCGCCGCCCTCGGCGCCATCCTCGGCTCGGCCATCCCGCTCGCGCTCGCCCTGCGCGAGCCGTGGCAGTTCGCCGTCCTCGCCGGCGCCGCGATCCTGCTGCTCGCGGCCCGCCGTGGTGTGGTGCTCACCCTGCTCGCCGCGGCCCTCGCCGGCGTCATCATCGCGGCCGCCGGCGGACCACTTCCCACCTGACGACCGGGAAGTCTGCCCGCAGTTCCCGGGGCACCCCGACGTCATCCACGCAGGCGCGAGGGTATTTCGGGGAGTTCAGCGCTGTTCACAGCGGTTCTTGAGGCTGGTCGCTTCGGTGTCGACGTAACGGCGGGTCTGGCGGCCGGTCAGGAATCCGATGACCGGCGCGAGCGGGCCGGACTGGCGGATGCTGAGGGTCACCGTCACGCCGAGGTCATCGGTGGCCTCGATGCGATGGTCGGCGACTGTCCGCACCCCGGCACCACTGGCTGACCAGGCGAACGAGCGGGCGGGATTCCAGTCGACGACGGTCCAGCTCAGCGTGGGCATCCTCGGCTGCTTGATGCTGACGACGTCGCCCTCGGCCAACTCGCCCGACGGTCCGTCCGCGCCGGGAACGTACTCCGGCGCGGATTCGACCCGGTCCACCCGCCGGACCGTCGGCGTCCATTCCGGCCAGCGCTCGACGTCCCGCAGCACGGCCCACACCTTGCGCGCCGACGCGGCGATTCGGACCGAGGTCTCGTAGTACATGGCGTCCTCCAGAGGTAACGGCCACCGGCGTCGTCGCGATGGACACGGCGGGCGGCCCGTCGACCGGCGGGCGTGATCGGACTAACTAGGCTGATTGCCATGAGGCGCAGCCCTGGCGCGGATCCCGATCGCGCACCGATCGGTTCCGCGCGGTCGGCCCACCTGGTGGGCGAAGGATGACGCGGGTCGACTTCGAGTACCGGACCGGGGTGAACCGGCGGATAGCGGTGGGCGCCCTGCTCACCGGTGGCTGGGACCAGTCGGGAAGACCCAGCGGTACCTGGGCGTCGGTACCGATGACGGAGGCCACGGGACCGGACGGCTGCCTGGCCTTCCGGTCCTCGGTGGTTCTCGACGCGTCCACGCCTTCAACCTTTCGCTGGGGCATATGGCTGTTGCGCGAAGACGGCTCGCAGTTCTGGGGAATCCCCGGTGAAGTCGCGGATCCGGCGGCAACCGACCAGGTGCGCGAACTCGCGCTCGGCCCGACGGCGCCGGCCGCTGTCGAGGCGACGTTCACGCTCACCACTCACCATTTCCTGGGCGCCGTTCCCGCCGGACAGACCGGCCCGCCCGCTACCGACCCGGCGAACACGGCGGACAGGGCGAACACGGCCATTACGACGAACACGGCCGGTACGACCAACGCGGGAGCGGTCGTGTTCCGGGTGTGGGCGCCGAACGCTCGGGCCGTCGAGGTCGCCTTCGGCGGCCCGAGCGGTTATGTCGCGGACGACGGATACGGCGAGGACCCGACCCGGCCGCGCCTGCCGATGACGCGGCGCGCGGACGGGATCTGGGAGGCGACCGCCGAACGCTCCGCCGCCCGGCCGGGTGACTACTACCTCTACCGGATAACCCGCGAGGACGGCTCCATCGCCTGGCGCACCGACCTGTACTCCCGCCAGCAGAGCGGCGGCGGCGACATCGACCCGGACGGCGTCCACTACGACGGCGACGCCGCGAGCCTCGACGGGACGGTCAGCTGCTCCGTCATCGTCGACGCCGGCGCGGATGCCGACGCGGACGGTTTCTGGGACAACGAGTTCGACCCGGCGTATCCGGTGCCGCGACGGGTCGAGGATCTCGTCATCTACGAGCTGCACGTCGGCGCCCTTGGTTTCGGCGACCCCGGCGAGCAGGACGACCCGTCCGGCGACCCGAAGGCCGGCACGTTCGCCGACGCGGTCGCGTTCGTCGGCTATCTCGCGGACCTGGGCGTGAACGCCGTCGAGCTGCTGCCGATCCTGGAGTTCCCGGGCACCCGGTCGTGGGGGTACGGAACGTCGCAGTTCCTGGCCGTGGAGAAGAGTGCCGGCGGGCGGGCTGGGCTTGCCGCGTTCGTCCGCGCCTGCCACCAGCGTGGCATCGCCGTCCTCGTCGACCTCGTCTTCAACCATTTCGCGCAGGACGCCGAGCGGGCCGAGTGGATGTACGACACGACGACGCCGAGCCACAACTGGTGCTACTGGTACGAGGGCAGCGACGCCGACCACGCGGCGTTCCCCGACGGGGGCTACATCGACAACCTGTCGTCCGGCTGGGCGCCGAACTACCGGGACGAGCAGGTCCGCGCGCTGTTCGTGGCGAGCGCCGTCGCGCTCGTCGAGGCCTTCCACGTCGACGGGTTCCGGCTGGACCAGACGACGTCCATTCACCTGTACAACGCTCTGCACGCGGACGGCAGCCCACTCGGTGACGCGAACATCGCCGGCCGCAAGTTCCTGCGCGAGTTCTGCCAGACACTGCGGACGATCGACCCGGACGTCATTCTGATCGCCGAGGACCATTCCGGCTGGGCCGCGGTAACCGAACCGGCGCCGACCGGTGGTATGGGATTCGACGCCCGCTGGTACGTCGACTTCTACCATCATCTGATCGGTGACAAGGACGAAGGCCCCGAGTACGCGCGGCTGCTCGACACCGCCGGGAAGGACCTCACCGGGCCGCTCGCGATGGGTCTTTTCGCGGGCGCGCTCGCCGGCTCGGCGGACCGGACGATCGTTTACCCGGAAAGCCACGACGAGGCCGGCAACTCCACGGATTCCGAGCGCAACATCCTGGTTGCGGTGAACAACGCGCCGCTGGTCGGCGAGACCCGGTGGTACGCCGAGGCCCGGATTCGCTGTGTCACGGCGCTCAGCCTGCTGGCCGCCGGCACCCCGATGTTCCTGATGGGCGACGAGGTCGGCGCCGCCAAGGCCTATACGTACAACCACTTCACGGAGAACAAGGAGGACCTGTACGGGCTGCGCGCCGGCCTAGGGGCCGGCCTCTTCGCGGCTCACCGCGACCTGGCCGCCCTGCGCCTCGGCTCGCCGGCGGCGAAGAGCCGCAACCTGGAGGTCCTGCACACCAACGACTCCGGCCGAGTGATCGCGTTCCGCCGCTGGGCCGACCCGGCCGAAGACCCGGCCACAGACCCGGCTGCCGGGTCGGCCGGGGAGGAACTGCTGGTCGTCACCAGCCTGAACAACGCGGCGTTTCCCAGCTATCTGCTGCGGCACCCCGCGCTGGCCGGAGCCCCCTGGCAGCTGCGCCTCAGCACCGACGACGCCGTCTACAACGGCCGAGGCGAGGTGCAGGCGGCCGCGACCGCCGCGCTCACCGCCAGTGCCGACGGCGCCGTGGACCTGCGGCTGCCCGCCGTCGCGACCCTGGTCTTCAGCCGTGCCGTGGGCTCCCCGACTGCCTGAGGCCGCAGCGAAACGGGCGCCGGCCGTCGGTTGTCCGACGGGACCCGACCCTCCGGTTGGGCGGTCTGACAGTATTTCGACACCGCCGGGTGTCCGAAGCCGACGGCGGTCGGTGGGGGTGGCGTTCCGAAGCGGGATACCGCGCGGCGGAGAACAGGCGGTGCCATGGATCTGGACGCGTATGTCGCCGTCCACCGGCCGGAGTGGTTCCGGCTGAGCCATCTCGTCGACCGGGCGAACCGGCCGCGCAGGATGTCCCGCACCGAGCTGGACGAACTGGTCGAGCTCTACCAGCGGGTCGCCACCCAGCTGTCCGTCGTCCGCGGCCGGTCGCACGACCAGGCGCTGGTAGACGACCTCTCGTCGCTGGTGATCCGGGCGCGGGCGGCGGTGACCGGCGGCGTCGACTCCGGCTGGCACGTCGTCGGGCGGTACTTCGTGGCCACCTTCCCCGCGGCGGTGTATGCCCGCCGGTGGTGGGTGATCGGCACGACGGTCGGCTCGGTGCTGCTGGCCCTGGCCTGCGCGCTGTGGATCACTCATGATGCGAACGCCCGGGAGAACCTGCTCCCGCCGAGCGACGTCGCCCAGCTCTGCCAGCACGACTTCGCCTCCTACTACACCGACAACCCGGCGAGCTCGTTCGCCAGCCAGGTGTGGACGAACAACGCCTGGGTGGCGGCGCAGGCGATCGGGTTCGGCGTGCTGCTCGGCCTGCCGACGCTGGCCGTGCTCGTCGAGAACGCCGTCAACGCCGGGGTCGTCGGCGGCTACATGTCGAGCTGCGGCCAGACCGGCCAGTTCTTCTCACTGATCCTTCCGCACGGGATGCTGGAGCTGACGGTGGTGTTCGCGGCCGGCGCGGTGGGGTTGCGGCTCGGCTGGTCGCTGATCGCTCCGGGCGGGCGGCGCCGCGTCGAGTCGCTGGCGGCGGAGGGCCGGGCCGCGGTGTCGATCGCGCTGGGCCTCGCGGTGGCGCTCGCGGTCTCCGGCGTGATCGAGGCCTTCGTCACCCCGTCCGGCCTGCCGACGCCGGTCCGGATCGGGATCGGAGCGCTCGCCTGGGCGCTGTTCGTCGGCTACGTCTGGGTCTACGGCTACCGCGCCACCGCGGCCGGCGAGACGGGCGACCTCGACGACGAGCTGACCGCCGATCTCGTGCCGGTGACCGAGGCGGTGACGGGATGAGCCAGGTCGTCACCGGCGAGGCCGTCGCGATCGACCTGCGGCCGGCCCGGCTCGGCTCCAGGATGATCGCCGGACTGCTCGACCTGGTCATCCAGCTGTTCGTCCTGTACCTGCTGCTCATCGGCGCGTTCATCGTGGTCCGGCCGAGCGACGACGCGCTGGCCGCGGCGGTCTTCCTCGTCGTCTACGTGACGGGAATGCTCGGGTACCCGGTCGCCTGCGAGACCTTCCTGCGCGGCCGGACCATCGGGAAGATGGTGATGCGGCTGCGAGTGGTCCGCGACGACGGGGGCCCGATCCGGTTTCGGCACGCGTTCACCCGTGGGCTGGTGGGCGCCGTCGCGGAGCGGCCCGGCGTGCTGTTCGGGCTCCCGGGGGTCCTCGCGATGTCCTTCTCCAGCCGGGCCAAGCGCCTGGGCGACCTGTTCGCCGGCACCGTCGTGGTGCACGAGTCGGTGCCGGCGCTGCTCGGCGCCGTGCCGACCGTGCCGGCGCCGCTCGCCGGCTGGGTGGCCCAGCTCGACCTCACCGGCCTCGACGACGAGCTGACGGGCACGGTGCGCGGGTTTCTCGCCCGGGTGCACGAACTGTCCCCGGAGGCCAGGGAACGTCTCGGGATGGAGCTCGCCGACCAGGTCCGGGCCGTCGTCACACCGGCGCCGCCGCCGGGGACCCCGGGCTGGGCGTACCTGTCAGCGGTGCTGGCCGAGCGGACGCGGCGCTCCTATGGCCGGCTACGGGCGGTCTCCCGGGCGCGCTACGGCCCGGGCGAGATCCCCGGCATCCCGTTGAAGTACTACCCCGCGCATCTGACCTCGCCGGGGCCGGTGGCGCCCCCGCCACTGGCCGTCTACCCGGGCGGTGTCCCGGTCGCGCCCTTCCCCGTCGTGACCGGAGTGGGCTGGCCCGGACCGGCCGGGCCCGGACCGGCCGGGCCCGGGCCAGCCGCCGGGCCGCCGGGGCCGCCACGCTGAGCGGTTCCCCGCCCGCACTGCTTCTGACAATGCACTGTCAGACTCGTCGGCCACCCGCCGGCCTCCGAGCAGGAGATCCTGACAGCGAAGCGTCAGCTTTCGCGGTCAGGACCCGAACTGCCACGAGTTCAGGTACTGGAGCTGGGCCGGCGTAAGGGTGTCGATCTCGATCCCCATCGTCTCGATCTTGAGGCTGGCGACCTGCTTGTCGATCTCCTCCGGCACGTCGTGGACGCCCGGCTCCAGCGAGGGGGCGGCGTGCACGAGCCACTCGGCGGTGAGCGCCTGGTCGGCGAACGACATGTCCATCACCGCCGCCGGATGGCCCTCGGCCGCGCCCAGGTTGACCAGCCGGCCCTCGGCGAGCAGCAGCACCCGTCGGCCGTCGGCCAGCACGTACTCGTCGGTGCTCGGCCGCACCCGCCGCGGCCCCTCGACGGCCAGCGCGGCCAGCCCGATGACGTCGATCTCCACGTCAAAGTGCCCGGAGTTCGCGAGGATCGCCCCGTCCCGCATCAACTCGATGTGCTCCGGGCGGATGACGTCCCGATTCCCGGTGACGGTCAGAAAGACGTCGCCGACGGCCGCCGCCTTCGCCATCGGCAGCACCCGGAACCCGTCCATGGCCGCGTCGAGCGCCTTCGTCGGGTTGATCTCGGTGACGACGACGTTCGCGCCCATCCCCTTGGCCCGCGAGGCCAGGCCCCGGCCGCAGAAGCCGTAGCCGGCGACCACGACTGTCTTGCCGGCCAGCAGCGTGTTCGTCGCCCGGAAAACCGCGTCCAGCGTCGACTGGCCGGTGCCGTAGCGGTTGTCGAACATGTGCTTGGTGTCGGTGTCGTTGACCGCGACGACCGGGAAGCGCAGCGCGCCGTCCGCGGCCATCCGGCGCAGCCGGATCACCCCGGTCGTGGTCTCCTCGCAGCCGGCGAGCACCCCGTCGAGCACGTCCGTGCGGGCCAGGTGCAGCGTGTTCACCAGGTCGCAGCCGTCGTCGAAGACGTAGTGCGGAGCAGTGTCGAGCGCGGCGTCGATGTGCGCGTAGTAGCCGTCGCGGTCGACGCCGTTGCGGGCGAACGTCGACACGCCGTACTCGGCGACCAGCGCCGCCGCCGTGTCGTCCTGGGTGGACAGTGGGTTGGACGCGCACAGCACGACCTCGGCGCCGCCCGCGACCAGCGCGCGCATCAGGTTAGCGGTCTCGGTGGTGACGTGCATACAGGCGGCGATCCGGCTGCCCGCGAACGGCCGCTCCCGCGCGAACCGGGCCCGCACCTGGCGCAGCACCGGCATGGCCCGGTCGGCCCAGTCGATCCGGGCCACGCCCTGCTCGGCCAGCGACAGGTCGGCGACGTCGTGCTTGGGCAGCTCGCCCCGGGGCGTGCCGTGGAACTCGGTGGTCACGTTCCGACGATCGGCCACCGCCGGGGCGACGTCAAAGAATCTGACAGGAGCCTGTGAGACTCCGTGCGACGAAGGGCCTCCCGCCGCTACGCTTCGCCACGTGATCGCCCCCAGGCCCGGCGCCACGCCGGCGACCAGCGCGGCGCGCGCTGACGCGTCGAGCGAGGCGACCAGCGGAAACGGCCGGGCCGGGAGCTGGCTGCCGACCGCGCGGCGAGCCTTCGCTGAAGCCCAGCTGCGGGAGGAACGGTTCGTGCGCGAGGTGCTGGAGCGGCTGCGGTCGAAGATCCGGCTGCGCCCGGAGCAGCGGCTGCCGATCGCCCGGGCCGCCGCCATCCTGGACACGACGCCGCGCATGCTGCGCTACCGCGAGTCGCTCGGCCTCGTGACCCCGGACCGCTCGGCCGGCGGCCACCGCGAGTACGGCGAACGCGAACTGCTCGCCGCGGCCTACTCCGACGAGTTGGAGCGCCGCTACCAGGTCAGCCCCAGCGATCTGGCCTTCGCCGTGCGGGTCCTCGCCGAGCCGGCCGTCGCCGCCGACGTCCGCCGCCTCGGCGAGCTGACCCGCCGCATCGCCCCCACCCGCGTCGCCGCCCTCGACTTCGAGGCCCAGAAGGCCCGCCGCCTCCTCGACCTCCCCTGACACGCAGGAGGCGGCGTGCGGAGGTCTCGCCGGAGCGCAGCGAGGGCGAGGCCGCAGCACGCCGCCGACGGAGTGGCAGCAGAGGCACTGACACGCAGGAGGCGGCCTGCGGAGGTCTCGCCGGAGCGCAGAGGCCAAGATGCCGAGGCCAGAAATCAGACATGCGCGCGGCAATGGGTGGCCATCAGGCGGGCAACCAGGGCGGAGGTTCGCGACGGGCAAACCGCCACATGGGCGCTACAGTCCGTAGGCGCGAGGGCATCCGGTACCTTGTGTATGCCCGCGACGGATCGAGCGCGCGGGCTCAACCCGGGACGGCGACGCTCAGACCGGACGCCGCCGGGGCGACCTTCTGGCTGCTCACGCATGCTTGACAGGTCCACCCGACACGTCCTCGGCCCGACCGGCCGGGCCGACGTCACGGACTCTCGCGCTGGGGGTGACGGCCACGGCTGCCGGACGGGACACACAGACACCGGTCGCGGATACGCAGCGGCCCGGGCGACGCGTCGGCGGCCCAGGCGCCTCCAGGCATTCGGGCACCGGCCCAGGGCGTCGCGGCCGAGGCGAGGCCGGCGACGGCCCCGCCCCGGGACGCCCGGGGGCCAGTCGCTCGGTGCTCGAGCTGACACTGGCCGCCCAGGCGCCCGCGGGTGCCAGCCGCGCCGTGTTCGGCCGCCGGGCGGCCGTGCTCGCGCTGGTGATCGGCCTGGTCGTGGCACTGCTCGCGCTGCCGTTCGTCGCCGGCGTCGGGCTGTTCGCCAAGGCGTCGGCGAACCACTACATGTCCCTGCCTTCGGTGCTGGCGACCCCGCCGCTGCCGCAGAACTCGGAAATCCTCGCCTCGGACGGGTCCGTCATCGCGACCCTGCACGGCGCGGAGAACCGGATCGTCGTCGGCGGCGACCAGATCCCCACGATCATGCGTCAGGCGATCGTCGCGATCGAGGACGCCCGCTTCTACGAGCACGGCGGCTTCGACCCCAAGGGCGTGCTGCGGGCCGCGCTGCGCAACAGCCAGGCCGGCGACGTGCAGCAGGGCGGCTCGACACTCACCCAGCAGTACGTGAAGAACGTGCTGCTGCAGAACGCGACCACGCCGGCCGAGCGGGAGGCGGCGACGGACCCCTCGATCTCCCGCAAGATCCAGGAGCTGCGCTACGCGTCCGCGCTGGAGAAGGTGCTGCCGAAGGACGAGATCCTGACGCGGTATCTGAACATCGCCTACTTCGGTGACGGCGCCTACGGCGTCGGCACGGCGGCCGAGCACTACTTCGGCGTCAACGTCAAGGACCTCACCCTCGACCAGGCGGCGCTGCTGGCCGGGCTGGTGCAGAGCCCGTCGAACTACAACCCGCGCACGAACATCAAGGCGGCGACGACGCGGCGCAACGAGGTCCTCGATCACATGGCGACCTCGAAGTACATCACCATCACGCAGGACGACGGCGCCAAGCAGATGCCGATCGAACTGCACGTCACCAGCGGCAACGAGGTCGACTCGTGCGCGGAGTCCACCGCGCCGTTCTTCTGCGACTACGTGCGCACGCAGCTGTCCAACAACAAGGCGCTCGGCGCCAAGCCCGAGGAACGCAGCCGTCGGCTCTACGAGGGTGGCCTGCAGATCCACACCACGCTGGACCCGAAAGTGCAGGCCGCGGCGCAGAACGCGGTTGACCAGACCATCGGCCGGGCCAGCCGGGCCGCGGCGCCGATCGTCGTCATCCAGCCGGGTACCGGCAACATCCTCGCGATGGCCGTCAATCGCAACTACGGCGCGGACGCCTCCCAGAACGAGACGAAGGTCAACCTGGTAACCCAGGAAGCCACCATCAATCCCCGAACCCAAAAGCGAATCCCTGCCGCCTTCGAACCTGGCTCGGCGTTCAAGGCGTTCACGATGGCGACCGCTCTGGAGCAGGGCTACGGCCTGTCCACCGCGTTCTACTCGCCCAGCTGTCTCAACCCGGACACGTGGCCGGACATCAAGAACATCTTCCCCCTGACCAGAACGAACAACCCCAAGGACTCGTGTCCGCAGGGCTACTCCAACTCGGCGGACTCGGAGGCGGGCGTCTTCGACATGCGCGGCGCCACCGCGAACTCGGTGAACACGTACTACATCCAGCTCGAGGCGAAGGTGGGCGTCATGAACGTCGCCGCCATGGCCCAGCGCCTCGGCATTCCGAAGATCGACATGCCCGACGATCTCGGCCCGACGTTCGGCGGTCTGACCCTCAGCCAGCAAACGGAGATCCCGCCGCTGGACATGGCAGGCGCCTATGCGGTCTTCGCCTCCGGCGGGCAGTACTGCACACCCCGGTTCGTGACGTCGGCGACGGACTCCGCCAAGGAGAACGTCGACATCGCGCCCAAGCCGGACTGCAAGCAGGTCATCTCCAAGGGCATCGCCGACACGGTCGCGAACGTGCTCAGCAGCGTGGTGAGCCCCGGCGGGACCGCCTATCCCAACGCCGTCATCGGCCGGCCGGTCGCCGGCAAGACCGGAACCAACGACGGCTACTCCAGCGCCTGGTTCATCGGCTTCACCCCGCAGATGGCCGCCGCCGTCGCGCTCGGCGACCCGCGCGGCTCGAACTACCCGCTGACGAACCTCCAGGCCGATGGCAGGACCTGGTCGCACGTGTTCGGTGGCGACCTGCCCGCGATGATCTTCGGCCGGACCCTCAGGGCCGCACTGCAGGGCCAGCCGGTCGAGCCGCTGCCCCCGGTCGATCCGACGGTCGCGCAGGGCACCAAGGGCGGCCTGCAGAACAGCCCGCCGCCGTCGACGGCGTCGCCCTCGGTTGACCCGCTGACCGGGCTGCCACTCACCGGGCAGCCGCTCGCCGGACAGCCTGGACAGCCCGGCCAGCCGGGCAACGTCACGCTCACCCCGCAGCTAGGGGGCCAGGGCGGCGGCAACCCGCCCAGTGGCGACAACGGAAACGGGGGCGGGAACGGCCACTGAGCCTTTTGCCTCTCTCCGAGACCTCGGCCGCGCGGGCCGTGGCCGGCGGCGATGATGGAAAAGCTCACTGAAACGGTCCCCCGAAGACAAAGTCCGGCCGCCTGCTCGAAGAGCAGCCGGCCGGACTTGTCAGTGCCAGGTCAGGGACGTTCGCGCAGGCTCAGGGACGTTCGAGCGCAGGCTCAGAAATGTTCGCGCCGGGCTCAGTACCTCTGCTGCCACTCCGTCGGCTGCGTGTCAGGGAATGCGGTCGAGGTCGTGGATGGCCGGTTCGAGGCTGGGGTCGATGCCGATCAGCATGGCCAGGTAGACCGACGCGTAGTCCAACAGGCCGACGAGTGAGGCCATCCGCTCCACGGGATGATTGCCCGTCGCGGACAGCTCGGTGACGCCGACGCCGCGCTCGGCGGCGACCGGGACGACCGCCTCGGCGCGGCGGGTCACGTCCGGATGCTCGTGGCCCGGGTCGCGCAGCAGGATCAGCCGCAGCCGGGTGGACAGCTCGTCGTCGACCCGGTCGCGGAAGAAGTCGTCCAGGTCATCCCCGGCGCCGGCCGCCGCCGCGGCGCGAGCGCCGAAGACGCCGTCGAAGGCGGCGATCTGGTAGATCCCCGGGTGCGGCAGGCGGCCGTGCAGCACCGGGTACTTGGCGGTGACGGCAAGCTGGGTGGCCGCCCGGCTGGCGGCCGCGCCCGTGGCCGCGGAGGTGCCCCAGATCATCGGCAGCGTACCGGCCAGTTCGAGGGCGAGCAGCTTGGCTGGGTTGACGAACGACTCGCTGGACGGACGGCTGCGCCCGGCGATCTCCTCCAGCCGGATGGCGGCGGCCTCGACGCCGCTGGCGGCGTCCCGGCAGATGCCGAGGGCCGCGCCGACGGCCACCAGCGGGGTCGCCAGCGCCCACAGGTTCGCCCGCTCCGGGCGACTCGCGTCGATCTTGACAAACGGCGCCCTGGCCCGGTCGGCCAGATAGTGCAAGGGGCTGTCAGGCGGCCCGACCGCCAGGATGCGGCAGCCGCGCCGGGCGGCCTCCTCGACGGCGTTCAGGGTCAGCGGGGAGCGCCCGGAGCCGGACACAGCGAGGACCACGTCCGCGACGCCAACCCAGCCAGGCAGCCCGTGATCATGATGCCCGATCACCGGGACGGGGCTCGTGCTGCCCGCCGCGGCGACCAGCACGTCTGCCGCGCCGGCCGCGGCGCCGGTGCCGACGACGAGCACCGCCCGGGGCCGCCCGTCGGCGCCGAGCCGGCTAACGCCCGCCTCCTCGGCGAGACGCCAGGTCTCCCGGACCTGCCGACCGCCGGTGGCCAGCTCCCGCAGCAGGTCGCCCGGGTCAGCCGACGCCAGCCGCGCCGGGTCGTCCAGGATGCTCTCGTCGACGTACACCGTGCTAGTCAACCGCAGCCAGTCAAAGCAGAAGGCTGTTACTCAGGACGTCGCCGGGGTGGCGGTCTCCGGGAAGGGGGTCGCCTCGTCAAGCAGCATCACCGGGATGTCGTCGCGCACTGGGAACGCCAGGTTGCAGGCCGTGCACACCAGCACCGGCGCGCCGGACAGCGTGTCCTGGCGCAGCGGGGCGTGCTGCGGGCACGGGCAGGCGAGGATCTCCAAGAGCAGCGGATCGAGGCTCATGTCGGCAGTTCAGTCCCTTCCACCACGGATGCTGGCCAGGACCTCGTCCCGCAGCCGTCTCATGGTGCCATCATCTCCCGCCTCCACGTTGAGGCGCAGCAGCGGTTCCGTGTTGGATGGCCGCAGGTTGAACCAGGATCCGTCCGCGAGCGACATCGTCAGGCCGTCCAGGTGGTCGATCTCGACGGCCCGCTCGGCGTACTCGGCCTCGACGGCCTTCATCGACGCGGCGGCATCCGTGACCTCGGAGTTGATCTCGCCGGACACCGCGTAGGGCGCGTAGCCGTCCAGCAGCGCCGACAGCGGGCCGGCCTGGCCGCCGAGCGCGGCCAGCACGTGCAGGGCCGCGAGCATGCCCGAGTCGGCCCGCCAGAAGTCCCGGAAGTAGAAGTGCCCGGAGTGCTCGCCGCCGAAGATGGCGCCCGTCCTGGCCATCTCGGCCTTGATGAACGAGTGCCCGACCCGGGTGCGCGCCGGGGTGGCGCCGAGCCGGGTGACCAGCTCCGGGACGGCCTTGCTGACGATCACGTTGTGGATAATCGTCCCGCCCGGCTCCCTGGCGAGCTCCCGCTCGGCGACCAGTGCCGTGATCGTTGACGGGGTGACCAACTCGCCGCGCTCGTCGACGACGAAGCAGCGGTCGGCGTCCCCGTCGAACGCGAGGCCGATGTCGGCACCGCTGTCCCGCACGGCCTTCTGCAGGTCGCGCAGGTTCTCCGGCTCGATCGGGTTCGCTTCGTGGTTCGGGAAGGAGCCGTCCAGCTCGAAGTAGAGCGGCACGATCTCCAGCGGCAGGCCGGCGAAGGCGGCGGGCACCGTGTAGCCGCCCATGCCGTTGCCGGCGTCGACCGCGACCTTCAGCGGGCGGATGCCGGACAGGTCGACCAGGGTGCGCAGGTGGGCCACGTAGGCGTCGCGCAGGTCGACCTCGCGGACCGAGCCGGGCGTGCCGGTGAACTCGGGGACGCCGTTCGCGACCAGGTCGCGGATCTCGGCGAGCCCGGTCTCCTGCCCGATGGGCGCGGCACCGGCGCGGC
>Ga0068863_100000217_pt1 | contig 61785 bp, 43 predicted proteins | sample KBSSwiS62_FD_66596 | JGI IMG/M metagenome (GOLD analysis project Ga0068863, IMG submission 66596) | Switchgrass rhizosphere microbial communities from Kellogg Biological Station, Michigan, USA - KBS Switchgrass S6-2 | ecosystem: Host-associated > Plants > Roots > Rhizosphere > Soil ... | reverse complement strand
GGCCGGTGTGCGAAGACACCGCCCCGGCCCAGGTCGAAGATCACCGCTGCCGGCACGATGGGCACCACCTCCCCCGGCTCCCGGCCCACCGGCAGTCCGCGACCGTCGCTGGCCAGTGCGGTCATCACCCCGTCGGCCGCGGCCAGTCCGTACGCGCTGCCGCCGCAGAGCACCACCGCATCCACCCGCTCGACCAGCGCTCGGGGATCGAGCAGGTCGGTCTCCCGGGTCCCCGGCGCGCCGCCCGCGACGTCCACCCCGCCGACGGCGCCGCCCGGTGGCGTGAGCACCACGGTGACACCGGTCCGCCAGCCACCGCCGGCCCGCGTGGCGTGACCGACCGCGATCCCGGGGACGGCGGTCAGCGATCCCGTCAAGCGGCCGCCCTGGCCTGTGCTCGCCACGCGAACCCCCATGGTCGACAACCCGCCGCACCGCCCGCCGCGCTGGGCGAAGCCCGCGCCGCGCCGAGCACCCGCCCCGGCCAGCCGACACGGCCGGTCAGTTCGGGCGACCGGTCAGTTCAGGCGACCCAGTCCGGCGATCCGGCGCTCGTCCAGCGCGCGTAGCCGCTCGGCGACCCGCGCGAGCAGATCCTGGTCATCCAGGAAAGTCACCGGATGACGAGCCGGAGGCACCGACTTCGGGACCCGCCGCGGCAGTGGCGCGGCGTCTCCCCCGATACCTTCCCTGGTCCCGAGCACCGGCCCCCTCCGCCCGCGTTTGTTCGCTCCACACCCGGCCAGCGTCGACCGGACGCTGGCCTGGGCTCGAATGACACAACCTGACGGAAGACACCCTGCCATCCCGGCCGGCCGCCCACCACAGGAACCCTACGTTTCGCCGGCCGCCCGGGCCGTCGGCACGCCGGTCACCGGGCCGCCGGCGCCACGGTCGCTCGGCCTGCGGCTCTCCCGTCGACAGGCCGTCGAAGCGGCATTATCTACCCGGATACCCGGCGGCGCCGGGGCCTGGCCGACGCCGCGCCGACGGCGCCGGCTCCTGCCGGCCGACAGCCGGCGCGCCGAGGGGGCCGCCGTCTGGCACGCTCGGCCTCACCCCGATCGCCCGTTACGTGGCTGGCGCCGTCGTCGGTTCCAACCCGTCGAGGTGCTGTCCGGCCCCATCCCGGCGACCGAGAAGCTGCTGGCGAAGACCGGCCTGGCGATCGACGACATCGGCGCCTTCGAGGTCAACGAGGCGTTCGCGTCGGTCCCGCTCGCCTGGCTCGCCGAGACCGGGGCCGACCCGAAGCGGCCCAACCCGCTCGGCGGCGCGATCGCGCTCGGCCACCCGCTCGGCGCGTCCGGCGCGATCCTGCTGACGCGGCTGGTCAACCACCTGCGCGACCACGGCCTGTCCAAGCACGCCCGGCGGCGACGGCCGGCCAGCGCTTCGCGGCCGGGCCCTGTGGCCGGGCTCAGTACCACCGCTGCCACTCCGTCGGCTGCGTGCTCCGGCCTCGCCTCACGACCTCCGAAATCGGCTTCGCCGATTCCGCAGGGACCCCGTCGCTCCGGCGAGACCTCCGCACGCCGCCTCCTGCGTGTCAGGCGTGCCGGCCAACCCGGGCGAGGTGGCGGATCTCGGCGTCCGGCCCTGGGTAAAGGAAGGTCACCCGGCCGTCATCCGACCAACGGACCCGGAAGGGCGGCTCGCCGGACGGCCCACCGGCGTCGAGCACCTCCCCGTCCCGGTCCGGCTCGTGGGCCGTGTGCCGGTGGACGATGATCTGGTCGCCCGCCCGGGCCTGGCCAGGGCCGGGCACCGTCCTGGCCCGTCCCCGGCGTTGTCCGGTCGGCACCGGCAGGCCGGCCTCGTGGCGCGGGTGGTGAGCCTCGTGCGTGACCAGCGCGGCGATGCCCCGCAGGTCCTCGGTCGCCGCGTCGGCGAGCAGGTCGTCCAGCGTGACCAGTCCGGCGACCCGGTCGCCAGCCAGCAGCGGCAGCCGGCGGACGGCGTGGGCCCGCAGCGCCCGCACCACGTCCTCGCGCGTGGCCGTCATCGGCAGGGTGACCACGCCGGTCGTCATCACCGCGTCGACCCGCCCGTCCATCGGCATTCCGCGTGCCACGGCACGTAGCGCAAGGTCGCGGTCGGTCACGATGCCGACGAGCCGCTCGCCGGCCAGCACCAGCAGCGAGCCGACCCCCGCCCGGTCCATCAGCCGGGCGGCCTCGGCCACGGTCGTGCTCGGCGAGACCGTGACCGGCACCTGGTAGGGAATCGTCATCTTGGCCCTCCTCTCCAGCCGCGAGCGAGCCCGCCCCGGACGGCACCCGCGGCGGGGCCTCCCGTCACAGCCTTCCCCGGGCACCGCGCCCGGAGTCCGGAACCGGCCAGCCGCTGGCCGCGCTCTCGCCCGGCCTGCGCCACGCACTGCTGCCGGGCGGGCAGATACGCCCGGGAGCACCGCGCCTCGACCGAAACGTCGCGCACCGCCGAGGGGCCTCGGAAATATCGGCACACAACGCGCACCGCAATACATTGAGCTAGGTGGGTCTTGATGCCACTATTGGCGGTACGCCGCGATGCAGCCTCCAGCGGGAGGCGCTGATAGGGGGCTGACCCGGTTTTGCCAAGGATGCCCGCAATACCGGTCCTGCCGCCACTTGCCCGGCGAGGGAGGCCACTGTGACCCGCGCCGAAACAACCATCACCCTCTCGTTCGATGCCCGGCTGCTCGACGACGGTGGGAAATTCCCAGCGGAGCTGGTCTACCGGCCGCGAGATCCGTTCGCTGTGCTCATCCGGTTCGACGTCGGCAACGGGCCCCAAGTCGAGTGGGTCTTCGCCCGTGAGCTGCTCGAGGACGGCCTGCGCGGGCCGGCCGGGATCGCGGACGTGCGGGTCGCGCCGATCGCGCACGCGGGAGAAGCCGTCGTGGAGCTGGCGCTGTCGAGCCCAGGCGGGCAGGCCAGGATCGGGCTGCCCCGCTGGGCGGTCCGCACCTTCCTGCGCCGGGTCGCGGCCGCCGTGCCAGCCGGGACGGAGTCGCGCCACATCGACTGGAGCCTGGAGCTGACGCTGCTCTCCGAGGATGGGCCGCTCACCGGCGACGGCCCCAGCCTCGCCGGCTGAGGCCGATGCCGGCACGAGCCGGGCATTCAAGGTATTTCCGGGCCCGCGGCCGTGGCGGCCAGAAGGGTTGTGTGCCGACCACCGCGGCGGGTATAACGGATGCGGGTGAGAGAAGCCACCACCTGATGGCATGGAGAAGCCGGAGGCGTCGTAGGACGCTTGCCGCTCACCGTGCACACTAACGGCGCGAATGCGGCGTGAGAGCGGACTTCTCTCACCTTGTTCGTTTCCGGCCCGGCGGGCATCCGGCGGCAGCGGGTTCGGCGAGCCCACCGTTCGGCGCCGGCCGCCCGGGGATGCCTCAGACGGTGGCGGCGATCAGCACGGTCCGCGTGCCTCCAGGGGCGATCGCGTTGACGCGGATCCTCTTCTTCAGGAACTCCAGCGCCAGGGCCGGGGTCAGCTGGACGACGGCGCCCTTGGCCATGCAGTACGGCACCGTGTAGGCGCCGCCGATCAGGCCGGACTTGGCCCCCATCAAATAGAACCGATTCTACAAAACCGCCGGGGCATCTTGAGCGCAAGACCGGAACCAGGCGCCCGGCTCCCACACCAGCCGACACGACCCCCGCCGACGCGACGCCCGGCGGGACTCGCGATGGTCACGTAGCGGCCATCCATCTGCGCCACGCGCTCAGGATGGCCGGAGGTGGGGCCGTCCGCCCAGCCGGCCTGCCGGGCGCGCCTGGCCGACCAGCCGACCCGCGGCCCGGAACGCCGGGACCCGTCCAGCGACACCCCCGGGAAACCCGGAACGGCTTCTTCCGCGATTTCCCGCCTCGAACTGGTGCTTTCCGGTGGCGCACACAGTTCTTTCCCGTGGGCGCACATCGTTTTGGCTGGTGGACGCAGGGTACGCTTACCGGGGCGACCGGGCAATGAGCGTTTCCCGTCGTCGCCGAGGTCTCGGTGAGACCGCGGACGCTCAATGACAGATTCGCCGATATGGCCGCGTGGGGTCAGCGCCAGCCGTGTCCGAGCTGACCCGAACCCGCGGCGGGGGGGCGCGTCGCATGCCAGTCCTTTGCCGCCCAGCAGTCATGGTGCCGGAAAACACGATCGGAATGGACGAGACGCTCCAGCTGGCGCGCCGGCTGCACGCGGACCATCCTCAGCTGGAGCTCGTGCTCCAGCTCATCGGGAATACCGGCGTCGAGACGCGCCACCTGGTCCGCCCGCTGGCCGAGACGTTGCGCCACCCCGGTTTCGAGGCACGCAACGCGGTCTACGCACGCGAGGCGAAGGCCCGGATCCCGGAGGTCACACGGGCGGCCCTCACGGCGGCTGGCGACCTGGACGCGCGGGAGATCGACGCCATCATCGTCGTCTCCTGCACCGGCTTCCTCATGCCGTCGCTGACAGCCTGGATGATCAATAATCTGGGGTTCCGCAACGACACCCGGCAGATCCCGATCGCCCAGCTCGGCTGCGCGGCGGGCGGCGCGGCGATCAACCGCGCGGCCGACTTCTGCACCGCGTACCCGAGCGCGAACGTCCTCATCGTCGCCTGCGAGTTCTGCTCGCTGCTCTACCAGCCCACCGACACCGACGTCGGCTCGCTGCTGGCCAACGGGCTGTTCGGCGACGCTGTGGCGGCCGCGGTCGTCCGCGGGCGCGGTGGTTACGGCGTGCAGCTGGAACGGAACAGCTCCTATCTCGTACCGGACACGGAAGACTGGATCTCGTACGCGGTCAAGGAAACGGGATTTCATTTCCGGCTCGACAAACGTGTTCCCCGCACGATGGCCATGCTCGCCCCTGCCCTCAGCGCGCTCGCCGAAAGCCATGGCTGGGACGCGGGGGCGCTCGACTTCTACATCGTCCACGCCGGCGGTCCGCGTATTCTTGAGGATCTGCGCGAAATTCTCGGCGTCGACCCATCGTACTTCAGATACAGCAGAGCGACGCTGACCGAGCACGGCAACATAGCCAGCGCGGTCGTTCTCGACGCCCTGCGGCGGATGTTCGATGAAAATGTTCTCGAACAGGGCTCGACCGGCATGATCGCGGGATTCGGCCCCGGTATCACCGCCGAGAGCTGCGTCGGCACGTGGGCCGTGCCCGTCTGCCAGCCCGCCGACCTGAGGACCCGCCTCGCGGCACAACCGAGCGTGATGCCATGACGACCCGCGCGGACACCGACGTCAGGCACTGCCCGTTCGGGCATACGGCGGCACTGGAGTTCGACCCGTCGCTGCGCCGGCTGCGCGACGAGGCTCCCGTCAGCCGGGTCAGCCTGCCCTACGGGGCCGGCTGGGCCTGGCTGGTGACCAGTTATGACGACGTCCGTCGGGTGGTGACGGACCGCCGGTTCAGCCGCGCCGCCGGCATCGGTCGTGACCTCCCGAGGATGACGCCCGAGCCGATCGCCGACCGGGAGGCGATCAACCTGATGGATCCCCCCGGGCACACTCGGCTACGCCGCCTCATCGCGCAGGGGTTCACCCCCGTTCAGATCGACCGGATGACTCCGACGATCCGCGCCATCGCGGATCGACTCGTCGACGGCCTGCTCTGCCACGGCGCCCCGGTGGACTTCGTCGAGCTGTTCGCCGCGTGCCTGCCACTCACCGCGATCTGCGAACTGATGGCCATCCCCCGGCCGGACCAGCCCCGGATCCGGGAGCTCGTGGTCACGCTGATGTCCACCGATGCGGGCGCCGACGCGACCGTGGCCGCGAAGGCCGCGCTGCGCTCCTACTTCGTCGACCTCGCCGCCGAACGCCGCGCCCGGCCGGGCGATGACCTGATCAGCGCGCTCGCCGCGGCCCGAGACGGCACGCAGCAGCTCGGCGACCCCGAGCTGGCGCTGATCTCGATGGTCCTCGCGATCGCCGGCCATGACACCAGCACCTACCAGCTCAGCAACATCCTCTACACCCTGCTCACGAACCCCGGGCAGCTCGCGGCGCTGCGGGCACGCCCCGGCCTGCTCGGCCCCGCGCTGGAGGAACTGCTGCGTTTCATTCCCTTCCGCCGGGGCGTCGGCATCGCCCGGATCGCCACCGAGGACGTCGAGCTGGGCGGCGTCCTGATCCGCGCCGGCGACGCCGTGCACGTGTCCTACCTCGCCGCCAACCGCGACCCGGTCGTCTTCCCGACCCCGGACGTGCTCGACCTCGCGCGCCCCCACTCGGCCGTCCATATGACCTTCGGTTACGGCACCCACTACTGCGCCGGCGCGAGTCTCGCCCGCGCGGAGCTGCGCCTGGCCTTCGAGACCCTGCTGGCCCGTCTCCCCCGCCTACACCTGGCTGTTCCCCCCGCGGACATCACCTGGCACACCGGCTCCATCTGGCGCTACCCGGAACACCTCCCCATCGCCTGGTGACCCCGGCGACGGGCCGGGAAAGGGCTGGCCGTCGAAGGTGTCGACGCGGGCGAAGTCCTCGACCGCGCGGCGCTTGAGCCTCGTCGCGCGCCACTCGGGATAGCCGAGCGCGAGGACCGCGGCGATCGCGTGACCGGGCGGGATGCCCAGCAGCTCGGCGGCCGCTGGCTCCCGGCGCACCACGATCGTCGTCAGCGTCCCGCCGAGGCCCTGCGCGCGCGCCGCGAGCAGGAGATTCTGCGCGAACGGGTAGATCGAGGCGCCACCGACGATGCTCGTTCGCTCCAGCTCGATGTCGGTGACCGCGAGCGCGGTGAGCCGGGCGACCAGCACGAGCAGGACGGGGACCTGGTCGAGGCCGTCGATGAACGGGCTGGGTGCCGGAGTCGCGGCCGCCTCGTCGAGGTCGACGGCGGCGCCGTGCCAACGGCCGTCCAGCCCCGGCGCGAAGGGCCGCACCCCGGCCCTGACCTGGGCGGTGTACTCCCGCCAGCCGAGCACGGCCAGGTCGCGCACCTTCCGGCGCAGCTGCGGGTCGCGCAGCACCAGCACCGTCCACGGCTGCTGGTTGCCCCCGGACGGCGCGAACCGGGCGTCATCGAGCACCCGCGCGAGCACCTCGTCCGGCACGGGCGTGTCGGTGAACCGGCGCACCGCCCCCGACGTCCGCATCGCCTCACGCAAATCCATCCGGCCCTCCTCCGTCCACGAACCACGGCACGCCGGCGCCGAAGCAGCCCGTCCGATCTTCATCCAGGCCTGGCGGAGTCCGGGCCGCCTGGGGTCGGACACGGGTGCTGCCGAGCACTCGGCCAACCGGTAGCGGCGGCGCTCGCCAGCGGCCCATCATCGCCCGCAATAACCATTCGCGCTGCCGGCGGGTATCTCCCACGGACGACCGGGACCTGGTTTCCGCCCGGACCTGACCATGCGCTTCGGATATTGCGCCGCGTCGTCCGGGTCCCTATTCTTCTGCGACGGTGTGCCGGGAAGCCTGGTCGGCGTCCGCTTCTGCCTGTCCGCCCGGAGGCGCCCGGTGCTTGCCAGTCCCACGGGGGCACCGCTCCCCGAAACGCCGCTGGTCGCGTCCGATCTCCCGGCGGCGCCGCTGGGGCGGGACGGCCGTCGGCCGGCGCTCGCGGAATGGGCGCTGGTCACCGCCATGACCGTCGTCGCTGGCTTTCTCGGCCAGCTCGTGGCCGCCGAGCTGCGTGCCGCCGGCTGGCCACGTGCGAGCCGCTGGTCGTCGGCGGTCGTCGTCGGCCCGTCGGGTCGGCCGTTCGACGCGGTCGACGCCGTCGCCCGGGCCATCCACCAGGCGGACCCGTCGAAGCTGAGCGCGCTGCTCGCCGCCGCGCCGGGCGGCTGATGACCACCTCGCCCGGAGGGACTGACAGGACCCCGGCCAGCGTGAACCGGCTGACGTGCTGGATCGTCGACCGTTGGCGACGGGAGACGGCGAAAACGGTGCCAGCGCGGACAGGCGCGGCGGCGCTGCGGGCGAATCGTGGCCTGCGCGCCCGCTTCCTGATCTGGGCTGCCGTCATCGCGGCCGGCATCCCCCTCCTTGATCACTTTTCTCTCCCGCCGCTCATCGTCGTCGTGTTCATCAGCCTGGCCAACCTCGCGATGCCGGCGCCACTGACAGCGGCGACCAGACTGAACACGCCGTTCACCGACAGCTACCTCGACGAGACCTGGCGGGATCTCGCGGGACTGCTGGAATCCGAGGTCGCCGACGGCGGGGCCTTGATCTCGATGCGGACGATCGGTTCCAGCCGGGCCGTCGCGGTGGTCCGACGCGACGGCCCTAACCTGGTCGTGGCCGTCTACCCATGGCGTCGTGAGGTCTGGGTCGCCATCGGCGAGTACGAGATCCCGCGGGTCGACCCTGCTCAGGCCGTTCCTCTCGCCCAGCGGGCCGTCGGCGGCGAGTACACGATCCTGCCCGGCAAGGTGTTCCGGCGCGGCCGGCCGGCCTGGCTGCTGGTCCCCGCCGGCCGGGGGCGGCCGTTCGTCGGCCGCAGGCGCCGCACCGCCCGGCTGGCGGACTGGGAGACCGCCGCCGCCGTGGCGTGACCCGCGCCGCCCTGCGGCCCGAACCGCCATGTCGCGGTGCCTCCATGGTGACGGGTATTGCCGCACGACCCGAGCCGACGTGCGACCCGAGCCGACATGTGACCTGGGCCACTCTGTCGCTGGCGGTGTAGAGAATGGGGGCGCGGCTCCGACCGGGTGGTGTCGGCGCCGGGAGGCGGCGCCCGAGAACGGTGGGAGACGGCTGTGAAGTACCTGGTGACGATCTACGGCAACGACGAGACCTGGTCCTCGTTCCCGGCGGAGGAGTGGCCCGCGGCCATCGCGGCGCAGGAGGCGTTCAACAAGAAGTACTTCGACTCGGGCGAGCTCGTCTGCGCCTATGGGTCGGGGACGGAGGCCGAGGCGAAGGTCATCCGGGTGCGGGACGGGGTGCCCGCGGTGACCGACGGCCCGTACCTGGAGGCCAAGGAGTTCATGGGCAGCTTCTACATCCTCGACGTTCCCGACGAGGCGCGGGCGATCGAGATCGCGGCGGAGATCCCCTGGGCGTCGCGGGAGGCCGTCGAACTGGTCCCGCTCCCCCACGAGTCGCCCGCGCCGCAGCGGTAGGGCGCGGGCATGCCGGGCAGCCCCGCCGAGGACCTGCTGCGCGAGCTGGCGCCGCGGGTGCTCGGCGGGCTGCTGCGCCGTTACCCGACGCAGTTCGAGCTGTGTGAGGACGCCGTCCAGGACGCGCTGCTGGCCGCCGCGACCGGCTGGGCCACCGACGGCGTCCCGGAGAATCCTTACGGCTGGCTCGCCGCGGTCGCCGGCCGGCGGATGATCGACGCGATCCGGGCCGAGTCGGCCCGGCGGCGGCGTGAGGCCGGGCTCGCCCTCGCCACACCGGCCAGCGAGCTGGTCGCCGCAGCGGCCGACGCCGCGCGGCCGGCCGACCGGGACGACTCGCTGCGGCTGCTGTTCCTGTGCTGCCATCCCGCGCTGTCGGCGTCGAGCCAGGTGGCGCTCACGCTGCGGGCCGTCGGCGGCCTGACGACGGCGCAGGTCGCCGCGGCCTTCCTCGTTCCCGAGGCGACGATGGCGCAGCGGATCAGCCGGGCGAAGCAGACGGTGCGGGCCGCCGGCGCGCGCTTCCGGCTGCCAGCCGGCCGCGACGAGTACGACGTCCGGCTGCGAGCCGTCCTGCATGTCCTCTACCTGATTTTCAACGAGGGCTACACCGCGAGCTCCGGGGAGCGGCTGACCGCGCCGTGGCTGTCCGACGAGGCGATCCGGCTGACCCGCTGGCTCTCCGGGGTGCTGGCCGCGGACGACCCAGCCCACGCCGAGGTGCTGGGACTGCTGGCGCTGATGCTGCTCACCGACGCGCGCCGCCCGACGCGCGCCGACCCCGACGGCCGCCTGGTGCCGCTCGCCGAGCAGGACCGAAGCCGGTGGGACCGCGAGCTCGTCGCCGAGGGCCTCGCGCTGGTGGACCGCGCGTTGTCGGCCGGGCCGGTGGGTGCCTACCAGGTGCAGGCCGCGATCGCCGCGGTGCACGCTGAGGCGCCGGACACCGACGCGACGGACTGGCCGCAGATCCTGGGCCTCTACGACGTGCTGGCGCGGATCGCGCCGAACCCGATGGCGGCGTTGAACCGCGCGGTGGTCCTCAGCCAGGTCCGTGGCCCGGCGGTGGCCCTGGCCGCGCTGGACGAACTCGCCGCCGGCGACCGGCGGATGGCGGGCCACCACCGGCTGCTCGCCGTCCGCGCGCACCTGCGCGAGCAGGCCGGGGACCGGGCGGGTGCCGGCACGGACTTCCGCGCGGCGGCCGAGCGAACCGACAGCGAGCCCGAACGCCGCTACCTGCTGGCCAAGGCGGCGGGCCTGGCCCCAGGCCCAGAAGGGGACACTAGCCGCGGTTCATGATCAGGCTGACCAGCTCGCCGGGATGCACACTCACCCAGGCCTGCGCGACATTGGCGAGCGCGCCGATCACCTGGAACTCGATGACCCCGGGACTGGTCAGCTCGCCGCCGGCGAGCGTGTAGGACGCCGGGTCGGGGCGCAGCACGCACCCGTTCGGGTCCTGCCCGACGGGCAGCGACGCGTCGAGCGTGATGCGGACGGAGGCATCCAACGGGTAGGTCGCGAGCGGGCCCTGCGGCCAGACGCGGGTCGTGCCGTGGTAGTGCACCGGGCAGCTCCCGGACGTCTCGGTCGCGTTGATCTGTCCCTGACCGGCGACCTGGCCGGCGTCGTCGAGGCGCAGGCCGAAGCCGGGCAACGCCGAGCCCGCGGCGCTCTGCCAGCGCCCAAGCCACGGCCAGAATGCCGCCCGCCGGCTCGGCGACGGGCTGGCCGCCTGGGCCGCCGGACCGCCGGACCGCGCGGGCTTGGCCGTCGGGGCCGCGTCGCCCTGGGCCCGCCCCCCGCTGTCGCCGGCCGCGCGGTCGCTCGCCGAGGGCTGGTCGACGGCCCCGAACACGGTGAGCACCATCAGCGCGGCGCCGAGCAGGCACAGCAGGGCGGAGCCGATCTTGCCGGTCCACCGTCGGCGTGGGGGCCCGGGCGGCGTCCGGTGCCGGGGGCCGCCGGGGCGAGGCGTGCCGGGCGAGCGGGCCGCGGCAGCGCCCGGTGGGGCCGCCCGCCGCCGGTGCGCCGCCTGGAGTGGTGCCGACGGGACCAGCGCCGGCACGGACGGCGTGTCCGGCGACGGCGTTTCCCGGCGAAGAGGGGCCGGCGGAAAGGCGGGGGGCAGCGTGGTCGGAGTGAGCGCGGCCGCTCGTGCCCGGGCGGCGTCCTCCCGAGCGCACCAGGGGCAGGCGTCCAGACCTGGCTGGAAGTGGTGGGTCCGGGTGCGCGGGCAGGTTCGCAGGCCGTCGGCCAGCCTGCGCAGCGCCTCGTGCCACTCGAGGGCCGTCGGCCGCGGCAGCAGGGCTCCCGCGCCGGGGCCGAAGGCCCGGTCGAACAGCGCGAGCACCTCGGGCGGAAGCACGTCGGCGGGTGGCATGCCAGCCGGCGGGTCAAGTCGCCCGCCGCCGGCCAGCGCGTACAGGCCCTCGCGGGCCAGGCCGAGGGGGGATGGCTCCTTGTCGAGGGCGCGCCACACACCGGTGTAAGGGCGGTGCCCGCCGAGCAGCAGCGCGAAGCAGTGGACGGCCAGCGCGAAGTCGTCGGCCGCCGGGCCGAGCGGGCGGCCCCGCTCGGCGAGCAGGTCGGCGGGAGTGAACTCCGGTCGGCCGACCGGTGCCTGGTAGACCCGGACCGGGGCGCCGGTCGCGCCGGCCTCGGGCGGGTCGAGGGCCTCGACGACTTCCGGGACACTCACCTGTACGGCGTCGCAGTCGACGAGCGTGATCCCGCCGTGCTCGCCGACATGGACCAGGCCGTCGTGGAAGTCGCCGACGACGTAGCCGAGCTCGTGCAGCGTCACCGTCGCGGCGGCGAGGCTCGCCCCGGCCTGGGCGAGCAGCCGCCAGTCACCGGCCACCGCTGGCCGGCCGGGCGGAAGCGTCCGATGGCCGCCGCGGCCGAGCGGGCCGGTGAGCCAGTCGGTCCGGCGGGCGTCCGCGGCGGGCTGGCGGGCGCGGACGAACAGCGACCGCAGCGCAATGCCGTCGGCCGGCAGGGGCAGGGTGTAACCGGCGAGCGCGCCGCCGCCGTCGACGACCAGCTGCGTCGGCCAGGCGAACCGGTACCTGCCGGGGACGTCCTGGGGCGGATGGTCGATCATCCAGGCGAGCTTCGCGCGCAGGTCGGCCGCGCAGCGGACCAGGATCGCGGGACTGAACAGCTTCACCCCGGTCCCGGGATGCCCGTCCCGGGCGTAGAGCCGGCCCTGGCCGGCGTTTCCGATCAGGCGGCCGACATGCACCTGTCCGCCATCGAGGCCGAATAGATCGGCCAGATCAACCGAGTCCCGCCCGTCGCCCATCGATTCCTCTCAAGCGCGCCCGATCAGCATCGCACAGCCGGCGACCGCCACGACGAGCAAGGCCGGAATATAGGGGCCAAGCGATGATTCATCTGTTTTGCCGCATTCGGGGCTATTGTCGCCGCTGGCCGGGCGCGATCGCAGCGGTTCAGAGACGGTAGGCGTAGTCGTCATAGCCGGCCGGAACGAGGCGGTACCCGGCCTCGCGCAGCAGGGTGCGCGCGCTGTCGAGATCGGCGCCGAGGTGGCAGGCCTCGTAGATCAGGTGCCGAGGCGCCCAGGGCGCCGAGAAGTCGATCTGGCGGAGGATCTCGTAGTCGTAGCCCTCCGCGTCGATCTGCAGCAGGTCGACGTGGTTGAGGGCGTGCTTTTCCAGCAGGGTCCGCAGCCGCATCACCGGGACCTCGATCTCCTCGATCCGCTGCTCGATGTCCGGGATCAGCTCCTTGGACTCGAGGACGACGTCCCGGCGCAGTGAGCTCAGGCCGATCACCCAGACCGGGTCGCCCGGCTTCCAGTGGACCGCGTACATGGTCGCCGTGCCGTCCTCTACCCCGACCGCGGCGCGTTCACAGCTGATCCCCGGCACATCGCGGTAGCTGTTGGCCAGCGCGGTGTACAGGTGCGGCAGCGGTTCGACGAGAACTCCCCGCCAGCCGTGGTGGACGATCATGTCGTGGACCGGATCGCCCATCTCGCCGTCGTTCGCGCCGATCTGGACGACCGTCAGCGGACGGCCAGCCCGGTCGGCGATCCGCTTGACGATGGAGACTGCGTCGATCCCCGGACCCTTGGTGCCCCCCCAGAGGCTGGCCCAGACGTTCAGCGGCATGTACGCGTTCACCGCCGGGACGCGCCGCACCACATTGCGCGCGACCCATCGAGGGTTTGCCTTCACCATGGCCCGCACCTTATGTCCCGAACCAAACCGAGAAGCCACCAACCTGCCGTACCGCCAGAAGTCACACGTATGCGCCGATCTCGGCGACCGCGCTCGCCGGCAGATGGAGGCGGATCGCGGCGACCGGTCGGACCGGAGAACCAACCTGGCCGGCCGTCGATCGCCGGGCACGCGCAACTCCAGCCACCGCGGCGACGTCTGACGCGGCGTGGAGCCACGCAGGTTGGAGCATTTCCTCGCGGTCGCCGAGGAGGGCGGGTTCACGCGGGCGGCCGCGCGACTGCACATGGTGCAGTCCGGGGTGTCGGCGTCGATCAGGTCGCTGGAGCGGGAGCTCGGGATCGAGCTGTTCGAGCGCACCACGCAGCACGTCGAGCTGACCGAGGCCGGCCGGGCGCTGGTCCCCGAGGCACGCCGTGTGCTGGGCGCTGTCCGGCAGGCCCGGCAGGTCGTGACGGAGGTGCGTGACGGCGCGCGGGGGACGCTGTCGCTGGGCATCCCGGACAGCCTGACGCCGCGGCCGTTGCTCGCGGCGGTGGCGGCGTTCCGAGCCGAGTACCCGCTGGTGCGAGTCCGGCTGGCCGTCCCCGGGCAGGGAGGCTGCGGGTCGGGCCCCGCTTCCCAGGTGGCGAAGGTGCGCGACGGCGAGCTGGACCTGGTGATCCTCGCGGCGACCGGGCCAGTGGCCGGCCTGCGGCTGTACCCGCTGCGCACGGAGACACTCGTGCTGGCCTGCGCCGCGGACCACCCGCTCGCCGGCCGTCAGGCACTGAGCCTGGCCGAGACCGGCGACCTGAACCTCCTGGAGTTCCCGGCCGGCTGGGGGGTCCGGGCGGCGGTCGACCGGGCGTTCGCCGCCGCGGGTCTCGCCCGGCGCGAGCCCGACCTGGAGCTGACCGACCTGGCGACCGTCATGGACCTGGTCCGCCACGGTCTGGGGGTCGCGTTCGTCCCCGAATCCCGCGCCGACCGGGCGGGCGACCTGCGATATCTGCCGATCGAGCCCCACGCGCCGCGTTACCAGCTGGCGATCGGCCTCCCGCTCGACCGCCCGCTGTCGACGACGGCCGCCACCTTCCTGGAACGCTGCCTGCGCCCCAGCCGCGCGGCCTGAGAAACCTCGCGGCGTCAGATCCGCGCCCACGCCTCGCTCAGTACGGAGCGCAGGATGGATTCCATCTCGTCGAAGTGTGACTGGTCGCAGATCAGCGGCGGGGAGAGCTGGATCACCGGGTCGCCACGGTCGTCGGCCCGGCAGTAGAGGCCGGCGTCGTAGAGGGCGCCGGACAGGAAGCCGCGCAGCAGGCGCTCGGACTCGCTCGCCGAGAAGCTCTCCTTGGTCGTCCTGTCCTTCACCAGCTCGATGCCGTAGAAGTAGCCGTCGCCGCGCACGTCGCCGACGATCGGCAGGTCGTACAGCTTCTCCAGCGCGGCCCGGAAGTTCGGCGCGTTGCGGGCGACATGGCCGACGAGGTCCTCGCGGGCGAAGATATCCAGGTTCGCCAGCGCCACCGCCGCCGACACCGGGTGCCCGCCGAAGGTGTAGCCGTGCGCGAAGCTCGCGGCGCCGCGCAGGAACGGCTCCGCGAGCCGGTCACTGGCGATCATGGCGCCGAGCGGCGAGTAGCCCGACGTCAGGCCCTTGGCGCAGGTGATGATGTCGGGCTGGTAGTCGTAACGCTGCGCGCCGAACATCGCGCCGAGGCGCCCGAACCCACAGATCACCTCGTCGGAGACCAGCAGCACGTCGTAGGTGTCGCAGATCTCCCGCACCCGCTGGAAGTAGCCGGGCGGCGGCGGGAAGCAGCCGCCGGCGTTCTGCACCGGCTCCAGGAAGACGGCGGCCACGGTGTCCGGGCCCTCGGCCTCGATCGCGACGGCGATCTGGTCGGCGGCCCAGCGGCCGAACGCGACCGGGTCGTCGCCGAACATCGGCGCCCGGTAGATGTTGGTGTTCGGTACCCGGAAGCCGCCGGGGACCAGCGGCTCGAACATCTGCTTCAGGCTCGGGATACCGGTGATCGCCAGCGCGCCCTGGGTGGTGCCGTGGTAGGCGATCGACCGGCTGAGCACCTTGTGCTTCAGTGGCCGGCCGGTCTCCTTGTAGTACTGCTTGGCCAGCTTCCAGGCCGACTCGACGGCCTCGCCGCCGCCAGAGGTGAAGAACACCCGGTTCAGGTCGCCGGGGGCGAGGCCCGCGACCCGTTCGGCGAGCTCGATCGCCGTCGGGTGGGTGTGCGCCCAGAGCGGGAAGAAGGCGAGCTGCTCGGCCTGCTTGCGCGCGGCCTCGGCGAGCTCGGCACGGCCGTGTCCGGCCTGGACGACGAAAAGCCCGGCCAGGCCGTCGAGCACCCGGTGGCCGCGCGAGTCCCAGACGTAGGCGCCCTCACCGCGCACGATGACGGGCGCCTCGCCGGCGGCGACGGCCGACAGCCGGGTGAAATGCGGCCACAGGTGCGCGGCGGCCGACCGGTTAAGGGCGTCGGTGTCGGTCGCGGGCGTGGGGTCGATCGGGGGGTCGATCGTAGGTTCGTCGAGGGTCGTCACGGCAGTCCTTCCGCCGAACCAGAAACTTCGTCACGAGCGGGGGCGCGGCCGCGGGCGGCCCAGGCCAGGCACCGCGCGGCCAGCGGTCTCGGGCAGGCCCATCCGCAAGGCGACCCAAGATTGACCTCATCATACGGTTAGCGCGGATGACTGGCTGACTCACGAACGTTTCCGTAGCGTATGATCGTTACAACAACGGTTCCCGCATTGGAGCCTGATTGCGGCACGGTATCGGCCAGGACGCGCCCCAGCGAACGCACACGGCGCGCCGCGGCGCGTAACCCGGGCCGCGCGGCATGCTCGGTCTGGCCGGTATTGCCCGCCGCAGGCGGCGACGCGCCGACGGCCGCCTCCGGCCGGGGCGGCGGGCCACGACGTCGACGAGGGAGCAGCCGTGAGGATCGCGATCCCCCGCGAGGTGAAGAACCGTGAGTACCGCGTGGCGGTCACGCCGGCGGGAGCGCACGAGCTCACCCGCCACGGGCACGACGTGTTCGTCGAGGCGGGTGCCGGCGCGGGGTCACGGATCCCGGACTCCGAGTACACCGAGGCCGGGGCGAAGATCGTCGAGAGCGCGGACGCGACCTGGGCCGCGGGCGACCTGGTCCTCAAGGTCAAGGAGCCGGTCGAGGAGGAGTACCACCGGCTACGCCCGGGGCTCGTCCTGTTCACCTACCTGCACCTCGCGGCGTCGCTGCCCTGCACCCGTGCCCTGCTGGACGCCCGGGTCACGGCGATCGGCTACGAGACGGTCGAGTTGGCCGACCGGTCGCTGCCGTTGCTCGCGCCCATGTCGGAGGTCGCCGGGCGGCTGGCCCCGCAGGTCGGCGCGGGCGCCCTGATGGCCGCGGCGGGCGGCCGGGGCGTGCTGCTCGGCGGGGTGCCGGGCGTCGACGCGGCGACGGTGGTGGTGATCGGCGCCGGGGTCGCAGGGCTGAACGCCGCGACAATCGCCCTCGGGATGCGCGCCGATGTGACGCTGCTGGATCGGGATCTCGGCCGGCTGCGCGCCGCGGACGCCCGGTTCTCCGGCCGGGTGCGCACCATCGCGTCCAGCGCGTACGAGATCGAGCGCGCCGTGCTGGACGCCGACCTGGTGATCGGCGCCGTGCTCGTCCCGGGAACGCGGGCGCCGAAGCTCGTCACCAACACGATGGTCGCCCGGATGCGGGCCGGCGCCGTCCTCGTCGACATCTCGGTCGACCAGGGCGGGTGCTTCGAGGACACCCACCCGACGACCCACGACGACCCGACCTACCGGGTACACGACACCGTCTTCTACTGCGTCGCGAACATGCCCGGGGCGGTGCCGCGTACGTCGACGCACGCGCTGACCAACGCGACCCTGCCGTACGTCCTCGCGATCGCCGAGGGTGGCTGGCGCTCGGCGATGCGCCGCGACCCGGCCCTCGCGCTGGGCCTGAACACGCATGAAGGCGAGGTCACCTGCCCGCCCGTCGCCGCGGCGCACGGGCTGCCGAGCGTCACCCCTGCGGACGTGCTCGGGACCGCGCCTCGGAGCGCGGGTGCCTGAGCGCCAGCCGCAGTGCGAAGCCCGGGACCATCATGGCGCGCTCCCGGGCGGCCGGGGCGCGGTTCGCCGGCCGGTGCCAGGGCACACCGCACGGGTGAATCGGATCCTTCCTCGCCAACGCCGCCCCGAGAGGGCTCGTCGGCCCGTCGGGAGCAGGTTCTCGGCGCTGACCGGCGCCCCGCCAGCCCGCTCCGCGCTGGGACTGCGGACCGCGCTCGCCGCGTTCGGCCTGGTGTTCTGTGGCGTGGTGGCCGGCCTGTTCGCGGCCGCCGGCTGGATCGTGCCCGCCATCCTGCTCTGCATCGCCGGCGCGACCGCCGCCGTCGACCTGGCCGTGATCGGCGTCCGGGCCCGGCAACGGCGCCGGCTTCGCCGTCCCGACGGCATGAGCCCCGGCGCCGCGGTGCGGCCCGGCCGCCGCAGCGACAGCTACCTTCCGTAGCCCTGGCGACATTCCGCCAGACCTGGGCCGACGTGCTCGTGCCCTGAGCCCGCGGGCTCGGGGCACGCGGTGGCCGTCCCGCGTCCGGCGGGCCGGCCAGCGGGTCCTTCCCCGCCGGCGGCGGATCGGCATGCCCCTGTTCCCCGTAAGGTGACCCGGAACGACCATGGGTCGGAAACGACCATGTGCCGAGACGACCGGGGGACGGGTGAGCGCGGCGCCGCGAGAGCCAGAGCAGGAGGCGCTGCGCTCCGGGCTGCGCCGGATGCGCACCGTCGCGAGCTGCCTGTTGCTGGCCGCCGTGGCCGTCTACGTCGCCACATCGCTGTGGCAGCACCCGCCAGGCTGGGCCGGCTACCTGCGGGCCGCGGCCGAGGCCGGGACGGTCGGCGCACTGGCCGACTGGTTCGCCGTCACCGCATTGTTCCGCCACCCGCTCGGCCTGCCCATCCCGCACACGGCGATCATCCGCAAGCGCAAGGATGACCTGGGCCGCGGCCTGGAGTCGTTCGTCTCCACCCACTTCCTCGCCGAGCCGGTGGTACGCGGCAAGATCGACCAGATCGGGGTGGCCGGCCGGGTCGGCAGCTGGCTGCGCCAGCCGCGCAACGCCGACCGGGTCAGCACCGAGGTCGCGAACCGGCTCGCGAGCGCGCTGGAGAAGATGAACGACGCGCTCGTCGTCGAGCTGGTCGAGAAGTCCGTGCTGCCCCGGCTCGTGGAGGTGCCGTGGGCGCCAGTGCTCGGAGCGCTGCTCGACCGGGCGCTGGCCGACGGGCTGCAGCACCGCGCCGCGGAGGTCCTGCTCGACCACGCCCAGGAGTGGCTGGTCGCGAACCCGGACGCGGTCCGGGGGCTGGTGCTCGACCACGCGCCGGCCTGGTCGCCGCGCTGGGTCGACGAGGCCGTCGCGAACCGGGTCTACACCGAGGCGCTGCGGGTGGTCATCGCGCTGCGCGCGGACCGTGACCACCGACTGCGCCAGAGCCTCGACAGCTTCCTGTCCGACCTGGCCGGCAAACTCCGCTCCGACGACGCCACGCGCGAGCGGGTCGAGGGGTTCAAGGAGCAGGCGCTCGCGTCCCCGGTGGCGGCGGACGCGGTCACCGCGATGTGGTCGACGGCGAAGGGCATCCTGCTCGACCTGAGCACCGACGAGCTGTCCGTCCCGCGCCGCGCCGCAGCCACCCATCTGGCCTCGTTCGGGGCGAAACTCGCCACCGAGCCGGAGCTGGCGGCGTCCGTCAACCAGGCCGCCGCCGACCTCGCGACCCGGGCCGTCAACCGCTACAAGGGCGACATCGCGGCGATCATCGGGGACACGGTGGCGAGCTGGGAGCCCGTCGAGGCCTCGCGGCGCATCGAACTGCAGGTCGGGCGCGACCTGCAGTTCATCCGGATCAACGGCACCGTCGTCGGCGCGCTCGCCGGCCTGCTGATCCACCTGATCACCCAGCTCGTCCTCTGAACCCCGCGGCCTGAACCCCGCGGCCCCGCATGGCCGCGCCCCGGGGGCCGTGCCCCACCGTCACCCGGGTGGTCTGGGACCATGGCGGGGTGACGACTGGCCCGGCGGCGATCATGTTGGCCCGGCTGCGCCGGCCGACCCGGCCGGCCCTCGCGCCGGCGGTCCTGGGCGCGCTGGTCATGGTCATCTGGGTGGCCTATGTGCGCCCACTGGCGCATTTCGACCTCGACGTCTTCCTGCGCGCCGGCGCCGCGGTCGCGGCCGGCCGTGACCCGTACCCGCGCCCCGGCAGCCCGGCCGTCTACTCCGGGTTCGCCTTCGTCTACCCGTATCTGGTCGCGCTGCCGTTCGTGCCGCTGGCGTGGCTGCCGCGGGCCGGGGCGGAGGGGCTGTTCCTCGGGCTGTCGGTGCTGGCCCTGCTCGCCGGCTGCCGGCTGGCCGGGGCGCGCCGCTGGCGGGCGTACGCGCTGGTGCTGGTCGCGTCCTGCACGATCATCGGCCTGCAGATGGGCACCCTCAACGCGTGGCTGTTCGCCGGGCTCGCGGCGCTGTGGCGGCTGCGTGACCGGCCGGCGGCCGCCGGGCCGCTCGCCGCGCTGCTGGTCTACAGCAAGCTGTTCCTGTTGCCGCTGCCGCTGTGGCTGCTGCTCACCCGGCGCTACCGGGCGGCCGCGACGGCGGTGGCCGCCCTGGCCGCGCTGGTCGGCGCCGGCCAGCTGGTCAGCCCGGTCGGGCTGCAGACCTACTCCGGGATGCTCGACGCGCTCGCCCGGGTGGAGGCCCCCGATGGGCTGAGCCTGACCGGTCTGCTCATGAACGCCGGGCTGGGGCTCGCCGGGGCGACCTGGTGCGCGCGGGCGTTCGCCCTGGCGTCGCTGGCCGGCTGCTGGCTCGCGGTCCGGCCGGTGCGGGCCGGCCGGCTGGCCGCGTCGGTGCCGGACCGGGCGATACCACTCCCACCGGCGCCAGCTTCGGCGGCACCGGCGCTGGCCGTCGCGGTGCCGGCTGTGGCTGGGACGCCTCGGGCCGCGGGTCGGCTGGACGCGGCAGCCGACGGGCTGCTGTTCGCCGCCACCGTCGGCGCGGCCCTGCTCGCGTCGCCGATCGTGTGGAGCCACTACCTGCTGCTGCTCGCCGTGCCGCTACTCGTCCTGGAAGGCGGCGAGCGGACGGGCGCGCTCGCCGTCGCCACCGGGGTCAGCTGGCTGCTGGTCACCCCGCACCTGAGCACCGGGCCCGATGTGACCGTGTCAGCGCTGGTTGTGACCCTGCTCGCCGCCGCGCCGCTACGGGACGCGACGAGCCGCCTGCTGGACCGCCACCGGGGCGACCAGCCACCCGGGGGCGCCACGCGCACGAGCGCGGCGCTCGGCGTCGTGGCCGGCCTCGCGCCCAAGGCCGCCGCCGTCGGCGTCCTCGCGGTGGCGGGCCTGCAGCTGTGCTGGTCGCTGGCGCGGGCGCACCACGGCGGCGACGCGGTCACCGGGGCCTACCTGGCGACGCTGAGCGTGCTGGGTCTTCTCGCCTGGGGCGCGCGCCAGGTGCCACGAGCCGGCTGATCGGCGTTGTCCAGCCCACACCGCCACGCGCTCAGGCCAGTTGGGCAGGTACGGTTGGAACCCTGACGGCTGTTCCCGCCGTCGCGCGCTCTGCCAAACCACGTCCCCTGTGACGTTCGCTGGCTGGGCGTGAGGTCGGTGCGAGCCGCGCCGGTCACGCACGTGCGCTGATCTCTGGTCGGCGTCCCGGAAGGCCACCAGGTCCGCCCCGGGGACGGCTGTCGCGTCCCCGGCTGCCCGGCGTCGAGCATCGCTCGACGGGCGGGCCGGACCGCGTGATCCGTTCGCGGCCGCCGCTGGAGTGGCGCGCCGCTGGGCCGCGCTGACGAACCGGGGAAGCTCCCCGGGCAATCCCTCGCGAACCCGGCCGTGTTTACTCCGGCCGCCGGCTCGTGTTCGCGCATGTGCGCGGTGGCCCCGACCTGATCGAGGGCTCCACTGTCTCAACCCAGCAATCCCGCGACCCATCCCAGCAACCCAGGGCCGGGCTCCTTCGGCGGCTCGCCGGCGGGGGGCCGCCCGGCGCGCCCCGCCCGTAGCGGCGGGCGCGTGCGCTCGGGCGGCGGTCACGGCGGCTACCGGTCCGGTGGGCCGCGCCGCGGCGGCGGCTTCGGCCGCCGGCCCGCCCCGGCCCGCCCCGCGCTGCCGACCCGCGAGCCGCGGCCGCCGGTCGAGTCGTTCGAGGCGGCCGGCCTGCCGGCCCGGCTCGTGCGCGCGCTCGCCGAACGCGGCATCAGCGCGCCCTTCCCGGTCCAGGCCGCGACGCTGCCTGACGTCCTGGCCGGTGAGAACGTCCTCGGCCGGGCCAAGACCGGCTCCGGCAAGACGCTCGGCTTCGGCCTGCCGATGCTGGCCCGGCTCGCCGGCCGCGGCCCGGCCACCCCGCTGCGCCCGCGCGGCCTGATCCTCGTGCCCACCCGCGAGCTCGCCCAGCAGGTCAGCGACGCGCTCGACCCGCTGTCGCGCGCGCTCGGCCTGTGGCTGCGCCCGGTCTACGGCGGCACGTCGATCTCCCGGCAGATCTCGGTGATGCGCCGCGGCGTGCACATTGTCGTCGCCACCCCCGGCCGGCTGCTGGACCTCGTCGAGCGGGGCGCCTGCCAGCTCGACGACGTCGAGGTCACCGTCCTCGACGAGGCCGACTACATGTGTGACCTCGGCTTCCTGCCGGCGGTCCGCTCGATCCTGGACGCCACCTCGCCCGCCGCCCAGCGGCTGCTGTTCAGCGCGACGCTGGACCGCGAGGTCGAGGTGCTCGTCCGCGAGTACCTGCCCGAGCCGGTGCTCGTCGCCGTCGACTCGGAGACCAGCCAGGTCACCACGCTGCGCCGGCACGCCCTGGAGGCCGCCGACAAGGTCAGCCAGCTGGAGGTCGTCACGGCGCTGGCCGGTGGCCAGGGCCGGACGCTGGTGTTCGTGCGGACCCAGCGCGACGCGGACCAGGTCGCCGGCGACCTGACGAAGGCCGGCGTGCCGGCCGAGCCGCTGCACGGCGGCCTGCCGCAGGGCGCCCGCACGCGGGCGCTGGCCGGGTTCGCCGACGGCACCCGCCGGGTGCTGGTCGCCACCGACGTCGCCGCCCGCGGGATCCACGTCGACGACGTCCGGCTGGTGGTGCACCTGGGCCCGCCGGAGGACACCAAGACCTACCAGCACCGCGGCGGTCGCACCGCGCGGGCCGGCGCCGACGGCGCCGACGTGCTGGTGACGCTCGCGGCCGACCGCGGCAAGGTCCGGTCGATGCTGCGGACGGCCGGGGTCGACACCCGGATCACCCCTGTCACGGCGACCGACCCGACGGTCACCGAGATCGCCGGCCCGCCGGCGCCGCGGGTCGAGCCGGGCTCGATCCCGGCGCCCCGGCAGGCCGCCGACCGCCGGCCCGGCCGCTTCGGCGAGTCCCGCGACGGTGGCCGGGGCGAGCGCGCCGGCTTCGGCCACCGCGGCGGCTCCCGGACGTCCCGGGACGGCAGGGGTGCCGTGCGCCGCGGGCCGCGCCTGGACCGTCCGCACCACTCCGACCGCAGGGACGGCGACGCGGCCGCGTCCTGACAGCCGCCGGTCTGGCTCGGCGCCGTCCCGGTGCCGAGCCAGCCGGAGTGTCGGACCGCTCCTCGGACAGGCGGGTACGGCTCAGGTCCTACCTGATGGTCGTGACCGCGCGTCGGGACCGACCACCAGGTAGGACTCCCTATGAACTGGCCGGCCCTTCCCTGAGTCAGGCCCGTCGACGCCGGCCGCCGTCCAGGGGGCGCCGGCCGCGGGTCACGGGGTCTCGGCGCCAGGGCGGTGCAGGCCCGGGTGGATATCGGTTCGCGGGTGCGTGGGCGAGGCGGTACTGTGCTCGCGGTGCGCCGGGAAGTCTGGTCGGCAGGTCGATGATCCTCTTGGTGGGATCAGGCTCCTAGCCGGCCGAGGAGGCCCATCGTGCGCGCACGCGAGCTGGCGGACCCGGACTTCCCTCGGGTGACGTTGTCCACCCCGGCGCTCACCGCCGCGCGGCTGCTGCTCGATAGCCGGCGCCACGGCCTGCTGGTGCTCGACGAGCAGGGGGCACCGCACGCGGTGCTGCCCATCGGGCCACTGCTCCGTAAGGCCGTGCCCGAATACGTCCTCGCGGATCCCCGTCTGGCCGCGGTCGTCGACGAGACGCATGCGGACACGCTCGGAGCACGCCTCGCCGGGCTGACCGTGCGCGACTGCCTGCCCGACGCGCGGCACGCGCCGCCGGTCGCGCGGCCCGACGACACCCTGCTGGCGGTCGCCGCGCTCATCACGGCCAGCTCCTGCCCGCTGGTCGCTGTGGTGGACCGCGGTCCCGGACCTGCTGGAGACCGCCTGCTCGGTGTCATCAGCCAGCGGCATCTGCTCGATCACCTCGTGCGGGCCGCCTCGTGAGCGACTGGCACGCCTGGGCTGCCGTCGCCGTCTTCGTCATCGTCTACGCGCTGATCGTCTCCGAGCGGCTGGGACGCACGGCCGTCGCGCTCGCCGGCGCCGGCGCCGTTCTCCTCCTGCACGCGACCGATGACCAGGCCGCGTTCTTCGACGAGCGAACCGGCGTCGACTGGAACGTGCTGTTCCTGCTGTTCGGCATGATGGTGATCGTCGGCGTGCTGAGCCAGACAGGTGTGTTCGAGTACCTGGCGATCTGGGCGGCGAAGCAGTCCCGGGGCCGGCCGTTCCGGGTGCTGACGATGATGGTCGTGCTCACCGCGGTCGCCTCGGCGCTGCTCGACAACGTGACGACCGTGCTGCTCGTGGTGCCGGTGACGCTGCTGATCTGCGAGCGGCTCGGCCTGCCGCCCGCGCCGTTCCTCATCGCCGAGGTCTTCGCGTCGAACATCGGCGGCGCGGCGACCCTCGTCGGCGACCCGCCCAACATCATCATCGCCAGCCGGGCGGGGCTGACGTTCAACGACTTCCTGGTCAACGTCCTGCCGATCGCGGCGCTGCTCGTCGTCGCGCTGGTCGGGCTGTGCCGGATGCTGTTCTCCTCGGCGTTGGGCTACGACGCCGAGCGCGCCGCCGGGGTGATGGCGCTGCGCGAGCGGGACGCGATACGCGACCCGACCCTGCTGGGCCAGGGCCTGGCCGTGCTCGCGTTGGTAATCGCGGGCTTCGTGCTGCATCCCGTGCTCGGCTACCCGCCGAGCGTCGTCGCGCTGGTCGGCGCCGGGCTGCTGGTCGCGGTCTCCCGGACCGTGCCAGCCGACGCGATGAAGGAGGTCGAGTGGTCCACGCTCGCCTTCTTCGCCGGATTGTTCGTGGTGGTGGGTGCCCTCGTCGAAACCGGCGTGATCGACTCAATAGCGCGTGGGCTGACCGCCGGGGCCGCGAGCAACGAGCTCGGCGCCGCCGCGATCTTCCTCGGCGGCTCCGCTGTCCTGTCCGGCGTCGTCGACAACATCCCTTACGTCGCGACCGTCGCGCCTATCACCGAGCAGATCGTCGCCGGCCTGCCCCGGGGGCGCGACAGCGGCCACGTCCTCTGGTGGGCGCTCACCCTCGGCGCCGACCTCGGCGGCAACGCCACCGCGGTCGGCGCCTCGGCGAACGTCGTCGTCCTGGGCCTCGCGGCCCGCGCCGGCACGCCGATCTCCTTCTGGCAGTTCACCCGCCACGGCCTCATCGTCACCGCGACGACCGTCGCGATAGCAGCCGTTTACCTCTACCTGCGCTACTTCGCCTTCGGGTAGGCAAGTGGGATCGCAACGAGCCGACGGGTGGTCGGCTTCCTCACCTGGCCGCCCCGGGGTAGTCCGCGCCCGATGGCGCATCTGATCGGGGGAGGACCGTCGGGGATTGTCTGGCCGACGTCGTGTCGACCTGGCGGTCAGGCGACGGCGGAGGCGCCGAGGAGGGCCTTCAGGTCTCCCATGAGGGCGGGGGTGCGGCGGACTTTGAAGGCGTCGTCGAGGCGCAGCAGGGTCGTGCGGTGCGGGGACTGCAGGTGCAGGTGGACCTCGGTCGTGCCGGGGTGGGTGGCGAGGACCTCACGGAGCCGGTCGACGGTCGGCGCGTTCACCCGCGCGGCGGCCATGGTGAGCACCACCGGCGGGGTCAGCGCCTGCTCGGACAGGTCGGGCACGGTCAGCTCGGAGGCGACCAGGCGTGGGACGTCCTCCCGTTTGTCGAGGCGGCCCTTGACGATGACGACCGCGTCCTCGGAAAGCTGGGTCGCGCAGGTCTCGTAGGTGGCCGGGAAGAACATCACCTCCAGGCCACCCTCCAGGTCCTCGATGGTGGTCAGCGCCCAGACCTTGCCCTGCTTGGTGACCTTGCGCTGCAGGCTGGAGATGATGCCGCCGATGGTGACGACGGCGCCGTCCGGGAAGTCGGCGAGGCTCGCGACGGTGGTGTCGGCCTTCGCGGCCAGGATGTGCTCGACGCCGGACAGCGGATGGTCGGACACGTACAAGCCGAGCATCTCCCGCTCGTGGGACAGCAGGACCGACTTGTCCCACTCCTTGTCGGAGAACTCGCCGACGCCGAGCCCCGGGGTCACGAGGCCCGCACCTTCGTCGTCGTCCCCGCCGAACGCGAACAGGTCGAACTGCCCCTCGGCGGTCTTCTTCTTCACCGCCATCACCGCGTCGACGGCCTGCTCGTGCTTCTCGACGAGGCCGCGGCGGGTGTGGCCGAACGAGTCGAACGCGCCGGCCTTGATCAACGACTCGATGGTCCGCTTGTTGCAGACCACGGCCTCGACCTTGTCGAGGAAGTCGGGGAACGACGTGAAGGCGCCCTTGGCTTTGCGGCTGCGCATGATGGACTCGACGACGTTCATGCCGACGTTACGGATCGCCGCGAGGCCGACCCGGATCTCGCTGTCACCATGGGCGGTGTAGTCCGCGTCGGAGAAGTTCACGTCGGGCGGCAGCACCTTGATACCCATGCGGCGGCACTCGTTCAGGTAAACCGCGCTCTTGTCCTTGTCGTCGCGGACCGAGGTGAGTAGCGCGGCCATGTACTCGGCCGGGTAGTTCGCCTTCAGGTAGCCGGTCCAGTAGGAGACCAGGCCGTATCCGGCGGTGTGTGCCTTGTTGAACGCGTAGTCGGAGAAGGGGACGAGAATGTCCCACAACGTCTTGATCGCCGCTTCGGAGTACCCGTTCTCCTTCATCCCGGCGGAGAACGGGACGAACTCCTTGTCGAGAATCTCCTTCTTCTTCTTGCCCATCGCCCGGCGCAGCAGGTCCGCGCCGCCGAGCGAGTACCCCGCGACCTTCTGCGCGATCGCCATGACCTGCTCCTGATAGACGATCAGGCCGTAGGTCGTGTCGAGAATGTCGGCGAGCGGCTCGGCGAGCTCCGGATGGATCGGGGTGATCTCCTGCTGGCCGTTCTTGCGCAGCGCGTAGTTCGTGTGCGAGTTCGCGCCCATCGGGCCAGGCCGGTAGAGCGCGAGAACGGCGGAGATGTCCTCGAAGTTGTCCGGGCGCATCAGGCGCAGCAGCGAGCGCATCGGCCCACCGTCGAGCTGGAAGACCCCGAGGGTGTCCCCACGAGCGAGCAGCTCGTAGGTCGCCTTGTCGTCCAGATCCAGGGCCAGGAGGTCGATCTTTACTCCGCGGTTGGACTCGACGTTGCGCACCGCGTCGTCCATGACCGTGAGGTTGCGCAGCCCGAGGAAGTCCATCTTCAGCAGGCCGAGGTTCTCGCAGGTCGGATAGTCGAACTGCGTGATGATCGCCCCGTCTGCGTCCCGGCGCCAGACCGGGATGTGGTCGACGATCGGCTCGGCGGACATGATGACGCCGGCCGCGTGCACCCCGGCCTGCCGGATCAGGCCCTCCAGGCCCTTGGCCGTGTCGATGACCTTGCGGACGTCGGCGTCGGACTCGTAGAGCGCCCGGATCTCACCGGCCTCGCTGTACCGCGGGTGGTTCGGGTCGAAGATGCCCGCGAGCGGGATGTCCTTGCCCATCACCATGGGCGGCATGGCCTTGGTGATCCGGTCGCCGACGGCGTACGGATAGCCGAGGACCCGGGCCGAGTCCTTAATGGCGGCCTTCGCCTTGATGGTGCCGTAGGTGACGATCTGGGCGATCCGGTCGTCGCCCCACTTGTCGGTCACGTACCGGATGACGTCGGCGCGCCTGCGGTCGTCGAAGTCGATGTCGATGTCCGGCATCGAGACCCGGTCGGGGTTGAGGAACCGCTCGAAGATGAGGCCGTGCGGGATCGGGTCGAGGTCCGTGATGCCCAGGGCGTAGGCGATCATCGAGCCGGCCGCACTGCCACGCCCGGGGCCGACCGGGATGCCGTTGTTCTTCGCCCACATGATGAAGTCGGCGACGACGAGGAAGTACGACGGGAACCCCATCTGAAGGATAATCCCGATCTCGTACTCGACCTGGTCGCGGTGCCGCTCGTCGACGCCGCCCGGGAACCGGCGCTCCATGCCCCGCCACACCTCAGCGCGGAAGAACTCCTCCTCCGTCTGGCCTTCGGGTATGGGGAACTTCGGCATGAGATTGTGCTTGGTGAACATGCCGGTCGCGTCGACCCGCTCGGCGATGAGCAACGTGGTGTCGCAGCCCTCGCGCCACACGTCGGACGAATCGATCGCGCGCATCTGTTCGGAGCTCTTCAGGAAGTAGCCGGAGCCCTCGAACTGGAACGACGGGTTGGCGACCGTCGACGCGGTCTGCACGCACAGCAGCGCGGAGTGCGTCTCCCGCTCCGACTCGTAGGTGTAGTGCGAGTCGTTGGTGACGACCATCCGCATGTTCAGCTTGCGGGCGATGTCTATCAGCCCGTCGCGGACCCGGCGCTCGATCTCGATGCCGTGGTCCATGATCTCGCAGAAGTAGTTCTCCGGGCCGAAGATCTCCTGGTAGGTGGCCGCGGCCTTCAGCGCGAGCTCGGGCTGGCCGAGACGCAGCCTGGTCTGGACCTCGCCGGACGGGCAGCCGGTCGTCGCCATCAGGCCGGCCGCGTGCTCGGCGATGATCTCCCGGTCCATCCGCGGCCACTTGATGTAGTGGCCCTCGATGGATGCGCGCGAGTTCAGCCGGAACAGGTTGTGCAGGCCCTCGTCGTCGCGTGCCCACATCGTCATGTGGGTGTAGGAGCCACCACCGGAGACGTCGTCGTCCTTCTGGTGTGGCTCACCCCAGCGGACCCGCTGCTTGAGCAGCCGGGACTCGGGCGCGATGTACGCCTCGCAGCCGATGATCGGCTTCACGCCGGCCGCGGTCGCCTGCTTGTGGAAGTCGTACGCCCCGTACATGTAGCCGTGGTCCGTGATCGCGACGGCGGGCATCTGCTGGCGGCCGACCTCGGCGAACATGTCCTTGAGCCGGGCGGCGCCGTCGAGCATCGAGTACTCGGTGTGGACATGCAGGTGCACGAAGGAGTCGGACACGGCGTGCCTTCCCGCGCGCCGGGGGCGCGCTGGTCGAAGCGATCGGGACCTCGACGGTGGCCCGGGGCAGTGGGCCGGTCAGGTCGAACAGGTCAGCACGGCGGCCTGACCGCGGAACCCGGCGGCGGCGGGCCGGCCGCCGGGCCCACGTCGGCGAGCGACGCGAGGCCGGCCGTGCAGGGGCGGTGCGAGGACGGCGAAGGTCGGGCCGGCGGGCGACGGGCAGGATGCGCCGTCCCGTCCGGATCGGGGTGGATTTCCGCGGTGCCAGCAGCCTAGCCGCAGGGTCGGACAATCCAGCGCCCGACACGAGCGCGCGGGCCCGGTCTGGCCGCGGGCCAGGCCGGGCCCGCCGTAGGCCCGCTGTCAGCCCTGGTACTGGCTCCGGTCATCCGCCCGGTGTAACGCTCGGTCAGGCCCGCTGCGCGGGGATCGCCGCTGCCCGCGCGGCCTCGGCTCCGGCCGCCCCCGCGTCGTCGAGCCAGCCGTCGATCAGCGCGAACGTCCGGTCCGTCGCCTCGAACTGGGGAAGGTGGCCGCAGTCATCAAGGACCTCGACACGCCACTCGGGCCGGCGGCTGGCGGCGTGCCGCGCGGCGGCGACCGGCACCAGCCGGTCATGGCGCCCGTGGATGAGCAGCGTCGGCGCGGCTACGGCGGCGACGGCGGCGGCAAGCGGTCGCCGCCAGGTGAGCCGACCGACCACCGAGCGGGTCGCGGTCACGAGCGCCGCGTCCGCCTGGGCATCCCCGTCCGGACGCGCGGACCGCTCCTTCGACAGCGCCACCATCGCCGCGAACGCGTCCGGCGGTATGCGGCTCGGGTCCACGGTGGTGCGGGTCAGCGTCTGGGTGACCAGTTCCTCGGCGGTGTAGATCTTGCGGCGGTGCGCGAGGACCGCCGGGCCGAGCCGGGGCACGATCATCCCGACGAACATCCCGAGGATCGACGCGTCGGGTTGCCGCAGCCACGGGATCGGCAGCGCCGGGGAGAGCAGCACCAGCCCGGCCACCGAGCCCGGGTCGGCCGCCGCCTGCAGGACGCTGATCATGCCGCCCATCGAGTTGCCGACGAGGATCACCGGCACGTCGCCGGCCACCGCGGCCAGGAACCCGGCGAGCAGCCGCCGGTTGGACCCCACATCGGTCCGCCGGCCCGCCGCCGGGGTCCGGCCGAAGCCGGCCAGGTCGGGCACGAGCACCCGGGCGCGCCGGGCCAGCAGCGGGGCGAGCGTCCACCAGGACGTGTGTGACGCGCCGAGACCGTGCACGCACACGATCAGCGGCCCGTCCGCCGGCCCGCCGAAGTCCTCGTAGTACACCGGCCCGTCGACGTCCACCCAGCGGCCCGCGGACACCCGATGACCCGCGGAGGCGGGGCCGCCAGCGTCGGCGGCCACCGTCCCTCCCGTTGTCCCGTCGGCCTGACCAGTGCCGTCCATCGGACCTCCCCACCCGCCCAACCCGCGCACTCCTGCGTAGCAAACTCCAGCAGGCTGAGCCCAGATTGTGACGCAACTATCGGCGGGGCGGGGCATTCCGGCGGTTTGCCGCAGCCGCCCGCTCGCTACCGTTTTGGTGTGGACTAGGCGGGGTCATCCGGCCCCGCCTTCGCCGTTGACGCTGCAGAGGTCGTCGGCACCACAGCGGTCGCTGGCGCCGCACAAGGTCGCCGGTACCGCAGAAGTTGCCTGCACCACCGAAGTTGCCGGTACCACAGAGGAGGTTCATCCGGATGGAACTGAACGAGGCGGCCGTGTCGGCCGGGTTCGCCCTGCCGAGCCAGCGGGACATCGCGCTCGATCAGGCCGCGGCCGAGACCGCCCCGGTCGATTCGGACGTCATCGCGGTCGGCCCGGTGGCCAACCCGAAGCGCCTGCGCCTGGGAGTGCTGCCCGCGTCGGTCTGACACGCAGGAGGCGGCGTGCGGAGGTCTCGCCGGCAGGGTCCCTGCCGGATCGGCGAAGCCGATCTGGGAGGTAGGGAAGCGAGGGCGAGGCCGGAGCACGCGGCCGACGCAGTGGCAGCGGTGGTACTGAACCGCCAGCAGCGCCCCCCACGGGAAGTACTCGGCCCGCTCCGCGACCGGAGCGGGCCGCTTGCTTGTCCGGGGCCGCCCCCGCCCAGGGATCCAGGACTTCTAACTACATGTATGTAGAAGATGCGGACACAGAGGACCACAGTAGGCCGGCTGGTCATGATCAGGCCGGCCTCCTAGGTTGCCGCTCATGGGGTCTCAGGGGGCGGGTGGGCGCCGTCAGGGCGACATGCGGTTCGGGCGCGAGGAGAAGCGCGGTGGCGCGGCCTACGGACCGCCGCCCGAGGACGAGCACGCCGACCGTGGGCCGCTGACCTGCGGGGGCTGCGGCGGTACCGGCTACGTCCAGCGGGAGCACCGCGGCGCGCACGCCGTCGCCGTGTGCGTGTCCTGCGACGGCCGAGGGCGGGTTTGACCGGCGGCCACCCGCGCTGGCCGCGCCTGCTGCGGCTGGCGTGCGCCAACCACCGCGGGGCGGCCACCCCGGGCGAACGAGTCGCGCCGAAGGCCGTCTGGTCCCCGAGCCGCCACTGCGCTGACTGCCGGGTCGTCTGGGCCGACGGTGAGGGCCCCGACGCGGCCCCGGACGAGCACCCGCCGCGCCGATCCGAGGGCCCGCCCATCTGAGTAAGCCTCACGCCAGGCCTGCGAGGCCAGGCCCGCGACATCGGGCCCGTGACGCGGGCGCCCGCGACGGGCCGCCTGGCGGGCGTTGCGCGGCCATTGCCATACTCGGTGCCCGATCGGGCGCGATGTCTGGCGCCGGTGGGATGACGGCGGGCGGGCACCGAGAGGCGGAGCATGCAGTTCGACGACGAGGCGGTGGACACCTCGCAGCTGGAGGACCAGCGCGGCGGCGGGATGGGCTCGGGCGGACGGATCGCGCTCGGCGGCGGCGGCCTGGGGGTCGTAGGCGTCGTCATCTACCTGCTGGTGGCCTTCCTCGGCGGCGGAAAGGCCGGCACGAGCGGGACGGTCGGCGTGCCGGCTGGCGGCGCCGGCGCGTCAGCCGCGGCCGACCTCGCGACCCGCTGCAACACAACGGGCGCGCTCGAGCGCTACGACGACTGCTTCGTCCTGAAGGTCTTCAACGAGGTCAACCAAACCTGGACCGGTTACTTCTCCCAGCGCGGCCAGACCTACACCCGACCGACGCTCGTCTACTTCCAGCAGTCCGTCGCCACCGGCTGCGGCCAGGCCTCGTCCTCGGTCGGGCCGTTCTACTGCCCGAATGGCCAGAAGGTGTACATCGACCTGGGGTTCCTGGCCGAGTTGCAGCAGCGGTACGGCGCCCAGGGCCGGTACGCGCAGGCGTACATCGTCGCCCACGAGGTCGGCCACCATATCCAGACGCTCACCGGCACCGAGTCCAGGGTGCGTGCCGCGCAGCAGGCGGACCCGTCCGGCCAGAACGCCCTGTCCGTCCAGCTGGAGCTGCAGGCGGACTGCTACGCGGGCGTCTGGTCCACTCTGGCGAACAACGCCGGCTACGTCACCATCGGCCAGGCGGACGTCGACGAGGCGCTGAACGCCGCGCAGGCCGTCGGCGACGACCGGATCGAGCGGCAGGCCGGCGTCGAGGTGAACCCCGAGACGTGGACCCACGGCTCGGCCCAACAGCGCAGGACAGCCTTCCAGACCGGCGCTCGGGGAGCGACGCTGGAGTCCTGCGGCACCGTGCCCCGCTGACGGCCAGGCCCGCCCGGCGACCCGATGGCGGCCGTCCTCGTGGTCCCGGCGGCCAGACGCCCTGGCCGCCGGCCGTGCCCGCACGCGGGCAGGCCACCGCGCCGGCTGGCGGTGCTCGGCTACCCGTCTGTGCTGGGCGCGAGGGTGCGCCAGAGAAACTCGTAGGTCAGCGCCGATTTGTGGGCCAGCTGCTCGTTGTCGGCGGCACCGCCGTGGCCGCCCTCGATGTTCTCGTAATAGCGCACGTCGTGGCCGAGCTCGCGCAGACGGGCGACCATCTTGCGGGCGTGCCCGGGGTGGACCCGATCGTCTCTCGTCGACGTGGTAATCAGCGTCGGCGGGTAGCGCCGCCCGGGCCGGACGTTCTGGTACGGCGAGTACTCGCAGAGGAAGGCCCAGTCGGCCGGGTCGTCGGGGTCGCCGTACTCGGCCACCCACGAGGCGCCGGCCAGCAGCAGGTGGTAGCGGCGCATGTCCAGCAGCGGCACGGAGCAGACGACGGCCCCGAACAGCTCGGGAAAACGCGTCAGCATGACGCCCATCAGGAGGCCGCCGTTGGAGCCGCCCTCGATGCCGAGCCGCTCCGGCGTCGTTATCCCCCGCTTGACGAGGTCCCTGGCGACCGCGGCGAAGTCCTCGTAGGCGCGCATCCGGTGCTCCCGCAGCGCCGCCTTGTGCCAGTCCGGTCCGTACTCACCGCCGCCGCGGATGTTGGCGACGACGTAGGTGCCGCCGCGCGCCAGCCAGGCCCGGCCGAGGGTGCCGCTGTAGCCAGGGGTGAGTGAGACCTCGAAGCCGCCGTACCCGTACAGCAGCGTCGGCCCCGGCTCGCGGCTGCCGACTGCCTCGCCGTCGGCGATCTGCGCGCCGCCAGGCTCAGGGCCGACGACGAAGTACGGGACGCGGGTGCCGTCGTCGGACTGGGCGAAGTACTGGCTGACGGCGAGGCCGTCGGCCGGGAAGAAAGCGGGCGCCTGCTTGAGGATCTCCGGCTCGGCGCCGATCTCGCCCCGGTACAGCGTCGCGGGCTGGGTGTAGCCGCTGACGGCGAGGTAGTACTCGTCGTCGACGTCCGGGTTGGTGTCGCAGATGCTGGCCGAGCCGGTGTCGGGCAGGCCGGCCAGCGGCTTCGTCGTCCAGCCGGCCGCCGTCGGCGTGAACACGGTCAGCTGGCTGCGCACGTCCCGTAGCGTGGCGACGATCAGGTGGCCGCGGGTCCAGGCGTGGTAGGCGAGCGAGCTGTGCTCGTCCGGCTCGAAGAGCACCTCCAGCTCGCGCCGCCCGGCGAGGAACGCGTCGAAGTCGGCCGCGAGCAGGGCGCCGGCCGGGTGGACCGTCCCGCCGATGTCCCATGGTGACCGGGTGGCGACGAGCAGCCAGCCCCGGTGGACCGACGCGTCGGCATCGTCCGGGACCTCGACGCGAACTGGCCCGGCCGGGGTGCGCAGGTAGGTCTCGTGGCGGTAGAAGTCGACGCCGCGGTAGATGAAGCCACGCTCGAACCCCTCGGTCGGGTCGTGATAGGCGCCGACGGAGACGTCCTGCGGCTCGCCCTCGAAGACGGTGACGGCGTCGGCGAGCGGCGTGCCCCGCCGCCACTCCTTCACGACCCGGGGATATCCCGACGCCGTCATCGACCCTTCGCCGAAGTCGGTGCCGACGTAGACCCGGTCCTCGTCGATCCAGCTCACCCGGCTCTTGGCCTCTGGGAGGACGAAACCGCCGGCCACGAAGGTCCTGGTGGCCAGGTCGAACTCGCGGACGACGGCGGCGTCCGCGCCGCCGCGGGACAGCGAGACGAGCGCGAGCCGGTGATCGGGCCGCAACACCCCCGCGCCGTGCCACACCCAGTTCTCGCCCTCGTCGGCGGCGAGCGCGTCGACGTCGAGCAGGACGTCCCAGGCCGGTTCGGCCCGGCGGTAGGACGCCAGCGTGGTACGCCGCCACACACCCCGCGGGTGCGCCTCGTCGCGCCAGAAGTTGTAGAGGTGACGGCCCCGGGTGACCGGGTACGGAATCCGGTCGTCGGCGTCGAGCACCTCGCGGATTCGCGCCCGCAGCTCGGCGAACCTGGCGGACTGGGTGAGCTCGGCGAACGTCTCGGCGTTGCGCTCTCGCACCCAGGCGAGGGCGGCCTCCCCCGCGACGTCCTCGAGCCAACGGTGCGGATCGTCGTCGGCCACCCGTCGAGTCTGCCTGATCGCGCCCGCCATATCCGACACTTCGGCCAGTGCCCGGGCACCAGAGATGCCCGTCCGTCGGTGCCTGCCAGACGCAGGACAGCCGCCGCCGGCCGCGGTTTGCGGACAGCCGTGCCGGGAGCGGGCCGGGACAGGACGGTCTAGTCGTGGCCGGCGGCCTGCCTGGGCAGGTCGCCCGATGTCCAGCCGCCGTCGGACCCGGGATCGGCGCCAGACGGCTCGACCGTCCGGGTCTCGACGGCCGCGGGCTCGATGGCCGACGGCTTGGCCGCGGCCGGCTCGGGGGCGGTCAGGCGCAGGACCTCGAGGACGGCGCCACCGTCGACGGTCTCCTTCTCGAGCAGCAGGGCGGCCAGCCGGTCCAGGGCCTCCCGATGGGTGCGCAGCAGGCCGAGCGCCCGGATCTCGGCGTCGCGCAGCAGGCGCGCGACCTCGGCGTCGATGAGCTGCTGGGTCCCCTCGGCGAACGGGCGGCTGACGATCTCCTCACCGCCGAGGAACTGCTGCTCGCCCGAGCTGTACCCGACCGGGCCGAGCGCGTCGGACAGGCCGAACTCGCGGACCATCCTGGTCGCGAGCTGGGTCGCCCCGGCCAGGTCGCTGGACGCGCCCGTCGAACCGTAGCCGAACACCACCAGCTCCGCGGCCCGCCCGCCGAGCCGGACCGCCAGGCTGTCGAGCAGGTACGGCAGCGTGTAGAGGTGGCGTTCCGCCTCGGGCAGCTGCTCGGTGACGCCCAGCGACATCCCGGCCGGCAGGATCGTCACCTTCGCCACCGGGTCGGCGTGCTCAGAGAGTGCCGCGACCAGGGCATGCCCGGACTCGTGAAAGGCCACGGAGCGCTTCTCGTCGGGCAGCAGCGCGTTCGACGCCTCCCGCCGGCCGAGCAGGATCCGGTCGCGGGCCGCGTCGAGGTCGGCGGCGGTGACGATGTCGCGCCCCTCGCGGACCGCGTGGATCGCCGCCTCGTTCACCAGGTTCGCGAGGTCCGCGCCGGAGAAGCCGGGGGTGCCGCGGGCGACGACGTCGAAGTCGACGTCGTCGGCGAGCCGCTTGCCGCGGGCGTGCACGGCCAGGATCGCGGCCCGTTCCGGCTGGGTCGGCAGCGGGACGGTGACCTGCCGGTCGAAGCGGCCGGCACGCAGCAGCGCGGCGTCCAGCGTCTCCGGCCGGTTGGTCGCCGCGAGCACGACGACGCCCGTCGACGAGTCGAAGCCGTCCATCTCGGCGAGCAGCTGGTTGAGGGTCTGCTCGCGTTCGTCGTTCGCGCCACCGATCACGGAGCTGCCCCGGCGTCCGCCGATCGAGTCGATCTCGTCGATGAACACGATCGACGGAGCCAGCTTGCGCGCCTGTTCGAACAGGTCACGCACCCGCGACGCGCCGACGCCGACGAACATCTCGACGAACCCCGATCCGGAGATCGACAGGAACGGGACCGCGGCCTCTCCGGCCACGGCTCTGGCCAGCAGGGTCTTCCCAGTGCCGGGCGGGCCGACCATCAGCACGCCTCGTGGGCCCTTCGCGCCGGCCGCGCGGTAGCGGTCGGGATCGCGCAGGAAGTCGACGACCTCGCTGATCTCCTGCTTGGCGCCCTCGTAGCCCGCGACGTCGGTGAACCGGGTCTCTGGCCGCTCCGAGTCGGTGATCTTCGCCCGGGACCGGCCGATGGCGCCGAGCGGCCCGCCGCCGGACAGCTGGCGCTGCGCCTGCCGCCCCGACCAGACGAAGAAGCCGACGAGCAGCAGCAGCGGCAGGAAGCTGAGCAGGATCGACAGCCAGGAGCTGCCGGTCCGCGTGCCCTTGACCGTCACGCCCCTCGCCTGCAGCTGGGTGGCGAGCGTGGTGGAGTTCAGCGCCGTCGGGATCTGGCTGGTGAACGTCGTCCCGTCCTTGAGCTTGCCGTCGACGGCGCCCTTGTCGTTGATCGACACCGACGCGACCTTGCCGGCGTTGACCCGGTTCAGCAGGTCCGAGTAGTCGATCGACGTCGTCTTCGTGCCTCCCATGGCGGGAGCGAACAGCAGCAGCGCTGTGATCAACAGCCCGGCTGGGACCAGCCAGCCGCGCCACCCTGGCGGCTTGGGTGGCGCGGGCTTCGGCGCCGGCTCGCGCGGCGGCCCCGACTTCGCCGGCGCCGAGTGATGCACGCCGGGCAGGCGCACCCTTGAGATCACGTCAGACTCCCGTCCCAGCGGCACCAGCGGCAGGCGGCCCCCACCCATGCTGGACGTTACCGCCGCGATCATCGCCGCTCGTGACCGCCCGAGCTCGGCGACGCCGCTCAACCCACCGCGCTCCCCCCGCGGGCCCTGGTCGGCGGTGACGCTCGACGCACGTCCTGGCCCGAGCCTTGCCTCCCTGAGCGCTCCGAGCGGCCGGCGGCCGCGCGGGCGCCCGGAGCCACGGTTGGGACGGGACCATCCGGGCACGGGCAGACAGACGGTCGAGAGCTCCACCGCCGCATCGAGAGGACAACGATGAGCACCGTACGCAGTCCACTGTCGGATGACGCCAGGACCGTGACCGGCGAGGCGCTGCAGGCGTCGGTCGTCGAGCTGATAGATCTCGGGCTGCTCGCCAAGCAGTTGCACTGGAACGTGATTGGCCGCACCTTCCGCAGCGTGCACAAGCAGCTCGACGAGGTCGTCGACCTGGCCAGGCAGTACACCGACACGCTGGCCGAACGCTGCGTCGCGATCGGTTGCAACCCCGACGGCCAGTCGTACACCGTCGCGCGCGACACGCCGCTGCACGGCGTGGAGACCGGCTACCTACCGGACGAGAAGGCCGTCCGGGTGATGACGGATCGGCTCAGCGAGGTGAGCCGCCACGCGCGTGCCCACATCGCGACGACCGAGCGTCCCGACCCGGTGACCCAGGACATCTTCCTCGACCTGGCGCACGACATCGAGGAGCAGCACTGGATGTTCCAGGCCATGGCCTGAGTCTCTGGTTCGCTGAGTCTCTGGTTCGCTTCGTCCGGGCGCGGCGCTACGGCCCCTCGCTCGCTTCGCTCCCGAGGGACCTCCGCACCGCGTCCTCCTCCGCGAACGGGCGCTCCGGCGACCTGCGCTGCGGCCCAACCCCTCGCTTCGCTCGGGGCCGGGCCTCCGCGCAGGCGCGCCTCCGCGCCGTGGCGGTTCGACACCTGCCGAAAGGTCTACGCTGCTGCCGTTCAGGGGCGGAGGCGGAAGGTCAGGTCGGCGTCGGGGATGGCGGTGTCCAGCTGGGCCTTCTGCAGCCGGCCGGAGTAGTCCCAGTTGACCGCCTGCCAGCGGGTGACCTGGTCGAGGACCCAGCGGCCGGACTGGCGGGAGCCGTTGCCGGAGCGGCCGTTGCCCCCGAACGGGAGGTGGGCTTCGGCCCCGGACGTCGAGTTGTTGACGCTCACCATGCCGGCCCGGATGCCGCGCCGGAACCGGAAGACGGTCGACGGATCGTTCGTGTAGATCGCCGACGACAGCCCGTAGCCAGGGGCGTTGGCCAGCTCGATGGCCTCGTCCAGGTCGCGGTAGGTCATCAGACCGACGATCGGACCGAACGTCTCCTCGCCGAACAGCTCGTCGTCCGGGCGGACGCCGTCGACGACAACCGGGTGGTAGTACAGGCCCTCGGCGGGGTCGCCGACGAAACCGCGGCGCGGCGCGGCGGCGCCGATCCGACCGACGGCGGTTGAGCCGAACGTCGTGTGGTGATCGCGGATCTGGTCGAGGTGGCGTTCGTAGCCGGCGGCGAACCGGGCGTCGAGCAGCGGGCCGTAGAGCACAGCGTGGGTGGGGTCGCCGATCGCTGCGTTCTGGACGGCGGTGGCGAACCGACGGCGGAACCCGGTGTAGACCGACTCGTGGACGATCAGCGTCCCCAACGAGGTACAGCGCTGGCCCGCGGTGCCGAAACCGCCGAACAGCGCCCCCTCGACGGCCAGGTCGATGTCCGCGTCGGGCGCGACGACCATGGGGTTCTTGCCGCCGAGCTCCAGGCACGGGGTCTGCAGGTAACGCCCGCACAGCGCGCCGATCTGGCGGCCGACCGCCGTCGAGCCGGTGAAACCGACCTTGTCGACTACCCCGGCCTCCAGCGCCTGGGCGAGCCCGGCCGCGGTCACCGCGCCGTCGGCGGGCACCATCGACAGCACGCCCGGCGGCAGGCCGGCATGCAGGGCGAGCTCGGTGAGCGCCCCCGCGCAGGCCGCGGCGTACTCCGCGGGCTTCCACACCACCGCGTTGCCACACAGCAGCGCCGGGACGAGGTACCAGCTCGGCACGGCCACCGGGAAGTTCCCCGCGGTGATCACCATCATCACGCCCACCGGCTCGCGGAAGGTGAACAGCTGCTTGTCCGGCATCTCGGACGGGACGGTCTCGCCGTAGAGCCGCCGGCCCTCACCGAGGAAGAAACGGCAGGTGTCGATGATCTCCTGGACCTCGCCCCGGGCCTCGGCGAGCGGCTTGCCGATCTCGTTGGTGACCAGCCGGGCCAGCGCGTCGGCGTTGTCCTCGACGAGCCGCCCGAAGTTGCCGATGACGGTGCCCCGGACCGGCGCGGGCACGTCCGCCCAGCGCCGCTGGGCGGAGCGCGCGACCCGGGCGGCGGCGACCAGCACACCGGGGCCGCCGAGCCGCACCTCGGCGACCGTCTCGCCTAGCCGCGCCGGGTTGGTCGAGGCGACGGTCGGCCCCTCCGTCTCGATCCCGTCGACCATGGCGGCCACCAGGGGTGGGTGAACCAGCGTCATCGTCGCCTCCGAGTCATCGTCGCGTCCAAGCGGGCGGCTGGACCCTGTCACGCACCGGCTGGCGGACGGGGACGGTCCCGAACGATCGTCCCGGGTGGCCGGACGGCGGGCGCGAGCGCGGCGAGCACCCGGCCGCACGCGGCCAGCGCGGCGTCGATCTCCTCGCCGGTGATGGTCAGCGCCGGACGCAGCCGTACCGTCCGCTCGCCGGCCGGCAGCGCGAGGACGTGCTCGTCCGCGCGCAGCCGGCGCAGCGCCTCGTCGCGCGTCGCCCGATCGGCCAGGTCGACGGCGCACAGCAGGCCCAAGCCCCGGGCGTTGCCGACCAGGCGCGGTTGCCGCTCGGCGAGCGCGATCAGTCCGGCGAGCAGCCGCTCGCCCGCCCGCTTGGCGGCGTCGAAGAGCCGGTCGCGCTCGATGACCTCCAGGATCCGGGTCGAGCGGACCATGTCCGCCAGGCCACCGCCCCAGGTCGAGTTGATCCGCCCCGGCACCTGGAACACGTTGTCCGGGACCTCGTCGATCCGGCCGCCGGCCATCACGCCGCCGACCTGCGCCTTCTTCCCGAACGCGACCACGTCCGGCGCCAAACCGAGCCGCTGGTAGCACCAGGCCGCGCCGGTCGCCCCGACCCCGGTCTGCACCTCGTCCAGGACGAACAGCGCGTCGTGCTCGTGGGCGAGCGCGCCGAGGGCCGCCAGGAACTCGGGCCGCAGGTGGCGGTCGCCGCCCTCGCACTGGATCGGCTCGGCCAGCACGCAGGCGATGTCGTGCGGATGCTCCGCGAACGCGATCGCCGCCTGCGCGAGGGCCCGGCTCTCCGCGGCGCGCACGTCGGCGAGGCTCACCTCGGTCACCGGGAACGCCTGCGCGGGGCTGTCGATCCGGGGCCAGTCGAAGGTCGGGAACCGGGCGGTCTTGTTCGGGTCGGTGTTGGTGACCGAGAGCGTGTAGCCGCCGCGGCCGTGGAAGGCGTGCCGCAGGTGCAGGACGCGGGTGCCGAGCTCGGCCGGTCGGCCGTTCGCCTCGTTGTGCCGGCTCTTCCAGTCGAACGCCGCCTTCAGCGCGTTCTCGACGGCCGCCGAACCGCCCTCGACGAAGAACAGGTGGGGCAACCGGGGGTCGCCGAGCACGCGGGCGAACGTGGTGACGAACTCGGCGTAGGCGACGCTCGCGACGTCCGGGTTCGCCGGTTTGTTGACGGCGGCCCGGCCGAGCTCGGCGACGATCTCGGGGTCGTCGCGCAGCTCCGGCGGGTTCACCCCCAGTGGCGCCGAGGCGAAGAAGCTGTACAGGTCGAGGTAGGCCTCGCCCGTGCGGGCGTCGACGAGCGTGCGTCCGGTGCTGGCCCGCAGGTCGACGACAAGGTCCAGCCCGTCGAGCAGGACATGCCGGCCCAGCACCTCGGGCACGTCCACTGGCGCCACGACGGCCCGGCCAGGCGGGCGCGCGGGCTCGTCGCCCGCCAGCCGTTCCCGGCCCCGCCGGCCGCCGGGGCTCGGCTGGGACCCGGCCCCGGCGCTCCGGCGGGCGGCTTTCGCGTCTGTGTCGGTCACGAAGGCAGGCACGGCCACCAGACCTCCTGGAGTGGGAAGATCGCGGCTCCGCCGGCATGTCGTAAATCTGCCGCCGTCTCCAGCTCTACACAGGAGATCCTTCTTCAGATCAAGAACTTTGACAAATTTTCTATGGCACCCCTGCGCTCAACGGCCCTGCACGGCGGCGAGGCGTTTGCCGTGGGGTTTCTGATCCCGCGAAGATGAAGACCGCGGTCAGCGGGCCCAGCACGAGACTTCAGCTCGACCGGCCCTGAGCTGCCCAGCGGCATCAAACCATCTCGGACGGTAGCGGGAGCGGCGGACGCCACACTTCCTCCTTGCCCCTGAAGATGAGGTTTACCTAAGCTCAGCCCACGTCGGTGGGCGAACAGCGAGGGGCCTGAAGTGAGCGAGACGCGGACGCTGATCCTGGGTTTCATCGCGGGTGTGACGATCCTGCTGGGACTTCCGCTGGGTCGGCTGCGCCGCCCGATGCCGGGCGTTAGCCAGTTCCTCAACGCGACCGCGGTCGGCATTCTGATCTTCCTCGTGTGGGACGTACTCGCGCACGCCTGGGAGCCCCTCGACACCGCGCTGGGCAAGGTGCACGACCACAGCGGCGGACTCGGGCCGGTCTTCGGTTATGGGGCGTTGTTCCTCGGCGGTCTTTCCGCCGGGCTGCTGGGCCTGCTCGGCTACGAACGCGCGCTGGCGCGCCGCCCCGACCGGCCGCGCCCCGCCGACGCGGGCGGACAGCCGCGCCGCTTCGGGCCGGGTGCCATGGCCGCCGACGAGGTCACCGCCCTTCGCCCGCCCGTCGAGTCGGGCCGTACTCCGGCACGGCGGCTGGCGATGACCATCGCGGTCGGCATCGGGCTACACAACTTCGGCGAGGGACTGGCCATCGGCGGCAGCGCCGGCCGCGGCGAGATCGCGCTCGCCACCCTCCTCGTGATCGGCTTCGCCCTGCACAACGCGACCGAAGGATTTGGGATCGTCGCACCACTCGCGTCCGAAGCCGACCGGCCCGGCTGGGGATTCCTCCTGCTGGCCGGACTGATCGGCGGCGGCCCCACCGTCGTGGGCACGGCCATCGGCCGGCAGTTCACCAGCGACCCGCTGAGCGTGATCTTCCTGTCACTCGCCGCCGGATCAATCCTCTACGTCGTCGTCCAGCTCATCGGGGTGGCTACCCGGCTCGGCCGCCGCGACCTGCTCTACGTCGGGATCCTGGCCGGCCTGACCGCCGGCTTCCTCACCGACGCCATCGTGACCGCAGGCGGCGCCTGACCCCGCGGATGACAGGCGGTCCGCAACACGGCGGAGACTCTCGGCGTTTGTCGCGGCCCGTCTCCTCACGAGCCGAGGGGCTGCCCACCAGGCCGTACGCCGTGCCGAGCGGCTCAGTACCTCTGCTGACACTCCGGCGGCGGCGTGCTCCGGCCTCGCCCTCGCTACGCTCCGGCGAGACGACCTCCCAGATCGGCTTCGCCGATCCGGCAGGGACCCCGTCCGCACGCCGCCTCCTGCGTGTCAGGCCGCCGGGCTGGACGCGACCGTCGTGGGGCTCGACCCCCCGCTCGTCGGGGGCGGGTCCGGCGACGAGCTCGCGTGGGTCGCAGACGGCGAGACGGACGGCGTCGGCTTCTCCGTCGCCGACGGGGTCGGTTGCGTCGGCGTCGCCGACGGGTGCTGGGTGGGCGGCGGCGCGGGCGTCCGGGAAGCGGCGGTGGCCGCGGGGGCGCCCCTGGTCGGCCGGCCGCCCGCCGGGCTCGCCGGCGGCGCCGCGGGCTCGGGGGTGCCCGGTACGCTGGCCGCGGTGGAAGGCGCAGCCGACCCGGGCGCGGACGTCTCGACAGCCCCTGTCTGGCTGACTTCGACGCCCGCGCCGCCGCCACCGTGGGCGTTCGCGAGCACCAGCGCCACGGTGACGGCGCCGGCGACCACCAGCGCCGTCACGAGGGCCAGGACGACGCGAACTGTCCGTGAGGGCCGCCCGCCGTCGGTGACGACGACCGGAGGGCGCGGGCCGCCCCGCCAGCCCGCGGCGTCGGCGAAGGCGTCGTCCCGCTGCCCCGCCTCGGCCGGCCGGCCAGCCGCGTGCCCGCCGGCCGGCGGCTGCAGGGGCGAGCGCAGCAGCGTCGGCTGGTCCTCGGACGGGTGCCCGTAGAGATCGGACCCGCTGGAGCTCGGCCCAGACCGGCGGGCCGCGTCCGAGCCGAGTCCGCGGTCGTCCCGCGGGCCGGACCGCGACAGCTGGCGCGGCCAGCTGTCCGCGCCTGCCGCCGGCAACGGGAGGGTGCCGGCCGGTGGCGCCGCTTTGGCTGCCTGCCCAGCCTTGGCCGGCAACGGCCCGGTCCTGGCGGGCAGCGGCCCGGTCCTGACGGGCAGCGGCCCCGTCCTGGCCGGCGGTGTCCCGGCGGCCGCTGGCGTGCCCCCGGCGGCGGGTGACGGCTTGGCCGCCGGCGCCGCCACCTCTGCCGACCCGGCCACCGGAGCAGCGAGCGGCGAGGGGGTGGGCGGCTGCGCCACCCAGGTCACCAGCGCCGTCTCCACCGCCCGGTCCGACTCGTCAGGGGTCCGCACGGTCTGGTGCACCAGCTGGCTGACGAGCTCCGTCGCCGAAGGCCGCGCGTCGGGGTCCTTCGCCAGCGTGGCTCTCACCAGGTCGACCAGCTCGGCCGGCACGTCGTCCAGGTCTGGCTCGTCCCGCTGGATGCGGGCGATGATCTCGAAGGCGCCGTCGGCTCGGAACGGCCCGTGCCCTGTGGTCGCGTAGGTGAGGCAGGCACCCCAGGCGAACACGTCGGCCGGCGGGCCGACCGGGTCGCCGCGCAGCTGCTCCGGCGCCATCCACACGAAGGTACCGAGCCGCTGGCCGTCCTGCGTCCTCGCCAGCGTGACGTCGGCGTCCGCCCCGCTGTCGACGCCGAGCAGGGTGCGTGTGGTCAGCGCGACCCCGAAGTCGATGATCTTCGGGCCGTCCCAGGCGAGCACCACGTTGGCCGGCTTGAGGTCGCGGTGCACAACCCCATTGGCGTGCATCGCGACCAGCCCGTCGGCCAGGCCCGCGGCGAAGCCGACGACCAGCCGGGCGGCCAGTGGCCCCCGGCTGGAGACCGCGTCGAGCAGGGTGGCGCCCTGGATGAACTCGGTCGCCAGCCACGGCGGGTCGGCCTCGGTGTCCGCGGCGACGACGGCCGCCACCGATCCACTGCTGATCAGCTGGACCGCGCCGGCCTCCCGGCGGAACCGGGCCCGGAACCGCGCGTCGCCGGCGAGCGTGGCCGACGGCACCTTCACGGCCACCGGCTGGTCGTCGGCGCCGAACCCGAGGTAGACGGTTCCCATCCCACCCGCGCCGAGCCGTCCGCCGAGCCGGAACGGTCCGATGACTCGCGGGTCGTCGTCCGTGAGCGGTGCCAGCACGATTCCCCCTGCGACCGAGGCGGTGCCGGCATGAATCGAGACCCCGACGAGCGGGCCTCGCGGGGATGGCACCACCGCTGCCCATCACCTTCTCAATGATCGGGCCGGGAGGTGGGCATTTTCCCGCACCGTCACCATGTCGGCAAAACGACGGACCACGCGAGACGCCGACCAGTCCCGGTGCCGGCGCGCGGCGGCGCCGGGATCGGCGGCGAGGGGTCCGTGGCCGCGCGCGGCAGCGGCGGACCGGTCAGCGGCGGCTGCCGTCGACGTCGGGATCGGCGGGCGGGATGGCGTCGGGTTTCTGCGGCGTGAACTTCTTGCCGTCCCAGTTGTAGCGGACCCGCACGGTTCTCGACGGGCAGCAGTCCGCGTCGCCGGTGTCGAAGATCCCGTACTCGAGGACGGCGTACGCGTCCGTCGTCGCGACGACCTTGATCTGGCGGCTGGGCTCGCTGGTGTCGGTGCCGAGAAAGTCCGTGTCACTGAACACGAAGGCCTGCTCGGCCAGCACGTCGCCGCCGTCCGAGCCGCCGCCTGGGATGGTCCTGCTCCCGATGACGACGTTGAGCGCCCGGTTGGCGTGGAAGGTCGCGAGGTTCGGTGTGTAGCCCTTATCCCGGACCGTCGCCGCGACCTCCTGGGAGGTCAGCCGGCGTGGCGAGGCCGACGTCTGGCGGGGCGTGCCGGCCAGACTGCCGGGCACCCCGGGATTGCCGCCGCCGGGCGCGGTGGCGGTTCCCGGACCTGCACCCAGCGGCCCCCCGGTCGCCGGCCCGCCGGTCGACGCGGTGTCCGGGCCCGTGCTGCCCCGGTTGGCCAACGCGACGGCCGCCGCGGCCGCACCACCGAGGACCACCAGCAGCGCCACCACGACGAGGGCTATCGTCGCGCCCCGCCTGCCGCGGGCCTGCGCGGGCGGCCGGGCGCCGCCCGCCGCCGGGTGACCAGGATCGCGATATCCGCTGTCGCCCTGGATGTGGCGGCCGCCGGCCGCCGCGTACGCCCGGCCGGGGCCGGAGTAGCCATGGTCCGAGTAGCCAGGGTCCGAGTAGCCGCGGTCCGCGTAAGCGGGGTTGGAGTAGCCGGCGGCTTGGTGGTACGGCGGGGTCTGCTGGTGGCGCCGGCCGGGCGGCGGGGGTGGCGGGGTGCCGGGCGGCAGCTCCCACAGCCGGGCCAGCGCCGTCCCGTAGCGGTCGTCACCGGTCGCGATGCGCTCGGTCTCGGCCGCCGTCGTGGCGTCGCCGAGCAGTTCCTCGACGGCGCCGCCGCGCAGCAGGCGGTCACGCAGCTGGGCGGCCGTCGGCCGGCGGGCCGGGTCCTTGTCGAGGGCGGCGCGCACGATCGGCAACAGCGCCGCCGGCACTGCGCCCAGCTCCGGCGCCGCGCTGAGGATCCGCAGGCCGACGGCCTCCGGGGTGGGCGCGCGGAAGGGCGGCTGGCCGGTTGCCGCGTAGGCGACGCAGGCACCCCAGGCGAAGATGTCGGCCGGCGGGCCGGCTCGTTCCCCGCGCAGCTGCTCCGGGGCCATCCAGACGATGGTGCCGATGAGCACGCCGGTGCCGGTGTGCTGCGTCGTGTCGGACGCGCTGGCGACCCCGAAGTCGATGACCCGGGGCCCGTCCCAGGCGAGCACGATGTTCGCCGGCTTGAGGTCGCGGTGCACGACGCCGACGTCATGGATCGCGACCAGCGCCTCGGCGAGGCCGATCGCGAGGCCGGTAAGCAGCCGCTCGTCGAGCTGGCCACGCTCCGAGACCGCCTCGGCAAGGCTCTTGCCCTCGACGTACTCGGTCGCCATCCACGGCCGGTCGCCGGAGGTGTCGGCGTCCAGCACGGCGGCCACCGCCCGGCCGTGTACCCGGCGGGCCGCCGTCACCTCACGCCGGAACCGGGCGCGGAACTTTTCGTCGCTCGCCAGCGCGGGCGCTGGGACCTTGACCGCGACGGACTTGTCGTCCGGAGAGAACCCAAGGTAGACGGCGCCCATGCCGCCCCGGCCGAGCAGGCCCTGTATCCGGTAGGGGCCGATCTGGCGCGGGTCCTTGTCGCCCAGCGAGGTGAGCACCGGTCTCCTTCTCCTCTTCGGGGCTGTCATGTAGGGGGTCCCCGCGTGCGGGGGGTCGCGTCGGGGCGGCCGCGCCAGGCACCGGCCAGCGGCCGTCCGGTTGCCAGGCAGCGGTGACGCCCGGTACCAGGTCACCGCCTTCCGGGGTCACCGTCCGTCCCAGGTCACCTTCCCGGCGCCTCGGCCCGGTCCCCTCCTGGAACCCGACCGGTCACGCGGCGCGCCGCCATTCTTATCCACGCCCCTGGGTCAGCCGCGAACATCCCGGCGTAACCGGACGCGACCGCCGCGCGGCGCCCATAACGACTACCCGGTCCGCCGGGTGTCCACCTGCCTGGGGCACCCGCCGACGGGGTTGGTGGGCCGGCGCGCTGCGCTGGCCGGCCCGGGACAGCGCGCCCACCGGGTGGAGGGCGCGGCCTGCCGGCCTCGGGCGGTATGCCAACCTAGAACCCCGTAGTGGCGTTTCACGCCGCCCTGACCCGTTCTGAGCACGGCGTCCAGCCGTCGAGCCGCTGCCCGGTGGCCCCGCGCGACCGCCAGCCACCCGCGGAGCGGTTCCAGTCGGGCGCCAGGACGGGGACCGGGGAGGACTGGCCAGATGTCGGGTGCGGGCGAGCGAGGGGCGTTCGCGGCCCTCAATCTCAACTGGATCCGCACCTGCGACGGTGTCTGGACGCAGTCGGACGTACACGTAGACGGCCTGCACGCCGAGACCGCCCGGCAGCTGACCGAGGCGGTCCGCGACGCGGCCGCGGCCTCGGATGACAATCCGCCCGGCCTGGTCCTGACCGGTGACGCCGGCACCGGCAAGACCCACCTGCTCGGCTGGCTGCGGGCGCGGGTACAGGCCGACGGCGGCTACTTCTTCCTGGTCGGCCCGTTCGGGGGCGCCACCCCGTTCTGGGAGGCGGTCGCCGGAGCGCTCGTCGACGGCCTCACCCGGCCCGCCGGTGACGGCGAGACCCAGCTGCGGCTGTTCCTGCGCCGGCTGGCCGGCGTCGTCGGCGCGTCGCCGGTGATCACCGCGGCGGTCACCGGCCGCCGGCCGCTGGAGCCCGTGCACCTGAAGGACTTCGTCGTCGCGCTGCGCAGCCACGACCGGCGGGTGGGCGGCGACTGCCAGGACACGCTGCGCGCGCTTGTGCTGTTCGCGTCCGAAAACCTGGACGACGAGGACGTCGGCCGTGGCTACCTGCAGTCGATGGCGGAGCAGTTCCCGAACGAGCGGGCCGAACGAGGCATGCGCGCGCCCGCGAAGCCCGCGGCGGAGATCGTCCGGGAGCTGTCCCGCCTGCTCGCGCTGACGGGCCCGGCCGTCATCGCCGTCGACCAGCTCGACACCGCGACCGCCTGGCACCCGCCGGCCCCGAACGCCCCCGGCTGCACGGAGGCCCCGGCTGACACGGACGCCCCAGCTGGCACGGACGCCCCAGCTGACGCGGACGCCCCGGCTGACGCGGCGCCGGATGTCACGAGCCCCGGAGACCCGCCGCGCTCGGTCGACCCGGACGACGAGTGGACGACCGCGGTCGTCCAGGAGGTCGCGGACGGGCTGCTCGGCCTGCGTGACCTGACGACCAGGACGCTGTGCGTACTCGCCTGCCTGCCAGCCACCTGGGACCTGATCGCCACCCGCGCCGTCCGTCCCGTACCTGACCGGTTTCGGGCTCTGAGCCCGCTCGGCCCCCTGGGCGACGCGGAACTCGCCGACCGGCTGGTGGCTCGCCGGTTCGCGCGCCGCTACGAGCTGATCGGCTTCACGCCGCCGTACCCGACCTGGCCGGTGCGCCCAGCGGCGCTGCGCAACGCGGCCGGCCTCACCGCCCGCGCGTTGCTGCGCGCCATCGACACCCAGCTGCGCGCCAGCCTGGCTGCCGGTTCCTACACGGAGCTGTACACGCTCGACCCGGCCACCCGCGACGGCGCCGACCCGCCCGCAACCGCTCGGGAGTCGGGGAACGCCGAGCCGGGCGGTGTTCCCGGCGACCCGCCCACGACGCCCGGCCGCCGCGAGCTTGATCCCGACGGGCCGACCGGCCGGCGGCTCGTGGTCGCCTTCGCCGAGCTGGACGTCGCGTGGGCGCGGCTGCGCGCGGCCGCGCCCGGCCGCGCGGCGCTGTCCGAGCGCAACGAGGACGGGATCGTCCCCGGGCTGCTCGCCGCCGGCCTGGACGCGTGGATCGCCGAACTCGGCCAGGCCGGCGGGGCGTTCACCCGCGACCCGCTGCCCGGCGCGAAGCCCGCGCTGCACGCCCGGCTGCGCCGTGCCCTGTCCGACAACGCCGGGGACGAGGCGCACTGGTCGTTCCGCGCGATCCTCACGACCCATCCGAGGACCGCCGTCACCCGGCTGAACAACGCCGCCACCATGGCCGGGCTCGCCGCCGGCATCGGCGCCGGCGAGGGCGGCCGAGCCGGGACGACCCGCCGCCCGCCGGCCGGCGCGGCCGACCACGGCGACCGGCGAGCGCTCGTCGCGCTGCACACCACCGGCTGGGACGGCCAGCCCAGCTCCGCGGAACACGGCGCGGTCGAATACGGCGCGGTCGGGCCCGGCGCCGCCAGGCTCAGCGACGACGGGCATGGCAACGCCGACGCGAGCGACGCCGCGACGATCGAGGCGGCCATCGCCGCGTTCCGGCGGGCAGGTGGCGTCACCCATCTGCTTACCGACGAGGACGTCCGCACGTTCGCGGCGCTGCGCCAGCTCCTGGAGAACCGGCACCCGGCACTCGGCACCTGGCTGCTCGCGCGCCGGCCGGCGAGCTCAACGCCGCTGCTGGCCGCCGTCCTCGGGCCGCTGTTCGACGAGCTGGCACCCGAGCCGGCCGCGTATCCCCCGATCGTCGCCGCTCCCACCGCCCGCTCGCCGTTCGTGGCCACCGCCCCGACCATGGCACATCTCGACCCCCTGACCGGCCGTCTCGTCGCGGCCCCGGACGCGCCCGCAGCCGCGGCCGCGACGCCCAGCGCGCCGGTGCCGCCGAGGCAGCTGGTGGCGCCTCGGCCGGTGGTGGCATCAGGGGCCACCGCCGTGCCGCCCGCACCGTCTCCCGCGGCCACCCGGCAGCTGGATCGGCCGCCCGCGCCGGCGACGCCGTATCTGGCACCGACACCCGACTCGTCGACGGCACCGGGCCCGGCACCCACACCGCACTCGTCGCGCACACCGCAGTTCTCGCCGGCACCAGAGTCGGCACCCGCGGCCTACGCTCCGCCCAGCTGGCCGGCACAGTCGCTCGTCGCCAGCGCCGGTCTCGGCGCCCCGCTGGGCGCACCCGCCGGTAACCCGCCACTCGGTGCCGGACCTTTGGGCGAGAGGTCCGCGCCGCTCCCGACGCCGTGGGCCGCGGTGGCCCAGGCCCCACCCGCGGCGGTGCCGACACCGATCGCCGCGATGCCCGCGGCCGGAGGGGAGCCCGCGCCCGTCGCGCCAGCCAGGGCGGTGGCGCCAGCCGCGGGACCCCCCGCGCCGACCGGCCCGGCCGCGGCGGCGTCGGTGCCGCCAGTCGGATGGGAACCAGCACCGACGTGGGAACCAGCACCGACGTGGGAACCAGCAGCGGCAGCTGCTGCTCCCGCCCCGGCCTCGGCAGCCGAGGCCCGTGAAATCGCAGCCCCGGCATGGGACGAGCCGAGCGCCGCGCCGGGCTCAGCAGCCGTGGAGCCCTCCGCACACCTTCCGCCCGTTGTGGCGCGCTACGCGGCAGCCGTGTCGCCCTACACGGCCGTCGTGATGCCTGACACGACGGCCACGGCGGCGGGCGGGGCGGCAACGGTTCCGCTCGTCGCGGCCGAGGTGCTGCCGGTTGCCCCAGCGCCACCCGTAGCCCTGGCGCCGCCCGTGGCCTCAGCCCCGCCCGTCGCCTCAGCCCCGCAAGCCGCCGCTGCGCCACCCGTTACCTCAGCGTCGCCCGTGGCCCAAGCTCCGCCGGCCGCCACTGCGCCACCCGCAGCCCCGGTGCCGCCCGTGGCCCCAGTGCCATCGGAGGTCGTTCCCCCGGTGGGGGCCAGCGTGCGGCCGGCCGCGATGGCGCCGACGGCTGCCACAGCGCAGACGGCGGCCCAACCGGCGACGCTGCCAGCTCCGGCCGGGCGACCGAACTCGACGCCTGGCCTGCCGCCACCGGCGGGTGGGCAGCCGGACCTGCTGCTCGGGCGGCAGGTTCCGATCCCAGGGCAGCAGGTTTCACTACCCGAAAAGCCCGCTCAGACGCTGGGGCGACCTGCTCAGGCTCCCTGGCAGGCGTCGCCGCCCCTGGGCCAGCCGGTCGAGGCCCCTGGTCCGCCGGCGCCGGTGCTCGGTCAGCCGGTCCCAGCTCTCTGGCAGCCGTCCTCGGCCGCGGGGCAAATGGCCCCGTTGCGAGGGCAGCCCTGGCCGCTGTCTGGGCAGCTCGCCCCAGCGCCTGCACAGCCGGTCGAGGCGCAGGTGGATCCGGAGGTGACGTCGGGCGACGAGCCGGGTGGCGAGCCGGTAGGGACCTGGACTCGGCAGGGGCCAGAGAGCCCGCTGGAAGCCGCCGCCCCGGCCGTGCCCGACGGGTCACCCCGCGGGACCGGTCGCTCGCCGTGGGGCGGCACGCCGGCCGACCTTGCCGCGGCCGGGCCGGGATTGTCGCCCCTGCTGGTCCCAGTGCTCGTCCCCGGCGTCGACCCCAGCCCGCGGCCCGCCATACCGGCACCTGACATGCCGTTCGTCATGGAGCAGGTGACCGCGCCGGCTGTCGCCGACCCGTTCTCCGGAGGCGAGGCGGTAGCCGCGCCGGCGACGCCCCCGCCCGCTGCGACCACCCCGTTCACGGCGGCCACGCAGCCGCCAGCCGAACCGGTCTCCCAGGATCCGGTGGGTCCGACGGGGGCGGTTGCCGGGCTCGTCCCGGTGCCCCTGGCCGCGCCGAGCCCGGCGCGGCCGACCGGCTCGGTCGTTCCTCTGGCAGCTGAACCTCGGATCGTGGCGGCCGCGAGCGGAAGCCTGCACACCTCGCCGGCCAGGGCGGCCGGGCTCGTGCCCGTGACACCCACCGCGAGCGTCCCTTCGGCCAGGCCCGCGGCGCCGCCCGACGCCGGCGCCACATCCGGCGAGGCGAGGACGGCCAAAGCGCGGATCGTCCTCGGTCCAACAGCCACCAGCCCGTCCCCTGCGCCAGCCGCGACCGCGCCAGCCGAGATCGATGGCGCCGGCGCGCCCGAACGGGACGGTGACGGCTCGCCTGGCGGCGACGGGTGGCCCGGCGACGACGGTTGGCAAGGCAGGCCGGCGCTGGTCGAACCGGCAGTCCCGGAGGATGGCCCGCACCCCGCCGTCGCGCCACTGGGCGCCGCCACGCCTGTGAACGGCGTACGGCCGTCGACGACCCGTGTCTGGTCCACGCCGCCTCCGCCGGGCACAGGCGGCGGTAAGCGCGTGCTGATCGGGATGTCCACCGAGACGCGAGCGCCGGTGTGGACGACGCCTGCGGCGCTGCGCCGACCCACGTTGATCTTCGGTGGATCGGGGGCGGGAAAGACCGTGCTGGTCCGGCGGCTGGTCGAGGAGTGCGCGCTGCGCGGCACGTCGTCCATCGTGCTGGACCTCACCGGCGACCTCGTCCGGCTGGGCGACCCGTGGCCGTCGCCGCCGGCAGGCTGGGCGCCGGGCGACGCGCGGCTGGCCCGGGACTACCACGCGGGCACGGGCGTCGTGGTGTGGACGCCGGGGCGGCCGGACGGACGGCCGCTGGACGTCACGTCCTTCGACCCGGGCGAGCTGTTCGATCCGCCGCCCGGCCGCCGGGCCCGGGTGTCGGTCGTGAGCCTCGCAGGGCTGCCCGCCGACGACGCCCGTCATGCCTTCATCCACGAGTTGCTGCGCGCGGCCGTCGCCTGGGCCTGCCGGCTGCCCACGCCGGACGCCCGACTGCGCGGCCTGATCGTCCTGGACGACGCTGCCGCCGTCCTGCTGGCCGGCGCCGAGGCCGCCGCCGCGGACGACACCTTGTCGCTCGCCGCCGAGGCTGGCACCCACGGGGTGGGCCTGGTGCTAGCGGCCCGTTCCCCGGGAGGGCTGCCGGACGGGATCACGCGGCTCGCGGCGACCCGCTTCGTCGGCCGGCTCAACGCCCCGGCCCAGCTCGACGCCGCTCGGGCGATGGTGCGTGCGTTCGGGGGCGAGGCGCCGGACATAGGCCGCCTCGGTGTCGGCGAGTTCTATGCCGCGGGCGACGGCTTTCCGCTGCAGCGGGTCACCACACCGCTGTGTCTGAGCCACCATCCGGGCTGGCCCCCACCGCTGGACGAGATCCTCGCCCGAGCGCGCCGCCACTGAGGCCAGCTGGTCCGCCTGCGCCCGTCACACCGACTGGCACGGGCGGCGCGGTCGTGGCCGTCTCATGCTCACGCACCGCCCCTTACCAGCGGACACGCCGTCTCGCCGGCGGGCCCGTGCCGCGCCGGTACCGGGATCGGCACGCGCGGCCGGTGCTGAAGCGGTACTGATGGAGACATGACCTCGCCCGGCTGGCTGGCTGCCACGCTCCCCGTCCGCGCCCTGGCGACCGCGTCGGTGGAGGCCGTCCGCGCGGCCGCGATACGCGCCGGGGCGACGGGTCCGGTCGTCACCGCGGCGACGGATCCCGAACGGGTCGCGGCCGCCTTCGGGAGCGAGCGGTTGTTCCGGGATGGTGGCTCGGGCGCGGAAGCCTTCGCGCCGCTGTCCGGTTTCTTCGCGGCCGAGGACGGCTGGCTGCGCACCCACGCGAACTACCCACACCATCGTGACCGGCTTCTGCGCATTCTCGGCCTCGCCGAGGCCGACCGGGCGACACTGGCGGCGGCGATCGCGTCGCGGTCCGCCGCGGAGCTCGAGGACCTGGCGGCCGACGCTGGCGCCATCGCTGTCCGCGCCCGCACGGAGGCCGAATGGCGTGCCTCGGCGCCTGGTACGGCGGCGGCCGCCGGCCCGCTCGTCCGGCGCGCGGTGCGCGGCGACCCGGCGGACGACACCATGCACGACGAGACCGCGGGCGACGGCCCGGCGAGCGGCCAGGCCGAGGGACGCCGACCGCCGGGCGGGCCGCTCCCGCTGGCCGGCGTCCGGGTGCTCGACCTGACCCGCGTCCTGGCCGGGCCCGTCTGCGGGCGGACGCTGGCCCTGCTCGGCGCGGACGTGCTGCGCCTGGACCCGCCGTTCCTTCCCGAAATCGCCTGGCATCACCTCGACACCGGCCAGGGGAAACGATCCGCGCTGCTCGACCTGCGCGCCGAGGCCCGGCGTGCCCAGGAGCTCCTCGACGCGGCCGACGTGCTGCTGACCGGTTACCGGCCCGGCGCGATCGAGGCCTTCGATCTTCGGCCGCCGCCCGGGCTGATCCGCGCCCGGCTCAGCGCCTGGGGCGACGACGGTCCGTGGGCCGGCCGCCGCGGCTTCGACTCGATCGTCCAGGCCGCGTCAGGCATGTGGCTGATCGAGAGCAGGGACGGCACGACGCCAGGAGCCCTTCCGGCGCAGGCGCTCGACCACAGCACGGGCTACTTCCTCGCCGCCGCGGTCATCGACGCGCTCGTCGCGCGCGGCGCCGACGGGCGGGGACGCGACCTCTCGGCCGCGCTCGCGCGTACCGCGACGTGGCTGCTCGACGCCCCCGGCCGCGACCCGGACCACCCGCCGCCCACCCCGGCGACCGCGCGCGCCGCCGTCACGCACACCATCGCCGCTCACAACCCAGCCACTCCTGACCCGGCCGCTGACGCCGCGGGCACCCACGCCGTAGGCACCCACGGCACACGGACGACAGCCCGCCCGGCGATTCCGGGCTTCGACGACTACCCATTTCCCGCCCACGCCTGGGGCAGCGACCCGGCCACCTTCGGTTGAGCCGAGCGGCGGGCTGGTTCCGGCGTTCGCGGGCCGTGCCCTGGGCGACGCGGGAGGTAGGGCAAGCAGGGGTCAGGCGAGCGGCTCGGGAGGCTTGCCGGGGTCCTCGTCCGGGGTCAGGTCCAGCTGCAGCCAGGTGACGTCGTGCCAGCGGCCGTTCTTCCAGCCGATCTTGTACATCGTCCCCACGTCGGTGAAGCCGAAGGCCCGGTGCAGCCCGTTGCTCGCGTCGTTCGGCTGGGTGATTCCGGCGATGACGCGACGGTAGCCGCGCTCGGCGAGCAGCGGCAGCAGGGCCGCGTAGAGGGCCCGGCCCGCGCCGGTGCGCCGCCGCCCCGTCCGCAGGTAGACGCTCGCCTCACACGACCAGGCGTAGGCCGCGCGGGCGTGATACTCCCGGCCATACGCGTACCCGACGACCACGCCGTCGACCTCCAGCACCAGCCAGGCGTGCGCCTGGTTCGACCTCTCGATCCGACCGGCCATCTCCTGGACCGACGGCGGCTGGGTTTCGAAGGTGACCGCCGTGTCCAGGACGTAGTCCGCGTAGATCTCCGCGCAGGCGGCGGCGTCCTCGGCCGTGGCGCGCCGAATCCGCCACCCCGCGGCCAGCCGAGGCTCGCTCGGCCGCCGCACGCCCGACCGGTCGCCGGTCGGCTCTGGAGTGCCGGGGAGGTCCACATCCGGCCCGTGGATACTCGACATGGTTCTCATAGTAACCAGGGCAGCTACTATAGTTTCACGGAAAGGGAGACGACGGCCGCCGCATCGAGATCGTCGCTCACGGCTCGGCGCCCCGGCCGACCGCGTGTTCGTCAACCCCACCGACGCCCTGTGCCGCTACCTGGTCGCACTGCACAAGGTCGCCGCCGGTCGCCGGGCCACGCCGCCGCCCGGCTGAACGGGCGCCGGCCGCCGGCGTCCGCACGCGCGAGCCCCATCCAGGTCCGAGGCGGCCAGGTCCGGGGCAGGGCGGCCATCAGCGCCGGTCCCCCGCCAGCGCGGGCGTGCGCGTCGACGGCGTCGCCCGGGCTGGCCGCTGGCGCGGCCAGGCGGGACGGCGCCGCTGGATGGGCCGCTCAAGCAGGTAGTACGACGCGGACGCCAGCGCCACGGAGATCAGCGCGACGGCGAGAACCGCCGGCCACCGGCCGAGGCTGTCGGTCAGATCGGCGCCGAAGTGCGTGACGATCGGGAAGTGCCAGAGGTACAAGCCATAGGAGATGCGGCCCAGCCAGGCGAGCGGGCGCACCGACAGCGCCCGGGACAGCCGGTTCTTCGACACGCCCACCTCGACGGCCAGCACCACGATGCCCGCGAGCAGCGCGACAACGGTGAACCCTCCTTGGGACATCGAGGTCGCCCGCGGGCCCCAGCCATCCGGCGCCTTGACGGTGGCGACCGCCAGCAGCGCGAACGCGACGGGGCCGGCGACCGGCACGACGAGCGCGAGCCGGCCGAGGCGGCGCCGCCAGGCGAGTGCCCGGCTGCCCTTGCCGGCGGCGCCGCGCCGCGCCGCCCGCAGCCAGGCGGCCAGCGCGCAGCCGACCAGCAGCGCGTCGGCACGGGTGTCCAGCCCGAAGTACGTTCGCGTCCCCGACGCTCCCAGCGCGATCAGCGTGTTGCGCCACAGCGCGACCACGACGACCCCACCGAGCAGGACGGCGGGCAGCCGGCGAGCGAGCCACGGCCGGCGGCACAGCGCGATCAGCAGCAGCGGCCAGAGCAGGTAGAACTGCTCCTCCAGCGAGAGCGACCAGGTGTGCCCGAGCCAGCCGGCACCGGTGCTCTGTTGGGCGACCTGGAAGTAGTTGTTCAGATACAGCATCGACGCGGCGAGGCTTCGCAGGAACTCCGACCGTTCGCCGCCGGCGCCGATGCCGAGCAGCACGACGGCGGTGAAACCGACCAGCGCCAGCAACCAGAACGCCGGCAGCAGCCGGAAGGCCCGCCGCAGGTAGAACCTGGCGAGCGAGACTCGGCCCGTACGGTCCCACTCGGCCAGCAGCTGGCCAGTGATCAGGAATCCGCTGAGCACGAAGAACACGTCGACGCCCAGGTAGCCGCCGGGCAGCGAGTCCATGTGGAACACCAGGACGGCGAGCACCGCCAGCGCGCGGATGCCATCGAGCGCGGGGTTGTAGCCGCCGGGCGTGGAGGCGCCCCGCTCCGGCGCGGCGACAGCCCGGGTGATCTGCTCGGCCGGGCCGGGCGGCCCAGTCGGCCCTGCCCGCCCGGCTGACCCGAGGGCGGACTCCCGAGAGTCGCGCGTCCGCGCGTCGCAGAGTCGCGGGTCGGGCAGAAGAGCGTCGGACGGCCAGGGCGGATCGGCCAGCAGGATGCCAGTGCGGCGGTCCGCCGCGGCTGGGAGCCACCGGTTCCCCGGGTCCTCGTGGAGTGGTCTGCCCGCCGGATCCTGTTCGCGCTCAGCCACTCGCACTCCCTTCAGAACCGCCGGAACCAGGACTCCCGGAACGCCCGTCTTCTCGCCCTTTCCGCCCTTCTATCCCGCCAACCTGGACGTTAAATCGCCCTCAGCCTGGCGTTACCTGGGAGGCCGGGCCGCCGCTCGAAGCGATGGCGCTTACCGTAAGAAACCAGAACGCTACTCATCGACATCGACCTGCCGACCAGGACCACGCCGTCGCACCGTCGCGCCTTGGCAAGGGCACCCTGTTCGCTGACGCCCTGGGCACGGCTGGCAGGTACGGTCACGTCCAGCTGCCGTCCGTGTTGCGGGGGCCCTGGGCCGGGCGCCGCCGTCATCGGAGGCAGCAGGACAATTCACCTGAGGCCGCGGGACAATGCACATGGACTTGACCACTTCGGGCCCACGGCCGCCTGACGGACGTCCTCGATTCGGCGGAGATCATCTCTGACACGTCCCGCGCACGGCTGTTCGGCCACCTCGACGAGCTGACGGCCACCTCGCGACTGGTGGTCGACCGCCTGGCCGGCAGCAGGCACCCGCGGGTGCCGCACGCCGTGTACCCCGTCGACTACGGCTGCCCGGAGGGCACAGCGGCTGCGGACGGCGACGGCGTGGACGTCGTCCGCGGCAGCGCCGGCGCCGGCGTGGCGGGTTTCTTCGTAACGGCCGACCCGGGCAAACGTGATGTGGAGGTCAAGGTTCTGCGTCGAATGGCTCGGCGCCGATCTCACCAGGCGGCGCCGGACGCGCAGTCAGCTCGCCTCGTAGAGGTCCGCAGGCCCGACGAGGATGATGTCTGGCGCCTCGCGCGCGAACATGACTAGCTGGTCGCTGAAGCCGGCGGCGCTGAAGCAGGCAAGTCGAGCGGTGGCCGCGCCGGGTCGGCCCTGGGCGCCGAGCAGTTCCCGGATCCGCCTGAGCCGGTCGAGGTGGGCAAGGCCCATGACGTCGCCCCATTTGACCTCGCCGATCAGGAGAAGTCGCTCCTGCCCGGAACGAGCGTCATGGCCGAAGGCGACGACGTCGAGCTCGTGACTGGCACGAGCGGACGGGTCGTTGACCACGCCCGACGTGACCCTGCTGATGAGGGCAGCGCCGAGTCGTTCCGTCGGAGCATGATGCGCGATCCAATATCTGCACACCTGCTCGAAATGGGGGCCGAGCACGTTGCCGACAAATCGGCGTTGGCCGATCGCCCAGAGCTGGGCGAGTCGGCGACGACCACGCGCGTGCTCCAGGTCGGACCACATAGGTCGCATGACGGCGTGATAGAAGGTCACCAGCGGCTCGGCGATGCGGAACTGGGTACGGTTGTCGCGGAACGCGTCAGGTTCGCGGCTGATCAGTCCGCAGTCCGACAGGACTGTGAGCGGATGGGCGAGATCGCCCGACTTCCGGCCAAGGTAGGACGCGATCCCGCCGCGTGAGGCATTCCCGTCCGCGATCGCCGCGAGAACCGAATGGTAAAGCGCGGTATCGCGCAGGTCCGGCTCGTCGGCGAGCAGGTAGCGGCCTTCCCGGAACAACGCGCTGGTCGGCGAGAGCACAGTGCGGATGACCCAGGAATCGAAGTCGTCGGGCCCGCTCGGAGTGTCATCACGGGCGAACTCGCGCCGGTACGCCGGAGTGCCGCCGACGATCGCGTGCACCTTCAGCGCGGTCACCGGATCGTCGATGCCCCAGAACCGGGCTGCAAGCTGGTGGTCGAGGGTCGGAACAACGAGCTCTAGCGCGGCCCGGCCGCGCAGCGGAGCGCTGCCGCCGAGCAGGCCACCCATGAAGGACAAGGCTGAACCGCACAGCAGCAGGCGCGTCCGACTTTCGTCCCGCTGCGCGCGTCGCGGTGCCAGCACGTTCTGAATGATCGACGGCAGGCGCGAGTTCGCCCGCGCGAGGTACGGGAACTCGTCGATGACCACTGGGACGGCACGCTCGCGTCCCAGCGCAAGCAGCGCGTCGAACACCGCGGACCAGTCCTCGAACACCAGCGGCGCCGGCGCTCCCAGCCAGTCGGCGAGCGCGGCACCGATCCGGCGCAGCGACTCACCGTCGGTGGCCTCGTCCGCCCCGAAGAAAAAACCCCCCGATGCCTCGCACAACGCCCTCAGCAGGAACGTCTTGCCCTGCCTGCGCCGGCCGGACACGACTCCGAGAGTCGCCCCCTCCAGGGCGTCTGTCGCGAACCTGGTCAGCGCGTCCCACTCGAACTCCCGGTCGAACATGTCCACCGGACGATCCAGTGTAGCCACCCGCAGCACCCCAGCTCTCATAAGCACAGTTATCATAAGTGTACTTATGGAAGTCGCCGGAGAGACGGACGTGGGCCGATGCTGGGACGCTTGAGTTGATGACTGAGTCGCACCTCGCGCCCGCCACCGGGGCCGCATATGACGTCGCCGCGGTCCGCCGCGGCTTTCCGGCGCTGGCCGCCGGCGCCGCGCACTTCGACGGGCCGGGCGGCTCGCAGACGCCCGAGGCGGTAGCGCGGGCCGTCTATGACACTCTTGTCGGCCCGCTGGCCAACCGTGGCGCGGCGACGCTCGCCGAGCGCAACGCCGAAGAGGCCGTCGTCGCCTGCCGGGCCGCCCTCGCCGACCTCCTCGGCGTCGAGCCGGATGGCGTGATCTTCGGCCGTAGCATGACGCAGAACACGATGGAGCTCGCCCGGGCGATGGCGAAGCGGTGGGGTCCGGGCGACGAGGCCGTCGTGACCCGGCTCGACCACGACGCCAACGTGCGGCCGTGGGTGCTCGCGGCGCAGGCGGCCGGGGCGAGGGTCCGGTTCGCCGACTTCGACGTCGAGACCGGCGAGCTCGGGGTGGACGACATCGAGCGCGTCCTGTCCCCCGCGACCCGGCTGGTCGCGGTCACCGCGGCGTCCAACCTGATCGGCACGATGCCCGACCTTCGGGCGATCAGCGAGCTGGTCCACGCCGTCGGGGCCTGGCTGCACGTCGACGGTGTCCACTACTCGGCACACGCGGCCGTCGACGTGCCGGCGCTCGGCGCAGACTTCTACGCCTGCTCTCCCTACAAGTTCTTCGGCCCGCACTGTGGCGTCACCTACGGCCGGCCCGAGCTGCTCGAACAGCTCTCCCCCGACAAGCTGCTGCCGGCGACCGACGCCATTCCGGAACGGTTCGAGCTCGGCACCCTGCCCTACGAGCTGATGGCCGGCACGGCGGCGGCCGTCGACTGCCTCGCCGGCCTCGCCCCGGACGTCGCGGGCCCAGGTGCCACCCGGCGCGCCCGGCTGCTCGCGTCGATGGCCGCCCTCCAGGCCCACGAGGACAGGCTGCGCGACCGGATCGAGGCGGGACTGCGCGAGCTGCCCGGGGTCACGCTCTGGTCACGGGCGACCCGCCGCACACCGACGTCACTGGCAACCTTCGCCGGCCACGACCCGCAGGAACTCCGGACATTCCTGGGCGAGCGCGGGATCAACGCCCCCGCGGGCTCCTTCTACGCCCACGAGCCCTCCCACCGGCTCGGCCTCGGCGACGCCGGCGGCCTGCGCGTCGGGCTCGCTCCTTACAACGACGACAACGACGTCGACCGCCTGCTCGCCGGCCTGCAGGCGTACTTCGACCGGTGAGAGGCCCCGGATGGCTGCCAGAAGCGCCACGTACGGGCAAAGGCGTCACGCGGAGCAAGATTGATGTTGACGGATAGTGGCCTGATCCGTTCCCCTCAGGCCGATGCGCACAACGACGGGTCTGCGCGTCCGGTAATAAAAGCAGACCGGCGCCGTACGCGAGGACGTCCGCATCCCGGAAGTACCTGCCCTGCTCGCGGCCATCTGCCAGGCGGCCCTCCGAACGGTTGGGGCAACGACCTGCGGACCCGGGCCCTTGCCGTCATCTTCAACAGGCTACGCACCACCCCTGACGCCGACAGCGGCGCCTCGCCTTCCGCGTTACCCACGCGCGAGCGCCCGGTAAAGGCACACCTGCCCAGGGCGCCCGGTGATTACCTTCTGTCGGTGCGCGAGCATCAAATTGCGCGCCAGCTTCTGGTCGAATAAATGGGCCAAGGCCTGCCCATTATGGCGTGGCCGGGGCCAGCTTCACACAGGGCCAGAGGGGGCCGAGCGGGGCTCACGGACGGCCGATCATTTAAGCGCACTATGACATCAGGCTGGCAGCGGTGGAGGCGCCCAGCTCCCAACACGCTTCGCGGGCGGCGACATCCGCCGCGCCAGTCACGGTCACCGGCTCACGCAGCCGCTTCCACTTCAGGCCGGTGGCGATCGTCTCCACGCTCCGAACCGCACCAGTGGTGTCAGAGCCCCCGTGGACGTACAGGGCGTACGGCCGACCGATGGTAGCTTCCAGGCAGGGGTAATACACACAATCGAAAAAATGTTTCAAAGCACCCGACATATAGCCAATGTTCGCCGGAGTGCCAAGAATGTAGCCGTCGGCGGCCAGGACGTCGGATGCTGTTGCGGACAGCGCCGGCCGCACTTCCACCTCTACATTCTCGATCTCGTCGGTCCGAGCACCCGACAGAACCGCCTCCAGCATCTCCTGCATAGTCGGGGACGGCGTGTGGTGGACGACAAGGAGCTTCCGCACAGACCTCAGACTAGCGAGCCAAAGCCCACCGGCCTGACGGTGCGGCGGGTGCCGTCGGTCGGCGTGGTCGCGGCGGCGGCGCGGCGCTGCCAGGTGGTACGCGGCCACGTTCGGTACTGGTCGGTGGTCCAGCCGAGGGTTTCACGGATAGGCAGACAGGTGCTGGCGCGGGAAACCACGCCGCCGGTGGCGCACAGCCCGTCGAGGTCGACGCCAGCCGGGAGCAGCCGGCCGTCGCGCGGCGCGGCGGAAGCGCTGGCCGCATACCCGACGACGTCGCCCCAGGGTCGGACCGGACCTGTGGTTACGTGCGACTCATGATGAGGCAGACGTTCGGTGGCGGCCACCTGGAGATCGGTTGTCGGCTGGTGGTCAGGGGCCGGTCATTGCGGGTGCCGGCTGTCCCGGTGCAGGATCGGGCACACTGACCGGAAATCCCAACGTGACGTGCGCAGGCTGGCGCCCACCAGGGCCCTTGGCTGCTGGTGCGGGTGATGCGGTCGGGGTGGCAGGGGCTGTCAGCCGGC
>Ga0068863_100000212_pt1 | contig 62194 bp, 45 predicted proteins | sample KBSSwiS62_FD_66596 | JGI IMG/M metagenome (GOLD analysis project Ga0068863, IMG submission 66596) | Switchgrass rhizosphere microbial communities from Kellogg Biological Station, Michigan, USA - KBS Switchgrass S6-2 | ecosystem: Host-associated > Plants > Roots > Rhizosphere > Soil ... | reverse complement strand
CATGTCGAGCTCCAGCGCGAGCTCCTCGTCGGTCGGCTCCCGGCCGAGCGTGGAGACGAGCTGGCGCTGGAGCCGAGTGATCTTGTTGATCTGCTCGACGACATGCACCGGGATACGGATCGTCCGGGCCTGGTCGGCGAGAGCGCGGCCGATGGCCTGGCGAATCCACCAGGTGGCGTAGGTGGAGAACTTGTAGCCCTTGGCGTAGTCGAACTTCTCGACAGCGCGGATAAGGCCGAGGTTCCCCTCCTGGACGAGGTCCAGCAGCGTCATGCCGCGGCCGCTGTACTTCTTGGCGACCGAGACGACCAGCCGCAGGTTCGCCGACACCAGCTGCTGCTTGGCGGCTTCGCCGTCGCGGACCAGCAGCTTCAGGTCACGGCGCAGTTCCGGTTCGAGATCGGAACCCGTGTCGAGCTTGTGCTCGGCGAACAGACCGGCCTCGACGCGCTTGGAGAGCTCAACCTCCTGGGCGGCGTTGAGCAGCGGGACCCGGCCGATCTCGCGCAGGTACATGCGCACGAGGTCGGCGGTGCCCGCGTGCTCGGCCGTCGCGCGGCTGGTCTCGGCGGTTCCGGGAGAGGATCGCTCCTCTTCCTCCTCGACCACCTCGACGCCAGCGGCGACAAGCCGGGCGACCAGGGCAGGCAGCAGCTCGGTGCCGACGTCGGCCGACTCGAGCGCCTCGCGCAGCTCGGACCGGCTGAGCTCGCCGGACTCGCGCCCACGGGCGATCAGTTCCGCGACCGCGCTGACGTCGAGTTCGTCGACGTCCTCGGCGACCGCCGTCAGCGCGCGGGATGTGGAAGTGCGGGAAGCAGTCGACCGACGCGGGCGCCGCGCGCTGGTACGCGCGCGCGGGGCGTCGTCGTGAAGTTCCAGAGCAGGCAGCGTCATCAGTGATAGATCCGAAGGTCGGTGCGGGTGGGTCGTCGTCCTTGCACGTGGAGGTAACGTCTGACGACGCGAACCGATTCCCCGCGCAGGCACAGCCGGACGGCAGCGAACGCCGGGCCTACGCCGCAGTGTAGACCCTCGACCTCGGGACGCTGTACTCGCTTGTCGCGAAGACTACCCCGCCGATCCGCCACTGTGGCAGAAACGACGAACTATCTAGGTAGTTCTTCCCTACAGCGTGCGCCCTCGGTTGCTTTTCACAACGCCACGAGGTCGGGACGGCACCCTCCGCACAGAAACTGGCGTCACATGTAGACGTTGCCGCCCCTCCCTCCGAGCACCTCCGCGCCCGGCTTAAGACGGAGTACCCTGCACGCCGCCCCTAACGACCCGGGATTTGTGATCCACACCACAGGCAGACCGCAGGGCCGACGGCCTCAGCCGGCGTCGGGCGCCGCAGGGCCAGCCTCGCCGGCCGCGGCCTCCCGCGCCGCGGGCCCCCGACCGCCGACCGTGTCGGCCCCAACCGCGTCGGGGCGAACGGTCTCGGCGCCAACCGCATCGTCGCCGGCCCGCCGTGCCCCCGGCACACCGGAAACCACCCGCCGCTCGGTGGCGGCCCGCGCCGCGACGGCCTGGATCTCCGCCAGGTCGGGGCGGGCGAGCAGGTCGACCAGCAGCGCCGCCGTCCAGGAGAAGCTGTTGCTGCCGGCGCCGGAGCCGTCCAGCGGGGAGTAGTACTCGAACATCTGGCCCGAACCGGCGATCAGGTTCAGCACATTCGCGCGCAGCTCCAGCGCGGCCTCGCGCCGGCCGTACCGCTCCAGCCCGTCCGCGAGCAGCCAGTTGATGTTGACCCAGACCGGGCCCTGCCAGTAGCAGCGCGGGATGAAGAACGGGTCGTCCGCCGGCACGCTCGCCACGCCGAAACGCGGCCAGTAACGCGGCGAGGTCATCGCCTTCACCAGCCCGTCGACCCGCTCCTCCGGAACGACGCCGGCGTACAGCGGCAGGAAGCCACCGACGGTTTCGTTACGGATCAGCTCGCCGGTGCGGAAGTCCCGGCTGTAATACGCCGAGGACGACCAGAGGCCCTCGATCGCCTCGCGGCAGCGCCGCATCTGACGGGTCAGCCGCTTGGACAGCGTGACGCCGGCCTCGGCGGCGATCTCGACCAGATGGTCGTCGGCCCGGACGAGGATCGCGTTGAACGCGACATCCTGCAGCAGCGGCACGTCTGTCTCCCGGATGTTCCGGAAGTCGTAACCGCTGCGCCGCAGCTCGCGGACCACCCGGTACAGGGTGAACAGCTCCGCCGAGGTCAGCCGCTCCTCCGCCGGCACCTCCTTGGCGTCCCGGCGCAGCGCGTCCAGCGCCTCCGCGGTGCCCAGGCGCTTGAGCACCTTCACCCGGCGCGGGGTGATCGGGAGCGTGGCCTCCATCCAGGGCGGGGTGTTGTCCATCCCCGACTCCCAGGAGTGGACCAGCGTGACGAGGCCCTCGTCGTCCGGGTCCCGCTCGAAGTGCAGGTACTCGTGGAACCGGATCAGGCCGGGCAGCAGCGCCCGGTAGAAGTCCGCGCGGGCCTTCGGGCCGAGCATCTCGCCGACCCGGACGGCGGCCTCGGCGATCATCGGGGGCTGGGTGATGCCGGTGCTCTGCGCGCCCGAGGCGGTCCGGGTGACGCGGTCGATCCGCCAGCGCTGCGGGCCGGCGTGGTAGAAGTCGTCCACCTCGGCGAAGATCACGTGCGGGATCATGCCGTTCGGCCACTGGCCCCGCAGCAGCGAGAGCACCTCGGCCGCCGCGCGCGACGGGTCGAGGTGCCGCAGCCCGATCGCGATGAAACACGAGTCCCAGAGCCATTGGTGCGGATAGAGCGTCGGGGACGGCCTGGTGACGTCGCCTAGGTCGTTGCCGCGCAGTACCTCGACCGCGGTCTCGCGGAGGCCCTGCAGGTCAGGGGGCAACGTGGGGGCTTGGGGACTGGTGGACGTCGCAGCGGGCATCGTGCGAGGGTATCCAGCTTCTGTTGCGCCCGAAGGGGCAACCCGTTACAAGCAGCCTCGCTCACGGCGGTTCCTGCCCCGCGAGGACCAGCAGGCCTTCTACCAGGCACATTGCGCCGGATGGGGCGTTTCACGACAAGACCGACAGCCGGCCGAAGGGTCGGCAAAGGACCCCGCAGGGAGGCCGGAAGACCCACTGATGTGCGGGCGGCAGCCGAAGGTTTTCCAGAGGCGGAAGACCCGGCGAGACCTGGCTGGGCACCGCGGGCCCTCGGCGGGGCACCACCAGGCACCGGCCGGGACAAGGCGCCCGGCGCCGCGGGTCCCGCCGATCAGGGCGCCGTCATCGGGTGCGCGTCGCGCCGCGCAGGACGCCCACCAGCCAGCACCGCCCTCGGCGGGGGAGCCGTCGTTCTCGATTACGGCATCGACCGGGTGGATCACGCCGGCCCAACCTGCGTCGGTCGCAGGCTGCGTCGGTCGCAGCCGGTGGCCCCGCGCCGCGGGCGTTCAGCCGCTCGTCCGGCGGCGCGGGGTGCGCCTGGGGTAGGCGCGCGCCGTCTCGGCGAGCCTTGCCGCGTGCTCGGTCTGACGACGCCAGTGCCCGTAGGAGGCACCCTGCGCAGCCAGCCGGTCCAGAGCCTTGACGGTGGTGACCGGGATGAACGCGGGCTGCGCGTCCCGCCAGGGCGTTCCGGGCAGCGGCATGAAGGCGTGCGCGTGGATCCGGGCGCCGAGGTCGGTCAACTCCGCCGCCAGGGCGAGGGAGTCCCGCTGATCGTCGGCGTCCTCGCCCGGCATCCCGAAGATGAAGTCCACGTTGGGTCGGAAGCCGTGCTCCAGCGTGATGCGCGCCGCCGCCCGCACGGACTCGACGTCGTGGCCGCGTCCCGCCGCCGCCAGCATCGTGTCGGAGCCCGCCTGGGCGCCGATGATGATGTTGTCGTTCGCGACGTACCGCCGCAGCAGCCGCATCGACTCGGGCGTCACGTGCTCTGGGCGCACCTCCGACGGGAAGCTCCCGAAGAAGATCCGGCCGTGGGCTGGCAGCTCGGCGCGCACCCCGGCGAGCAGTTCCTCGACGGCGCGCAGGTCGGGATCGGGCCCCGGCGATCCGTAGGACAGCGAGGTGGGCGTGATGAACCGGACGTCCCGCAGTCCGTAGGAGACGATCCGCCGGACGTGCTCGCGCACGCTCTCGACCGACCGGTGCCGGAACCGGCCGCCGAACATGAACGGCGTCTGGCAGAACCGGCAGGTGTACCGGCAGCCGCGGGTCAGCTCGATCGGGCCGACGAACCGCCGCCCGGACGGGAACGACCCGAACGCGTCCAGGGGCAGCTGGGGTGCCGACGGCGTGCGCAGCGCGACGCCGTCGCCGTCGCGCACCGCGAGGCCGGCCACGTCCGTGAGCGGCGCTCCGGCCCGGAGGGCCATGGCCAGCGCGAGGATCGTGGACTCGCCCTCACCGACGGCGGCGAGATCCCAGCCGGCGTCGAGGATGTGCTGCGGCTCGGCCGTCGCGTGGACGCCACCGGCGACGTGTAGCACGCGGGCGGCCGCATCGGGTGTGGTCAGCGCCCGGACCTCGGCCAGCTCGGCGGCCATGGCGTCGGCATCGGGCGAGTAGAACGACCAGAGCACCAGAATCCGCTCCGCGACGGCAGCGGTGATCTCGGACGCGCACTCGGCGGCCGTGGTCGCCAGCCGCACCTCGCATTCTGACCCCGAGGCCTCCAGCGCGGCCAGGAGAGCGTGCATCGCGTAGCTGAAGGCCTTGCGGTAGCGCACCACCACACAGACGTCGGACATCGTCCAAGGCTAGGCAGGCGCGCGGGCGTACCGGTCCAGAAGCCTGGCTCGGCGCCAGTCGGCCACACGCTCGACCTGCAAGCAGCGGACGGGACCGGCAGCCGAGCACACCACCCTGAAGGTAGAATTTCGGACATTGCGCACCGGCATGATCCCGCCTAACCTGCGACGAATGTCGCCTGCGGAGTCAACGGGGGGATGCCGGCGATGCTGCGGAGGACGTACTCGGTTCCCGAGCACATCACCATGGCCGGCCTGAGCGCGGGGCTGATCGGGGCGATCTATCCGACGATCATGAACCAGACGGGCGGGCGGGGCCTCCCCTGCCCGCTGCGCACCCTGACCGGCGTGCCGTGTCCGTTCTGTGGGCTGACGACCGCGACGGTCGCGCTGACTCACAACGAATGGGCGGCTGCCGCCAGCGCCAGCCCTCTTGTCTTTCTCGTGGCGGCGTTGGTAACCGTGACCACGCCCATCCTGGCGGCCCGGCTCTTCGGTCTGGCACCACCGCCACGCCCCTGGTCCGCCGCCGCGCGGGCGCGGACCCGGTACTCGGCCTACGGCGTCGTAGCTCTCAGCTGGCTCTTTCAGCTGCATCGCTGCCACGTCCTCTAGGCGATTGCCAACCCCTCCCAGGATCACTCTTCTCAGAAAGGTCGATCGTGTCCGAGCAGTATCCCCCGCAGTGGGGCCAGCAGCCTCCGCCCGGCCAGTACCCGCAGCCCGGGCAGTACCCACAGCCGGGCCAGTACCCACAGCCCGGGCAGTACCCACAGCCTGGTCAGTACCCGCAGCCCGGCCCGTACCCGCAGCCCGGCCAGGGGGGCTACTACCAGCCGGGCCCGTACCCGCAGCCCGGGCCCGGGTTCGGCCTCCCCCCGGGAGGCGCCTCCTATGCCAGCTTCGGCCAGCGAGTCGGCGCCTACCTCATCGACGTGGCACCGCAGTTCATCGTGGTGGGAATCATCGCAGCGGCAGCTGGCGGGAAGCTGGGCGTCCTGGTGATCCTCTGGCTGGCCTCGCTCGGCTGGACCATCTACAACCGCTGGATCCAGGCTGGCAAGACCGGTCAGTCGCTGGGCAAGAAGGTGCTGAACATTCGACTCGTCGGCGAGACCACCGGCCAGCCGATCGGACCGGCGATGGCGTTCGCCCGCGACCTCTGCCACTTCGTCGACAGCATCATCTGTTACATCGGATACCTGTTCCCGCTGTGGGACGCCAAGCGGCAGACACTCGCCGACAAGATCGTGCACACGGTGGTCGTCCCCGCCTGATCAACGCGGGGACGGAACAGGCCGGGGGTAGCAGGCGCGATCATTCTTGCTACCCCCGGTTACGCGTCCAGGAAGGCGAGCAGGCGGCCATTGCCCGGCGCTTCCTCGCCACCCAACTCGATCGGCTATTCGCGGTTGCGTGATCGGGCGCCAGGCTTCTGGCGCTCCAGCGTCCAGCGGCAGGAACAGCCCGCCCTCAACGAGACCGCGCTCAACAGTTGCGTGTCCGCGGTCGCGCCGAGTCGCTGGGACGCAGCCTGCAGCAGGCCCGTAACCAGCCCAGAGATCTGCGGGCCACCCATACACCTGCCCGATGCGCGCCGCAGCGCGCCCGGACTCGACGTCGCGGGCGCGTCCCGCCGCCGCCCCAGCACCGGACCGACTGTCCACGCCCTGCCCCGTCAGCCGCGAGGTTCAGCCGAGGAGGTAGAAGACCTCCGTCTCAAGCGTCGATGGGTCGTCCGACCAGTCCCCGTAGAGCTCCCAGGACGTGCCCGTGAACGTCCGACCGGTCCGGACGCGCCAGGTCTGGAGGGCCTCATGCGTCCGGTGAAGCTGGTCGTAGCCACCCACGTGAACCGCGGTCACCGCCTCGCCTACGGGCGTCGCGGTCGGGATGACCCCGTCAGCGGCCTCGAAGTCGCGGGTCACCTCCACGCCGAAGTCCACGTCCAGCAGGCTGTCCCGGCCTGGAACCGGGCGGTACACGAAGACGTTGTGCCCGTCGGTGCGCAGCCCCGGATGATCCCGCAGGAAGGCCCAGACCTGGTCGAGCGCGGGCCGCCACGCCGTGCCCACCGTGCCGATCTCCACCCGACGCCGGACGGCCGCCAGCCTGCGGGCCCGCACGACCTGAATCTCGACGTCCGTCACCGGTCCTCCCCTGCTACACGGAAACGGCGGAGTCCGGAGCCCCACGCTCCGACACCGACAGCTTCACATCGGCGCGAAGGTATTCCGCTGACGCGGCACGCGCTCGACGGGGCCACTCCATGGCACGGCACCCAGCGGACGTGTACACAAACGCGCACTATGACCATGTTGATCGAGACGCCGGCCGGTGGAGCCGTCGGGTAGGCGAGTGATCGCCTACCCGACGGGATGTTGCATGTGCTGCAATACCGCTCCTACCTCAGCTGCAGCCGCTGGTGGAGCCGCACTGCTCGCAGACGTAGCAGCTGCCGGCCGGGCGCATGGTGACTCCGCAGGTGAAGCAGAGCGGGGCGTCGACGGCCGTCTGGGCGAACAGTGACTGGCCGGGAGCGGCGCCGCGCAGTTCCAGCTCGACGAACTCCGGACCGTGCCCGGTGTGCTCCCCCGCGGCCGGCTCGGCGGCGGGGAGCGCGGCCGGCGTCGACGGGGCATCGACCAGGTCGACGTCGGCCGACGGGGCGCCGTACTGGCCCGAGATCTGCCGGGCGCGCTCGGCGGCGGTGAGGATGCCCAGCTCCGCCCGCTGCTCCTCGGACAGGTAGTCCAGGGCGAGGCGGCGGAACAGGTAGTCCATCAGCGACTGGGCGATCCGGATGTCCGGGTCGTCGGTCATGCCGGCCGGCTCGAACCGCATGTTGATGAACTTGGAGACGTAGGTCTCCAGTGGCACGCCGTACTGCAGCGCGATCGAGATCGCGATCGAGAAGGCGTCCATGACGCCGGCCAGCGTCGAGCCCTGCTTGGACATCTTGACGAAGATCTCGCCGAGGCCGTTGTCGGGGTAGGACCCGGCCGTCAGGTAGCCCTCGGCGCCGCCGACGGTGAACGACACGGTCTGCGACGGGCGGATCTTCGGCAGCCGCCTGCGCACCGGGCGGTGCACGGTGGGCGCCGCTTCGGCGGCGCCGCCCGCTCCGGCGGCCGCAGGCGTTCCGGCAATCCCGGCGGCGATCGCCTTCGCCTCGTCGGCGGAGCGCTTCGCACCCCTGACGTCGGTGAGCGGCTGGCCGACCTTGCAGTTGTCGCGGTAGATCGCGAGCGCCTTCAGGCCGAGCTTCCAGCCCTCGACGTAGATCTCCTCGACGTCCTCCACGGTCGCCGTCTCCGGCATGTTGACCGTCTTGGAGATCGCGCCCGACAGGAACGGCTGGACCGCGGCCATCATCCGGACGTGCCCCATCGGGGCGATCGCGCGCTCCCCGATCGCGCAGTCGAACACCTCATAGTGCTCAGGGCGCAGGCCGGGAGCGTCGACGACGTGGCCGTGCTCGGCGATGTACTCCACGATCGCCTCGATCGTCTCCTCGGTGTAGCCGAGCGCCCGCAGCGCGGCCGGGACGGTCTGGTTGACGATCTTCATGCTGGCGCCGCCGACCAGCTTCTTCACCTTGACCAGCGCGAGGTCCGGCTCGATGCCGGTGGTGTCGCAGTCCATCGCCAGGCCGATCGTGCCGGTCGGGGCAAGCAGGCTGGCCTGCGCATTGCGCCAGCCGTTGGTCTCGCCGATCTCCAGGCACTTCTCCCATTCCTTGGACGCGACGGCCAGGATCCGCGCGTCCTCGGTGTGCACCGTGCGAACGGCGTCGTTGGCGGCGGCGTGCTTGCGCATGACACGGCGGTGGCCGTCGGCGTCGCGCGCGTAGCCGTCGTATGGGCCGACGACGCCGGCGAGCTCGGCCGAGCGGCGGTAGGCGACGCCGGTCATCAGCGAGGTGATCGCTGCGGCCAGCGTCCGGCCGCCCTCGGAGTCATAGGCCCGGGCCGAGGCCATCAGCAGCGCGCCCAGGTTGGCGTAGCCGATGCCGAGCTGGCGGTAAGTGCGGGTGACCTCGGTGATCCGCGGCGTCGGGAAGTCCGCGAAGCAGATCGAAATGTCCATGGCTGTGATGATCAGCTCGACGGCGTGGACGAAGCCCTCGACGTCGAAGGTGCGGTCAGCCCGCAGGAAACGCAGCAGGTTCAGCGAGGCCAGGTTGCAGCTGGAGTTGTCCAGGTGCATGTACTCGGAGCACGGGTTGCTGGCCGAGATCCGGCCGGCCTCCGGGGTGGTGTGCCAGTCGTTGATGGTCCCGTCGTACTGCATTCCGGGGTCGGCGCATTCCCACGCGGCCTGGGAGATCTTGCGCATCAGCTCGCGCGCGTCGACCGTCTCGATGACCCGGTGGTCCATCCGAGCCCGCAGGTCGAACGTGCCGCCGGTTTCCACGGCGCGCATGAACTCGTCCGTGACGCGGACGGAGTTGTTGGCGTTCTGGTACTGGACGGAGGTGATGTCCTTGCCGCCGAGGTCCATGTCGAAACCGGCGTCCCGCAGCGCGCGGATCTTGTCCTCCTCGCGCGCCTTGGTCTCGATGAACTCGACGACGTCCGGGTGGTCGACGTCGAGGACGACCATCTTCGCCGCCCGCCGGGTGGCGCCGCCGGACTTGATGGTTCCGGCCGACGCGTCGGCGCCGCGCATGAAGCTGACCGGGCCGGAGGCCGTGCCGCCGGACGAGAGCAGCTCCTTGGAAGAACGAATCCGGGAGAGGTTGAGGCCGGAGCCGGAGCCGCCCTTGAAGATGAGGCCTTCCTCGCGGTACCAGTTCAGGATCGACTCCATGGTGTCGTCGACCGCGAGAATGAAACAGGCGCTGACCTGCTGCGGCGCCGGGGTTCCGACGTTGAACCAGACCGGGCTGTTGAAGCTGAACATCTGGTGCAGCAGCATGTACGTCAGCTCGTGCTCGAAGATCTCCGCGTCCTCGTCGGAGGCGAAGTAGCCGTTCTGGCGGCCGGCCTTCCCGTAGCTGTGCACCACCCGGTCGATCAGCTGGCGCAGCGACGACTCCCGCTGGGGGCTGCCGACGGCGCCGCGGAAGTACTTGCTCGTCACGATGTTCGACGCGTTGATCGACCAGCTGGCCGGGAACTCGACGCCGCGCTGCTCGAAGTTGATCGAGCCGTCGCGCCAGTTCGTCATGACGACGTCGCGCGACTCCCAGGTCACCTGGTCGTAGGGGTGCACGCCGGCCGTCGTGTTGCGGCGTTCGATCCGCAGGCCCGCCCGGGCAGTCGCGGCCTTACCGGACCCCGCGGCCTTACCGGAGCCGGCCGCCCGACCGGCACCCCCGGCAGTCCTGCCGTCGGCAGCCGTCCCGTTGCCCCCGGTCGGCGCGGACGCCACCGCCTCGTCCTTGGCCGCCTCGCTCGCGACCGGCGCCACCGAGGAGGCTGGCTTCCCGGCGGTCGAGGCGGCCTTCCCGTTGGAGCTGGCCTTCTGCTTGGCGCCGCGGGTTTCCGTCATGACTCTCCTCAGCTCGTCTCGTGCGCTGGGCCGAACGCGGGCACGCCGAACAGACCGACGGCCTCGCGACCCGCTTGCCGGCCTCCGTGGGCTGAGCTTCGTTCGCCCACCTGAGGACCCGAATGATGTTGTGGACCTGCCGCGCGCGGTTTCTCGCGCGTTGAACTCCCGCGCCGTGGAGCGCGCGGTTACGTCTGTGGGGCCGGCCGCCGGTGGGGCCGGCTGTGCCTGCCCGCCGGTGATGTCCGCCTGGCCGACGGCGGCGTTCGCCGCCGGGGCCCCTTGGCCGGGGGGTCAGCTCGCTGGCGGGGTCAGCTCGCTGTCAGGGTCAGGGCGCGGCCGGGCCGGCGGCGGGCGCCAGGGACACGGCCTCGTCCAGCCCGTCCGCGTGTGCCCGCAGCTGGGCGATCGCCCGCTCGAAGTCGGCGAGCGACTCGAACGCCAGGTACACGGACGCGAATCGCAGGTAGGCGACCTCGTCCAGCTCCCGCAGCGGGCCGAGGATCGCCCGGCCGACGTCCTCCGCGGCCACCTCAGCCGCGCCTGACGAACGGACCGCGTCCTCCACCCGCTGGGCCAGGATCGCGAGGTCCTCGGCGCTCACCGGCCTGCCCTGGCAGGCCTTGCGCACGCCGGCGACCACCTTGGCCCGGCTGAACGGCTCGGCGGCCCCGCTGCGCTTGCGCACCCGCAGCGACGCCTCCTCCATCGTCGTGAAACGCCGTCCACAGGACGGGCATGCCCGCCGACGCCGGATGGCCGCGCCTTCCTCGGCCTCCCGGCTGTCGACCACCCGGCTGTCGGGATGCCGGCAGAACGGACACCGCACGGCTCCCTCCCTTCGCGACGATCCAACGGTCTCGTCCGCCCACGACCCCGCTTCCCGGAGAGGCCTGACAGACGCGCATGACCGCACCGCCGGGACGGCGAACAGCACCCCGCCCGCCACCGACTTCCCGGCTCCGACAGCTTTCGGCACCGTTCGAACGCGGTAGCTACTACAACCATGGTCACTACAACCCATGGACGACTTACAGGGGTGTAACTACAAGATGTTGTGTCGCCAGACTAGCGCATGCCCGGATCGCCCGAGCGCATGCCCCCTCGCGTGTCGGAAGCCATCACCACCGGACACCTGGGGCGCAGTCCCCCGACCCCGACGGGCCGGCCGCGTGTACGCCCAGGCCAGAACCCGGCCACCAGACCCCGCGCCGCGAGCCCGCGAACGGCCTCGCCAGAAACCGGCCGCTCCCACACAGCCGGACCACCGCACGCGTTCCGCGGAACGCCAAGCTCGCCCACCGAACGATGGACGCGTTCTCCCGGACCGATCCCGCCACACCATCCGCCCAGGCCGAACCGCTACAGGCCTCGCGCGGGAACGCACCCGGCCACGCGCCATACCGGACTCCGTCGGACGCTCCCGCCCGCGCGCCCGCACCACGTTCCGCGGAACGCGCTGGACCGGCCGTCGGAACGCCGGGCGGGAGGACAGCCGCTTTCCGGCAAGGTCCGGCGCCGGCCGGCGCGTCACGAACGTCGGGCCCCGCAGGGCCCGCCCGGGCCGACTGCTGGTCGGCCCGAGTCAGCCGATGACGGCGACGAGGCCGGAGACGGCCAGCCAGGCGGCGCTCGCGGCGCCCCAGACGGCGAGGCCCACCAGGAACGCGACCACGACACGGCCGCGGGTCGTCAGCCGCAGCGCGGGAGTGCGCGCAGGGTTGCGGGGGCCAGTCTTCTTGCCCCCGGCAACCGGGTGCTCGGCCGCGGCGGCCCGTGCGAGTGGGCTCTGCACCAGGGGCGCGGCGGCGGCCGGGGCGGCCGGCGGACGGGATCGGCCGCGGGCCGGTACGGGCAGGTTGATTACTTGGGCACCGTCAGGACGCCCGGGCGCCGGGCGGCCCTGGATCGTCGTGGCCCCACGCGGGTTCGTCACGCCAACCTCCTTGCGGCCGGGCCAACCACCCGGCGGCGCTCGTCGAGCAAAGCTCAACCAACTCGGGGGTCCGGGAAGCTGTTCCCCGGGCAGACATCGCGGGCCACCGTGGAAGCTAACGCAAGGTCAACAAGCCATGGCGGCCGGTACTGGGGCAGGGTGTTGTTCGAACTGATGGTCGATTCTTACACCCATAAGCCGGGCATGACACGAGGACACGCTCGAACGCCTGTTTGAGATTCCCACGTCGTGCGACTACGGTCATCACGATCAGGCATGACGCGCGCGGCCTTGCCCACCAGCGGCACCGCCCACCAGCGGGCACCGCCCACCAGCGGCATTGCCCCGTCGCAGATCCACCTCGAGGCGAGGAGAACCTACGCCATGACCACGCAGGGTAGGAGCCCGCGCAGGGCTGGCCGCCCGTCCACCGGCCGCGCCGAGGCCGGCGGCACCGTGCGCGACTTCCCCGACGGTCCCGTCGACGAGCTGGGCCTGACCGCCCGCCAGCGCAAGGTGCTCGAGGTGATCCGCGGGGCGGTCGAGCGCCGCGGCTACCCGCCGAGCGTCCGGGAGATCGGCGAAGCGGTCGGGCTGACGAGCACCTCCAGCGTGGCCCACCAGCTGAAGGTGCTCGAGGACAGGGGCTTCCTGCGCCGCGACCCGAACCGCCCGCGCGCGATCGAAGTCGTCACACCCGAGGGCGAGCCGCCCGTCCGGCCGCTGCCGAAGTCGCGGCCAACGGGCGGCAGGGGGCGTCCGCCGCTGCGGGTGCACACACTCGGCGTGGCAGGCGACGTCGACTCGGCAGACCACGAGGACGCCCCGCTGGAGGCCGCCACGGCCTATCTGCCGCTCGTCGGCCGGATCGCCGCCGGTGGGCCGATCCTGGCCGAGCAGGCCGTCGAGGACGTGCTGCCGCTGCCGCGGGAGATTGTCGGCGAGGGCACGCTGTTCCTGCTGCGCGTGGTAGGTGAGTCGATGATCAATGCGGCGATCTGCGACGGCGACCTGGTCGCCGTCCGCCAGCAGCCGGTGGCCGAGAACGGCGAGATCGTCGCCGCGATGATCGACGGTGAGGCGACCGTCAAGCGCCTGCGCCGCCAGGACGACGGCCACGTCTGGCTGCAGCCGGAGAACCCCGCCTTCCAGGACATCCCGGGCGACGACGCCACCATCCTCGGCCGCGTAGTCGCCGTGATGCGCCGAGTCTGAGCCCGGCCCCGGGTCGGGGGCACACACCCAAGGCGCCCCCGACCCGGTATCCCGGCCCTTCTCCGCCCGGCAGATCGACCGCCGCGTCCCCGCAGATCGACCGCGAGACCCTCGGCAGATCGACCGTCAACCCTTCGGCAGACCGACCGTGAATCTTGCGGCACGCGGTGCCCGCCACCACGGTTCGGCGGCATCTCGCCGCCCTGGAGCCGACTGGTGGCCAGATCGGCGACCGGTTTCACGCCAGCTATGTGCTCTACGCGGGCTCCGAGGTGCTGCGCTTCGGCCGCGCATGCGCGCGGCCCCGATCTCGGCGCTCTGGACGACGGTCTCGACCTTGTGAGCCTCCCCCTCAGGCGTGGACCGGCTGGCAGACGGACTCCAGCTCGGCGGCGAGACCGGCCGACACCCTGGCGCGCAGCTGCGTGCCGTCGCCGGTGTGCTCCTGGTGGAGGACCTCGCCGGAGTCGTGGATCCGGGCGACCAGGTCGCCCCGCCGGTACGGGACGACGACGTCGACCTCGACCTGCGGGTGCGGGACCCGGGCCGCCAGGGCCTCGACCAGTTCGGCGAGCCCGGCGCCCGTCCGGGCCGAGACGCACACCGCGTCCGGGGCGGTCCGCCTGATGCCCGCGATGGTCGTGGAGTCGGCGATGTCGGTCTTGTTGACCACGACCAGCTCGGGCACGTTGCCCGCGTCGATGTCGTTCAGCACCTCGCGCACGGCCGAGATCTGCCCGGCCGGGTCCGGGTGCGAGCCGTCGACCACGTGCAGGATCAGGTCCGCGTCGGCGACCTCCTCCAGCGTGGAGCGGAACGCCTCGACGATCTGGTGCGGCAGGTGACGGACGAAGCCGACCGTGTCGGTGAGTGTGAAGGCTCGGCCGTCCGGCAGGGTCGCGCGGCGCACCGTCGGATCCAGCGTCGCGAACAGCGCGTCCTCGACCAGCACGCCCGCGCCCGTGAGCCGGTTGAGCAGCGACGACTTGCCGGCGTTGGTGTAGCCGGCGATGGCCACCGACGGCACGGCGCCGCGCCTGCGGGAGGACCGCTTGGTTTCGCGGACGGTCTCCATCTCGCGCAGTTCCCGGCGTAGCTTCGCGATCCGGGCGCGCAGCCGCCGCCGGTCCGTCTCGATCTTCGTCTCACCAGGCCCGCGGGTACCGATCGGCGCGCGCCCGCCGGAGGCCGCCTGCCGGGACATCGACTCACCCCAGCCGCGTAGCCGCGGCAGCATGTACTGCAGCTGGGCGAGCTCGACCTGCGCCTTGCCCTCCTTGGAGGTGGCGTGCTGGGCGAAGATGTCAAGGATCAGCGCCGTGCGGTCGATGACCTTGACCTTGACGACCTCCTCCAGCTGGCGCAGCTGGCCGGGGGTCAGCTCGCCGTCGCAGATCACCGTGTCGGCACCGGCCGCGCGGACGACGTCGGCCAGCTCCCTGGCCTTGCCGGAGCCGACGTAGGTCGCCGTGTCCGGCTTGTCCCTGCGCTGAACGAGCGCGTCCAGCACGACGGAGCCGGCGGTCTCGGCGAGCTGGGCGAGCTCGGCCATCGACGTCCTGGCGTCGGCCAGCGTGCCGGCCGTCCACACGCCGATCAGGACCACCCGCTCCAGCCGCAGCTGGCGGTACTCGACCTCGGTGACATCCGTGAGCTCGGTCGCGAGCCCGGGCATCCGGCGCAGCGCGCCGCGTTCCTCGACGGCCAGCTCGTCGCCGGCATCGTCGTAGGAACCAAGACCGGTGAAGGTGATCTCGCCGGTGTCGCCCACGTGAGGCTCGATGAAGTCCTCAGCGGGTCTCGTTGCGTAGTCCGTGGCCAACACCCTGGCCACGGCGTCCGAAGGGCTCCGGTCGCCTCGCTCGGCCGCTGGCCGGCGGACCGGACTGTTCGGTGTGGATTCAGCGGGAAGACTCATACCGTCCGTTCCAACGCGACGGACCCGCGTCTGGATTCCACCAGCTGGATTCCACGCGGTGACCGATCGCTCCAGTTGTTCCCTGCCTGCGCACGGTGCCGGTAGCGTGCCACGCGCGGGCCACCCTCGCGACGGGTTTTCGACGGCCGGACCACGACTCGGTCACACGGCCCGGTCAGGCCGGGCCACCCGCCAGCGCCGGTCTCGCGGAGCGGGCCTGCGCCGCCGCGAGCCAGTCGGGGCGCAGCAGGCCATCGCTGACGAGGACGGCCGGGCCGCGCAGGCGAACCTGGTCGGTGTCCCAGAGCACGGTGAGCCGGCCGCCCGGGACCTCCACCGGGACCGATGTCCCCGGCCCCCTGCCGGCCCTGGTCGCGGCGGCGACCGCGACGGCGCATGCTCCAGTGCCACAGGACAGGGTTTCGCCGACACCCCGCTCGTAAACCCGCATCCGGATCGCGTCTGGCGCGCCGATGACGATCTCGACGTTAACGCCGGTTGGGAACGTCTCCGGCGAGACCCGGGGCAGCCGGGTCAGATCGAGGGCGCGCAGCGCCGCCGCGTCCAGATCATCCGCGAAGCAGACCGCGTGTGGGTTGCCCATGGAAACCCTGGTGGCCAGGAAGGTCCGCCCGGCGACGGAGACGGGCTCGGTGCCCAGGGGGCCAATCGTCGGCGGGCCCATCTCGACCGTCACGTCACCTTCGGCGGGGACGTCGGCGATACGCACCCCCGCCCGGGTCGCGACCGGGATCAGGCCGGGCCGCTCGTAACCGGCGTCGACGAGGTAACGGCCGAAGACTCGCAGCCCGTTGCCGCACATCTCGGCGATCGACCCGTCGGCGTTGCGGTAGTCCATGAACCACCGGGCGGCGCCGGGCGCCGCGGCGGGCGGCGCGACCGCCGCGAGCACCACCCGCAGCACCCCGTCGGCCCCGACTCCGAACCGCCGGTCGCAGAACGCCCGAACCAGCTCGGGCGTCAGCTCCAGGTCGCCGTCCGGGTCTGGAACGATCACGAAGTCGTTCCCTGTCCCCTGCCCCTTGACGAACCGCACCCAGCAATCCTATGAGCCCCGCCGTCAGCCGCTGGACTGCATCTCATACCCCACCCCACGGCCGAGCGCCAGCTGGCGGGCCTCGTCCACCCCCAGCGGCGGACAGAAGACGGGACCGGTGGCCCGGTCGCAGCCGAGGTGGATGAGCCGGGCGGCGAGGCGGGCGTTGTCGACCCCGTCGGCGAGGACGATCGTGCGCCGGCGATGCGCCAGCGTGACCATCGCGGCGAAGATGGACTCGCCTTCCAGGTCCCGCAGGGTGGCCCGCAGGAACCGGTCGTCCAGCCGGACGACGTCCAGGGGCAGCAGGTCGAGCGTCGCCGGCGAGCCGATCCAGCCGCCGAACCCCCGGACGGCGATCGCGACCCCGCTGTCGCGCAGCCGGTCCAGGGTGCGGGGCAGCGACGGGTCCGCGCGGCCGAGGGCCTCCTCGGTGAAGGCGAGGCCAACCGCCCCGGACGGCAGCGCCGCGCGGTCACGGACCATCGTCACGATCCGCGAGGCGAAACCGGGCTGGGCGAGCTGGCGGGAGCCCATGTGCAGCCACAGCCGGGGCGGGCGCACGGAGCTGCCGTCGGCCATCCGGTACCAGGTACGGCACTCGGTGACCGCGGCGCGCAGCGCCCACTGGTCGAGCTGGTCGACGAGCCCCGCGAACCGGGCGATCGCGCGGACGTCGGCCGCGTCGAGCAGGCCGCGGACGGGATGCGCCCACTGGAGGCGAGCGGTCATCCCGGGCACGGACCCGACGCGCAGATCCACCTCGGGCTCGAAGGTGAAGCGCAGCGTTCCGTCGTCGAAGGCCGCGCAGAGCGCGTGAACGAGCGCCAGGTCCAGCTGGGTCACGCGGCCGCTCCGCCCTATACCCCTGACTCCACCAGGCGGCGGACGGTGCCGACATCGGGCTGGTCCAGCCAGTTTATCCGTGGATCACGCTTGAACCAGGACCTTTGACGACGCGCGAACCGCCGCGTCGCGGTGACCGTCGCGGTCCGGGCGTCCTCTTCGGAGGCGAACTCGCCCTGCAGCCAGCCGAGCACCTGGGCGTAACCGAGCGCCCGGGAGGCGGTCCGGCCCTCGGCGAGGCCGACCTTCTCCAGCTCGCGCACCTCGTCGACGAGACCGGCGGCCCACATCTGGTCCACCCGCAGCACGATCCGGTCGTCGAGATCGGGCCGGTCCAGGCCAATGACCACCACGTCGTAGCGTGATCGGTGCTCGGGCAGCCGCGCCGTGAAGCCGCCTGTCAGCGCGACGACCTCCAGGGCACGGACGATGCGCCGGCCGTTCGACGAGAGGATCGCCTCGGCCGCTTCCGGTGCGACGGCGGCCAGCTCGGCGTGCAGCGCCTCCGGGCCGAGCTCGGCAAGGCGGGCCTCCAGCACCGCGCGAACCGCCGGGTCGGTGCCCGGGAACTCCAGCTCGTCCAGCACGGCGCGCACGTACAGCCCCGAACCGCCGACGAGCACCGGGATCCGCCCCTCGGCAAGCAGCCGGTCGGTGATCTCGCGCGCGTCGCGCTGATAGCTGGCGACGTCGGCCGTTCTGGTCACGTCCCAGACGTCGAGCAGATGATGTGGGATCCCGCGGCGTTCGTTGGGCGGAACCTTGGCGGTGCCGATGTCCATGCCGCGGTAGAGCTGCATCGAATCCGCGTTTATGATCTCTGCCCCACCGGCACCCAGCGACTCGACGACGTCAAGGGCCAGGTCGCTCTTTCCGGCCGCGGTGGGCCCGACGATCGCGACGACGGGGCCGTTCCGGCGAGAACGACCGTCGGCCGCCTCCCGGCCGGCTCCGTCACGCACTGACGTCCCTCCCATGCCTCAGGCGGCGGCCCGCGCCTGCGCGTCGCGGATGAAGGAGACGAGCACCTCCGCGGTGCCGGCCGGGTTCTGGGCGGCGGGCGAGTGCATGGCGTCGGGGATGACGGCGTAGCGGGCCCCCAGCCGGACCGCCATGTCGGCCTGCTGGGCCGGGAGCCAGGCGTCGTCCTGGACACCGTGCGTGACCAGCAGCGGTAGCGCGTGCAGAGTTGCCATGGCCGCGGCCTCGGCCACCCGGTCCGGCTCCTTCAGGAGCGCCTCGCCCATGACGAGCATCCCGCGCTCAGAGCTGGCGAAGAACCGCCCGCGCAGGAACGTGAGTTCCGCCGCGGACCGGGGAAAGGGGTCGATCGCCCGGGTGCCCTCCCAGACGGCGCCGATCCCGCTCTGGGCGTGGATGGCGAACATCGAGCGCAGCGCCAGGGCGCGCGGGCCGCCGATCGCCGCCGGGCCCGAGCCGAGGAAGGTCACCGACGCCAGCGTCTTCGGGTACGCGAGCAGCACGGCCCGGGCGACCAGACCGCCGAACGAGTGGCCGACGAGGTGCACCGGCCCGCCGAGTTCGCCGGCCGCCGAGGCGACGTCGGACGCGAGGTTGTCGAGCGAGAACTGGCTGTCCGGCCCGTCCGGGTCGCCGGCCGACTCGTACTGCCCGCGCAGGTCGACGGCAACGGCCCGCAGGCCCGCGGCGGCCAGCAGCGGCAGGACCGGGAGAAAGTCCTCCTTGCTGCCGGAGTAGCCCGGCAGCAGCACCACGGCCGGCCCGTCGGCCGGTCCGCCGACAAACGCGGCGAGCCCGGCGACCGTCGCACGGGCGGGTTTGTCGCGCAGATCACCATCCGGCGTCACGCGGATACCTCCGGTCGCCACAGGCCGACGAAATAGCCCACGCCATAGGGCGCGTCCGCATATAACATCTCAGCCGTCCACCGACCCGCGCCCGCCGTCGCTCCTACGGCCCGGACGGCGCCGGCAAGCACCTGCCAGGAGGCGCGGCCGGCGACCAGCAGGTCAGCGGCGAGGCCGGGCTCGAGGGCCAGCAGGGCGTCCAGGTCGACGCCGGCGAGCGCGCGCTCGACCGCCGCGTCGTACGGCTCCGCCCGCTCGTCCAACGAGCCGGGGGCCTTCGGCGTCCGGCGGGCGCTCCCGTCGCCCATGACAAGCAGTGCGACCCGGTCCGCTCCCCCGGCCAGATCGGCGCCAAGCGCGGCGGCGCGGGCGGATTCGGTCCTGGGCGAGACGCCGAGGCCGCGCCGCGGAACATCCCAGCCCGTCGCGGCCAGCAGCCACGCGCCCACTGCCAGCGACAGCGGCAGCTCCTCGGGCGGGTCAGCGGGACCGGACCCCCCAACAGAGCGCGACTCCCCGGCAGTGCCGAGCCGGACGCGGTAGTCGACACCGAAGCCGCGGAAGTCGCCGACCGCGGTCGGCGGGTAGGCGCGGGCGCGGGTCGCGAGCGCGCCCGGGTCGTCGCCGACGAGCACGACGACGTCCGGGTTCGCCGCCCGCAGCCGGCGCACGGCCGCCAGCGCGGGCTCGCGGGCTGCGACCGGCTCGCCAGCGCCCACGCGCGGGACGAGCAGCGGCGGGTGCGGGCAGACCGCCGCGACGACGAGCGTCACCCGGCGACCGGGGCGCCGAGGGTAGGCATGCCGAGGCTGACCGACGGGCGGGCCTCCGGGTCCGCCGGGGCCATCCGGGCGGCCTCCCACAGATCACCGGCGCGAGTGCGGCGAGCGCCGCGCGGAACGCCCGCGGCGACGAGGTGATGCGGCGCGCCATAGGTGATGACGGTGGTGACGACGTCGCCGGGACGTATCGGGGCCAGCTCGGCGAGCACCGCGGCCTCCTCGGCCGGCGAGCTGGCGACACCCGAGCGGGCGGACGCGTTGGCGTCGGGGCCGAGGTGCACGAGCCGGCCGTCTCGCGCGCGCCCGGAGCGGCGGCCCGAGCCGTCGTCCTTGCGGCCCTCCCCCTCGGCTACGAGCACCTCGACGGCCCGGCCGACCTGGGCGCGGTTCTCCGCCAGCGAGATCTCGTCCTGCAGTGCCACGAGCCGGCCATAGCGCTCCGCCACGACGTCGGGCGGAACCTGCTCGTCCATCGTCGCGGCGGGCGTGCCCGGGCGGGGCGAGTACTGAAAGGTGAACGCTCCGGAAAACCGGGCTGCGCGGACGACGTCGAGGGTGTCGGCGAAGTCCCGCTCGGTCTCGCCGGGAAAGCCGACGATGATGTCCGTCGTGATCGCGGCCTCCGGGAGCGCGGCCCTGACCCGTTCCAGGATGCCGAGGTAACGGTCCCGACGGTAGGAGCGGCGCATCCGGCGCAGGACCTCGTCGGATCCTGACTGCAGCGGCATGTGCAGGCTCGGACACACGTTCGGCGTCTCGGCCATCGCCGTGATGACGTCGTCGGTGAAGTCCCGCGGGTGCGGCGAGGTGAACCGCACCCGTTCCAGGCCGTCGATCCCGCCGCAGGCGCGCAGCAGCTTGGCGAACGCGCCCGGGTCGCCGAAGGAGCGGCCGTAGGAGTTGACGTTCTGGCCCAGCAGGGTGACCTCGACGGCGCCCTCGGCGACGAGCGCCTCGACCTCCGCCAGCACGTCGCCGGGCCGCCGGTCGCGTTCCTTGCCGCGCAGGCTCGGGACGATGCAGAAGGTGCAGGTGTTGTCGCAGCCGACGCTGATGCTCACCCAGGCCGACGCGTGGCTGGCCCGGCGGGCGGGCAGCGCGCTGGGGAACACCTCCAGCGCCTCGGCGATCTCGACCTGCGCCGTGGCGTTGTGCCTGGCTCGCTCGAGCAGCACCGGCAGTCGGTGCAGGTTGTGCGTTCCAAACACGACGTCGACCCAGGGGGCCTTGCGGGTGATCGTGCCGCGGTCCTTCTGGGCGAGGCAGCCGCCGACGGCGATCTGCATGCCCGGATTGTCGCGTTTGGTCGGATAGAGATGGCCGAGGTTGCCGTACAGGCGGTTGTCCGCGTTCTCACGCACCGCGCAGGTGTTGAACACCACGAGGTCCGGGGTCTCGTCGGCGGCCGCCGGGACATAGCCGGCGGATTCCAGCAGCCCGGAGATCCGTTCGGAGTCGTGTACGTTCATCTGGCATCCGAACGTGCGCACCTGATAGCTACGGCCACTCACGCACCCAGATTACGGCGGCTAACGGGCGGTCTCGATGGCCCGGGTCTCGCGGACGACGGTTACCCGGATCTGGCCGGGATAGGTGAGCTCGTCCTCGATCTGACGGGCCACCTCGCGAGCGAGCAGATGGGCCGCCGTGTCGTCGACCTCCTCGGGCACGACCATGACCCGGACCTCCCGCCCGGCCTGCATGGCAAACACCCGTTCCACCCCGGGCCGCTCCCCGGCGATCTGCTCGATCCGCTCGAGCCGACGGACGTAGGACTCGAGGCTGTCGCGGCGGGCGCCGGGCCGGCCACCCGAGATCGCGTCAGCCGCCTGGGTCAGCACCGCCTCCACGGAACGCGGCTCGACCTCGTTGTGGTGAGCCTCGATGGCGTGGACGACGTCCTCGTGCTCGCCGTACCGGCGGGCGATCTCGGCGCCCACCAGGGCGTGCGAGCCCTCGACCTCATGCGTCAGGGCCTTGCCGAGATCATGCAGCAGCGTGCCGCGTTTCGCGATCGCCGCCGGGAGCCGCAGCTCGGCCGCCATCACACCGGCGAGGTGGGCGGACTCGACGAGGTGCGCCAGCACGTTCTGGCCATAGCTGGTGCGGTAACGAAGCCGTCCGAGCAGCACGACCAGCTCGGGGTGCATCTCGCCGATGCCGACCTCGACGAGGGCGTCCTTGCCAGCGCGCACGCAGCGCTGCTCGACCTCGCGCTGCGCCCGCTCGTACTCCTCCTCGATGCGCTGCGGATGGATCCGGCCGTCGGCGACCAGCGCGGCCAGCGCGATCCGGCCGACCTCCCGTCGCACCGGGTCGAAGCAGCTGAGCAACACGGCCTCAGGCGTGTCGTCGATGAGCACGTTCACGCCGGTGACCGACTCGAACGCCCGGATGTTGCGGCCCTCCCGGCCGATGATGCGGCCCTTCATCTCGTCGCCCGGCAGATGCAGGACCGAGACGACGGATTCCGCGGTCTGCTCCGCGGCGACCCGTTGGATCGCGAGGGTGACTATGCGCCGCGCGCGGTCCTGGGCCTCCTCCTCCGCCCGGGCCTCGATCTCGCGTGCCAGTGTCGCCGCCTCCAGCCTGGCCTGCCGCTCGACGACAGCCAGCAGCTCGGTCCTCGCCTCCGCCGAGGTCATCCCCGCGGCCCGCTCGATCGCGGCGACCCGGCGGGCCTCGAGCTCGGCGGCTTCCTTGGCTCTGCGGGCCAGGTTCTCGTCCCGTTCGGCGAGGTCGCGGTCGCGCGACTCGAGCCGACGGGCCTGCTCCTCCAGGGAGGCGGCCCGTTCCTCGACACGGGCCTCACGCTGCGTGAGACGTCTGTCCCACTCACGCAGTTCGTCGCGGCGGCTGTGCAGCTCCGCCATGGCCTTGTCGCGCTGTTCCAGCGCCTCATGATGTGCAGCCTCGGCCCGGTCCCGTTCCACCGCGACCCGGTCACGTTCCGCCTCAGCGAGCCCGCGCGCCAGCGCCTGCGCCTTCTCCCGGGACGCGGCCTCGGCCTGCTCCTTAGCTGCCGCCTCGGCCCGGGCCACTGCCTCCGACTGCGCCGTAAGGAGAGCCGCCGTCGTCTCCGGGTCCGTTCCCGCCGCCGGGACCGCTTCGACGATCGGGCGCGTGCCCGTGCGCATCAGCCGCAGGACCACCAAGGCCAGGGCGACGACGGCGACCAGCACCACCGCGACGAGAGCCACGAGCACGCCGACCAACGCTGCTCCTCCCGGTCCGGGTCCGGGAGCAGGAAACCCGCCGCATCCGCGCGGATCCGCGGGAAAGCTGCTCCCCGGCGAGGGGACCCACCGGACGGCGGCGTCTTCACCAGGGCAAGAGAAGGGCGCGGCGACGCCTTCCAACACTGTCAGCAACGGTGTACTGAGAGTTGCCCCTGTGTGTAGTTGAGCCAACTATCGCGACCGCGCAGTCCGCGGGAGTCCTCGCACCGTTGCCGAGCGTAGATCGACCGGTTTTGTCGGGTCAAGAAATACCGGTCAGCCGAGCGGGAACCTCCCCTCGTCGTCAAGGCTGTCCCCGTCATCGGCCGGACCTAGCGACTCCGAGACGACGCGGACCGCGAGATCCGTCGGGTAGCCCTTGCGTCCGAGCATCGCGACCAGGCGACGCATCCGCACGTGCCGTTCGAGCCCACCCATGGCGCGCAGCCGGCGAGCGACGAGGTCACGAGCGGCGGCCTCCTCGTCAGCGGTACCCACCTCCGCGAGCGCCGCCGTCGCCACGTCGTCGTCGACACCCCGGCGGCGCAGCTCTGCCGCGAGGCTGCGTCTGGCGAGGCTACGGTTCTCCCGCGCGGACGAGACCACCGCCGCGGCGAAGGCGTCATCGTTGATCAGCCCGACCGCGGTCAGCCTGTCCAGTACCGCCTCCGCCACGTCGTCCGCGACTCCCCGCCGACGCAACGTTCCCGTCAGCTCGGCCCGGCTACGTGCCCGCACCGCCAACTGCCGCAGGCAGATCTCCCGAGCGACGGCCACCGGATCCGGCTCGGCCTCCGCTGCTCGTTCTGCCCTCCCCGGAGCCGCCATCGAACGGCTAGATGTCGACGGGGACGGGAGCGAGAGCGTCACCATCGAGGGTCGGGATGATGCCGAGCTTCTCCTTGATGCGCTTCTCGATCTCGTTGGCGAGGTCCGGATTGTCACGCAGGAAGTTGCGAGCGTTCTCCTTACCCTGACCGAGCTGGTCGCCGTCGTAGGTGTACCAGGCGCCGGACTTGCGAATGATCCCGTGCTCGACGCCCATGTCGATGAGCGAGCCCTCACGGCTGATACCGCCGCCGTAGACGATGTCGAACTCGGCCGTCCGGAACGGCGGCGCCACCTTGTTCTTGACGACCTTCACCCTGGTCCGGTTGCCAACCGCGTCCTGACCGTCCTTCAGCGTCTCGATCCGGCGGACGTCCAGGCGGACCGAGGCGTAGAACTTCAGTGCCTTGCCACCAGTAGTGGTCTCCGGCGAGCCGAACATCACGCCGATCTTCTCACGCAGCTGGTTGATGAAGATCGCGGTGGTGTTCGAGTGCGACAGCGCACCGGTCATCTTCCGCAGCGCTTGCGACATCAGTCGGGCCTGGAGGCCGACGTGACTGTCCCCCATCTCGCCCTCGATCTCGGCGCGGGGCACGAGCGCGGCGACCGAGTCGACGACGATGATGTCCAGCGCTCCGGAACGGACCAGCAGGTCGGCGATCTCCAGGGCCTGCTCACCGGTGTCCGGCTGGGAGACCAGCAGGTTGTCGGTGTCGACGCCGAGCTTGGACGCGTAGTCCGGGTCGAGCGCGTGCTCCGCGTCGATGAAGGCGGCGATGCCTCCGGCGCTCTGGGCGCTGGCCACCGCGTGCAGGGCGACCGTCGTCTTCCCGGACGACTCCGGGCCGTAGATCTCAATGATCCGGCCGCGCGGCAGACCGCCGATCCCGAGCGCCACGTCGAGGGCGATCGAGCCGGTCGGGATCGCCTGGATCGGCGGGCGGCTGTCGTCGCCGAGGCGCATGACGGAGCCCTTGCCGAACTGCTTGTCGATCTGCGCGAGGGCGTTCTCGAGCGCCTTCTCGCGGTCGGGTCCTGCCATGGGAGCTACTCCTGGCTGAGTTCGTCGAGTCTTGGTGGCCACGAGGGCGACGTTAGGGGGTCGGTCCGACAGTTTCGAGAGGCGGCCCTCAACTGTGGACAACATGCACCTGTGGACAGACTAGCCGAACACTCGTTCGAGCCGAACGTCGACGCGCCGAACCCGCCGGCTTTCTCCCCAGCCGGACAAGGACCGCGGACCACGATGACGGTGTCAGCGCTCCCTGACTGGCACGTCGAACTCCTCGCAGACCGCGTGCCAGACGTCCTTCGTGTCGTCACCACGAGCCAAGGCGCCGTCGATAGTGGCGCCGCCAAGTCCGGCGAGGACATGGTCGCGGGCAACGGACTCCGCGTAACCGGCGCCGAACTGCCGGTTCATCCGAGCCCAGAACTCGGTAACGGTAAATGCCACCCGACCAGTGTGCCTGTTCAGCGCGACCGGCTGATGGCCGTCCCCCGGGCCGTCAGATCCGCTCGGTCGACGATGGGCCAAGCAAGGCCTCACCGCGACACGCGTTCCGCGGGGCGTGAAGATCATTCAGGCTGAGTCTGTCCGGGAGAAACCGCGATCAGACACGAGGGCGGGGGCCCTCGCGTCGCGCCGGTCGGAGCGCCGCGCCACCGCACCAACACCCGGCGAACCGCACTCCAACACTTTTGAGCGGCACCATGCAATGGAGCAGTACCCCGATCTCGCGGGCGCGCACGACGGCGGAGGGCACCCAACCCGAGTCCCGGCAGATGGCGATCGAGCGCGGGGCCGGGTCTACCGCGGTGGCGACGTGCGGGAAAGCCGGGCCGTCGGGACCGGCCTCTTCCGCGCGGGGCCGTCGACCGTTGGCGCCGCCCGACCGACGGAGGCGGGACCGCCACAGAACGGTTCGTTCTACCTGTGGTGATTACGCCTGGTCATCGCCGACCACGCGCATGCCGGGACCACCCGATCACGCGGCTGGCCAGGCCGCCATCGCGGCGAACGGTCCAGCTCACGTTCGCGCAGAGCCGGCGCAAACGGCTCCAGGCGTTCAGCGGAACGCCTCGATCGTCCCCAGGGGACTCGCCGAGACGAGCGGCGGCGGGCGCCGGAGGGAGCAGAAGCGAACCGCGCGCCAAGCTGCCCGCGGCCGTGGAGCGGCAGATCCCGCCGTAGCGGCTGCCAGGACCACCCTGTGACCGAATCGGTGGCGAGCGAGGCGGCGGTCCATGGTCGCTCCGGGGCCGCCCGCCCACCAAACAAGATCATCATCCCGACAACCAGCCCGTGCGGACACCGGCCACTCGCCAGAGCGGCCAGCCAAAACCGGCCGACATCCCGCCCCCCCCCGAAAATTGTCGGACCCGGGTGAGAGCGTTGTGGCACCGGCGGGCATTCGGCGACCCGCCGCCCATGTCCCGGTGGTGGCTGATGACAGGCACAACGATCGACCCCGACATCCTTACGTCCGATCTCCCCGAGGACGGTTCGCCTGATCCGAGGACGGCTGAGCTCCAGACGGCGCCGTTGGCGGAGCTGGAACGCGAGATCTGTTGCTGGGCGGGGCGCATCGCGGCGGCGACCTGCCGGATGCTGGGCGCGCTGGCCACGTTCGACCGGCGGCGGGGCTGGTCCGGTCTGGGCATGGCGAGCTGCGCCCAGTGGCTGGCCTGGCGCTGCGGCCTGCGCGTTCGCACCGCGCAGGAGCACGTCGCCGTCGCCCACGCGCTAGAAGCGCTGCCCGCGGTGCGGTCTGCCTTCGCGGCGGGGCGGCTGTCGTACTCGAAGGTTTGGGCCATCGCGAGGGTCGCCGAGCCGGAGACGGAACGGACTTGGCTCGCGCACGTCCTGCATTGCACCGCCGGTCAACTCGAACGGCTCGCGTCGAAATACCATCAGCTCACCGCGGACCCCGCTGGCCAGCGGGCCGCGCGAAAGGTGACCTGGGGTACTCGATCGGACGGGCTGTTCCGGCTCTCAGCCGTGCTCACCGCCGAGGAGGGCGCCCGGCTGGCCGCGGCCATCGACGCGGCCAGGGCCAGCCTCGCCGACACGAGTCCACCGCCGAACGAGTCCGCGGACGCACCTCCGGACGGGGAGATCGTCAATCCGCCCCGCGACCGCGCGGCCGACGCCGACGCGCTTGTCATGCTGGCCGAGGGATTCCTGTGCCGGCCGGCTCCGGGCCTCATGACGCCGTCCCACACACTCACCGTGCACGTCGACCTGGACACGCTGCTAGCGGATGCCGTACGCGAGAGCAGCCGACCCACCTCCCACGAAACCGCAACCACCGCTCCGGGAAGGTCTCGCCTGGCCAGGCAGCACGGGACCAATGCGACGTCGCTACACGATGTCAGCTCTGCCGGGCCCGGGACCGAGACCGGCGAGCCCATGGGAAGGATCACCGACCTTCGCGACCGGCCTCGCACCCAGGTGGCTGTGGACAACGCGGCTCGTCCGAAGAACGCGTCCGACGCCTCGATCGACGGGCGTCAGGGCTCGGCGGGGGCTCCGACGGACCAGGCAACGGGCGGCCCGCGGGCGGACCCCGATCCGGGTGTTCCCTGGACGGACCGGGTCAGTCGACTGGCTCAGGGACTCCTGCGCTGCGAGGCCGAGCCTGGAGTCGGGCTGCCTCGGGGGATCCTGCGTCGGCTGGGGTGCGACGGACTGGTCCGTGCGCTGATCCGCGGCGAGGACGGGACCCCGATGGCGCTGGGACGCAGGCGGCGCCTGCCGACCCAGCGACTACGGGAGGCGTGCTACGCGCGGGACGGCGGTCGGTGCCAGTACCCGGGGTGCGCCCACACTCGCTGGTTGCAGGTGCACCACCTGCGGGAATGGCTGGCGGACGAGGGCGAGACGGATCTCGAGAACCTGACCCTCGTCTGCACTCGGCATCACCGCCTGATTCACGACGAGGGAATCGTCCTGAGCCGGCGTCGGGACGGGCACGTCGTCGCGACGCTGCCCGACGGCTTCGTCGTGATCCCGGCGCCACGCCTCGACCTCGACGCCCGGCCCGCCGAACGACTTGCCGAGGCCACCCGGCACATCGCGGCCGACGCGATCCATACCGCTAACGGCGGACGGCTCAGTTGGGATGACTCCCTCTATGTGCTCATGCAGCACAAGCGTCCCCCGGACGGCGGGTGGGCCGCCTAGAGTCGACCGACGACTGCGCCACGGATCGGACGATGCGTGATGTCGGAGGTGAACGGCAGACTGGCCGGTATGGCAGGGTCCGATCCGCTCGCCGCGTTCTCGGCGCCTACCAGGGCCTGGTTCGAGGCCGCGTTCCCGGCGCCGACGGCCGCGCAGGTGGGTGCCTGGGACGCGGTGCGCTCAGGCGGGAGCGCGCTGGTCGTGGCGCCTACGGGGTCCGGCAAGACGCTGGCCGCCTTCCTCTGGTCGCTCGATGAGCTGGTCCGGTCCGGGCCGCCGGCGGACCCGGCTCGACGGTGCCGGGTGCTCTACGTCAGTCCGCTCAAGGCACTCGCGGTCGACGTCGCCCGCAACCTGCGCGCGCCGCTCGCGGGCATCCAGGCCGCGGCGACCCGGCTGGGCCGCACGGTGCCCGAGATCAGAATCGGCATGCGGACCGGAGACACCTCGGCGACCGAGCGACGGGCGTTCGGCAGAACGCCGCCGGACATCCTGATCACCACTCCGGAGTCCCTGTTCCTCGTGCTGACAAGCCAGGCGCGTGAGGCGTTGCGCGGAATCGAGACGGTGATCGTCGATGAGGTGCACGCAGTCGCCAGCACCAAGCGGGGCGCCCACCTGGCCCTGAGCCTGGAGCGACTGGACGCGCTGCGGAACGCTTCCGAGACGGGGGTGCGGCCGGCCCGTCGGGTGGGGCTCTCGGCCACGGTACGCCCGGTCGAGGAGGTCGCCCGGTTCCTCGGCGGTATCCGACCGGTGACGGTGGTCCGGCCGCCGATCCAGAAGACCCTGCAGGTCGACGTCGTCGTGCCGGTCCGTGACATGGCCGACCCCGGCGCGCCGGCCGGGTTGGTCGGACTGACCGCGCCTGATGGCGCGTCGGGCCTGCCGACGCTGGACAGCCTCAGCGACGGCCCAGGCGACGGCCCGGGCGACGGCCCAGGCGCGCAGCCGGGGCGGCCGTCGATCTGGCCCGCGGTCGAGGCGCGTGTCCTCGACCTGATCGAGGAGCACACCTCGACGATCGTGTTCGCCAACTCCCGGCGGGTCGCGGAACGGCTCTGCGCTCGGCTGAACGAGCTGCACGCCGAGCGGCTCGCCGCCGCGGAGACCGACAGCGTCGAGCGGGGAATGGGACGGATCGACCTCGACCAGCCCGCCGAGGTGATGGGAGCCGCGGGGATGGCCCGCCCGCCGCTGCCCGTGGCCGAGGTCGCCCGGGCGCACCACGGCAGCGTGAGCCGGGAGCAGCGGCTGCTCATCGAGGAGGATCTCAAGGCGGGCCGCCTGCCCGCGGTCGTCGCGACCTCCAGCCTGGAGCTGGGGATCGACATGGGCGCGGTCGACCTCGTCGTCCAGATCTCGTCGCCGCCGAGTGTGGCCGCCGGCCTGCAGCGGGTTGGGCGCGCGGGTCACCAGGTCGGTGCCCAGAGCCGGGGCGTGGTGCTGCCCAGCCACCGCGCCGACCTGCTGGAGGCGGCCGTCGTCGCGGAACGGATGCGCGACGGCGCGATCGAGGAGGCCCGCTACCCGCGTAACCCGCTGGACGTGCTGGCTCAGCAGATCGTCGCGATGACCGCCGTGGACACGTGGCCGGTGGACGAGCTGGGTGCGTTGGTGCGGCGGGCGGCGCCGTTCGCCACGCTGCCGGCGAGCGCGCTCGAGGCGGTGCTGGACATGCTGTCGGGGCGCTACCCGTCGGACGCGTTCGCCGAGCTGCGCCCACGGATCGTCTGGGACCGGGCGGCGAATACCGTCACCGGTCGGCCTGGCGCTCAGCGGCTCGCGGTCACCAGCGGCGGCACGATCCCCGATCGTGGCCTGTTCGGCGTGTTCCTCGTCGGGGAGCGGGCGAGCCGGGTCGGTGAGCTGGACGAGGAGATGGTCTACGAGTCGCGCGTCGGCGACGTGATTCTGCTCGGGTCGTCGAGCTGGCGGATCGAGGAGATCACCCCGGACCGGGTGCTGGTGACGCCCGCGCCCGGCAGGCCCGGACGGCTGCCGTTCTGGCACGGTGACTCTCCCGGGCGCCCCGCGGAGCTGGGCCGAGCGCTCGGCGCCTTCCTGCGCGAGCTGGAGCGCAGGAATCCCCAGGACGCCGCGGCCCGGCTGGGTGAGGCCGGCCTCGACGAGTGGGCGGTGAGCAACCTGCTCGAATATCTCGCGGAGCAGCGGGCGGCGGCCGGACGGCTGTCCGACGACCGGACGCTGGTGGTCGAGCGGTTCCGCGACGAGCTGGGCGACTGGCGCCTCGCGGTGCACTCGCCGTTCGGCGCGCGGGTGAACGCGCCGTGGGCCCTGGCGATCGGCGGCCGGCTGCGCGAGCGCTACGGTGCCGAGGTCCAGGTCATGCACACCGACGACGGCATTGTCGCCCGGGTGCCCGACGCGGACGCGCCGCCGGGCGCCGCGGACGTCGTCTTCGACCCGGCGGAGATCGCGGCGGTCGTGCGGGCCGAGGTGGGCGGGAACGCCCTGTTCGCCAGCCGGTTCCGGGAGTGCGCCGGCCGAGCCCTGCTGCTGCCGCGCCGCTCGCCCGGCCGCCGGACGCCGCTGTGGCAACAGCGCCAGCGAAGCGCGACGCTGTTGTCGGTCGCCGCGGGGTTCGAGAACTTCCCGGTGGTGCTGGAGACGATGCGCGAGTGCCTGCAGGACGTCTTCGACGTGCCTGCCCTCGTCGGGCTGCAGCGCGACGTCGACGCCCGGCGGCTGCGGATCGTCGAGGTGGAGACGCCGGAGCCATCGCCGTTCGCCCGGTCGCTGCTGTTCGGCTATGTCGCGACCTTCCTCTATGACAGCGACGCGCCGCTGGCCGAGCGCCGGGCCCAGGTGCTGTCGCTGGACAGCCGGATGCTGGCCGAGCTGCTCGGCGAGGCCGACCTGCGGGAACTGATCGACCCGGCCGTGCTCGCGGCGGTCGAAGCGGAGCTGACCCGGCTCGCCCCCGACCGGCAGGCCCGCGACGCCGAAGGCGTCGCCGACCTGCTCCGGGTGCTCGGCGACCTGACCACTGCGGAGGCGGTCGCCCGGGGGGCGACGCCGGAATGGCTCGACGCGCTCGCGGCGGCCGGCCGGGCGCTGCGCGTGCGGATCGCGGGTGAGGAGCGCTGGGTCGCGGTCGAGGACGCCGGGCGGCTGCGGGACGCGCTCGGGGTGCCGCTACCGGTGGGGGTGCCGGGTGTGTTCACCGAGCCGGTCGCCGACCCGCTCGGCGACCTGGTGTCCCGGTTCGCCCGGACGCGCGGGCCGTTCGAGGCCGACGAGCTCGCCGCCCGCTTCGGCCTCGGCGTCTCGGTGGCCGACGCCGCGCTGGAACGACTCCTGGGCTCCGGGCGGCTGGTCCGTGGCGAGCTGCGGCCTGGCCGGGCCGGTGAGCAGTGGTGCGATACCGAGGTGCTGCGCCGGCTGCGCCGCCGCAGCCTGGCCGCCCTGCGCCGCGAGGTGGAGGCCGTCGCGCCGCGCGCCCTCGGCGCGTTCCTGCCGGCCTGGCAGTCGGTGACGACGGGCCGGGGCCGCGGGGTCGACGCGGTCGCGCGGGCCGTCGAGCAGCTGCAGGGCGCGCTGATACCGGCGAGCGCGCTGGAGCAGCTGGTGCTGCCGGCCCGGGTGACGGACTACGTGCCCGCGATGCTGGACGAGCTGTGCTCGACCGGCGAGGTGCTGTGGGCGGGCGCGGGCGGGCTGCCCGGCGATGACGGCTGGGTGACGCTCGTTCTCGCCGAGGCCGCCCCGCTGCTGCTCCCCGCGCTGTCCATCGAGGCAGACGCCGACCCCGACGAGGCGGGGCTGACGGTAGCCGGGCGGGGCGCCGTCGATCTCGCGGCGCTGGTCAGCGGCGACGGCCCGGCGGCCGACCGACCCGCCCAGGCGGCGCCCGGTGACGCCGTGGCGACGCCCCTGCACCAGGCGGTGCTGAACGCGCTTGCCGACGACCAGGCGCTGTTCTTCCGCGCCTTGTCCGACCGGGTCGGCAGCGTTGACGACACGGCGCTGGCGAACGCCATCTGGGACCTGGTCTGGGCAGGGCTCGTCACAAACGACACACTCGCGCCGCTGCGGGCCCGGCTGTCCGGCGGTGGGTCGACGAGCCACCGCGCGCCGGCCCGGCCCCGGCGCACCCGCCAGCGGTTCGCCGGCTACGGCGCCGGCCTGGCCGGACCGGCGCGCCCGGCGATGCCTCGGCGCGGCGGGCCGCCCACCGTCGCCGGCCGCTGGTCGCTGTTGCCGCCCCGCGACACCGACCCGACCAGGCGGGCACACGCCCTGGCGGAGACGCTGCTGGACCGGCACGGGCTCGTCACCCGCGGCGCGGTCGTCGCCGAGCGGGCACCCGGCGGGTTCGCCGCTCTCTACCGGGTGCTGGCCGCCTTCGAGGACGCCGGCCGGGCCCGGCGCGGCTACTTCGTCGAGGGCCTCGGCGCGGCCCAGTTCGCCATGCCTGGCGCGGTCGACCGGCTGCGGGCCGTCGCGGCCGACCAGCGGGCCGCCGACGAGGAGCCCGAGTGGGCCGCGCCGGCCGGGGTGCCGGGCCTCGCCGTCGGGCGGCGAGAGAAGGACCGGCGCGCGATCGTGCTCGCGGCGACCGACCCGGCGAACCCCTACGGTGCCGCGCTGCCCTGGCCGGCCAGGCAGGAGGACGCGGGCGACGGCCCCGGTCACCGGCCGGGCCGCAAGGCGGGGGCGCTGGTGGTCCTCGTCGACGGCGACCTGGTGCTGTACGTGGAGCGAGGCGGGAAGACCCTGCTGTCCTGGCCAGAACCGGAACGCGCGCTGCAGCCGGCCGTCGACGCCCTGGCCCTGGCGGTACGGGACGGCTGGCTCGGCCAGCTGGCGGTCGAGCGGGCCGACGGTCGGGCGATCACCGGCAGCCCCCTCGGCGAGGCGCTGCTGCGCGCCGGCTTCCACCCGACGCCGCGCGGCGGCTTGCGGCTGCGGGGCTCGGCCACGTGATCTGGGGGCCCGAACTGCGGATGCTAAGCGTCGGGCTAATCTCGACGATCACACTGGTCGCCTTCGAGTCGCTGGCCGTGCTGACCGTCGCGCCGGCGATGTCGGCCGACCTGAGCGGGCTGAGCCTCTACGGCTGGGTGGCCGGGGCGTTCTTCCTCACCACAGTCGTCGGGCTGGTGCTCGCCGGCGTGGCGATGGACCGCGCGGGTCCGTCGCGGCCGCTGCTCGCCGGCCTGTTCGCGTTCGGCGCGGGACTCGCCGTCGCGGCGACCGCGCGGAGCATGCCGGTGGTGATCGTCGGGCGCGGGCTGCAGGGCTTGGGCGCCGGCGCCATGACAGCGATCACCATGGCGACCATCGGGCAGGTGTATCCGGCCGAGGTGCGGCCGAAGATGTTCGCGGTGCTCTCCACCGCGTGGGTCGTGCCCAGCCTCGGCGGGCCGGCGGTCGCGGCGGTGGTCGCCGATCAGGTCGGCTGGCGGTGGGTGTTCGGCGGGCTGATCCCGTTGGTCGTGCTCGCCGGCGGCATCACCGCCTGGGCGATGGGCGTCACGCCGGCTGCTGCCGGCTCCGTGACTACCCAGAACGAGACGACGAAGGACATCTGGCCCGCCGAGGAGGCCGGACGCACGCCGTTGGCGCGAGCCCTGTTGGTCGCGGGTGGAGCGGGGCTGGTGCTCGCCGGGCTGACCAGCCGTTCCCTGCTCGGGATCCCGCTCGTCGTGGCCGGGCTGCTCGCGGGCGTGGGCCCGCTGCGCCGGCTGCTGCCGGATGGAGCGTTGCGCGCCCGGCCGGGCGCGCCGGCCGCGGTGCTCTCCCGCGGGCTGATCGCGTTCGTCTACTTTGGCGCGGAGGCGTTCTTCCCCCTGACGATAACGTCACCGCGACATGCCTCGACCGGAGTCGCCGGCGTCGGCGTCACCGCCGCGGCGATCATCTGGACCTGCGGATCGTGGACCCAGGCGCGACTCGCCGCCCGCCAGTCCGCCCGTTTCCTGGTGACCGTCGGGCTGAGCGTCATGGTCTGCGGCATCGCCGGCGCCGGCAGCGCGCTGCTCGACCAGGACGTGCCGCTTCCCGTCGGCATCGGGTTGTGGGCTCTCGCGGCCTTCGGGATCGGCCTGTCGTTCTCGCCGTGCATGAACGTGGCGCTGAACGCGGCACCCGCGGGGCGCCAGGGCGCGGCCAGCAGCTCGGTCTCCCTGGCCGACAACCTGGGCACCGCCTTCGGGACCGGCCTCGGCGGCGTCGTCGTGGCGGCGGGCGGCTCGGCCGGCCACAGCGGGGCGGTGGCCGGTGCCGCGCAACTGGCGCCGACTGCGGGTCTTGGCGGCGCGTTCGCCTTGTCCGTGGCCGCCGGTCTCATCGGCATCGCCGTGGCTCGCCGGCTTCCCGACACGATCCTGGCGGCGGCCCAGCCCGTCGAGCGCCCGCCGGCTTAACGGGGTCCGGCCAGCTCGCGGAGCCCGGCCGCGTAGCCGCGCAGGCGCTCGGCCTGGGCGGCGAGCCCGTCGAGCTCGACGGGTGGTCGGTAATCGCCGGTCACCAGGCCGGCGCCGACCACCTCTGCGGCCGCGGCGACCAGATCCTCCACCGCCCGCGCCCCCGCGTCCATCTCGTCGACGAGCGCCCGCGCCGTGCCGGCGACCTGGGCGCGTCCGGCCGGGTCGGTCACCGCCTTGGCCGCCGCCTCGCAGGCGATCACCCGCTCGGCCCGCAGCCGCAGGCCGTCGACGATCTGGGCGGCGGAGACCGTCGCGGCGCGGATCGCGTCGGCGGTCTGGCCGGGTGGCAGGGGCCGGGCCAGCGCCAGAAACGCCGTGATCGCGGCCTCGCCGCGGCGCAGCGGGCCTGCGGCCGCCGATCCGGTCAACGCGCGCACGCTGGGCGCGGGCGCCGTCGGCAGCGGCGGCGCCGGATGGTGGCGCCGGTAGCGGGCGGCCTCCGCGGCCCAGACCCCGCCGCCGAGCAGCGAGCCGGCGCCGGCGCCCAGCCAGGCGAGCGAGTCGGACGGATCGAAGGCGGCGCCGAACAACGCGGTCAGTGCGCCGAGGCCCACCCACCAGCCTGCGGTCCGCTGTGCCCGTCGCGCATAGCGCCCGGCGGCCCGGGCCGCGCGCCAGGCGGCGCGGCGTTCCAGGTCGGCGCCGACGGCGTCGGGCAGTTTCGGCCGGGACCCGCGCCAGTCGGCGCCTTCCAGGCGCACCCACGGCCGCCGTTGTCCCGCCCCCGTAACCGGGTCCGTCCCGAAGGGCGGCGTCGGCGGGACCGCTTCCGGCGCGCTCATCCGCTGTCGGTGGCCGGGCTCGCGGCCGAGGGCGGAGGCTGCTCACCCTTGCCGAGCGGGACCCGGTCGGGATCGGACGCCAGCCGGTTGGTCGGCTGCCCCGACGGGTTCGGCGCGGCCGGGAGGCTGGCCCGCAGCTCGGCGAGCCGGTTGGACGCCCGCGCGTCGATGCTGGCGCGGCGGACCTCCAGCATCCGGGCCTCGACTCCGGCGGAGGCGAGCTCGTGGCGGCCCATCGCGATGGAGTACCGCTTTTCGACCTTCTCCCTGACCTCCGCGAGCGTCGGCGTGTCGCCGGCCGGGGCGAGCTCCGACATCGACTCCATCGCCTTGCTCATCTGCTCGCGCATCGCCGCGTGCTCGATCTGGGTCAGCAGCCGGGCCCGCTCGGCCAGTTGCTGGCGCAGCCGCTCGGTGTTGTCGTGGACGGCTCGCCTGGCCAGGTCGCTGGACTGGACGGCCTGCCGGTGCAGGGCGCGCATGTCCTCCAGCGCCGTCTCGGCGGCGACCAGCTCGGAGGCGAACGTCTGTGCCGTCTGCTCATACTGGGCCGCCCGCGCCGCGTCGCCCGCCCCGCGGGCGTCGTCGGCGAAGGTCAGGGCGGTCCGGGCCGACTCGGTCAGGTTCGCGACGTTCTCGATCTGGCGGGCCATTCGCATCTCCAGCTGACGCTGGTTGCCGAGCACCAGGGCGGCCTGCTGACGCAGCGCCTCGTGCTGACGGCGGCTGGAGTCGATGGCCTGGTCGATCTGCACCCGCGGATCGGCTCGTTCATCGAACTTCCGGTTAGCCGATGCGGACAGATAGCGGAAGGCCCGGCGCACGACATTCGCCATGCTCCGATCGTCGCACGTCCGGGCGCGAGCCCGCAGAGAACTAGGCAGCCCGGTCGACCATGGGGGCCGGCGGGCGCGCCGAGACGACCATCGGAGCGCCGACGCGCGGCGTCTCGGCGGCGAGCTCCGCGAGCTCCACGTCGTCGCTCACCTCGCGCAGCAGCTCGGCGAGCCGGACACCGAGCGCGTCGCAGATCGACGCTAGCAGCTCGGAGCTCGCCTCCTTCTGCCCACGCTCTACTTCGGACAGGTAGCCAAGCGACACCCGCGCCGCGGACGACACCTCACGCAGCGTGCGGCGCTGGTCCTGGCGGCGACGACGGAGCGCCTCACCGATCATGCGTCGGAGCAGGATCATCGCGCCTCCTCCTTCGTCCACAGGCTGGGTTTCACCGTATACCCACTGGCCCGGCCACCGGGCCGCCGTTTACGGGACCGTAGCCCTTCATCCCGATCATAGTGGAGGAAGCCGTGTCGCGGCCGCGTCGCGCGTCCGTCACCTGTCGCTAAGCTCTACCGCTCCCGACGGCGGGCCGCCCAGGACCGGCAGCCCCGACAGGGTGCGACGCAGCAGGTCCAGTGCCTGGACGACCGCGAAGCTCTGGATCCGCGGCCGGTCGCCCGGCAGCCGCAGCGACCGGGTGATCGGCCCATCCGGGCCGGCCAGACCGAGGTGCAGCGTGCCGACCGGTTTGCCCTCCTGCTCCTCCGGCCCGGCCACACCTGTCGTGGCCAACCCCCAGGTCGCCCCGAACAATTCCCGGACCCCTGCCGCCAGCGCGGCGGCGGTCGGCGCCGAAACGGCGCCGTCGGTCCGCAGGAGCTCCTCGTCGACGCCGAGCACGGACGCCTTGGAGTCGGTCGCGTAGACGACGGCACCGCCACGGAAGTAGCTCGACGCTCCGGGCGTCTCGGTGAAGGCCGCGGCCAGCCGGCCGCCGGTCAGCGACTCGGCGACGGCCACGGTGGCGCCGCGGGCGGCCAGCTGCCGGCCTACGACGCCGGGCAGCGTCTCGTCGTCGACGCCGTAGACGGCGGGGCCGAGCGCGGCCCGCGCCGCCGCCTCGACGGGGGCGATCAGCCGTGCCGCCTCCTCCCGGTCTCCGGCCCGCGCGGTGATCCGCATCCTGGTCTGGCCACCGCTGGCCAGGAACGCGATGGTCGGGTTGCCGACGCCGCGCAGCCGCTCGACCTCGTCGGCCACCGCCTCGGCGACGGCCGACTCCCAGATGCCGGCCGTCCGCAGCACCCGGTGCACCACGACCGCCGGCTGGCCCGCTCGGCGCAGCAGATCCGGCAGCACGGACGCGCTGAATATGGCCTGCATTTCGTGCGGCACGCCCGGCAGCGCGTACAGCACGGCCCGACCGATCTCGATCCGGATACCCGGGGCTGTGCCCGGCACGTTCGGCAGCGGCTCGGCACCGTCGGGCAGGTCGGCCTGCCGATAGTTCATGTCGGGGACCTGCCGGCGCAGGTCCTGGAAACGCCGGCGCAGCTGCGCCTCGAGCACGTCGTCGCGGCGCAGTCGCACGCCGGCCGCCGCGGCGACCCCCTCGCGGGTGAGGTCGTCCTGCGTCGGGCCGAGACCGCCGGTGACGACCACGACGTCGGCCCGGTCCGCGGCGGCACGCAGCGCCCGCTCGATCACCTCGACGTCGTCGCCGACGGCCACCGCCGCCGCGACGCGGACGCCGACGTCGGCGAGCTGGCGGCCCAGCCAGGCCGCGTTGCCGTTGACGATGTCGCCGTAGAGCAGCTCGTCGCCGACGGCGACCACCTCCGCCAGCATCCCCGTCATCTCAGGCCTCCTCGGCGGCGGGTTCAGTGTCACGCTGCCACTGCGTCTGCTGCGGGCTCCGGCCTCGCCCTGCTTCGCTGTGGCTAGACCTCCGCACGCCGCCTCCTACCTGTCAGGGCCGGATCCGGCGTCCGGCCGGGCTCGGGCCCTGGACGCGCGCCGCAGACGCAGCGCCCGCGCGACATAGTCGACACCGGTGGCGACGGCGATGACGAGCGCGACGGCGAGGACCGCCTTGCTGACGTCCGCCGCGACCCCGGTGAGCGGGAGCACCGCCAGCCCGAGTGAGATGTTGAGCAGCAGGGTTTTCAGCTTGCCGCCCCGGCTCGCCGCGATCACCCCGAATCGGATCACCCAGAGCCGCAGCAGGGTGACCCCCAGCTCACGAACGATGATGACGGCGGTGACGGCCCAGTTGATCTCACCCAGGATCGACAGCGACACCAGCGCCGCGCCGGTCAGGGCCTTGTCCGCGACCGGGTCGACGAAGGCGCCGAACTCGGTTACCAGGCCGTAGTTGCGGGCGACGGCGCCGTCGATCTGATCGGTGACCGCCGCGACGGCGTAGGCGGCGAACGCGGCGATCCGCCAAGCATCCTGGTGCGGGCCGACAAAGAGGAACACGACGAACACGGGCACCAGGACCAGCCGCATGATCGTCAGAATGTTCGCGATGTTGAGCAGCCGTGCCTCCGGCGCCGGGTAGCCGGAGGCGCCGGGACCCACCGCCTCGCCGTCCGGCGCGGCCGCGTCGCCGGCCGTGCCGGTCACCGTCACGGGTGCGCCCCGGCGGGCACCGGATCGGCCTCGCCCGGCGCCGGGCCGGTGGCGCTCGCCCGGTCCAGCACCGCGACCAGCTCGGTCACCAGGTCCACGCCCTCGGCGCCGGTCACCCGGGCCGCGACCAGGTCCCCGACGGCCAGCGCCACGCCGTCCGCCGCCGGACCCGCGAGCCGCACGGCGCAGGCGCCGTCGACCTCGCGCTGCTGATGGGCCGCGCAGCCGTAGGCGTGCCCGTCCCCATCGATCTCGTCGACCAGCACCTCGACGGTCTCGCCGACCCGCCGCTCGGCGCGGGCGGCGGTCAGCTGCTCGACGAGGTCAACGATCTGGGCGCGGCGGTCCTCGATCTCCCCTTCGGCGATCTTGCCGGGCAGGCCGACGGCCTCGGTGCCCTCCTCGTCGGAGTAGCCGAAGATCCCGACGGCGTCGAGCTCTGCCTGTTCGAGGAAGTCGGCGAGTACGTCAAGGTCCTCGGCGGTCTCGCCAGGGAAGCCGACGATGAAGTTCGACCGGGCGCCGAGCGCGGGCGCGAGCGAGCGGCCGCGGCGCAGCAGGCCCAGGAAGTCCGCGGCGCCGCCGAACCGGCGCATCCGGCGCAGCACCGCCGGGCTCGCGTGCTGGAACGACAGGTCCAGGTAGGGCGCGACCCCGGGCGTGGTCAGCAGCACCTCGAGCAGGGACGGGCGTGTCTCGGCCGGTTGCAGATAGACGGTCCGAACGCGCACGATCCCGGGCGTCGCGGCCAGCTGCGGCAGCAGCTTCTCCAACGCCCGCAGGTCGCCCAGGTCCTTGCCGTAGGAGGTGGAGTTCTCGCTGACGAGGATTAGCTCGCGGGCGCCCTGACCGGCCAGCCACTCGGCCTCGGCCAGGATGTCCTGCGGTGGCCGGGAGACGTGCGAGCCGCGGAACGACGGGATCGCGCAGAAGCTGCACCTGCGGTCACAGCCGCTGGAGATCTTCAGCGCGGCCACCGGGCTGTCGTCCAGCCGGCGGCGGACGACCGAGCCGTGACCTGGGACCACCACGTCGGCGGCCGCCCGGGGGCGCTCCACCGGCGTGATCGGCAGCAGGGCACGGCGGTCACGCGGCACGTGCGCGGCCGGCCGCGCACCGGCGAGCACCGCGGACAGCCGGTCGGCGATATCCGGGTAGGCGTCGAAGCCGAGCACCGCGTCGGCTTCCGGCAGGCTCTCGGCTAGCTCGGCGCCGTACCGCTCGGCGAGGCAGCCCACCGCGACGACGGCCTGAGGGCCTCCAGAGGCGGCCAGCAGGGCGTCGATCGAGTCCTTCTTCGCGACGTCGACGAAGCCGCAGGTGTTCACCAGGACGGCGTCGGCATCCGTCGCCTCGTCGACCAGCTGAAACCCACCGGCCGCCAGGCGCGCGGCCAGTTCCTCCGAGTCGACCTCGTTGCGCGAACAACCCAGCGTGACGAGCGCGACACGGCGTGCTTGACCAGCGGACACCTGGTCAGGCTACCGGGCAAGACCGACCAGGCGCCGCCCGGATCAGTGGGACGGCGTCGGGGCGCCGTTGACCGTGCAGGCGCCTGCGGCGCCGAGACCGAGCTGCACGGTGACGACCTGGCCGGCGCCGCCGAGCGAGCCGAGATCCTGGCCGTTGCAGTTCAGGCTCATCGCGCCCGCGTTGCCGATCTTGACCTGGAGGGCGTCCGCCGTCACGGTCTGGGACGCGCCCTTGGTGAGGATCTGCTGGAAGAGCACCTTTTCCGTTCCGCCGCCGACGTCGCTGACCTGCAGCCAGCTCGGGGCGGTCACCGCCTCCAGCCGCAGGTTGACCTCGGTCGGCGGCGGGGTCGTCGCGGGCGGCGGCGCTGCCCTGGCCGGCGCGGCGGCGCCTGTCGGGCTGGGCGTGGGGACGGACTGCTGATGGTCGTGCGACGGTCCCGGGCGCAGCAGGGTGATCAGCAGCACGATGCAGAAGATCACTCCGGTGACGACCATCGCCGCTCCCCAGCGCCGGCCGCCCCGGGCCGCGCCGCCGCTGCCGCGCAGCGGGTCGAACGCGATGGGCTGGGTCGCCGACGACCGCAGCGCCGCGGCCGGATGGCTGGCCTCGAAGGCCGCGACGATCGGTTCCGGGTCGGCGCCGAGCGCGCGGGCGATTCCCCGGATGTGGCCGCGGGTGTAGACGGCGCCACCGATCCCGGCGAAGTCGTCCTGTTCCATCTGGCGGATCAGCGTCGCGCGGATCCGGGTGCGCGCGCTGACCTCGTCGACGGACATGCCCGCCGCGGCGCGAGCCGCGGCCAGCAGCGCGCCGGCGGTGACCGGGGTGTCCTTGTCTGGCGTGTCCGTGTCGGTGTCCGGCGCGGCCGGCTGGCCGGGGACGTCAGCGTTTACATGCTCGGCGCGCTGCTGGTCGCGCGGCTTGTCGACAGCCACCACGGACGAACCTCCGCACGCGTCCCTGCGCTCATGAACAGACGTTGCCTGAGTTTACGATTCGGTGCCCCTCATCGAAACCCGCCGCCGGCCCCGAGAGGACCAACTGACCAACGTCAGCCACTCCGCAAGGTAACAAGAAGGCCCTCCAGCTCATCCGGCATCACCAGGACATCACGGGCCTTCGAGCCCTCGCTCGGGCCGACGATGCCCCGGCTCTCCATCAGGTCCATCAGCCGGCCGGCCTTCGCGAACCCGACCCGCAGCTTGCGCTGCAACATCGAGGTCGACCCGAACTGGCTGCTGACCACAAGCTCGACGGCCTGCAGGAACAGCTGCATGTCGTCGCCGATCTCCTCGTCGATCTCCTTGCGTGGGCCGGCCTCCCCCTCGAAGACGTCCTCGCGGAACGCGGGCGGTGCCTGCTCCTTGGTGTGATCGACGATCGCGGCGATCTCGTCCTCGGACACGTAGGCGCCCTGGATACGGGCCGGCTTGCTCGCTCCCATCGGCAGGAAGAGCGCGTCGCCGAGGCCGACCAGCTTCTCCGCCCCAGCCTGGTCGAGGATGGTGCGGCTGTCGGCCAGCGACGCGGTGGCGAACGCCAGCCGGGATGGCACGTTGGCTTTGATCAGACCCGTGACGACGTCGACGGATGGGCGCTGCGTCGCCAGCACCAGGTGGATGCCGACGGCGCGCGCCATCGCCGTGATGCGGCAGATCGCGTCCTCGACGTCACGCGGGGCGACCATCATCAGGTCGGCGAGCTCGTCGACGATCGCCAGGATGTACGGGTAGGGCGTGTAGACGCGTTCCGAGCCGGGCGGGGCGACGATTTCGCCGTTGCGCACCTTGCGATTGAAGTCATCGACATGGCGAACTCCGCAGGCCGCCAGATCCTCGTAGCGGTTTTCCATCTCCTTGACGACCCACTGCAGCGCGTCGGCCGCCTTTTTCGGATTTGTGATGATAGGCGTGATCAGATGCGGAATTCCCTGGTAGCTCGTCAGTTCCACCCGCTTCGGGTCGACGAGCACCATGCGCACCTGGTCGGGCGTGGCCCGCGCCAGCACGCTGGTGATGAGGGTGTTGATGCAGGTCGACTTGCCTGCGCCCGTGGCGCCCGCGATGAGGATGTGCGGCATCTTCGCGAGGTTCGCGAGGACGTAGCCGCCCTCGATGTCCTTGCCGAGGCCGACCAGCAGCGGATGCGGGTTGCCGGTCGCGTCGGAGCTGCGCAGCACATCGCCGAGCGAGACCAGCTCCCGGTCGGAGTTCGGGATCTCGACGCCGACCGCGCTCTTGCCCGGAATCGGGCTGATGATCCGGACGTCCGGGCTCTTCACCGCGTACGCGATGTTCTTGGCGAGCTGCGTGATCCGCTCGACCTTGACGGCGGGGCCCAGCTCGACCTCGTAGCGGGTGACCGTCGGGCCGCGGGTGAAGCCGGTGACCTGGGCGTCGACCTTGAACTGGGAGAACACGTCGGTCAGCGAGGCGATCACCGCGTCGGTCGCGGCCGACCGCACCTTCGGCGGTGTGCCGGACTTCAGCAGGGTCGGCGAGGGCAGGACGTAGTCACCCTCGACCGGCGTCGGCACCAGATGCTCGAGCTCCGCATCGGCCTCCCCCGCCGTGACCGCCGGCTTGCGCTGGCGGGGCGGGCGCCGGGCGGCCGGGGGCGCCGGTTCCTCCTCGGCGTCGAGGTCCGGGCCGAGGTCGAGGCCCAGGCCGAGATCGAGAATGTCGCCGGCCTCGACCGCCGGGCCGTGGCCGTCCGGCGGCGGGACACGGCGGCGGCCGGCCGAGGCGGGCTGCGCGTCGACGTCGTACACCTCGTCGACCGACCGGCCGGGCCGGCTTCCGCGTGACCGGCTGCGACCGCGGCCCGTGGCGCCGCCCGAGCCCCGGGCGAGCAGTTCGTCGGCGAGCCCTTCGTCGTCCAGGTCGTCCGCGTCCAGGTCGTCCGCGCCGGCGTCGAGAGCTCCTCGATGGCGCCTGGCTGGCTCCTCACGAAGCCCGTTCGCGAGCCGGTCGGCGAAGCCCCTGAACAGCACCGGCACCTGGCGCAGCGGGGTGCGGGTGATGACGAGGACGCCGAACAGCGCCAGCAGGATCAGCAGGGGGGCGGCGAGGTACGGAGTCACCGCCGCGGCGAGCGGCGAGGAGGCGACGAAGCCGACGGTCCCCCCGGCCGCGCGCAGCCGGCGGGCGCCACCGCTGAAGTGCGGGATGCCGCGCACGATGTGGTAGAAGCCGAGCACGCCGAGCGAGGTCGCCGCCCAGCCGATGACCACCCGGCCGCGGCTGTCCGGGTCTGCCGGGGCCCGGACCAGCCGCCACGCAGCTGCCAGCCCGATCAGCGGCAGCAGCAGCGCGCCGGCACCGAACAGCACCCGCACCACGAGGTTGAGCCCGGACCCGAACGGGCCCGCGGCGTGGAACCAGACCGCGGCCATCGTCAGGATCGCGGCCCCGAGCGCGGCGAGACCCACGCCGTCGCGGCGCTGCTCGGGCTCGATCCGCAGCTCCTGGCCGCCGCGGTGGATGTGCCGCAGCGACGAGCCGAACATCGTCGCCAGACCCTGCCAGAGCCGTAGGACGCCGCGCAGCAGCCACACCGTCAACGCGAGCGACCAGGGCGTCCGGGCCGCCTTCGCCCGACCGCCGGCCGGACGACTCGCGCCCGCGCCGCGGCCACGGGCCGCTGGCCGGCTGCTGCCGGCGGCGGACCGGGACGCGGCCGATCCCTCCCGGGGGCGCGCGCCTGCCCCGGTCGTGCGTGTGGCCACGTCAGCACGTTACAAGGCCAGCCCGAGCACTGGGCGCAACCCCGACCTTCCGGGCGGGTCGCCGCCCGAAGCGGCTCAGACCTCCACGACCACCGGGATGATCATGGGGCGGCGGCGGTAGGTGTCGCTGACCCAGCGGCCGACAATGCGGCGCACGAGTTGCTGGAGCGCGTTGACGTCCGTCATGCCGTTGCGCATCCCGTCCGCGAGGCCGTCGGCGACCATCTTGCGCACCTTGTCGAACGCGCCCTTGTCATCGGAGAAGCCGCGCGCCATCAGGTCCGGCCCCGCGACGACCTTGCCAGCCGCGGCGTCCACCACGGCGGTGATCGTGATGAAGCCCTCCTCACCGAGGATGCGCCGGTCCTTCAGGCTCGACTCGCCGACATCGCCGACGGCGAGGCCGTCGACATAGACGTAGCCGCACGAAACCGCGCCCGTGATCGACGCCTGGCCCTCGACCAGGTCGACGACCATGCCGTCCTCGGCAAGCACGATCCGGTCCGCCGGAACGCCGCTGAGCTCGGCGAGCACGCCGTGCGCCCGCAAGTGCCGCCACTCGCCGTGCACGGGCATCATGTTCGACGGCCGGGTCGCGTTCAGCACGTAGAGCAGCTCACCGGCTGGGGCGTGCCCGGAGGTGTGGACCTTGGCGACACCCTTGTGCACGACCTTGGCGCCCCAGCGGGTCAGCCCGTTGATGACGCGGTAGACCGACTCCTCGTTACCCGGGATCAGGCTGGACGCGAGCACCACGGTGTCGCCGGCCTCGATGCGGATCGCGTGGTCGCGGTTGGCCATCCGGGACAGCGCCGAAAGCGGTTCGCCCTGGGAGCCGGTCGAGACCAGGCAGATGTTGCGGTCGGGCAGCGACTCGATGTCCCGCGCGTCGACGATCAGGCCCGGTGGCACCCGCAACAGGCCGAGGTCACGCGCGACGCCCATGTTGCGCACCATCGAGCGACCGATGAAGGCGACCGAGCGGCCGTGCGCCTCAGCGGCGTCGAGGACCTGCTGGACGCGGTGCACGTGGCTGGCGAAACAGGCGACGATGATCCGCTTGCCGGCCTCCCGGAAGACGCCGTCGAGCACCGGGGCGATCTCGCGCTCGGGGGTGACGAAGCCGGGGACCTCGGCGTTCGTCGAGTCCGACATGAGCAGGTCGACGCCCTCCCGGCCCAGCCGGGCGAAGCCGCCCAGGTCGGTGAGGCGCCCGTCGAGCGGGAGCTGGTCCATCTTGAAGTCGCCGGTGTGCAGCACCAGGCCGGCGGCGGTGCGGATCGCGACCGCGACGGCGTCGGGGATCGAGTGGTTGACCGCGAAGAACTCCAGGTCGAACGGCCCGTAGCTGTGCCGCTCCTCCTCGGTGATCTGCACGGTGACCGGCTTGATCCGGTGCTCCTGGAGCTTGGCGACCATCAGTGCCAGCGTGAGCCGGGTGCCGACCAGCGGGATGTCTGGCCGCAGCCGCAGCAGGTACGGCACCGCGCCGATGTGGTCCTCGTGCGCGTGGGTCAGGATGACGGCCTCGATGTCGTCGAGACGGTCCCGGATTGCGGTGAAGTCAGGCAGGATCAGGTCGATGCCAGGCTGGTCGGTCTCCGGGAACAGCACGCCGCAGTCGACGATGAGCAGCCGGCCGGCGTGCTCGAAGACCGTCATGTTCCGGCCGATCTCGCCAAGACCACCGAGCGCGATGATCCGCAGGCCCTCGGCCGGCAGCGGCGGCGGGGCGCCAAGCCCCGGGTGCGGATGGCTCATCAGGCGTCCGCTCCCCAGGTCTGCAGCACCGGCGTGGCCGGTGGCGTGAGCGTCGAGGCGGCCAGGTCGAGACGCAGCTGGGCGATCTCCTCCTCCGTGGCGTCCACCAGCGGCGAACGGACAGGCCCGCCAGGCAGGCCCGCCAGGGTCAGTGCGGCCTTCGTTGTGATCACTCCTTGCGTTCGGAAAATACCCTTGAAGATCGGTAGCAGGCCCTGGTGCAAGGCGCGGGCAGCCACCACGTCACCCGCGTCAAACGCGGCGATCATGGCACGCAGCGCCGGGCCGCCCACATGGGCCACCACACTGACCAGGCCGACGGCGCCGACCGACAGCAGCGGCAGCGTCAGTACGTCATCGCCCGAGTAGTAGGCCAGGTTCGAGTTGGCGATGACCTGGGCGGACTCCTCCAGGTCGGCCTTGGCGTCCTTCACCGCGACGATGTTCGGGTGCTCGGCGAGCGCGAGCAGCGTCTCGGTGGTCACCGGCACGCCGGTCCGGCCGGGAATGTCGTAGATCATGACGGGCAGCGCCGTGGCGTCCGCGACCGCGCGGAAATGCCGGGCCAGGCCGGCCTGCGGCGGCTTGCTGTAGTACGGCGCCACCACGAGCAGGCCGTGGGCGCCGGCCCGCTCGGCGGCCTTCGCCAGCGCGATGGTGTGGTGGGTGTCATAGGTGCCCACACCGGCGAGGACGCTGGCCCGGTCGCCGACGGCGGCGAGCACCGCCCGCAGCAGGTCGTCCTTCTCCGCGTCGGACGTCGTCGGCGACTCGCCCGTGGTGCCACTGACCACCAGGCCGTCGCTACCCAAATCCACCAGGTGCTTGGCCAGCGCCGCCGCGCCGTCGAGGTCGAGCCCGCCGTCCGCATGGAACGGCGTCACCATCGCGGTGAGCAGGCGCCCGAATGGCGCCGGGGGCAACACTGACATACCGGCCACGCTAGCTGGCACCTCCGACATCCCGTTCGGCTCCGTTCCAGGTGGCGACGTGCCACCCGCCCGGGACCGTCCACCCACCATCAGCCCATGACCTCACACGACCGTGACCACGCACGGCCGCGAATCTGCCCGTCCACCATGAGTCCGTCGCGGGGCCGCGGCGGCCCTGGCCATTGTCTCGCCAGCCGCGGCGATGCGCCCACGGTCCGAGCCGCCGTCGTCCGCCGCCGACGAAAATCCGGACACCGGAGACGATACGGTGCCCGATCTCGTCTCACCGGCCGCGCTCCATGACCCGCCGGCCCTCCGGTCAGGGGCCTGGCGGGCTCAGCGGGTGCGGAACCGTCCTGATGCGGCCGTCAGCGGACCGGCCGGTCGGAACCCGGAACGGACCGGGCGGAGGATTTGGAGGTCATGCTCCGGTCCAGCCGCTGCCACAGGTCGCGGCGGGCCAGACGAACCAACGTGCGAGCACCGGGGCGCGCAGCCCGCGCCGTGACCCCGAGGCCGAAGTTCTTGGGCATGATCACCGGTCCATCCGTCTCACCGGTCCATCCGGTCTCGCACTGCGATCAGGCTACCCTGCCGACGGCCTGGCCGTCACCGATACCAGGCCGCCTTCGCCAGATGCCCTAGTCTGCGACGGTGACCCAGAGGTCTGCGACAGTGACCGCGGGCCGGCCCGGCGCGGCGGCACGCTGATGGCCGACGGCCCAGCGGCGCCGGACGGGGCGGCCGACACGGCGGCCGGGCCGGCGGGCGGCACGGGGGCGCGCTGGCGGCGGCTGGACGACGCGGCGGCCGCGCCCATCCTCGACCTCACCGACGTCGACGAGGTCACGACCACGCTGCTCGCGCCACCAGGCGAGTTCTTCGGCGTGCGCCGCCGTGTCGTCGACCAGTTCACGTTGCTGTCGGCGAACCGGGCGAAGCTCGCCCGCTCGGTCAACTGGGGCCCCCTCGACGGCCTGCTAACGACGGTCGTCCCGGGCACCGGCCGCATCGACACCCGCGGTCAGCTGCCGGCGGAGGTCTCCGTGCTGCTGCCGATCTCGACGATGCCCAAACGGGCCCTGGTCGCCTTCGACCTGTCCGGTCCGGGCGACTCCAGCGTCCACCTGATGCCCTACTCGACCTCGGTAGCCATCCAGGGAAATGTCGTCGCGCTGCTCGCCGCAGGCATCGGCGTGCCGGTGACCGCGCCGGTGCGCCGCGTCGTCGACGCGATCTCCCGGTTCCGGCCGGGGAAGCTGTCCGGCAACTACCCGAGGCTCGTCCCGCCGGGCCGCGTCCTGCGGCCGTGGCGGCGGCCGAGCCCGCTGCCACCGGCGTCGCTGCGCGGCTACCTCGGCCGCGCGGCCGACCTGTGGGTTCCGGAGCCGACGCTCGCCCGCTGGTCCGGGCTGGTCGCCCCCGCGCAGCAGGCGCTCGGCGCCGCCCTCGACGAGCCGTTCGACCCGCTGTGCAGCGCCGGTACCCTGCTGCTGGCCGCCGGTGAGCTGTGGCGTGACCCCGACGTTCCGGCGAGCCCGACCGTCAACGATGTCGAGGGCTACCTGGCCGCGTTCGTCGCCTGGGTGGCCGATCTGGCGGCCGCCGGGCCGGACGGCCAGCCGGTGCTCTCGACCGTCGCCGAGTACGGCCGGCGCTGGGAGGCGCTGGCCGCCGTCACCCTTGACCCCTACCGGCCCAGTCTTATCAAGATGACCGAGGAGCGCCGCGCGATCCTCGTGCGACGCCCGCCGCCGCCGTCGCGGGAGACGCGCGGCTGGTGGTGGAAGCGCGCGATCCGAGCGTTGGCCCTGACGAACCCGGCCGCGGTCGTCGACCTGGACCCCGGCGGCCCGGGCAGCTACCACGTCAGCATCGGGACCGACGACTCCAGCATCGAGATCAGCCACCCCACGGTGCTCGACCTCTACGACCGGCCCGTCGAGCGGATCTATGTCGAGGACGTGCAGGCCAACCGCGAGGTCTACGCCTACTACACGACCGACGTCCGCCGTCCCAGTCGCGCCCGGCTCGCCGTCGGCCTGTCCATCTCCCCGGACGTCTCCCGGGTGACGGTGACGATCCTCGTCCTCATGGCGATGGCCGTAAGCCTCGCGGCGACACGCGTCACGCTCGCCCCGGACGCGATCGCCGTCATCACGATCCCGTCGTCGTTCGCCGCGACGATCCTGCTCACCCGCGAGCGCAGCAGTCTCGCCGCCTGGGTCCTGGGCCCTGCCAAGGCGACGCTGCTGGCGTTGCTGGCCGCGCTGGCCATCCTGTCCGGCCTGCGCGCCACGGGCTGGCACGGGCCACACGACGACACCCCACCACCGACCACGCCCGCGCCGTCCACCACCCACCCGAGCGCCACGGCAGTTCCCGGTCCGTAGCCGCTCAGGCGAGGGTGGGGACGACCCGTCGGCCCACGTTCCGCGGAACGCGCCGCCGCCGCGATCCCGGCCTGGCCGCCGACGTCAACTGCCGTCCCAAGGGCACTGCGCACCCGACTGCGGCCGACTGCCGCTCAGTGCCTGTCCGGATCGACCGCCGCCCGGACACCGCGGGTGATTTCCAGGTCCTCACGGGCGGACAGCACGTAACAGCGGACGGGCGCGCCGCCGGCGGTCAGGTCCGTGTCGGCGGCCTGCGTGGGGCCATGGGCGTCGTTGCGGACCGGATCGAGGGCCACGCCCAGGAAGCCGAGACCGCCGGCCGCGGCGGCCCGGATCTGGGGGGAACGTTCACCGACGCCGCCGGTGAAGACGAGCGCGTCCAGGCCGCCCAGGGAGGCGGCCATGGCGGCGATGCCGGCGCGGAGCCGATGGAGGTATACGCCGAGCGCCAGCGACGCCGGTTCCGCGCCTTCCCCGGCGCCCTCGACGATGGCGCGCATGTCGGCGGTGCCGGCGAGAGCGAGCAGGCCGGAGGCGTGGAAGAGCTGGTCGGTCAGCTCGTCGGCGCGCAGGCCCGCCGACGTCTGCAGCCACAACAGCAGGCCCGGGTCCACGTCGCCGGAGCGGGTCGCCATGACCAGGCCCGCCAGCGGGGTGAAGCCCATCGTCGTGTCGACGCTGATCCCGTCGCGCACGGCCGCGAGCGAGGCGCCCGAGCCGAGATGGCAGGTGACGATCCGGCGCGCCGGGGTCCCGGTCGCGGCCCTGGTCAGCTCGGCGGCCCGGCGGGAGGCGTAGGCGTGCGAGAGGCCGTGGAAGCCGTAGCGGCGCAGGCCGTAGCGCTCCCGCCAGGCCGCCGGAAGGGCGTACGTCGTGGCGGCGGGCGGCAAAGTGGCGTGGAACGCGGTGTCGAAGCAGGCGACCTGGATGGCGTCGGGCAGCAGGTCGCGGACCTCGTCGAGGGCGGCGAGCGCGGCCGGCTGGTGCAGTGGCGCGAGCGCCGTCAGCTCGCCGAGCCGCGCGGCCACCCGCGCGTCGATCCGGACCGGCGCTGTGAACTCCGTGCCGCCGTGCACGATCCGGTGCCCCACGGCGAGCCGTCCGGCGCCGGGCCGGCCGGCCCGGTCGCCGGCGGCACCGCCAAGCAGGTCGTCGAGCGCGGCGCGGACCTCGGCCAGGTCCGCGTGCCCGCCGGGCGCCGCCAGCTCGCGCGTGCCCAGCGAGGTGTCGTCCGGCGTGACAAGTGACAGCTTCAGCGTCGCCGATCCGGCGTTGACCACCAGCACGTCACCGGCTGGTGACCCGCTCACGCCCGCGGGATCCCCTGGTAGGGCCAGACCCAGTCGCGGATTTCGGGCGGATCCTCGCCGTGCTCCCGCGTGTAGGCGCGGACACGAAGGCGCTCGTCGACCATCAGCTGGCGGATGTGGGCCGCCCTGGCACCGAGCGCCGGTACCCGGTCGATCACGTCGGCGACGAGGTGGAACCGGTCGAGGTTGTTCATCATGACCATGTCGAACGGGGTGGTCGTGGTGCCTTCCTCGATGTAGCCCCGGACATGCAGGTTGTGGTGGTTGGTCCGCCGGTAGGTCAGCCGGTGGATGAGCCAGGGATAACCGTGGTAAGCAAAGATCACTGGCCGGTCGGCCGTGAAGAGCGCGTCGAACCGGGCGTCGGAGATGCCGTGCGGGTGCTCGGACGCGCTCTGCAGCGCCATCAGGTCGACGACGTTCACCACCCGGACGCGCAGCCACGGCAGGTGCTGGCGCAGCAGGTCGACGGCCGCGAGCGTCTCAAGAGTTGGCACGTCCCCGGCGCAGGCCATGACGACGTCGGGCAGGCCGTCCCCGTCGGCGGACGCGCTCTGCTGGTCGTTGCTCGCGAAGTCCCAGATGCCGAGGCCGCGGGTGCAGTGAGCGACCGCCTCGTCGATCGTCAGGTAGTTCAGCGCCGGCTGCTTGCCGGCGACGATCACGTTGATGTAGTCGCGGCTGCGCAGGCAGTGGTCCGCGACCGAGAGCAGCGTGTTCGTGTCCGGCGGCAGGTAGACGCGGACAACCTCGGCCTTCTTGTTCACCACGTGGTCGATGAAGCCCGGATCCTGGTGCGAGAAGCCGTTGTGGTCCTGGCGCCAGACGTGGCTGGTCAGCAGGTAGTTCAGCGACGCAATCGGCCGGCGCCACGGGATCTCGCGGGTCGTCTTCAGCCACTTGGCGTGCTGGTTGACCATCGAGTCGACGATGTGGATGAACGCCTCGTAGCAGGAAAACAGCCCGTGCCGGCCGGTCAGCAGGTAGCCCTCCAGCCAGCCCTGGCACAGGTGCTCGGACAGCACCTCCATCACCCGGCCGGCCCGGGCGAGGTGCTCGTCCGTCGGCAGCAGCGAGCCTTCCCAGACCCGGTCGGTGACGTCGAAGACGGCCGACAGCCGATTCGAGGCCGTCTCGTCGGGTCCCATCAGCCGGAAGTTCGTCGGGTTCGCCGTGATGACGTCGCGCAGCAGCCGGCCCAGCACGGTCGTCGCCGAGGTCGACTCGGTGCCCGGGGCGGTGACGTCGACGGCGTAGTCCCGGAAGTCCGGCAGGGTCAGCTCACGCAGCAGCTCACCGCCGTTGGCGTGCGGGTTCGCGCTCATCCGCCGCCGGCCGGTCGGCGCGAGCGCCGCGAGCTCCGGGCGCAGCCGGCCGGTGGCGTCGAACAGCTCTTCTGGCCGGTAGCCGCGCAGCCAATCGGCCAGCTCGGCGACGCGGTCCGGGTCCTCGCGCACGTCCGTGATCGGTACCTGGTGGGCACGCCAGGTGCCCTCGACGGGCTTGCCGTCGACGGTCCGCGGACCGGTCCAGCCCTTCGGCGACCGCAGGATGATCATCGGCCACGCGGGACGGGCGGTCTCCCGGCCGGCCGCGGCGTCCGCCCTGGCCTCGCGCTGGATCCTGGCGATCTCGTCAAGCGCGTGGTCCAGCGTGGCCGCGAACTGCCGGTGCGCCTCGGCCGGGTCGTCCGCGGCGTCGATGGTCACGTGCAGCGGTGCGTAGCCGTAGCCGCGCATGAGCGCGTCGAGCTCGGCCTCCGGGATGCGGGCCAGCACCGTCGCCTGGGCGATCTTGTAGCCGTTCAGGTGCAGGATCGGCAGCACGGCGCCGTCGTGCACCGGGTCGAGGAACTTGTTCGCGTGCCAGCTGGCGGCCAGCGGGCCGGTCTCGGCCTCGCCGTCGCCCACGACGGTCGCGACGACCAGCTCTGGGTTGTCGAACGCCGCGCCGTAGGCGTGCGCCAGGGCGTAGCCCAGCTCACCGCCCTCGTGGATCGAGCCGGGGGTCTCCGGGGCCACGTGGCTCGGGATGCCGCCGGGGAACGAGAACTGCCGGAACAGCCGGCGCAGGCCGGCCTCGTCCTGGCTGATCGTCGGGTAGACCTCGGAGTAGGTGCCCTCCAGGTAGGCGTTCGCGACGATGCCCGGACCGCCGTGGCCGGGCCCGATGATGTACATCACGTCCAGGTCACGGGACCTGATCGCCCGGTTGAGGTGCGCGTAGATCAGGTTGAGGCCCGGAGTGGTGCCCCAGTGGCCGAGCAGCCGCGGCTTCACGTGCTCGGCGGCGAGCGGCTCGCGCAACAGCGGGTTGTCGAGCAGGTAGATCTGCCCGACGGACAGGTAGTTGGCGGCCCGCCAGTACGCGTCGATCAGGGCCACGTCCGCGTCGGAGAGCGCGGTGAAATGCTCGGCCTGAGCAGCGGAGACGTCCGCGGCACCGGTCATCAGCTGGCCTGTCCTTTCTGTCGCGTCCGGTCTTGCCGACGCGGGGACCAGGAACGCGCGCGCGCCAGCCGAGGAGCCAGGCGGGCCGCCGCGCATACCCATTCGACCATGTCCGCCGGCCCGGCCCGCCCGGCCCGACAGCACCGGCCGACGTGACTTCCGGCCCCGCAGGAATGACCGAGCGGACCTGCGGAGCCACCTTTCCGTAACCTTCCCATCCGCCCGAACAGGCCATTCGGCCGCTCGGCCCGCGGGGCGCGGCCGGGTTCCGCCGACATCGCCCCGGGCAGTCCCCGGGGCCTGCCAACGACCAGCACCGCCCGGATAGCGGGGATATCTGCGCTCACACCTCTAATTGCCCGAACCCCTGGAACGGGCTCACGGCGGGCAACGCTGCCTCGGAGGCTGCTAACCCTCGGAAACCAGCGGGCTGGAAGCCACCTCGGTGCCGTCGTCCAGGGTGGAGACGCGGAAGTCCGCGAAGACGTTGGGCGCGACTTCCTGGAGGGCGCGCAGGGCCATGATGGCCAGGCCGCGGATCTCGACGTCGGCGGACTCCGACGCCCGCATGGCGATGAAATGCCGCCAGGCGCGGTAGTTGCCGGTGACGACGATGCGGGTCTCCGTCGCGTTCGGCAGCACGGATCGGGCCGCCTGGCGGGCCTGCTTGCGCCGCGACGTCGGCGCGGAGACCTCCGCGAAGTGCTTCTCCAGCCCCTCCAGCAGCTTCGAGTACGCCTCCAGCGACGCGGCGGACGCCTCCTGGAACAGGGCGTGCAGCTCCGGGTCCTCGGCGATCACGTCCGGCTCGACCATCTGGGCGTCGCGCTCGGGGACGTAGCGCTGGGAGAGCTGGCTGTAGGAGAAGTGCCGGTGGCGGACGAGCTCGTGGGTGAGGCTGCGGGACACGCCGGTGATGTAGACGGTCACGGTGCCGTGCTCGAGCACCGAGAGGTGGCCGACCTCCAAGATGTGGCGCAGATAGCCGGCGTTGGTCGCGGTGGCCGGGTTCGGCTTCTTCCAGCTCTGGTAGCAGGCCCGGCCGGCGAACTCGGCCAGCGCCTGGCCACCGTCGGCGTCGGTCTCCCACGGCACGTCGGCCGGCGGAAGGAACTCCGTCCGCGCGATCACCTGAACCCGCACTGCCACCTCCGCGATCTCCCCGCCCCGCCGGGCCGGCCGGTCCACCGTAACCGGCCGGGCCCCGCAGCTGACATCCGGGCGAGACGGGCGTCGACCGTCGCACCAGGACGCTTGGCACGGGACGCCCGCGCCCGGCTTTCCGCGCGGGCGGTCAGAACCAGGCGACCGCCGGTGTCGACGCGCCTTAGCCGCGTTTAGACCCGCGACCCGGTACGACCCGGACTCGCCGGGAGTAGCCCCCGAGTAGGGCCGTGTCCGTCCGTCCAGTCACGCGTCCGGAGCAAGACCTGGGTCGGCGGTCGGCGCCGTGGTACACCGGATGTGGCGGCCGCCCAGGGGTTCCTAATCAGGGCCCTGGGTAACCACCACCGCCACGGCGACTGTGTACCCGACGCCGGCGGAGCCGACGGTGTATCCCACGCCGGCCCCGCCGACGGTCAGCCGCCACGGCGACGGCCGGGGTCTTCGCCCCCGTCACCCCCGGCTAGCGGCCCACCGAGCAGGCTGACCTCCCGGTCAGCCCCGGTGGGCCGTTATGTATGGGGAGGCGATACCACCGCGAGAGCGGCTTCGCAGCGCGACCATGGGCTACGCGAAGAAGTCCTGACCGACGGGCGTCGCCGGCTGGTTTCTGCCGGCCTCGAACAGTGACACCTCGGCCAACCGGTCCAGCTCGGCGAACCACGCCTCGACGTCCGACGCGATCGGCTCCAACGGCAGCCGGTGTCCGGCAACGCGACCCACCACCAGGGCTCAGGGGGTCCAGGTGTCCGGGTCGGCTTCGGTCTGGTCGCCGGTGGCGAGGTTCTTGACCTCGTGGGGCTTGCCGTCCTCGAAGGGCGGGAACCAGACGGCGCCGATGCCCTTGCGGGAGGCGTAGCGGATCTGCTTGCCGACCTTGTCGGCCTGGTGGTACGTCTCGACCTTCAGGCCACGGCCGCGCAGCGCGGCGGCGGTGGCGACCGCGGACCGGCGCCGCTCGTCGCTGGGGATGACGACGAGGACGTCCGCCGGGCTCGCCGGGCCAGGGGTGATGAGGCCCTCGGCGACCAGCTTGGCGAAGATCCTGGTGAAGCCGATCGAGATGCCGACCCCGGGCAGGTTGCGGCGGATGAACGAGCCGGCGAGGTCGTCGTACCGGCCGCCGGAGCAGATGCTGCCGAAGCCGGGCCATTCGACGAACTTCGCCTCGTAGATCGTGCCGGTGTAGTAGTCGAGCCCGCGGGCGATCGACAGGTCGGCGACGACGCTGCCCGCGGGCAGGTCGACCAGCTCGTCGAGGACGAAGGCCAGCTCGTCGAGCCCCTCGGCCAGCAGGTCGGACTTCACGCCGAGCCCGCCGACCGCCGCCAGGACCGCGGCCGAGCCGTCGGCCTTGATGGCCGCCAGGTCGAGCACCGACTTCGCCTGCGCCTCGGTGAGCCCCACCTGGTCGACGAGCAGTTTCCCGACGCCGTCTGGGCCGATCTTGTCGAGCTTGTCCGCCGCCCGGATGACGGCCACCGGATCCGCGACGCCGAGGCCCTCGTAGAAGCCCTGCAGGAGCTTGCGATTGTTGACGTTGAGTGTCCAGGCTGGCACGCCGAGGTCGGTGAGCACCTCGTGCACGATCCGGGGCAGCTCCGCGTCGAAGTACAGCGGCACCGAGTCGACGTTGATGACGTCGATGTCGCACTGGGTGAACTCGCGGTAGCGGCCCTCCTGCGGCCGCTCGCCCCGCCAGACCCGCTGGATCTGGTAGCGCCGGAACGGGAACGTCAGCTCGTTGAAGTGCGCCGCGACGTAACGCGCGGTCGGCACCGTCAGGTCGAAGTGCAGCCCGAGGCGGCCGGAGTCGTCGCCGGGTTCGGACTGCAGCCGGCGCAGCGCGTAGACCTCCTGCGACGTCTCCCCCTTGGCCGCCAGCACGTCGAGTGACTCGACGGACGGCGTCTCGACCGAGCAGAAGCCATAGCGCTCGAAGGTGGCGCGGATCCGGTCCAGCCACACCTGCTCGACGGCCCGCACCCCGGGCAGCCACTCGGGGAAGCCACTGATGGCGACGGGCTTGACGATCTGGGCGTCAGTCATGACGAAAAAAACCTGGCCTCTCACATCGACTCGGAGTTGGCAACAGCGCGGCGCGCGAAACGAGCGCGGCCGGCTACCGATGTCGTGCGACGAGGACGGTGTACACGGGCGGCTACTCTACCTGCCGCACGCGCGTCGCCGATCGGACGTCCGCGGGCCAGGATGGCGCTGGAACGGATAGGTTTTTGGCGTGCGTGCGCGACGGGGCGGTTCATCCGGGCTGTCCGGGGACGGGACCGTCTTCGGCATCGACCTCGGCACGACCTTCAGCTGCCTGGCCCGCGTCTCCCCGGCCGGCGAGGCCGAGATCGTGCCCCTGCTGGACGGCTCGTCGACGCTGCCCAGCGTGGTGCTCTTCGTCGGCCCGGACGACTACATCACCGGCGAGACGGCCCGTCAGCTGGCCCGCTCCCGGCCCGACGACGTCTGCTCCCTGGTCAAGCGGCGGATGAGCGACGGCGAGTGGCGGTTCGTCCCGGCCGGCGCGCCACCGGGCACGGCCTGGTCGGCCCCGGCGGTCAGCGGACTGATCCTCTCGGCCCTGGTCTCCGATGCCGAGCTGACCGGCGGCGAGCCCGTGCAGGACGTCGTGATCACGGTTCCGGCCTACTTCGGCGACGAGGAGCGCCGGGCTACCGTGCTGGCCGGGGAGTACGCCGGCCTCAATGTCGTCGACGTCATCAACGAGCCGACCGCGGCCGCCCTCTCCTATGGCTTCGCCCGCTTCGAGGTCGGACCTCGCCGCACGCTGGCCGGCCCCGGCACCGTGGACGAGGAGGTCGCGCTCGTCTACGACCTCGGCGGTGGCACCTTCGACGTGACCATCGTCGAGCTCGCGGACCGCCGGGTCTCGGTGGTCGCGATCGACGGTGACCACCAGTTGGGCGGGGCCGACTGGGACGAGAAGCTGGTCCTGCACCTGGCGGACACGTTCGCCGCGAAGTACCCGGCCGCGCCGGACCTGCTCGACGACGGCTCGGCCGCGCAGACGCTCGCGCTGGCCGCGGAGCAGGCCCGCCGAGAGCTGACCGACCGCCTGGTGACCGCCGTGCGGGTCGAGCACGTGGGCCTGTCGCTCGACGTCGAGGTGACCAGGGCCGAGCTGGAGCGGCTGACCAGCGGCCTGCTGGACCGCACGATCACCCTCACGCACGCGGCCGTGGCCGCGGCCCGGTCGCGCGGGGCCCGGCGGATCGACCGCGTGCTGCTGGTCGGTGGTGCCTCCCGGATGCCCGCGGTCGCCCGCCGGCTGTCCGAGGAGTTCGGCGTCCCGGTCGAGCTCAGCGACCCGGACCTGGCCGTCGCCAAGGGCGCGGCGATCTACGGGGAGAAGAAGGCCCTGGAGCGGCTGGTCGTGGGCGACCTGGTGACCCGGGGCCAGCTGGCCGACGGGGCGGGCGTGGACGCCGCCGACCCGGCCGACCTGGACGCCGCGTGCCGGCGGCTCGCCGACGCGATCGGCCTGCCCCCGGCCCGGGTGCGCCGCACCGTCGAGGTGCAGGTCATCAACGTCATCTCCCGCGGGTTCGGGGTGCTGGCGCTCGACCGGTTCGGCGAGCACGGTGCCGTCTTCCTGGTGCACCGCAACGACCGGCTGCCGGTCGTCGTACGCCGCCCGTTCGGGACCGTGCGCGACGACCAGGACGCGGTGACCGTCTATGTCGTCGAGCAGGCCGGTGGCACCGAGTCGCGGCGGCTCGATGACAACAAGATCATCGCGGAGGCGGAGATCACCGCCATCCCGCCCGGCTACCCGGCCGGGACGGAGATCGAGATCACCTTCCGGATGGGTTTCGACGGGATCCTGGAGGTCACGGCCCGACACGAGGGCCTGTCCGACCGGCCGCTGACCGTCCGGGTGGAGACGTCCGCGGCGCTCAGCCAGGCCGACGTGGCCCGGGAGCGCGAGCAGGTCGCCAGGGCGCGCCGAGCCAGGGACGCGAGCCGCGGCACTCGGCCCGGCGACGGCCGTCCCGGCCCGGGCCCCGGACCAGGCTTCCGGGGCGGCGGGCTCGGCGGCCCCCCGATCGGCTGGACCTGAGCGGGGCGATGAGGACGGGAAGCTGATGGGGCCGTTCGACGCCAACGACTACCGGAGTCGGGTACTGGGGCCGATCCACGCGCGCGGCGGGGTCGAGCACAGCGACCCGTTCGAGATCTACGACATTCCGCTCGACGAGGCGGCGACCCTCGACGACGCCACCGTCGCGGCCCGGATCGACTCTGTCTGGGCCTTCTGGCAGCGCAGCCGTGACCATCCCCGCTACCGCGGCACCATCGACGCCATGCTGCGCCAGCACGCGCAGCTCGCGGCGGCCCTGCGCGGCGCGCAAGCCCGCGCGGAACTGGCGGCGCTGGTGGCCCGGGCCCGCGCGGAACGCGAGGACGAACGGTTCGCGACGGTGGCCGCGGCCGCCGACCGGCTCGTGGAGCGGTTCGGCGGGCTGCCCGAGGACAAGATCGCGGGCCTGCGGCTGATCGCCACCGGCGCGGGCGTCGACGCCGCCGAGTTCGAGCGACGGATCGCCCGCTACCCGACGGTCCCAGCCGGCGCGCCAGAGCGCACGACCCGCCGCGCGGTGCCGCCGCAGGTGCTGCGCCAGATCCGCGCGGACCTGGACGAGTTGGGCCGGATCGTCGGCGAGGACCCGCCGCGCAGCCTGTTCGAGCTGCTCGGCCTCCCGCCGGGCACCGACCGCGCCTCGATCCGCGCCGCCCGGGACGAGGCCGCGGCCCGCAACCGTGCCCGGCGCCCCGACCGGCGCAGGGCACTGCTCGACGACCTGCTCGCCGCCGTGACCACCCTGCTCGTCGACGGCGACCCGGAGGCGTATCTGGACGCGCTGGCCGCCGCGGCGGCCGACGTGCTGCGTCCACGGCTGGCCGCCGTCCTGCTGGTGGAGGACCGCCTCGTCGCGGCCGACGCCGCCGCCCTGGTCGCGGCGGCCCGCGCCGAGGGCCTGGACCCGGCACGGGCGACGGCCGTGGTGCGGGCCCTGGCCCGGGAGGCGGGCGTCGACGACACGGCGGTGGCGCTCCTTCCCGAGCAGGGGCGGCCGGGGCCGCGGCCGGCGGCGGACCAGGCACCGGCGCGGCGGGCCGGCACCGGGCCGGACACCGGCGCCGAATCGACCGGCTCGCGGCCGACCGGGTCGCCACGGCCCGGGTCCGGCGGGGACTGGCGCGAAATCGTCGAGCAGGCCCGGGTCCTGCTCGACGCGGGGGCCCCGATCGCCGCCAGCGACCGGCTCACCCAGGCGCAGGAGATCGCCGGCACCGCGACACCCCTGATCCGCCAGGTCGGCGACGCGATCGAGGCTGCGATCCGCCGGGCGCAGGCCGGCTGGGCCAGGCTCACTCAGGCCGTCGCCGCCGGTCGGCTCGAGGAGGCCCTGGTGCAGGCCGCGGAGCTGGACCGGCTCGCCAGGGACGTGCCGGGACCCGACGGCGCGGAGCTCGCCGTCGTCACTGTCGAGATCGAGGAACGCCGCCGACGGGCCGGCGAACTGCTGGCGGCCGCGGCCAGCGCCACGCCGGGCGACCGTGCGACGCTGGCGCTCGCCGCTCTGGAGCTGGTCGCGGACTCCGCCGAGGCGCGCGCGCTGCTCGTCGAGAACCTGCTGCCACCGGGAGCGCTCGCCGTCCGGCGTGCCGTGGGGGCCGTCGAGGTGAGCTGGGCGCCGTCGCCGACGCCTGGTGTCAGCTACCGGGTGCTGCGCATCGGGGCCGACGGTTCCAGCCGCGCGGTCGGGGTCACCGCGACGACCCACATCGACGACGGTGGGGTCCCGCAGGAGGCCGCGCTGCCCGGCTATGAGGTGCGGGCCGGGATCGGCGGCGTGTGGTCGCCTCCCGCCGTGTGGCACGGACCCGCGGCCGAGGAGCTGGCGGCCGGGACGATCACCGAGCCGGCTGGCGGCCACACCGTGACGGCGGAGGCGCCCGACGCGGACGACGAACGCACCCGCCTGCTGACCCGGACCCCCGCCGACGATCTGGAGTCGGCCAGCGACCTGGCCGTCGTCGCCGGGCGGCTGCGGTGGACGTGGCCGGAGGGCTGCACCGAGGTCATGGTCACCTGGCGTCCGGATGCTCCACCCATCGCCGCGAACGACCCGGTCGCGGAGTCACGGAAGGTCACCAACGCCCGCTACGAGCTCGACGACGGGCTGCCCCTGCCCGCCGCCCGCCCCCTGCACGTCGCGATCTTCGCGTGCCTGCGCGACCAGGCGGGCCAGCTCATCGTCGCCTCGATCGCCGCCCCGGCAGCCCGCCGCCTCCTGGCCGCCCGCGACCGTCTCTGACCCGGCCGCCAGACTCACCTCGCCGAGTGTCCGGGCGAGCACGTCGGCGAGGTCCACCGGGCGGCCCAGGCCGCGCCACGCGACGAAGCCGTCGGGGCGAATCAGGAGTGCGCCCGCGTCGCCGAAGCCGTGCAGGGCGAGGGTGCCGGGTTCGACGAGGCGACGGGTGCTCAGCGGGACGCCGGGGGGCGGCGTGTCGGCCCAGGTGCCGGCACCGGCGCCGGCACCTGGGCCGGGGCCGAACTTACTTCGGTCGCCGACCGGCGACCCGCGCGTGCCGGGGTCAGAGGTCGAGCAGGGGGTCCAGGCCGACGGTGAGGCCTGGGCGGAGGGCGATCCGGCGGACGGCGAGCAGGACGCCGGGCATGAACGACGTCCGGTCGAGCGAGTCGTGCCGGATGGTCAGCGTCTCGCCAGAGCCGCCGAGCAGGACCTCCTGATGGGCGACCAGCCCGCCGAGGCGGACCGCGTGGACCGGCACACCGCCGACGGACGCGCCGCGGGCACCGTCGAGGGCCGTCGTGGTCGCGTCCGGACCGGCCGGGTCGAGGCCGGCCTCGCGGCGCGCCGCGGCGAGCAGCTCGGCGGTGCGCCGGGCGGTACCGCTGGGCGCGTCGGCCTTGTTCGGGTGATGCAGCTCGACGATCTCGACCGACTCGAAGAACCGGGCGGCCTGGGCGGCGAACCGCATCATCAGCACCGCCCCGATGCCGAAGTTCGGCGCGACCAGCACACCGACCTCCGGATTCGCGGCGAGCCAGCCCCGCACGGTCGCTAGCCGCTCGTCGTCGAAACCGGTGGTGCCGACGACGGCGTGCAGGCCGTTCTCGACGCACCAGCGCACGTTGTCCATGACCGCGGACGGGTGGGTGAAGTCGACCACGACCTCGGCCTTGGCCAGCGCCGACCGGTCGTCGCCCGTGTCGACGGCCGCGACCAGCGCCAGGTCGTCGGCTGCCTCGACGGCGGCGCAGACGGTCGCGCCCATGCGGCCCCGCGCCCCGAGCACACCCACGTTGATCATGAAAACACCTCGGCTAGACCGGCTCAGGACACCAGGGCGGCGAAGTCGCCGTCGTTCTTGAACGGGCCGATGACGCCGAGCCCCCAGGGCTGGGCGACCAGCTCGCCGGCGATCGTCTGGATCTCGCCGAGCGTCACCGCGTCGACCCGGGCGAGCACCTGGTCGACGGAGAGCAGCTCGCCGTGGACCAGCTCGCCCTTGCCGAGGCGGCTCATCCGCGAGCCGGTGTCCTCCAGGCCGAGGACCAGCGAGCCGCGGGTCTGCCCGCGGGCCCGGGCGAGCTCCTCCTGGGTGATCCCCCGCTCGGCGATCCGGCGGACCTCGTCACGGCAGATCTCCAGCACCTCGCGGGCCCGCTTGGGCGCGCACCCGGCGTAGAGGCCGAACAGCCCGGCGTCGGCGAAATGCGTGGCGAACGAGTAGACGGAGTACGCCAGGCCGCGCTTCTCCCGCACCTCCTGGAACAGGCGCGAGCTCATCCCGCCACCCAGCGCCGTCGACAGCAGCCCGAGCGCGAACCGGCGCGGGTCGCGCCGGGACATGCCCGCGGTGCCGAGCACGACGTTGGCCTGCTCGGTCGGCCGCCGGGACACCAGCAGGCCAGGCTTGCCCGGGTAGCCGTAGGCGCCGCCGCGCGGCCCGCTGGCCTCCGCCGGCCCGGCGAGCCGGTCGGCGAACGCCTCCGCGACCATCGCCAGCGTTCGCTCGTGGTCGATGTTCCCGGCGGCCGCGACGACCAGCGCCGGCGCCGAGTACCGGCCACGGTAGTAGTCGGCGATCGTGTCCCGGTGCAGGGACTCGATCGACTCCGTCGTCCCGAGGACGGGGCGACCGAGCGACGACGAGCCGAGGACGGCCTCGGCGAAGACGTCATGCACGACGTCGCCGGGGTCGTCCTCGTGCATGGCGATCTCCTCG